>Ga0181527_1000007_pt1 | contig 332151 bp, 263 predicted proteins | sample PEATcosm2014_Bin_30_FD_119762 | JGI IMG/M metagenome (GOLD analysis project Ga0181527, IMG submission 119762) | Peatland microbial communities from MTU Mesocosm Facility, Houghton, MI, USA - PEATcosm2014_Bin06_60_metaG | ecosystem: Environmental > Terrestrial > Soil > Wetlands > Peat | place...
AGGCTGAGAACGGCCTGAAAAACCTCACCTAGCCCTTGTCGCCGTCCACAAACAACCGCCGCACTTCCCGCAATCAACTCGTTACCGCCAAAAAACAGGGCGTGTGAGAAATACAGGCTAGCTTCTAGCTTCTAGCTAAAGACGGTTCGTGGTGAAGGCGCGGCGCGAGCTACGAAGCGTACTCTTCGTCAAGAACTTTAATTGCCCTGTTTCATTCGGACGGCGAGGATTTCGCGGTAGAGATCGCATTGCGGGGCGCGCAGGGGGCCGGCGCTGGCGAGGCCCTGGCCATCTTCAGTGAAGATCAAGTAGAGCTGCGTGGCATCGAATTCCGGCCAGTGCGGTAGGCCGGCTCCGTTTCCACCCCAAGAAGCAGACATCGCTTCTTGGGGACCCCGGCCGTTGGGGTCGCCGGTTTTCGCGAAGTTAGTCCAGTAGTCTTCCATGAGATCGGCGAGATGAATGTCGATGGGGCCGAAGTTGCCGGAGATATTTGCGGACGTGGGGAACGAGCCGAAGACATAGGGCAGCTCAGCGGAGTGGAGCGCGCCCTGCGCCTCCTGGCCGGGGATGGCGTGATCGAGCTCGTACTCGAAGGTTGGATGATGCGCGGCGGTGTGCCAGAGAGCTTCGGTCGAGATTGGACAATGGAATTCGACATCGGCGTTCCACTGGACGCCGGCTGAACCGTAGAGCGGATCGGCTGCGCCTTGGCCGTCGTCGCCGGCGAGGCCGTAGAGCGCGAGGGCTTGCGGCGCGAATTTTCCGGCGTAATCTTCGATGGATTTGCGCAGGGCGTCAGGAGATTCTGAGGCGCCGAACTCGCGCGTGGTGGTGCCGAGGAGCAGGGGGATGGGAGCCTCTTTGCCGGATTTGAAGGTTTCTTCCGGCGAGCGGGGAACGACCCAGCCGTCGACGATGGGCCCGACGGGAGGATTGCCCCACATGCTGTTTGAGGCTTTGGCGATGAGGTCCGGCGCGGACACCTGGCGAAGGAATGCAATGGGATCATGACTGCCGAGCACGGGAAAGGAGGCGGCGAATTGCTCGCCGGCTTGCTCGGCCTGATCGAACGGCGCAAGCACTGGATAGAATGGCGCGCCGCTTTCGCCGATGGCTTTTTGGAAGAGGCCGCGGGCGAGAGGCGAGGCCATCAGGATTCCGGTATCCATGGAGCCGGCGGACTGGCCGAAGACGGTGACGTTGTTGGGATCGCCACCGAAGCGGGCGATGTTTTCGTGAACCCATTGGAGAGCGAGGATCTGATCCATGAGGCCGTAATCGCCGGAGGCCTGATGAGGAGACTCACGGGTGAGCTCGGGATGGGCGAAGAAGCCGAAGATGCCGAGGCGGTAGTTGATGGTGACGATGAGCACGCCGTGATTGAGCAGGGTGCCGTCGTTATAGAGCGAGCCCGAGCCGGAGCCGCCTTCGTTGGCGCCGCCGTGCATCCAGAACATGACGGGCAGGGGTGTCGCAGCCGGCCAGGCGGGAGTGATGACGTTGAGGTAGAGGCAATCCTCGCTGCTGTTTTCGGCGTCGTGACGATTCCAGGCGCCGCCGAGGAGGGGCTGGGCGCAGGAAGAGCCGAAGGCATTGGCGTCGCGGACACCAGACCAGGACTTTTTGGGCACGGGCGCGCGCCAGCGCAAGGGGCCGACGGGCGGCTCGGCGTAGGGAATCCCCAGGAATTGCGCGCCACCATTGGAGCGGGTAATGCCGCGAACGAGGCCGGCGGTTGTGCGGACGACGAGGGGGTCAATTTGTGACGCGGCTGGGGCGCTTTGTGCGGGTGCCGCGGCGCTTTGCGCCGGGGCGGCACTATTTTGCGCCAGGACCGGGAGCGCGGGTGCGAAGAGGGCGAGAGCTGCGGAGGCGAAAACGAGATTTGCGGCGGAAGTGCGATGCGAATGGAAGATAGAAGCCGGAGGAAACACACACTCTCCTTTGGAGCGGAACAGCGACAGAGAATTCTATCAACCCTGCGGCCGGGGCGCACCGAGGCGGAACGCAACTGCATTTCGAATATCCGGCCGGAGGGATTGAGCTACGCGCGGGCCGGCTCGGAGCTGGCGTATATTTTGAACGAGGCGCGACGGTTGAGGCTGACCGGTGTGGCGCTGAAGGCGGAAGCCCGGCAGCTTGGGTCTGTGAGCTGGCACTGAAGGAAGTGGGAACGATGATGCGCTGGCTGGGACGGTGGGTTCTGCGGGTGCTGGTGGCGATTGCGGTCCTATCGCTGGCAGCGTTTGCAGTCGATTGGACGATCTACAAGCTGCGGGGCTCGCCTCAGTCGGTTGTGGCAGTGAGCCAGTTCATGGAGATTCCGCTGAAAAGCGGGGTACCGGAGTACGACTATCTGGGGACGGCGAATGTTCCTTGCGCGGTCGCGTTGTTTCCGCACGGAGGGAAAGATGCGTGCTGGAACCTCAGGCGCAATCCGAACCAGTGGGAAAAGGTCGGAACGCCGGCGTACTGATCGCAAAGCAGAGCGGGTCGGCTGGCTGAGCGCGCGTGAACATAAGCACGTGATGCGAGTCACGACCAGAAGAAGTAAATCGCGGCTAGGATCAAAGGGTATTTCCTCGGATCGCCATGTACAGCCGCACACAAAACGAAAATGGCAGCTACAACTCGCGCTGCTTGGATTGCTTTATGACCATCGCCTCGTGCGTGGAAACGGAAGAAGACCTGGAACAACGCGAAGCGCACCATCTGTGCCCGGAAAAAGTGCTGGCGCAATTGCTGGCCGAGGAAAAGGCGGCAGTGGCGCACGCGGCGCGAAACTGAAACGAGCGGCACAAGCCGATGGACCGGGGGGAAATCCCTCAGGGGCTAAAGCCCACGGTCAATTTGTGCGCGAGCGGCACCTTCCGGTTTCGTTCAAGGCAGGCCTGAAAGCCGCGCCATTTGGGCGCCAACTCGAATCGAAGCGATAGCGGACCCGGGCCGGACTTTGCGAATCGGGAAAACGGGTGCATACTGCCTGCAGGCCGCTTTCGCACGCCTAACCAAATGAATGGGCGCGGAGTCTTCCCCTTTTTCAAGCCGACCCCGAGCAGATTTCGATCTTAGATTTCATTACCAGAGGATTTCCTCACCAGAGCCGGCCAAATGAGCGGCCAGGCCTTACCGATAGCGAAAACAACCACGGAATTGCTGTGGCAATTCCCTGCGTCGCACGTCTCACAAAGAAGAGCCGGTACTTCCCCCGACAGAACCGGACAGGAGGCCACGAATGCCTGCATCCACCCTTCCCCAGACACTGGGCGAACTCGGCGCCAGCAAACAGTTTTCAGAAGTGCAAATAAAGACGCGCAGCGTGAAGGACGAGATGCGCCAGAACCTGATGGCGCGGCTGAGGGCGCGGGAGACGGTGTTCCCGGGAATCGTGGGCTACGAGGACACGGTGATTCCGCAGATCGTGAACGCGGTGCTTTCGAAGCAGAACTTTATTTTGCTGGGGCTGCGCGGGCAGGCGAAGAGCCGCATTCTGCGCGCGCTGACGGCGCTGCTGGACGAGCGGATGGCGTACGTGGCAGGGTGCGAGATTCGCGACAACCCCTACCGGCCGCTGTGCCGGCGGTGCCGCGATCTGATTGCGGAGCGCGGCGACGCGACGCCGATTGCGTGGCTCGGCCGCGAGGAGCGCTACGTGGAAAAGCTGGCGACGCCGGACGTGACGGTGGCGGATCTGATTGGCGACTTGGACCCGATCAAAGCAGCGCGCGGAGGCGAGGACCTTTCGAGTGAGCTGACCATGCACTACGGATTGCTGCCGCGGGCGAATCGCGGACTCTTCGCGATCAACGAACTGCCCGACCTGGCGGGAAAGATTCAGGTGGCTCTCTTCAACATCATGCAGGAGGGCGACGTACAGATTAAGGGCTATCCGGTGCGGATGGCGCTGGACGTGGCGCTGGTGTTCAGCGCCAATCCCGAGGACTACACGGCGCGAGGCAAGATCATCACGCCGCTGAAGGACAGGATCGGATCGGAGATCCGGACGCACTATCCGGAGACACTGGAAGAAGGCGTGGCGATCACGGCGCAGGAGGCGTGGGCGGCGCGCGGAAATGGGGCGATCGAGATTCCGCAGTACTTGCGCGAGGTAGTGGAGCAGGTGGCTTTCAGCGCGCGCGAGGACAAGAAGGTGGACAAGCGAAGCGGAGTTAGCCAGCGGCTGCCGATTTCGACGCTGGAGCTGGTGGTGTCGAACGCCGAGCGGAGGGCGCTCGCGACCGGCGACGCGGCGGTGCTGCCGCGGGTGAGCGACATTTACGCCGCGATGCCGGGCATCACGGGCAAGCTGGAGTTGGAGTATGAAGGCGAGATGCGCGGCGCGGATACGGTGGTGCGTGAGCTGATCCGCGCGGCTGTGGGCAAGATTTACGATCGCTACTTTAACGGCGTGGACACCGAGCAGATCGAGCAGTGGTTCAATCTGGGCGGGACGGTGAAGCTGGACGAGGATCAGCCGGCGGCAGCGGCGCTGAAAGAGCTGAAGGGGATTCAGGGGCTGCTGGAGAAGTTGCCGCCGCTGGGCGTTAAGAGCGGAGACGCCGCGCCAAAGGTGGTGGCCGCGGCGGAGTTTCTGCTGGAGGGCCTGGTTGCACATCGCAAGCTGAGCCGGAACGAGCAGCATGGATTCGCCGCGGAGAAGAGCGTGCGGCTGCGCGAGCGCGAGGAGGCGACCCCGGCGCGCAAGGAGCTGGAGATGGAGTACGAAGACTGGCAGCGCTCGCGGCGGTCGCGAAAGGGCGGGGGATTGAACTAATACAGGGAACGAGGGACCAAGGGACCGAGAAGGCTGGGAACGGGATGAAGCGCGTTCGATATACGAAATACACCGGCGATCTGGCCTCGGAAATCGATCTCGAGAGCCTGCTCGAGGCGCTGTCTGACTATCTGCTCGACTCCGGCTACTACGATCCGTTCACGGGATTTCAGGACCTGGACCACACGATTGACGATCTGCGCGAGGCACTGCGGCGCGTGCTCGAGTCGGGCGACTTTTTCGACGGCGAGACGCGCGAACTGCTGGACCGGATGATGGCCGAGGGCACGCTGGACGAATTGATCGACAAGCTGATGAAGCGGATGGAGCGGGAGAATTACATCTCCGCGATGCCGCAGAATGGGCCGACGCGGATCGACGAGGCGAACGGGCAGGTGGGGAATGCGGATGGCCGCGATCGCGAAAACGCGCGCTTCGAGGTGACCGACAAGAGCCTGGATTTCCTGGGCTTCAAGACGCTGCGCGATTTGATGGGGTCGCTGGGCAAGTCGAGCTATGGGCGGCACGACACGCGGGATTGGGCGACGGGGATTGAAACGAGCGGCGGATCGCGGCGATACGAATTCGGCGACACACTGAATCTGGACACGACGGCGACGCTAAGCTCGGCGATTGCGCGCGAGGGGCTGGAGCTGCCGCTGAATCTTGAGTACGAAGACTTGCAGGTGCACCAATGCGACTACCAGAGCTCGTGCGCGACGGTGGTGATGCTGGACTGCTCGCACTCGATGATTCTGTACGGCGAGGACCGGTTTACGCCGGCCAAGCGCGTGGCCATGGCGCTGTCGCATTTGATCCGCACGCAGTACCCCGGAGATTCGCTGTCGCTGGTGCTGTTTCACGATTCGGCTGAGGAGTTGCCGGTGTCGCATTTGGCGCGGGTGAAGGTGGGGCCGAGGCACACCAATACGCGCGAGGGACTGCGCGTTGCGCAGCGCGTGCTGGCACGGCAGCGCAAAGACATGAAGCAGATTGTGATGATCACGGATGGGAAGCCCTCGGCACTGACGCTGCCCGACGGGCGCATCTACAAGAATGCCTATGGACTGGACCCTCTTGTGGTGAGCGAGACGCTGGAAGAAGTGGCGCGCTGCAAGCGGTCGAATGTAATGATCAATACGTTCATGCTGGCGCAGGATTACGGGCTGGTGCAGTTCGTGCACAAGGTTTCGGAGATGTGCCGGGGCAAGGCATACTTCACCACGCCGGCGACGCTGGGGCAGTACGTGATGATGGATTACATGCAGCGGAAGTCTAAGACCATCCACTGAAAGTTGAGACGTGACCCCGGCTCTGTCGCCCCCGCGGGCTTGATCTCCCAGTTCTCGACCTTCATGCTCCTGGCTTACGCCTAGGTGGCCATCGTCTTCCGCCCGCTGAAGCGGGCTGAGCGCTGCGCCGTCCCTACGGGACTCGGTTTCCTACGGGCACGCTCTCCCCGCGCTGAAGCGCGGGGCTAGCCAACACTGCGCCTACGGCGCGCGGAGTGTGCGGACGATTGATTTCTCTTTAGCTTCATTGCGGCTTCCAGGAACGGACTGCACAGGCGACCATTGGCTCTTGTGCTTCCAGGAGAGTGCTGTCCGTCAACCAGTCAGCGACCGGTTGAAAGAAAGATGAAGAGATTGCCGTCGGGATCGCGAACAAAGACGAGCCCGCCGTTGCGTTGGGCGGTGATGCCCGAGTACTCCAGCGCTTCGTATGCTTTCTTGGCGTCCGGAACGAGAAAGAGGAACTCAGGTTGTGAGCCGGGGCCGGCAGCGCGCAACTCGATGTGCAGGTCGGGCGCGCCGGGGGTGGTGAGGCGCACGTTGCCGTTCGTGTCTTCGGCTTCGAAGCCGAGGTCGGTATAAAACTCCTTCATCGCGGCGCCTTCTCTTACGGGCAGATCGATTCCCATCAGCTCAGTGGACACGCGGGCGGAGCCAAGGTGCTGGCCTATGTCGAGGGTGTGCAGCGAGCCGGGCATGTACTGCGTAAATTCGGTGACGCGGCCTTCGGGATCGTTAAAGGAAGAGATGAGATTGCCGGCCGCGGCCTTGCGCACAGGCGAGGGGTTGAGGCCCTCTGTGGCGTAGTAGTGTTGCAGCACGTTCAGGTCGCCGGCCTCGAAGCAAACGTGCATCCAGCCGAGAGGCTGCGAGGGATCGGTCCGAGGATACAGCTCGATGAACTCGTGATCGTTGATCTTGATGAAGACCTCGGTAGTTTTGCCGGCGTTGGTCATGGCGAATGATTCCTGGTAGCCTAGCTTGCCGAGAAAGGCGATTTCTCGATTGAGGTCGCTGACGCGGAAGGCGATGTGCGCGATGCCGGTAACGCCGGAAGCAGGCGGAGGCGGCTGGGCGATCAAAGTTGCCGAGCAAGCGCCGGCGACCGCGAGTGACAAGAGCCAACGAAATTTCGTCGTCATTCTCAAAAAAACCTCCAAAGCCCGAAGGGGGCGGACCAGGCAACAAAGGGAAAGCAGCCGCAGGCTATGCATATTCCTGGCGGTAAGGCGTAAAGACGTCGAGAACCTCGGAAGCTTCGACGGCTGAGGCCTCGTGCTCGACGCCGCCATCGACGACGATGCCGTCACCGGCGCGCATGTCCCAGCTCTTGCCTTCAGCCTGAAAGAGGATGTGTCCGCGCACGACATAGACCATTTGATGATGGGGATGGCTGTGGCGCGCGCCCTTCCAACCCTTCTCAAAGGTGTGACGCACAAGCATGAGGTGCGGGTTGTAGGCGAGGACCTGGCGGATCATGCCCGGCTCGGGGGTGGTGACCCTTGTGGCGTTGGTGGCCGTGTAAATGACTCCGGATTCGCTCATACTCTTCACCAAAGAAGATTGTAGGGTAGCTCAGGCTTCGCGGTACCCCGCTGAGGTTCACAAATTGAGAAGATATACGGGCGTCAAGGATGCGAGCGCAGCTCCGGCTTGCAACGCGAGCACGTATAGCGCCGGTTTGGGATCTCGCGGGAGCCATTTGAAGGCAAAAAATGCGAGGACTGGAATCTGCCCGGCCATGAGGAGCTGCCAGATATGCGCGGCTGCGCCTTCATCGGCCTCGCGAGCAATGCCGAAGACGGCAATGTGCACAACGACGACGGCCAGGGCCGTAAGCGACATGGCCACGGGAAGAAACGCGCTTGGGCGCTTGAGGAGTTCGCGCAGGGAATGAAGATTCATATTCATTTGGACTCCTTTCCGAGAGGGGTCTTACAAGCCGAGCCATTGCAATTTGCGCAAAGCGGGGATTCCGGCTGAGCACAATACCAACCTACCGGTTGAGCCAGCCGCCGTCTACTACGAGAATGTGGCCGTGGACATAGTTGCTGGCCGCGGAGGCAAGAAAGACGGCAGCGCCGGCGAGGTCTTCAGGCTTGCCCCAGCGGCCGGCGGGAATGCGCTCGAGAATTTGCAGGGCGCGCTCGGGATTCAAGCGCAGCGCCTCAGTGTTGTCCGTGTCCATGTAGCCGGGCGCGATGGCGTTGACGTTGACGCCTTTCGAAGCCCACTCGTTGGCGAAGGCCTTGGTGAGCTGGCCGACGCCGCCTTTGGCTGCGGCGTAGGAGGGCACCAGAATTCCACCCTGAAAGGTGAGCAGCGAGGCAATGTTGATGATCTTGCCCGAGCCCCGCGCGAGCATGTGGCGGCCGGCATGTTGGGTGAGGCGATAGACGCTGGTGAGATCGACGTCGATGACCGCCTTCCAGTCTTCTTCGGAGTGATCGGCGGCGGGCGTGCGGCGGATGATGCCGGCATTGTTGACCAATATATCGATGGTCCCGAAGTGCTGAACGGTTTCCTCGACAAGGAGCGCGCAGACGGCCGCGTCGCCGACGTCGCCAACGAGCGCGATAGAGCGGACACCGAGGGCGAGCAGCTTTTGCTGCATGGCCGTGGGAGGTGCGCTGGAGGCGTGGACGGCAACGTTGGCGCCGGCCTCGGCGAGGGCGACAGCGATGGCCGCGCCCAATCCGCGGGATGACCCAGTGACGAGGGCCGTTTTCCCTTTGAGGCTGAATTGATCGAGGATCGTTTTGGGGGGAGTCAGGGGCTTCATTCCTTTCCAGCCTGCGCCAGACAGTAATTCTAACTGTCTTTATTATGGGCGAGATTATGGGCGAGCGAGATGGGAAAAAACGGAGTCAGGCGCGCGAATCGGCGGCAAACGGCGGATTCGCATCGCGCGGAAGAGGCTCGGGCTTGAAGCCACGCTGGATGGCCATGAGGCCCGCCTTCAAAAAGCCCAGCGTGTGCGCCATGCCCGCGTGCCAGGGCGCGGAGCAGGTCATCTGCGGGGCGTGGTCGGGAATGATAACGCCGTCGAAGCCGTTCCTGTCGAGGATATATAGAATGCGCAGCATGTCGACGTCGCCGTCGTCGATGAAGGTTTCGTGATAGTGCGGGGCCTTGCCGGCGATGTTGCGGAAGTGGACGTAGGCGATGCGATGCTGGCTGCTGTATCGGTCGACAGTCTGGTAGATGTCGCCCTCAGTCATTTCGGCGAGTGTGCCGAGGCAGAACTCGAGCATGTTCGAGGGGCTTGAAGAAATGTCGATGAGGCGCTGGTACATGGCCGGCTGATAGACGAGGCGAGGCTGGCGGCGCATGGTGGGTGTGGGCGGATCGTCAGGATGCGCGGCGAGACGCACGCCGGCTTTTTCAGCGACGGGGAGAGCTTCTTCAAGGAATCGCTCGAGGCGGCGCCAGAGCTCGTCGTGGGTGATGATGGGCAGCGTGCCCGGCGGCGCGTTGGGATCGACAATCATGTTCCAGACTTGGCCGTTGGGAATGGGTGTGTCGACGGGGCCGTCCATGCCAACCGACTCCGCGCCGCCGCGCGCGAAGGGGCCGCTGGTGCGGCCGGCGACTCCGGCGATGGAGAAGTTGTAGCCGAAGGTGGGAATGCCGGCTTCGCCTACGGCGCGCAGGATGGCGAAGACGTTCTGCATGTGCTGTGCGCGTTTGGGACCGTCGAGGAGAATGTCGTACCAGTGGGCGGGGTCGAAGTTTTCAATGCCCTCGAGCTTGAGGCCCGCAGCCTCGACCTGCCGGCGGAGCTCGATGAGCTCAGCGGCTGTCCAAAGGCGGTTGGGATCCCCGGCCAGGCCCCAGGACTTGTCCTTGCCGCCAGTGGGCTGATTGTTCGATGGATTGGCCTCGCCCTGACGGAAGTAGTCGACGAGGTGGACGATGACGTGAGTGCAGCCGGCCTGCACGGCGAATGCGTAATATTCGTCGATAAGCATGTGCCGGTAGAGTCCCAGACCGAGCTTCATCGTCACCCTGTGCCAGTGTAGATGAACCAGCAAAAGGAGACGGCGAAAGAGTGGCGAAAAAACGCGACAAAACCAGCAAAAGAGGCGCAGAATACGTGCTTCGAATGCTTGCCAGAGGCTAATTGTTGATGTAATCTCTGATACCTGCCGCCGTTCTCCCCTCGCCGGTGCTTCCACCCGGGCCTTCCCTGTTCGCGATCCGGATGGACAATCAGGCTGCGCGCCAAAAGCGCGAAGTGCCTGGCAACGGCTACGACGTGTCGAGATGCACGAAGGACGATCAGCAAGCCTGCCTTCCCCTGTAGGCCGAACGATGCCATCGTGGAGGAGGGGTTTGTGTACGAAGCGCAAGAACACATTCTGGCAGCGGGTACGGGAGTCAGCCAACACGTCGAATTGGCTGGCGCGCGCCCGATGCTGCTGCGCAACAACCGGGTTCTGATTTTTCTCACCTATCTGGGCAGCGTCGCCTCGCTGATCATCTCCCTTAGCATGGTGTTTGTCGCCCTCACGAACCTATTTCCGTTGAGCGCGATGAATCTGGACAGGTTCGCGGCCGGCGCGCTGTGGTTGCTGGGAGCGTGGCTGATGGCCATGTCGCAGGTCTTCCTGTGGCGGCAGGGGAAACTGATGGCGCATTGCTCGGTTCTGCTCGACAGCTATGGAGCGCACTTCAAACTCGGCGACACCGGGGAAGCAAGAGAGGTGCTTATGCCGTGGAATGGAATCGAGGCCGTGCGCTATAAGCGGATCCCGAATGCGCAAAAGTTCACCATTCTGGGTACGGATGCCAGCACGGTGACCTTCACGTCGCACGCCTTCTACCGGCCAAAGAGGGTGGCGCGATTGATCGCGGAGCGCGCAGGGCTGCCGTTGGTGCGCGGATAAGCGAAGGAAACGCGCTTCAACCGCTCGTCTTTCCACATGAGGTGATCGTTTAAGCGCACGGAGTGATGCTTGCAAGGGTCATTCTGCCGCTACGGCTCCGTGAGAAGCGCGTTCACCCGGCTCTTTATCTTCTTCACATCGGTCTCCCCTTGAAAGCGCGCGCGGACCACACCGTCCCGGTCGATCAGAAACGTCAGCGGCAACCCCAACACGCCTCCGTAGCGCGCGGCGAGCCGCGCATCGCCCAAGGCCGAGGGATAGTTCAGCTTCAGCCGCTCGACGAGACGGCGCGCAGGCGCGGCGTCATCATCCATGGAGATGCCGATGACCTGGAATCCCCGCGGGGCGAACTGGTGCTGCCAGGCGGCGAAGACGGGCATCTCCGCCTGGCACGGCGCGCACCACGTGGCCCAGAAGTTGAGCAGGATAACTTTGCCACGGAAGCCGGAGAGGCGAAGGGTTTGGCCGTTGAAGCCAGTGAGCGTGAACTGGGGCGCCTTTTTGTCGAGTAAATTCTCCGCAGCCGAGCCGGCGGGCGCGGCCGAGGCGGCCAGAGACGCGGCGACGAAGCCGGCGATCAGCGTGCGGCGCAGAGTGCTCCCCAACATGCGCGGCGAGGAGCCCGGCCTACTGTCCGCCTTCAACGGGAAACCCCTTGTTGGCCCAATCGTCGCCGAAGTTTTCGGCAAGATACAGAACCTTTACGCGAGTGAATCGCATGTCGTGGAGCAGGCTGTAGGCCGGGCCCACATTGGGGCAGCGATTCCAGGGGCAGCAGCCGCAATAGACGACGATGAAGGCCGTGCGGGGCAACGACGCAACGCGAGCGCGCAACTGCTCGACACCGTCCGCCTGTGAGGCGGGCCCGACGTATTCCGCACCGGGAATGTGCGCCTGGGTAAACATCATGCGCGAGCCCACCTGCAGGATGAGCGGCTTTTCAACGCCATGCGTATGGAGCAGGCGATTGAGTTCGGCGGGCTGGATGAGCTGTGCCGTGGGAATGGTGAACGCACTTGCCGGCGGCGGCACCGCCCGCTGGGCCGCGGCTTGGACCCGCTGCTGCGCCAGACAAAACAGCGCCATAGCGGCAATGACTGCCGTTCTTGCGCTTATGAGACTGGATGACATGCAGGATTCCCTATATGCAGTGTAATTCGCGGCAGCTTGGCAGCGGCAGGCGCTGGGCGTTGAGCGGGAAAAAACTGCGCACAAATTGAAAACGCCAGAGACCGAAGCCTCTGGCGTTTCAATCTTGATGATCGCGTAGTACAACCGGCTGTCGCGTCCTCCGGCTACCCCAGCGGCGAACCTGCAGCTTTCGCTGCCGCTCCTTCCTCTGGCCGCGCCGGCACGGAACCTTCGGCTTGCGCCTACTGCCCCGCACTCCGGCTCGACCGGCGGCCGACTTCCCCGGCTCGGATCGGCGTGGCTTCAATCAGCTCGACCGGTGGCTAACCTCCGACTCGCATCGGGTGTTGCGCGCTTCCGATCGACCGATGGCAATCCATCCGGCTTGCGCCGAACGACCCCTCCACCGGCGAGGCCGACGATCAACTGCCGACTCACACCGGATTCTGATCCTTTAGCTCGGCTGGCGAGATCAACCTCCGGCTTTCACCGGCTGTTGTTGCAGCTTCAAGCTTGCGCCGTCTGCTGCTGCAACCTCCAACTCGCGCTGGCTGTTGCCCCCTTTTGCCAAACCGGCGGCGAACCTCCGACTCGCATCGGCTGTTCCACCCTCCGGCTTCACCGGTTTCAATTCGCCCGGCTTGCGCCTGGCGTCTTTACCTCCGGCTGGGCCTTTGATGCGCCCCTAACTTCAACCGAACCTTGCATCGCCGGCTGAGCCGTCGATGAGTATTCAATTTCCGCCGGTTCGCGCACCTTCCGGATCTGCCAGCTTTGACAACTTCCGACTCGCGTCGGCTTTTGTAATCTCTGGCGCAGCCAGCGATCCCTCTTGGGCTTTCGCCCCAGGTTTCACCCTCTGGCTGGGCTGGCGGCGATTTTCCGACTCTCATCGGCGTTTCGTTCCACCAACCGTTCCGGCGACCAACTCCCGATGCCCTACAGGCTCATCAGTTGTTGTGACAGTACGTCCGCTGAATCTGTGGATGCAAGTGCAAAAGTCAAATAAATCTGTGAATTTCACCAGGGTTGGTGCAGATGGGTTTTTTTCTTGCAGAGGGAAGGGATTCTTCTTAAGCTCGCAGTTTTTAAGGCGATAGGGGGCGCTGAAGAAGGCCGAAAGTACGCCGCTGCGCTGGGCGCTCGCACCCCGGCAAGAAAGAAGGTATGCTTTCTGCGCAGTCCCAGCGGGCTCAGCAAGGAGAGTCCAGCCATGCAGCAGGCGAGTGCAACAAATCCCTCCTCAGAGATCCATCCTCCAGCCAACCCGACCGTGCCGCACCTGGCGGCGAAGGTCGCGGTGCGCTTTGTGACGATGACGGCGCTGGTGATTGCCATTTTCTTTCTGCCCGCGGGGACGGTGCGGTGGTGGCAGGGATGGGCGTTCCTGGGCGCATACATCGGTTTCGCCATGGCGGCGTTCCTCTTCTTTCTTAAGGCCGACCGGCAGATTGTGCGACGGCGGCTGCAAGCGAAAGAGCAGGTGCGAGAGCAGAGGCAGATTATCCGGTTCGGGGCCATATTGTTGGCGGGCCTCTTCACGCTGCCGGGCTTCGATCACCGGCTGGGGTGGTCGCGGGGATGGCTGGGCGCGGAGCCGACGTGGCTCGAGATGTTCGCGCTGGCGATGGTGCTCGGGGCAGAGCTCGCGATGGCGTGGGTGATCTGGACGAACCACTATGCGGGGCGGACGATCCGCGTGGAGGAGGGACAGACCGTCATCACCAGCGGGCCGTACCGGGTGGTGCGGCATCCTATGTACGCGTTCACCCTGGTGATGTTCATTTTCGCGCCGCTGGCGCTGGGGTCGTATGTTACGCTCCCGGCCTTTGCGCTGCTTGCGCCGATTTATGTGCTGCGCATCCTGAACGAGGAGAAGATTCTGCGCGCGGAGCTGCCCGGCTACACCGAATATTGCCAGAGAACGCGTTGGCGGATTGTACCGCTGGTCTGGTGAAGGAACAAGCCGGGCGATGCCGGAGTACGACACCACGCCAGCAGAGCCGGGTTGCGAGGGATCCCGCGTGGAAGCATTCAGGGTCAGGGATCGAGCAACGTTCGCGCTTCGGTACGTCATCCCTCAAGGGAGAAAACCAGAGCGATTGTTGTTTCTACTTCTGCCGGCTCATTGTTGAGCTTGTACGGCTTGTAGCGCCAGTTCCGCACGGCATCGACGGCGGCCTGCTGCAACATAGCCGGCCCGCTCACAACGTGCAGATCTTTAATCTTTCCGTCCTTGGAAATCGTGGCGTGCAGCACTACAGTGCCAGACACGCGGGCTGCTTTAGCGATGGACGGATAAGCGGGCGGCGTCTTCAGAATCAACATTCCTGCCGCAACGCCGGATGAAATGGTAAACGGTTTGGAAGGTGCAACTTTAACGACGGGCTGAGCGTGTCCATTGAAGACGCTGGCATTCGCGCTGCTGGCGCCCAGGCCATCCGCACCGGCTACGTTCACGGGGGGAGGCGCATCTTCCGCAACCTGCTTCCCATTGTCTTGCGGAATCAGTGTTGGCGCCGTGAGTTGATCGTCCATGACTTTCGCCTGCAGTTCCGTCGGCGCCTTTGATGGATTCGCTTCCTCCTGCTGGTTGGCCGGCTGGTTGTCCTTTGCAGATTGCTTTTCGGTGGTTGCCAGCCGCTCGTTCTGAGTTAATGGTTCAGTAGCCGACGGATTCGGCGTCTGCGTCACCTGCTGAGTATCCGTTGCTACCGGAAGCGGCTGAACAGATGGTTTCGCCACTGACTTCGATCCGTGATGGAACAACGGGATCATGAGCAGAAGCAGAATCGAACTTGCGCCAACAGCAGCAACGGTCATCCACTTCTTTTTTGCCGTCTTCTGCTGCGCCGTCTTCTGCTCGCCCTTAGCTTCGATATCCTTCGATGAATACCACTGGAAGAGAGCCTCGTCAGCTTCGCGTTTCAAAGTCGCCGTGGGTTTGGGTGAGTTTCCTACTCCATCCACCGTCGCGACGTTTGGCAAACCCTGCACAGCGGGAGCCTCAATCGTGGTACGGCTGGCCTCCAGCCCGTGCGAAGCGCGGCTGGGCGATGCATCCGCCGAATCGCTCGTCAACTCTTGCTCCTTAACAAGGACTGGCGCTGACGAGGATGAAACCGAAGCACGTGGCCTGTCCACCACGGGCGACAAGATTGCTTTGCGCTCAGCGGATTGCCCAAACGGCTTGGGAGTCTCGCTGAAGGAATGAGACTCTATCCATGCTTCCCATTCTTCACGAGAGTTGACAGGCTTAGCCTTGGGAGATGCATCTCTATCCCCGCCGCTGAAATCGATTTGCTGCTTAACGACGACCGGTGCGGACGAGGCCGAACCCGAAACACGCGGCCTGTCTGCCAAGGATGCCTTGGTTCGATCGCGGTCAACAGATTGCCCAGGCGGCTTTGGGGTCTCGCTGAAGGGATGAGCGGCCGCCCATGCTTCCCATTCACCAGTGTTAACAGGCAAAGATGCAGGAGAAGCTTCGCTATCCCAATCGCCAAAATCATCGGGAAGTGTTTCCGGTAGCAACGGAGTTAATTCTTCTGGAGATGCCATTGACCGTCCTCACGTTTCTCGTAGACAGCACCTTTGTACGTGCGCGTTTCGCGCGGGTTTGTGTTGGTGGCAGTGCGCTCACCTGTTATTTCCGCCGGCACCGAATCCGCGGCGGCGAAGTTGCTTGCATCGAAGGTCCACGTTGACGGCGTCTCAGCGGCTGCGGCGGGCAATGAAGCATTGTCAGGCGATCCTTCCACCTCAAGCACGACCGCGGCTTGCGCCGTCTCGTATTTTTCCGTGTCCGATGGAGTAAACGATGCGGAGAGGGTGTATCTCCCCGGCGCGAGCACGTGGCCTTCGGAGGGAGTGTAGACAAATGTTCCCGGAACCGAAGCCGTGGCATTCAACTGAGCGGCGCCAAGCGCGGTGCCGTAAGAAATTGCGGATGGGACCGGCCAGGTGATGAGGGTAGGTGACTTCTCGGCAACCGTGAGCGACACGACTGCCCTCACCGTTGTGTAATTCAAAGTGTCGGTGGGAGTGAAGGTTACAGAGAGCTCATGCACTCCTGGCGTGAGTATCTCGCCCGCGGCGGGCGCAAAAGCAAAAGATCCCGGAACTGATGCTTTGGCATTGAGCTGAGTTGCGCCGAGGGCGGCGCCGTAAGCAATTGGATCCGGCGTTGGCCACGTGATGACGGGAGTTACCTTGGCCACAGTCACCGATGCGGTGGCCCGCGATGTGGAATAACCCACTGTATCAGCCGGAGTGAAAACAACTGACAGTTCATGCTCTCCAGCCGCAAGCACCGCCCCTAAGCCAGGGTTGTAATCGAAGGTTCCCGGAACCGACGCCATGGCACAGAGTTGCAAGGTGCTGAGTTTTGTCCCGTACGAAATAGGATCGGGTCTCGGCCATTGGATTTCAGACGTTGCCTTGGCCACAAGCAGCGACACGGTGGCCTTTGCTGTTGTGTAGTTCGCGCTGTCGGCAGGCGTGAAGGTTACCGAGAGCGTATGCATTCCGGGAGGGAGCACCTCGCCCGGCGCGGGAGCGTAGTCCAATCTTCCAGGTATCAACGCCGAGGCATTGAGTTGTGCGTCATCCAATGCGGCGCCGTAGATGATTTTGGCAGGAGTTGGCCAGGAGAGAACCGGTGTTGCCTTGGCCACAACAATTGAAACCGAGGCCTGCAGCGGAGTATAGCCGCCGGAGTCTGCCGGAGTGAACGTGACCCATAGCGAGTGTGTTCCGACCGGCAACACATAGCCCGGGCCGGGTGTGTAGACCAAAGTTCCCTCAACCGATGCCGTGGCATTGAGTTGGTCGAAGGTGAGCTTATGCCCGTAGGTAATCGGGTCGGGCGCCGGCCACGTGATGGCCGGAGTGGTGCGCGCATCGGCTGAAGCCAGAATCGCAGGGCTCGCCGCTTCATATCTTCCAAAATCTACCTGGGACATATTTTTACCGAGACCTCCAACGTCAAAATCCCTTTTCTTTTCTTGTGGAATCGGGTGTCCGGTAATCGAGCTGGCCATCTCCAGGCTTATGCGCGAAATGCGCGTTTCAGGAAGCCCGGAGTCGCCGCACTGAAGCGCCCGCGCGGCGTCCTGATCGTCGGGAATCTTCCACCGTACCGGTCTGCCGAGAGCCTTGGCGATGACATCTTCGTTCGCCGGTTCCAAAAAGCGCGACTCAAACCGGTTGATCACAACTTCCAGGTTTGGACTACCCACGGCGAAGAACTGCGAGATAAGGCGATTTGAATTCCGCAGTTCGGAGATTCCGGTCTGGGTGACCAGGTAAATCGTTGAGGCGTCTTCGAAGAGAACCTTGGCCGCCACATCGATCCTCGATCCCACATCTACGATCACCTGATCGAATTCGCGGCGCGCGATGGCGATTAGCTTGTCGATGGCGCCTTTAGAAACCTCAACGTCGGGAACTTTGGTGGGAGCCGCCAGTACGAATACTCCCGACCGATGCTTGACCAGGAGATTCTGAAGAAAACTGGCATCCAGCCGGTCGATATTCCGGAGTGCGTCCTCCGTCGAGTAACCCGCGGTAATCCCCAGGCACAGTGCCACGTCTCCAATGGGAAGTGCGAGGTCGATGAGCAGGATGCTTTGGGCGGATCTCTGCGCCAGGGCGATGGCAACATTGCAGGCGACCGTCGTAACGCCGGATCCTCCTTTGGATCCGACAAAAACATGCAACCCACCTCCGGAATTCTCAGCAGAAAGAGCCTTCTCGCGAGGGATAGTTGTAGCCCGAGGGGTGGCTGTGGCCCGGACCAGAGCCTCGGCCACTGCGCCTTGCTCGAGGGGTAGAGGGAGGTACTCACGAGCGCCTGCACGCATGGAGCGGATGGCGAATTTCGGATCTGTTTTCTCCGAATAGACCATGATCGTCGCCGCGGCGTTGGCACTCGCTCTTTCCACTAATTCCAGAGCGACATCCGGCTCACTGTCCAGGTCAAGGATGACAACCTCGAACGACGCAAGCAATCCATGCAGGTGTTCACGTTTCGGCGGGTAGGAATCGAACTCGCGTACATTGGCCCGGCCCGTTTCGGCAAGAGCCTTGGCTACGACCCGTCGTCTCTCCGCGTCTGGGCCAATCAGGGCAACCGACAAGAGTGAAGCCCCTGTTGTGTCGGCATGTTTCGCCTCGGAATTTGGTGATACGCCTGCTGAACTCACGGTATGAATTGCTCCTTGAGGTACCAGCCCCATTTCCGCTCGAATCTCAAATCGACATGTTGCCCGAGAGCCGAATTCGCAGGTTTCTTCCGCCTATAACAAACAAATGTCGGCAATCCGGGGAGAACCTTCAATGCGAGCGTCAAGCGATGACTGCCCGGCAAACAAGGTACCGTGGGACGATGGTAACCATTTATGAGCCCAATAGGGAACTTAGATAACTATACCTAAGCATTACTAAAGTGTAATCAACCTTTCGGGCGGGAAGGCGCACGCCCAGCCGCCAGGGATGTGAGGCCCGCGGAATCCGCAACCTGTTCCCTGTTCGCACGAACCCGGTTTGGCCGAGGTCTACTCAGACTCCGCCGGTCAGAATCGCATCGATGCGCGCCAAATCCTCTGCGGCGAAGTCCAGCTTGGCGAGAGCGGCCACGTTTTGCTCGATCTGTTCCACGCGGCTGGCGCCGATCAGCGCTGAAGTCATGCGGCCGTCGCGCAGCACCCACGCCAGAGCCATCTGCGCCAGCGATTGCCCTCGCGCGCGCGCCAGCTCGTTCAACGCTCGCACCTTGGCAAGGTGGGCCTCGTCGACGTCCTTCCTCTTGAGGAATCCGTGCGGCTTGGCAGCGCGCGCATCCGCGGGAATGCCCTTGAGATAGCGATCGGTAAGCAGGCCCTGTGCCAACGGGCAAAAGGCGATGGCGCCCACACCTTCGTGACCCAGCACATCGAGCAAGCCGCGCTCGGGAGTGCGCTCGAACATCGAGTATTTGGGCTGATGAATGAGGCAGGGCGTGCCGAGCCCGCGCAAAATCTTGACGGCGGCCGCGGTTTGCTCCGGGTTGTAGTTGGAGATGCCGGCATAGAGAGCCTTGCCGGAACGCACCGCCTGATCGAGCGCCGACATCGTCTCTTCCACCGGCGTCTCGGGATCGGGACGATGCGAGTAGAAAATGTCGAAATACTCCAGGCCCATGCGCTTCAGGCTCTGGTCCAGACTCGCCAGCAGATACTTCCGCGATCCCCAGTTGCCGTACGGGCCAGGCCACATGTCGTAGCCAGCCTTGGAACTGATGATCAGCTCGTCGCGATAGGGTTTGAGATCGAGGTGCAGAATCTCGCCGAAGTTGCTCTCCGCGCTTCCCGGCGGAGGGCCGTAATTGTTGGCCAGGTCAAAGTGGGTGATGCCCAGGTCGAATGCGCGGCGCACCATGGAGCGGGAGTTTTCGAAGTCATCGACGCCGCCGAAGTTGTGCCACAGGCCGAGCGAGATTGCAGGCAGGCGAATGCCACTGCGCCCGCATCGGCGGTATTGCATTGTGTCGTAGCGCTTTTCGTTGGCGGAATACAAAGCGGCTCCTTCGTTCACGCAGAGATGCGGCGGCAGCGCTAGCTCAAAACCGCCGAAATCGACACTTCCTTGCGGCCGTCGGCCGGAGGAGGCACGATGTTTCCTTCGATCGGTGCGCCGTCGACGGTCAACGCAACACGATTCCCCGCGCCCTTGCGCTCGATGGCGATTTTATACGCCACTCCGCGAAAGATGCGCGTTGCGGTAAATCCGGGCCAGCCGGTGGGAATCACGGGAGCAATCTCCAGACCGTCATACGTGGGGCGAACGCCCAGGATCCACTGCGCGATCGCGCAATAATTCCATGCCGCGGTTCCTGTGAGCCAGGAGTTCTTGGCTTCGCCGAATGTCGGCGCGTCCTTGCCGGCGATCATCTGCGCATAGACGTAAGGCTCGCAGCGGTGCACTTCGCTGATCTCTTCGCGCGCCGAGGGATTGATCCGCAGGTAGTAATCGTAGGCCTCATCACCGTGGCCCAACCGCGTCTCGCCGATCATGACCCAGGGATTCACATGGCAGAAAACGCCGGCGTTCTCCTTGTAGCCCGGCGGATACGATGAAATCTCGCCCAGGTGCAGATAGTAGCGGGTGTAGGCCGGCTGATGCAGCACGAGCCCATGCTTGGTGGCAAGGTGCTCGCGCACGGCGGCCAGAGCCTTGGCGGCCCTGCCGTCGTCGAGCCCGATGCCTGCCAGCACACAGAATCCGTTGGACTCGATAAAGATCTTGCCTTCCTCGCGCTCCTTTGATCCGATCTTTTCGCCGAAGCTGTCGTAGGCGCGCAAAAACCATTCGCCGTCCCAGCCATGGGTCTTAATCGTCTGCTCCATTCGGTCCGCCGCTGTCAGAAAACAGGTCGCGTCGCCCGAATGTCCATGGCGGCCGGCGATCGCAGCCAACTCGCGCGAGGCGTGCACGAAGAGCCCGGCGATGAACACCGACTCGGCCACCTTGCCGTCCCGGTTGGTCGTGGTCTGGAATGAATTGCCGGGCGTCGAGGAGAAGCAGTTCAGGTTCAGGCAGTCGTTCCAATCCGCGCGGCCGATCAGCGGCAGTCCATGCGGCCCGAGCCGCTCCAGCGTGTAACGGAAGCTGCGATGCAGATGCTCATAAAGCGGCTCTTCGGTGCCGGGCTTGTTGTTGTAGGGCGCCAACTCGTCGAGGATGCTCCAATCGCCCGTCTCCTTGAGATACGCCGCGACGCCGAGGATGAGCCAATGCGGATCGTCATTGAATCCGCTGCCAATGTCGTTGTTGCCGCGCTTGGTGAGCGGCTGGTATTGGTGATAAGCGCCGCCGCTCTCGAGTTGGGTCGAAGCCAGGTCGAGGATGCGCTCCCGCGCTCGCGCCGGCACCATATGAACAAAACCCAGCAGGTCCTGGTTGGAGTCGCGAAACCCGAGGCCGCGGCCAATGCCCGATTCGAATGACGAGGCCGAGCGCGACATATTGAATGTCGCCATGCACTGGTAGGCGTTCCAGATGTTCACCATGCGATTCGTGTGCGCGTCCGGCGTATCCACCTGGAAGATGCCCAAAAGTTTGTCCCAGTGCGCGCGCAGGCGGTCGAACGCCGCATCTGCTTCTTTGGCGTCGAGGTACTTCGCGATCACCGGCTTCACCGTTTTCTTGTTGATCGTCTGCGAATCGGGCGGATCGAATTTCCGGTCCACCGGGTTTTCCTGGTAGCCGAGGACGAAGACGATCTGCCGTGTTTCCCCGGCGGCCAGGTCGAGATTCACCTGATGAGCGCCGATCGGCGCCCAGCCGTGCGCGATGGAGTTGGTCAGTTGCCCAGCAGCCACGGTCGCGGGATTGTCCCATCCGCGGTAGGGACCTAGAAACGCATCGCGCGCAGTGTCGAAGCCGGCTTTTGGCTCCGAGCAGGCAAAGAAAGCGAAGTGATTGCGGCGTTCGCGGTACTCCGTCTTGTGATAAATGACGCCATCGACCACTTCTACTTCGCCGATGTTGTAGTTCCTCTGGAAGTTCGTAGCGTCGTCCTGCGCGTCCCACAGGCAAAACTCGACGCTGGCGAAGACGGAGATTCGCGCTGGCTTCGCGCGTCGATTGCTGACCGTGAGCTGCCAGATCTCCAGATTCTCGTCGAGCGGGACGAAGTAGCGCGTGTGGGCTTCAATGCCGGCAAATTTGGAGCCAATGGTGGTGTAGCCCATGCCGTGGCGGCAGGAATAGTCCTCGGCGGTGTGCCGTGTCGGCTGCCAGCTCGGCGACCAGAAGCTGCCCGACTCTTCGTCGCGCAGATAAATGTAGCGGCCGCCGCAATCCCATGGCGCGTTGTTATACCTGTAACGGGTCAGCCTCCGCAGTCGCGCGTCGCGATAGAACGAATAGCCGCCCGCGGTGTTCGAGATGATCCCGAAGTACTCCTGGCAACCGATGTAGTTGATCCACGGCAACGGCGTATCCGGCCGCGTGATCACATACTCGCGGTTACGATCGTCGAAATAGCCAAACTTCATCTTCAGTTCCTCTCGGGACTCGCGGCGAAAGGAGAGCCGCAAACAAGCTGAATCGTTTTTGCAGGGAGAATCTGCAACCCATGAAAGCGAAGCGCGATTATAGCCGAATCAGCGGAAGTGCAACAAGAAATTTCCCCGCTGATGATTCCGCTGGGCCAAGGAATTCGTTGCCGCGGTGCGTAAGGATGTGAGAGACTGATCCGTCTTTTCTACACAACCACGCGAGTGAAGCGAATGAACGATAGGCCGCTTTCATCGATTTGGAACCCTCGAACCTGCCGCCGCGCACGCCTCTGGCTCTTCTTATGTGTTTCGGGACTGGCTTTCTGCCCCGCCTTCCTGCTTTATGGGGCCGACAACCCAACTCCGGCCATCAAGCTTGACCAGGTCGGGTACCTTGCCGGCGCACCCAAGGTCGCCCTGGTCGCGAGTTCAGCTAAAACCTTTGAGATCAGGCGTTCCAGCGATGGGAAGGTCGTCCTTCATGGAGCTCTTTCGCCAGCAGCAACCGATCCGCTCTCAGGCGACACCGTCGAGGCAGCGGACTTTTCCCGGCTGCGCCGGGCAGGAACCTACTACCTGCAGGTACCCGGAGTCGGGAAGAGTTGGACCTTCGCCGTAGGCAGCAACGTCTTCGAGCGCACCTGGTACCTGGCCATGCGCGGCTTTTACGGCCAGCGCTGCGGAACGGCAGTCGATCTGGGTCCGGAGTTTCCGGGATATTCCCACCCGGCCTGCCACCTGCACGGCGAGTTTCATCCCAGCTCAGGGGCGTCCGGACCACGAGACAACATCGGCGGCTGGCACGATGCCGGCGACTATGGCCGCTACATGGTCAACTCCGGCATCGCAACGGGAACGCTGCTGTGGGCATGGGAGATCTACGGGCCCCGGCTCAAGCCGATTCAACTCCGGATTCCCGAAACCGGCAACGGCACCCCAGACATCCTCAATGAAGTCCGCTGGAACCTGGAATGGATGCTGAAGATGCAGGACAGCGACGGCGGCGCATGGCACAAGCAGACGAGCACGCACTTCCCGGGCTTCATTGCTCCCGACAAGGACACGCTGCCCAGCGAGGTCATCGGGACCGGCTCGGCGCCCTACAAAAGCACCTGCGCCACTGCCGATCTGGCCGCGGTGGCGGCGATTGCCGCGCGGGTCTACAAGCCCTTCGATGCGGCGTTTGCCACGCGGGCCCTGGATGCCGCGCGCCGCGCCTGGAAATGGACCGAGCAGTATCCCAATGTGACGTTCCGCAATCCGCCGGGCGTGACCACCGGTGAGTACGGCGATTCTAACTGTTCAGACGAGCGCCTTTGGGCGTCGGCGGAGCTTTGGCGTACCACTGGCGAAGCCGTTTATCACCAATTCTTCTTGAGCAACTATGCCGCGTATCTGCCCAGCCTGGATACGCCGCCCGCAGAAAACTGGAGCATGATGGGGCCGATGGCTCTTCGCACCTACGCTCTCTCGCGGCGGAAAGACGCCGACGCCAAGACGCAGGCGGCCATACGCGATCGAATGTTGACTGCGGCGCGCGCAATTGTCAGCGCCACTGCCGCCAATCCTTACCACGTGAGCCTCAAGCCGAAGGACTTCGTCTGGGGCTCGAACGGGATTGCCGCGCAGTATGGCATGGACCTGATGATCGCCAACGCGATCACACCGAATCCTGAATTTGTGAATACCGCGCGCGACGATTTGCACTATCTGCTGGGACGGAATACCTTCTCGCTCTCGTGGGTCACGCAGGTCGGCGAGCACTCGGTCCTGCACCCGCATCACCGGCCGAGCGGATCCGGCGAGCAACCGGGGCCGTGGCCGGGATTATTGTCCGGAGGGCCGAATGCCGGCCGCAATGATCCTGTGCTGGCAACGTTCCCGAGCGGCTTACCGCCCGAAAGGTACTATGCGGACCAGACGGCCTCATACGCCAGCAACGAGATCGCCATTAACTGGCAGGCAACTCTGGTCTTCTTGTTGGCCGGACAATTGCATTAAGAAGCTTTCAAGCCAGGACTTCGCGAGCCGCGATCGCCAAGATGCGGAGGGGATCGCGAGAGATCGATCGGCAAGTGAATTCGGGGGACTCGATGCATCTTCAACCATTGGATATCGCGATCATTTTGGTGTACCTGCTGGGCACGGTGTTCGTAGGCTACTGGGTATCCCACTACGGCTCGCGCGACATGACCGCATATTTTCTGGGCGGCAACAAGATGCCGTGGTATGTGCTGGGCCTTTCCAACGCTTCGGGCATGTTCGACATCAGCGGCACCATGCTGCTGGTGTACTGGATGTTCGTCTATGGCCTGAAGAGCGTGTGGATTCCGTGGCTGTGGCCGACCTTCAACCAGGTCTTTCTCATGGTCTACATGTCGGCGTGGCTCCGGCGCTCGCGGGTCATGACCGGAGCCGAGTGGATCAAGACGCGTTTCGGCACTGGCCGCGGCGCGCAGTTGTCGCACCTCATCGTTGTTCTCTATGCCTTCATCAGCATCATCGGTTTCTTCAGCTATGGCTTCAAGGGAATCGGCAAATTCGCGGCCACGTTTCTTCCCTGGCATCTGTCGCCGAATCAGTACGCGCTCATCCTCATAGCCATCACTGCGATTTACGTCATCAAGGGCGGCATGATCAGCGTGGTGATCACTGAGGTGGTGCAGTTCTGCGTGCTTTCCATCGCTTCTTTCGCCGTGGGCATCATCGCCATGCGCCGCGTGGCGCCGGAGGTTTTGCATCGCGTGGTGCCGGCCGGCTGGGACAATGTGTTTTTCGGCTGGCACTTGAATCTCGACTGGTCGGCGCTGATCCCGGCAGCCAGCACGCGAATCGCGCAGGACGGCTATGGGCTGTTTGGCTTCTTCGTCATGATGCTCCTCTTCAAGGGCGTGCTGATCTCGGCCGCCGGCCCGGCCCCGAACTACGACATGCAGCGCGTGCTTTCCTCAAAAGATCCACGCGAGGCTTCGATGATGAGCGCGTGGGTCAACGTCGTGCTCACCTTTCCCCGCTATTTTCTTACCGCCGGTCTTGCCATCCTGGCCGCCGTGTTCTTCTCGGACAGCATCCGCGCCATGGGCGCCAACATGGACTTTGAGCTGGTGCTGCCCTATGCCCTGGCGCGCTTCGTGCCCGTTGGCCTGCTCGGATTCCTGATCTCCGGCCTGCTCGCCGCCTTCATGGCCAACTTTGCCGCCACCGTGAATGCCGCGCCGCCGTACTTCGTCAACGACATCTACAAGCGCTACATTCGCCCCGACGCTCCGCCGCGCACCTACGTCCGCCTCAGTTATCTCAGCTCGTTTGTGGTAGTGGTCATCGGCGTCCTCATCGGCTGGAATGTCACTTCTGTCAACTCCGTCGTGGTGTGGATCGTCTCCGGACTCTGGGGGGGATACACCGCCTCCAACGTCCTCAAGTGGTACTGGTGGCGCTTTAACGGCTATGGCTACTTCTGGGGCATGCTTGCCGGAATCACATCCGCTCTGGCGCTGCCGACGCTGGTCGCGAAGGTACCCCTGGTGCAGCATCTGCTGGCCGCCTACTCCATCAATATGGATGTCTCGATCGTCTTCCCGCTGGTGCTGGTAATCTCGCTCATCGGATGCTTTGCCGGTACGCTGCTCACCAGGCCAGAGGACGACGAGGTGCTCAAAGTCTTCTACCGGCGGGTGCGGCCGTGGGGCTTCTGGGGCCCCATCTACCGCAAAGTTCTCGCCGAGGACCCCGGCTTCAAGCGCAACAAAGACTTCAAGCGCGACATGTTCAACGTCGCCGTCGGGATCGTCTGGCAGGTCGCACTCGTCGTGCTCCCCATGTACATCGTGATCTGGGAGCTCCGGCGCGCCGCAATCAGCCTGGCCATCGTTCTGGTCACGTCAGCAATTCTCAAGTTCACTTGGTACGACCACCTGGAGCGCCGCGAGGTCGAGGCTGCGGAAGTCGCGGCTCCTGCTCGCTCGTCTTCCTAGGAATCGCGGGGGCGATGTTACAAGAGGAGAAAGTGAGAAAAAAAGCGAAACTAAGACACGAGCCAATGCCGGGACAGCCGGTCAGTCTGCGTATCCTGGGCGAATACCTCGACCTGTCGCCGGCCACCATCTCGCTGGTGCTGAACGATGCGCCCGGTGTCCGTGCGATTCCGCAGGAAACGCGGGACCGAGTCAAGGCGGCAGCCGCAAAGTTCGACTACCGGCCCAGCTTTTACGCGCGCTCCTTGCGCAAAAGGCAGACCTTTTCCATCGGCGTGCTGGTTCCGGAGCTGAGCGACAGCTATTCGGCGCAGGTGCTCACGGGCGTAGAAGAATCCCTCATCGAGGAAGGCTACTTTTACCTCACCGCCAGTCATCGCCGCAAGCCCGACTTGATTGAAGAGTACCCGCGCATGCTGATGGAGAGGTCGGTGGAAGGATTCATCCTGATCGATACGGTGTTGCAGCATAGCTTCAAGATTCCGGCGGTCGCGGTGGCCGGTCATCGCCAAATTCCGGGGATCACCAACGTGGTCCTCGATCAGCGCCGGGCGGCAGAACTCACCTTGCGCCATCTCTACCAGCTCGGTCATCGCAGCATCGCCTTCATGCGCGGCGGCAGCCACAGCTCCGACGCCGACGAGCGCTGGGAATGTCTGAAAGATCTGGCCAGAGAATTCGGCATTGTGGTGCGGCCCGAGTTGATCGTTCAACTCAAGCTGCTGGTTTCCACGCCCGAACTGGGGTTCGAGCCGGCTTGCGAATTGCTCAACCGCAAAGCCGATTTCACGGCCATGGTCTGCTACGACGATATCGCCGCCATCGGCGCTATCCGGGCCATACGGGACCGTGGGCTGCGCGTTCCCGAGGACATCTCTGTGGTCGGCTTTGACGACATCCAGAGCGCGGCTTTTCACAATCCCAGCCTGACTACGATTCGCCAGCCGCTGCATGAAATGGGCACCATTGCTGCTCGTGTGCTCTTGCAGCGGGTTCGCGGCCAGAATGCCGTTCCGCAGATCTTGCCCGTCCTGCCGGAATTGGTCATTCGCGAGTCAACCTGCCCGCCGCCCGAAAAGCCCAATCGAACAAAGCGCAGCTAAGGGGGCAGAAGAATAGCTCCGGAGAAGACGGGCCGGATCGAGAATCGAGCCGCAAACCCCTTATTTTCATTGCTTCCTGCGTATTCAGGCTGGTATAGTCCTCCTTTGGCCGCTACCCGTGCGGCAACGACTGCTGTTCCTGAGGTCGTTGGGCCCATTCGACAAAAATCGCAGCCTGACCAGAGAGCTGCAGGGTCCATCGATCCTTATCTTCGAGAGTTCGGCCAGGGCGTAAAAGGGCAACTTGTTCCTGGAGTGATCGAATTGGCAAAACCTTCCTCGGGCCAACCTGTGAGCAAAGCCAGGCAGCGTACCGTGGCGCCGGTTACGAACCGCAAGCCCACGATGAGCGATGTGGCTCGGCTGGCGGGCGTGGGCACCATGACCGTCTCCCGAGTGTTAAGCGGCACCGTTCGCGTTTCGGCGGAGACCACGCAGCGGGTTCAAACTGCGATTGAGCAGCTCAAGTACCGTCCCAACGTGCTGGCGCGTGCATTTCGCGGTCAGCGCAGTCATTCAATCGGTCTGATCATTCCCTATCTTTACGATCCCTTCTTTGCCAGTTGCGCTCATGCGGTAACCACCGTCGCGCGGGAGCACAGCTACTCGGTCATCATCACCACTTCCAACGAAGATCCCGAAACGGAATACGCCGAAGTCGATGAGATGATGCAGCGGCACGTGGACGGGCTCCTGGTGATTCCGGCCCGGAACCGTCACTCGCGCCTCACACGCACGCTCTTTGGCAAAACGCCGGTGGTTGCCTTTGACCGCCCGGTCCCCGATCCCTCCATCGACACTGTTCTGGTGCAGAACGCTGTCGGATCGCGCCGCATTACGGAGCATCTCATCGAGCACGGGCACCGGAACATCACTTACCTTGCGCTCAGCCGCAACCTGTTCACCATCAACGCGCGCTATGCTGGCTATCGCCGCGCAATGCTGGACGCAGGGTTCGAACCATGCGCGGTCTTCGATTGCGAATCGGAGGAGGTCGTGGAGCAGATCCTCAAAGCAAAGAGGGCATCCGACGCCCCCCCCACCGCAATCATCACTTCGAATACCCTGGTTACGCGCTACGTCCTTGGGGCGATTTCTCGCCTTGGCCTGCGCATTCCCAACGATCTGGCCTTCGCCGGTTTCGACGACTTCGACCTCGCCGAGTTCACTTCACCGCCGCTCACAGTTGTCCGCCAGCCCGCGCAGGAGATGGGCCGCGTCGCCGCAAACCTGCTCTTCGACCGCATCGCGCGCGGTGAAACGCAGCACACGGGCAACCGCATCGTTCTCCCCGTCGAGATCGTGCTTCGCCGCTCGTGCGGCTGCAAACATCGCACCCCTTTCGTCATTCATTGAGAGCGCTTTCAAGGAGCGCGGCCTTTACGGGACCTGAACTGTTTGTGCGGCCAAGTTCCAGCCGCGGAGGCCGATCGCTGGTCTCGCGCTGCCCGCCCCAAATGCCACCGCCACTACGCGTTGCTCGCCGGGCAAAAGCGAGACGTAGTTGTCGCTGTAATAGGCGGGCAGGATGCGTTGACCCGTCGCAGCGTCGGTGAGCGTGAGTTTGATCATGAGCGCCGCCGCGGAACCCGTATTCTTGATGCGCACCGTCACCGTGCGCTCGCCGTTCGACGCTGCGGAGGCCGCCGAGGCCGAAAGAGTAGCAGGCGGAAGCGAGTTCAGCTCGCGGAAGCTCGCTTCGTCCGCCGCCCACCAATAGAAGTTGTCGCTCACGGGCGCGCCGGCCGCATCGCTCACTTCGAGTTCAACGAAGATGGCGTGGCCGCCGGCCAACGTCACGAGATCAGGCTTCGCCACCGCGGTGCGATCATCGGCGGCGGCCAGAACCTGGTTGGTCTGATCGCTCAGCGTCTTGCCATCCAGGCCCTCCACAAGCGTGCGCACTTTGAAGGATCGCGCCTCGCCCAGGTTGATCAGATCGACCGAGCCATCGGACAGATTCAGTTGCGCGTGCACAGGCTCGCACGCTTTCTCGGTGCCGTAGAAGCTCGATTGCGTATCGTAGTCCCAGCTCAGGAAGTTCCACTCCATGCTTGGCCATGACGGCTGCGTCATCCAGATCATGCGGGCCGAGTTGGGCTGCCAAAGATGCGCAGCAAAACCCTCGAAGATGGCGCGATGGCCAACGTAATCCAGCATCTGCGCCTTGCGCTCGAAATCTTCGAGGCTGGTAGGCGCGCCAAACTCCGTCTCCATATGGGCCATGTAAGGTTGCACCGCGCCGTTCCCGCTCTGGTGCCAGTCGTGATAGGCCCATGTGTCGCTGATCGGCCACCGATCGGGCTCGGGGATGAAGGATTCCATGCTCTCCAGCGTTGGCACGCTGGGAATCCCGAGCTCGACGCTGAATCCGCGGTTGATCCGGTAATAGGTTTCGAGCGGCTGGAATTGATAGGGCCCCGAGTTGCGCAGATTCACTTGATTCGAGCTGCCCGTGTAATAGCGCGTGTGATCGAGCGTGCGCACCAGCTCTGCCAGCCCCTCGTTGATCGTCGGCTGCGGCACGCCTTCGTTCCGCCCGCACCACACCACAATCGACGGATGATGACGGTAGCGCAGGATTGTGTCGCGCGCATTCGCCAAAAACAGCGCCGGGTCTTCGGCTTCCAGGTTGTAGGTCTGCGTCGACTCCCAGAAGTCGTTCCACACCATCAGTCCGTACCTGTCGGCCAGCGAGTAGAAGTTCTCTTCCGTATTCTGGCCCATCCAGTTGCGGATCATGTTCACGTGCGCGTCGCGATGCAGCCGGAAATACGGCTCCAGGTGCTCGATGCTTACGCGCTTCAGCATGTCGTCCATGCCCCAGTTGCCGCCGCGCGCGGCAATGCGCACGCCGTTCACTTTGATCACCAGGTCCGTTCCCGGCCATCCACCGTCAACCGGGCGGATTGACGGCGAATCCGCAGCCCCCTGCGCCAGGGTCTGCACCCACGAGTGCAGCATCCAGTCCGGCAGCGTTTGCCCAGGCAGCACCTGATTCGGCGTCCAGTCGAAAATCTGCCGGATGCCTTGGTGCGTCCCGTCGATCAGCGGCAGTGCCTCATCGTGGGTGCGGCTGGGCAGCACCTCCACGCGCCGCAGGTGTCCCGGCGCGTCGAAGAGCGAAAGCTCGTAGCTCACCTCTCTCATGCCGAACTCGATTTGTTTCGCCGCGCTGACCTTGCCGCCGGTGGCCAACGAGACTTTCAGCGTGTGCAGCGCGGGATCTCCGTAGCCATTCGGCCACCACAGCCGAGGATGCTGAACTTTGAGCTGCGTAAATTCAGCCGGCTCCAGCCGAATCACCGTCTCGCCCGGAGCCAGACGCACGTGCTTCGTAACCTGAACGTCGTCGAAGCTGGCCGTGAGCTCGCCATCGATCGCGGCGCTGTCGGTGTTCGTGAGCGGCGCTTCGATCTCGATGTCGGCCTCGCTGCGGTCGGGTTTGGGCAACGTCGTAATCACGTTCAGGTCGCCAATCTCCACCGGCCCCGTAGCTGTCAGCGTCACGTCCTGCCAGATGCCCGTGTCGCGGTCGCGAATGCCGGGTATCCAGTCCCAGCCCTCGGCGGCGGAAAAGGTCGGGCCGTCCAGCACTTCAATTCCGCCGTTCTCGCCCGGACCGCCCCGGAGCGACTGCTCGTTCGGAATCCCCGGATGCGGCGGCGGAGAGACTCGCACGGCCAGCGCATTTTCGCCGCCGGCGGCAATGTCCGTCACGTCGAATTTCCCGCGCAAAAAGGCGCCAGTAAATCCGCCGAGTTTCTTCCCGTTCATCCAGATTTCGGCCGCGTAATTCACGCCTTCAAAGGCGAGCGTGAGCCTGCGTCCACGCGCCTGGGCCGGTGTCTTGAACTCCACGCGGTACCAATAGTCCTGATAAGCCAGGCTCTCGGGAATGGCTAGATTGTTCAACCCGTAATCGGGATCGGGATAAAGGCCGCGGTCGATCATTGTCGTCAGTACTGTACCCGGCACCGTGGCCACCAGCCAATTCTTGTCGTCAAAACCGGCCTTGGAAATCTCCTCACCAGTTGCTTTCACCTGCGGCACCGCCTCCAACCTCCAGCCGCCCGCGAGTTTCCACGGATCATCGCCCGTCAACCTGGAATGCAGGTCAGCCGCGCTCAGCTCTTTCGCCACTGGCTTCTCGATCTCGCCCTTGCCATGCGGCAAGATGGACGGATCCTGCGGCGCGCTGTATCCGGCCTGCGAGCGAGTCTGCACCGGCCAATGCTGCGAGGCCTCCTCGTATGTGGCCAGGCTGAAGTCCGGCGGCGCGTCGGCAATCGCCTTCACCTGCTCGGCCGTCAACGCCCCACGGTAGATTCTGAGCGACGCGATCTTGCCGCCGAAGTGACTGGCGGCGACATCCGGCAATGGCGGCGGCGCCATCTCCAGAACCGCCGCGACGCTGCCCTGCGCAAGCGCGCTCGAAGCTACCGCCCGGCCATCGGCATACAGGACAATCTGTTCTCCGTCGCTCACCGCTGTGGCAAAGTGCCACTTTCCCGCGTCGAGCGCCTGATCTCCCGGCACAAATCCTGCCGAGCTCTGCGCCCGCCCCAACCACAGGCCGAGCCGATTGTTTGCAATGCCGATGAAGCGCGCATCTTCCGCGGCCGGGTCGCCCATGCCGGCCAGCAGCGTCGTCCCTTGCAGGGCCTCAGGAGACTCGAACCAGAAAGCAAGCGTCCATGAAGCGCGCCCCGCCAGCAGGGGGTCCTGCATCGCGGGCTGGCCCGATCCCTGGCCATCCATCGCAACGGCTGCGAGCCCGTCAAGCGAAGTCAATGGAGACAGTGTCTTGTTCAAGCCGGGCCCTTCGGCAAGGAAAACGGCATTGAACGGACCATACGCTACCGCGGGGGGCGTCGATGTTTGCGCGTGGACTGGAGCCGCAAGCGCGGCTGCAACCAGAGCAAAGGCGAATCGAATCCTTGCAAGAATGAATGTGGAATGCTTGGGCATGGCAGACCATCCTATAAAATACGCGAATTGAAGCGCAAAATGCCTGTCTCGTTTTCGCCAGGCGCGATTCCGGGAATCCGGAGCGAAACCCGAAGATAACGTTACCACAGATGAATATACTTCCGGCTCCGGATGGCGAAAATGCTCTACCGGAGACCGGAAACCATCATAGCCCCAGCAGGTCAGAATTGTCGCTGGTGTTCTACATAAAAGGGCCGCATTTCCCCGGAAAGATTTCGCACTTCCCACTGCTCGTTGTGATACAAATGGTAACAATCTCATTCCGCATGGGAGTGCTCTCATCGATTGATGTTTGCGGTGTACCTGATGGCTGACCTTGTGGAGAGCCGTGTGCTTGCGTTCGATGTCGGCGGCAGCCACGTCGCCGCGGCAGTGTGCTCTGCCCCAGATTTCCGCCTCGGCATGGTCGCCAGCGCCCCGCATCCGGCCACGCATACTTCCGACGCCTTTCTCGACCTCCTTTATGACCTGGGAATGAAAGCTCGGGCCGGCCACGACGGGAATATGGAAGCGATGCTTGCCGTACCCGGACCGTTCGATCTTCAGGCCGGCGTGAGCCTGATGCGTCACAAATTGCCCTACCTCTATGGAGTCGATCTGCGGCAGGCGCTCGCCGCGCGATTTGGCTTGCCGGCCGCCCAGGTGCGCTTTCTCAACGACGCCGATGCGTATCTGCTTGGCGAGATTGGCGCGGGAGCGGCGCGCGGCTTCCACCGCGCCGTCGGTCTCACGCTCGGCACGGGCATTGGTTCAGCATTTGGTGTCGATGGTCACCTCGTGACCGAGGGACCCGGCGTGCCCGCTGGCGGCGAGATCTGGAATCTTCCCTATCGGGGCGGAATCGTAGAGGACTTCGTCTCGTCGCGAGCCATCGTCGGGAACTACGAACGCTGCACTGGCAAGCGGCGCGAAGTCGTTGACCTCGCGACAGCGATTCCCGGCGATCCGGCCGCACGAGAGGCCTTCATCGAATTCGGCCAGCACCTTGGAGAAGTGATTCGGACTCTGCTCGCCGAGTTTCATGCGGATGTCATTGTGCTGGGGGGCGGAATCTCCCGCTCCGCGAACCTCTTCTTGCCCGCAGTGCAGGCCCAGATCGGCGACTCCCCGATCCAGTTGCGCGTTTCCGAGCTGAAGGACAAGGCCGCGCTCGTCGGCTGTGGCGTGGCCGCCTTCCGCTCCGCGACCGGCTCGCCGGACCTCGGCAAATCGACGCCCGTGAGCAGCGCCACGGTCTAAAGCCATCTCCAGCGAGGCCCGCTCTACTGATAGAACGTAACGATGCTCTGCGCGGGAAGCGTGTAGTTGAACTGCCCGCCGGAGATTGGTACCGCGGTTTGTGCTGCCAGTCCTGCGGATGAAGTACTTTGGTATGGCGTCAACGAAGTCACGCCGCTCCCGTTGTTCAGCACGAACGTCAGGCTCTCCGGGGATGCATTGGCGTTGATGGCCACAATCGCATAGTGTGACGGTGAGCTGCTGCTATAAGCCGAAACAAACACGCCGGAGACGGGATTTGCGGTCGCTGACACACGCACCGAACCAGGCGCGATGAACTTGGAGTACTGGCCCATCACGTCGCCCATCACCATCACATTCCCGGCGTTGTCGACGAGGCCACAGGTGCCGGCGTTGGTTGCACAACTGCCGGTAGAGGAGCCGAAAAGTCCCCACCAGACATAGGCGTTGTATTGGCCGGTGACCATCGAGTTATGGATCGATTCACCATAGGTCGTCAAGGCTTGAGCCCAGGTCAGTTGCGCGCTGCTCAGGGGGCCGAATTCGGTCATCCAGATCTCTTTCGGACTGTCCCCCGAAGGAATGGAGTATGGTGCCGGCTGGACGCCATAGAGGTGGCCGCCGATGATGCTGATGAGACCTTGGGCACTGGGGTCTTCGAGGGCCGTCAGTGCCTGGGAGGGCTGGAAGCTATCCGCCTCCGGCATGATGAGCTTCGTGGAGTATGGGTCCGAGGTGATTGTCGAAGCGTTGCCCGCTATCCAGGTATCCATTTGCTGAGGAGTCCACAGGCAGGACTCATAATTGACGTTCTCCTCCGGTTCGTTCTGCATCGAGATGGCATAAAGATTGAAACTGTTGGTGGTGTTGAAAAACTTGACGAAATCCTCCAGATAGTTGGCGTAGTCGGCATACCCCTTGTTGCTGTCACTTGTTGGATCAAGGTAGCCGCCGCAGTAGTCGGCGGCGGGACTGCATGAGCCGGAGTAATAGGGCTGGGCGGTGGAAGTGTTTTTCATCGAGATCGGCGGCGTCCACGGCGAGGCGAAGACAATGGCTTTGGGGTTGGCGGCGACGGCTTCCGCGCCGTTGGCAGCCTCGTAGTCCCATTCGCCCGTTTCATATGGATCCCCCTTGGTGCCGCCGCCCGATGGCGAGCCCTCGGGATCGATGCGCACCCGCAGGATGTTTAGGCCGAGGCCGCTCGTAGGGCTGAACAGGGCCGTGGCCACGGCTGGTGGCATTTCTCCGAGCCACGCCGTCGAGCCGCCGAAGCCACGGATGATTTGATAGGTCGTTCCGAAATCGACTGTCACCTGGTTCGGACTCGCACCAGTGGTGAACGTCCAACCGTAGTTCGAGGCCAGCGCGGCGCCGGCGGAACTGGTCGCTCCTGTTGTTATGGTCGCCATATACGACGTGTTGTAGGCCAGGGCTGCATTGGGAGTGAACGTCGCCGTTGAAGTGCCGGTGTTGTAACTGATCAATCCTGCGACGGCGGTATTGCCCGGTCCGGTCAACGTGAACGTCGACGCGGTAACGGTCGACGAGTTCATGGGCTGGCTGAAGGTCGCGGTCAAACCGTTGCCGATGTTCACGCTCGTAGCGCCGTTAGCAGGCACGGTGGTCGTCACGGTGGGAACCGGCGGTGTAGTCGTGGTGAAGCTCCACGTGTAAGGCGTGGACAGCGTAACTCCTGTGGAACTCGTAACGCTGGCGCTGAGCGTCGCCACGTATGTGGTGTTGTAGGCAAGGTTCGCCGCCGGAGTGAACGTTGCAACCGAAGTGCCGGCGCTGTAGCCGACGTTGCCCTGCACAGAACTGTTTCCCGGCCCAGTCAGAGTGAAGGTCGAGGCAGTGATCGTACCCGAATTCATCGCCTGGTTGAACGTTGCCGAGACAGCGGTTGTGATAGCCACGCCGGTGAGCCCGTTGGTGGGCGCAACTGCTGTGACCGTCAGCGCGGGAGCTGCTGCGGTGGTGAACGACCAGGTGTAGTTGGCGGCCAGCGCAGTTCCCGTCGATGCCGCAACTCCAGTAGTGATTTCCGCAGTGTAGGTTGTGTTATAGGCCAGCGGAGACGTCGGCGTAAGTGTCGCCACGTTTCCGTTGGCGGAATAGCTGACGGTCGCGGCTACGGCCGACCCGCCCTGTGGCGTGAGCGTGAACGTCGAGCCGGTGATGCTTGCCGCGTTCATTGCCTCGCTGAAGGTAGCCGTGACGGCCGAGGTAATGGCAACGCCGGCGCTTCCGTTCGCCGGTGTCACTGCGGTAACTGTCGGCGCGGGAACTGGCGCCGTCGTGAACGACCAGGTGTAATTCGCGGCCAGCGCGGTCCCTGCGGTGCTTTGCACACCGGTTGTGATCGTCGCTGTGTAGGTCGTGTTATTGGCCAGCAAGGCGCTCGGCGTGAACGTCGCAGTATTACTGCCGCTGCTGTAGCTCACGGTTCCAGTTATTGCGGATCCTCCCTGCGGCGTCAGCGTGAAGGTGGAAGCGGTGAGGGTTGACGAATTCATCGTCGTGCTGAACGTGGCCGAGACAGTCGACGTGATGGCAACGCCCGTGGCCCCGTTTGCCGGCGTGACTGCGCTGACTGCCAGCGTGCTGGTGACGCAATTACTAGAACAGCCCGTTCCGCCCCCGCCACCACCGCATCCGGCAATGACGAGAGTTGCAGCTACCACACACCAAGCCGTAAAAATCCGCATAACCAACTTCTCCTTAGGATCATTTAGAAAGAGGATCGCCCCGTCTGACTCAAAACTCGGCTCGCTGTCAGTCACTTGCAAGTGGGATCGGTTTCTAGTGCGTGCCTCGAACCGTCAGTCGGCGATCGAGGGCCAGTCAAGGGCGCGTATATCAAGACGCAGATCGCGTCCAGTCTTCTGCAGCCCGCCCATACTAAATCAATTTACTTTGCTGCGCAACGCCGGTCCAAATGCCGTTCCAGACAACAATCGCGCCACTTGCGCGGCGCGATGTTGTTTTTATCGTAGCTTCTGTTTTGTGCCGTGCTATTGCACAGTCACATTGATGTAAAACGGTATCGAGACCTGGTTTTCGGTTCCATAGACCTTGATGCCGTTATTGGTTGTCGATCCGCTCCCTGGAACGATGCAATTGTCGCCCGGGCCACCGGGGGAGGAGACGCATATCGTGCCCACTTCGTCCGCCGTGATCGTCACCGGATAGGTTCCAGCAGGCGTATTCAGCGCCGCCAGAGGGGCCAAGGTTGTTGTATTGCATGCTGTAACACTGACTGCCAGCGCGCCTCCGACAATCATCAGGAACACCATCAGCAGCAGCCGGCCTTTTTCAAAGGTCCTGCGCCGGAAGAAGAGCCCGATCATTCCGAAGCCAAAGATTGCCGCCAGCGTGACGGAGGTAGTGCGAGCATTCTGGCTGGTAGTGGTGCCCGCCGATACATCGGTGTAGAAAGTCACGGTCACCTGTCCCGGCGTGCACGAAACGGAACCGTCAGCGACTTCCGTCGCCGTTGCGCCAGAGGGACACGGGATATCCACGGAGTTCGGTACAAGCGGGTCCGGGTTGGGATAGCTGAACGAACACTGTGTGTGTGGCGGCAGACTGTCGCAGGTCAGCGAAACCGGGAAGTTAGAAGCGTTCAACTGAGCGTTCAATCCCAGGATCCCATAACCAAGCAGCGAGGTCAGGGTTAGGTTCATGCTCGCCGAGGATCCGGCCTGCACCGTCAGCGACGGAGCAACCGTCTGTGACGCCGCATTGCCGGTTTGTGTGATTTGCACCATGGGTCCACGAACAGACTGGAACAGCGTTGATGTCGGCCCGGTGAGGCCCAGGAAATTAGCATCCCCGCTATACACCGGGTAAATGTAGTGTGTGAAGAGCACCGGCGAATAGCTGACACCCTGGGGCACGTACCAGAAACAACTCGTCGGGAACGATGCCTGGGCGCCGGTGACCGTGCCCGCGTTTTCGATGGTCAACACTCCGGCGCCGGACGAGGTAGGGCATGCCACGCCCGAGTATCCGCCAGGGGCCGCGTATCCGGCCAGAATGCAGGTTGCCGTGCCGATTCCCGCTGCGGAGGTTCCCGGAGGGCATGTGGTCGAGTTGTCCATCACTGTAATCGACCCGGTGGGAACGCCCGCGGCGGTATTCACTTTCATGATGAAGTTGTACTGAAAGGCCGCCGCCGACGGGTCGTACGGAGTTGTGCCGCTGCCAGTTCCCGCCAACACGAACGGCAGGGCAACATCTGTCGGATCAGGGAAGGTGGGCAGTTTGATCCCCGTAATCGCGGACTTCGCCACGTTAACGGACAGCGTTCCCGTCGATCGGCCGTAGACTCGATCGCCGCTGTAATACACGGTTATGGTCTGCGTCCCCGCTAATACCGGCGACAGAGTGAAACTGGCGGCGCCATCGGTTAAACTCGACGTTGCCGTCGCCAATATCGGCGTTATGGTGGGAATGCCCGCATTCGGTCCGGAACTCGGAATGACGACATTCCAGGTTGTGTAGGTTATCGTGACCGACCCTGATGGGGTCCCTGCGCCGCTCTTCGGAGCCACCGTGATTGTAAGGGGAGTATTGATGACCTCAGCCGCTTTGGCTCCGCCAGCAACGGTCGTTGCGGAGTTGGCTAGCGGCAACGCCGTTCCTGTCGCAGTGATGGTCGTTGGAACGTTGATCGCAGTGCTGATGACGCCGATCGTACCGGTCAAAGCGCCCTGCTCTCCAGGCCCCGGGGCGAAGGTGATGTCCACTGTGCAGGTGGCGCCCGCCGCAATCGGGCTCCCGGCTTCGCAGCCGCCGGTCGCCGTGTCTGCAGCCGTGAAGTCCACTGGCAGTTGCAAGTACGACGGCTGTTGAGCATTCGCTGGATTCGTATCGGTGTAGCCGGTCACGGTCAGCGCCGAGTTTCCGGTGTTGGTGATGGTGGCGATCGCACTTGTGGATGACGTCAGTGAGGCGGGCTGGTCTAAGGTCAGCGTGCCGTTCGTGCTCACCAGGGTGATGGCGCCGCCCGCGGCCTGAACCAGATAGACATTGTTCGCGCGGTCAAGAGCGACCGACGAAGTACCGCTTACCGTCGCGGCAATCGCGGTCTCGCCAGCCGGATCTAAGGCGCCGCCCACCCAGGGAATGCGCGTGGTTCCGCTTGCCGAGGAGATATAGATTGCTCCGGATGGATCGACAGCCAAACCCGTAGCGCCGCTCAAATTGTTCAGCAACGTGACAGGAGCCCCCGTGCCACCGACAAGTTCGAAAAGGTTCACCCCGTCGATCACGTAGACATTGCCGGCTGCATCCGCAGCCACTGCAGATGGCGCGGTAAAGCCGGTGGTCAGTATGATTTCCGTCTGTCCCAGATTGGCACTGGTCGAAGCGCTGACACCCCTCAGCTTGACGACCCTACCATTGCCCGGATCGGCGATATATAGATTGTCAAACCCATCCACGGCCAGTTGCAGGCCGGTGGTACCCAGGCCGCTCACCAGAGTTACTTGGCTCGTTGAGTTCGTCCCTGGCGCAGAGCCAGTGATCTCGCTAAGGCCAAAAGGCACTTCGACCACGCTGCCGGTGCCGCTATCGGCGATAAAGACATCGCCGGAGCCATCGACGGCGACGCCGGTGGGCAGAGTCAATCCGGTACCGACGGAGCCCGGAGTAGAGGAAGCTCCGGAACCCGCGGCATACATAAGAACTTTAGCTTGGCCAGGATCCGCAACATAGACATTGCCAGAAGCGTCCGTCGCGACCTGGCTCGGGGTCAACAACTTTGAGCCAATCGAGGACTGCAATGCGGGCGACGCCTGGATGTTCGCGCCCATCCCGATGCCATGCAGCACCATGCTCGCTAGCGTCACGTAATTAGAGCCTTGTGCGGTTGCCGTTGTCGATCCTGACGTCCCGGCAGTCACGGCGCTGGTCTGAACCTCAAACTGTGAATTCTTTAGGCCGCTGGCCAGAACGGTTAATTGCACGCCATTGAGCGGGTAAAGGGGATCGGTCTTGGTGGCGTCGGTGAAAGTGACGATCTCACCTGCGGAGAAGGTGTTCGTGGCGGTCAGAGTGAGAATGGTGCTACTTGCCGGGATTGAATATGCAGTGACGGAGATGCTCGGACCGAGCACAAACTTCTGCATCAGCAGCTTGGCTGAGATGTTCCCGACGGAAGTCGGAGTAAATGATACGTTCTCCAGGCAACTCTGGCCGGATGCGTAGGCTACTCCGGTGGTGCAGGTCCCGCCGGTAATCGCGAAATCGGGCGTTGACACCCCGTTTTCCGCAATAACAAAGGTCGCAGGCGTTGCGCTGCCGTTAAAACCGAAGACAACATTTGACCCGTTAGAGACTGTTTTCGTTATGGGGGAAGAGCCGAACTCGGCATAACCAAAGCCGACCTTGGCCACATCCGCCTGGCCGTTGGTTTGCGTCTGCGTGGTGGGAACGTACATCAAATTGCGCGCCGAATCGATGGCAACTTGGCCTCCGGCATGCACGCCTGAAATTAGGACCGCTGAAGAGGTTTGCGGCGTCCCGGCTGGATTCGGGACCTCGACGACACCAGTGAGCGAATCGCTGATGTACAGGTTGCCGGCGGCATCGGTCATGACGCCCTTCACGGCAGGAAGATTCGGGTCCACGCGGGGAAGACCTTTGTCTGTCGTGTTGCTTGTGTTCGCCGCGGCTTCAATGACGCCGGGGAGTCCACCGCTGTCTTCAACCCAATAGGTATTACCCTCAGGATCCTGTGCAACGGCAATTGGGCGCGCGGTCAGGCCCGCCGCCGGCACTGCAATCCAATCGCCGGCTTTAGGACTGGACCATCCGCCCGTGACGGACAGATCTTGAATAGCTTGGCTGAGGGAGCCGCCTTGTTCGCCGACGATCAGGTCGTTGTTGTTGCCGATGGCAACGGCCCATGGTTGAAAATAGCCGATGCTATTGCCCGTAAGGTCAGTGATACCGTATTGCGCCCAGGCTTGGGGCTCGTTCTTCGATCCGGAGTTGGTGCATATCGTCGTCGTCGGGTTACTGGGAGACAGGTCGTCAGCCGCTCCATCGTTGAGGCCGGTCCAGGTTTTGGTTGCCGCATTCCACGTGAACAACACCAGGCAGTTGTTCCAGTTGGCCCCTAAATAGAGATTGTTAGCCGGGTCTATGAGGATGACGGGGTTTTGGTAGCCACCCCCCAGGCTCGCCGACGGGGACGCGCCAGCAAGCGTAATCGCTGCTCCTCCGCCTGCGGGAAACTCGTACAGCGCGCCGTTTGCATAATCCACAACCAGCCAGTCGCCGGCTTGGTCGATCGCCGTCTCCTGAATGGTTCCCCACCCCGTGGGATGAGACAAACCGGCGGCAGAACTGGCGGTCACCAGCGGCGATCCTTGGCCTGTGGCCAGGCCAGTCAGGCACAAGCTAAGCAGCATCAGCGTAAATGCAAAGCCGGCAAACCGGCGAAGTACGATGAACGACGTGGTGGCCATTGCATTCCTCCCGAAACGAACTCGTATCAATCTTCCGCGAGTGGTTCCCGCCCATTCGCGGATCGAGGCTTTTGGCTTTCCTCTTGGCTCTCCGGGGGCTGCCTCCAACTCCCGGAAAGCACTGCTAATTCCGCGCAGCTTCCGCAACCTCTACTGAACGTTCAACGGCAACGTAAACATCGGCGTTGTCAGAGAGTTCTGAATCAGCGCCTCCGGATCGTAGGTGATGATTTGCACGTTATAGGTTCCGGCTGGTGTCGTCACCTTTGGCGCTGGTGGCGGCGTTGAGTACCCGGCGTTGGTGCAAGCGGTGATGCCCATGAATAAGCCGGAAAGCATCATCGCGACGCAGATTACAGCCATCGAACGGTAGAATTTCCTGCGCCCGGCGATCAACCCAACCAAACCGAGCCCGAACAGGCCAGCCAGCGCCCAGGGCGACTGCCTCGCGATCGAAGCCGTGGTGCCGCCGTTGACCGCTACGTTGGTACTGATGGTCATTACGATGGTCGTTGGAACCGCGCCGTTCGCGCCCACAGCCACGGTGCCTGTGCTGGGATTTGCGTAATTGAATGTGCACTCGGAGTACTGGGGCAACGTGGTTGCAGGGTTTGTCGTAGCCAGATGGATAGGCGCATCGGATGAGTTGCACTCCAAACTCACGCTTTCACTGAACCCCACGAGCGGCATCAGCGTTAGTGTCACCTGAGCGGGCGTCCCGGGCGTGATGGTCGTCGCCCCTCCAGACACAGTGATTTGAACGCTTGGATTGATTACGTAGAAAGTTTGCACTGCAAGAGTTATCGGGGCGTAGTTCACGTCGCCGCTGTACGACGCCGACAGATTGTAGATACCCAGGTTGAGATTCTGCAGCAAAAAGGTCGCAACGCCATTGCCGTTCGGCGCAATGGCCCCATTGACGCCTTGGGTTGGATCGGCAGGATTTCCATTCTGCGTGAAGGTTACGGTGCCTGAGGGCGTTCCCACCGAGGAACTCACAATAGCCGAAACGTAGATGGGCTTTGTCCAGAACACATAGGTATTTCCTGCCCACACGGTCACGAGTCCAGGGTTGGGTGTGCAGAGGTTGACCGTCTGGCCGTTCTGAACAACCGTCGAAGAGGTGCCATCCAGAAGCGTCGTGTAGTTGAGGCATTGACTGTTCGTCACCGGCACCCCAAGGGTGATTGTTGGGATTGCCCGAGCGATTGTGAACGTGCCCTTGACGGCGGCCCCGGCGAAGCAGGTGGTTGTCGAACATGTGTTCTGGGTGGCGCCTGCAGTGCCGTCACCGCTATAGTCCGCGTTGACGGTGTAGGTCCCGCCGAGCAGCCCATTGTAAGCAAATGTGGCGACACCGGCGCTATTCAGGGTTTGGGTCTGTTTGGGCTGATTGCCGTTGGCACTGCCCACTGAAAGCGTCACTGTCCCTGTCGGCGTACCGTAGCCTGTGCCGGCGGTTACGGTCACTTGGATCGTATTGCACCCTGGATAAGTTGCACCCGCGCACCCTGTACCGGTGACGGGGGTGACTGCGATCACAGCCGCAGTCGCCGGCCGAAGATCCTGGATTACATTGCCCGACACAGCGATATTGACGCCCGACGTCGCATTCACTGCATTGCTTATGACAGCGACAGACGCGCTCGTCTGGCCCGGGGACGGCGCCTGAAGAACCATACCGAGGTAGCAGGAGCCGCCCGGCGGAGTGCTGGTGGAGGCGCTGCAGGCCGGCGAGTTTTCGGTCGCCGGAACCACGGTGTAATCGCTGGCGTCGGTCCCGGAGAAGAGATCGACAGTTGGGTCGTCGGAGACCGTCAGTGGCTGGTTGCCCAGATTGAGAATCTGCGCATCGACTTCGGCGGGAACGTTGGGATTGATCTCTCCAGAAGAGTTGAAATTGAACGTGCCGCCGATGCCGAGTTGCGCCAAACCGGCGGTTGACCCGGAGCCGTACGATGCGTAGGCATTCTGGGTGCCATCAAGCGCCACGCCCCAAGGTATGGCGGGGCCGCTGCCCAAACCGCTTGTCAACAGAACCTGACTGTTGACATTCAGCGCGCCCGTAGTCGTGCTATAGGGAATCCACACCAAACCATTGGCTTCCGCCACAAAGACAGAACCCGACGGGTCCACGGCTAAGCCGGTCACCGGTGCCTGGAGGCCACTTGCAGCCTTTGTCAAACCTCCCCAAGGTATTGAGATCTCCCACAGGTTCGCTCCATCGGCCACCCACACATTTCCTGAGCTGTCGGTGGCAATCGCCGACGGACCCGTGAAACCCGACCCAAGCGTGATCTGCGGATAGGCTTGCGCGATCAGCTCTGTCTGTGGATTCGGTATCTCGACCACCTGCTTGTTCGCTTCATCTGCTACAAAAAGATCTCCTTGGCCATCCGTGGCAAGATTCAGGTTGCCTGTACCCAAACCAGAGACAATCTTGGTTTGCTGCGACGTGGCCAAGGCACCGTTGATAAACGGAATCAGGTAGATGTTGCCGGAGTCTCCGATATAGAGATTGCCGACGCCATCAACGGCCACGCCGGTTGGCGCCGATAGGCCGCTGCCCACGACTTTGCCCGATGCCGGGCTGGTGGTGCCGGCAGGATACTTCTCGATGGCCTTCAAGGCCGCGTCTGCAACGTACGTGTTGCCATAGAGATCAGCCGCCACTTGCTTCGGTTCGTTCAGCCCGGAAGCAATAGACTGAACGGTGGCCGAAGAAACCACCGAAACTGCCGCGCCTTGCCCGGTGCCACTCAGGTAGGCGTTGCTCCCTTCGATGACGTTGCTGCCGGAGTCGAGCATCTGCACCTCGCCCTCCACGGAACCGGCCTTGGTGGTATTCAACTGCACGTAATACGGGCACCAGCTATATGAGCTGGTTGTCGTCATGTTGGCGCTGAAAGCCGGATACGAGGTGCCCGCGGCGCAGGGCAACACCGGATTTGTCGGCGCCGGCACATCCAACAAAGGATTGTTGGCGACGGTCTGGAAACTTGCATTGCTCGGCTGCGCCAGAGCAATGCTGGCCGGCGTGGTGGGCTGGTTGAACATGTAGTAAAGGGCCTGCGTCTGGTTGATGGAGGCCGTGGCGGATGTCGAGCCGCTCGCGTCTGCGGCTATAGCGCTCGTCGAAATCTCGAAAGCCGTACTGCTCAGGCCGGTTCCTGACACGTAGAAGCTGAGTCCGTTCAGCGCGTACAAGGGGTCGCCCGACTTTGCCGAGATCGTGACCACCTCGTTTTCAGTGAAGGAATTTTTCGCGGTCAGCGTCAACGTGCCGCCGCCCGCTGCTACCGAGTAGGCCGTGATCGGCACAGCGCTCGGCCCGCCCACTGGAGAAGTCCCCAGGGCGAGAGCGCCGGGCTCCCACACCACAATGGTCGATGTCAAACACGTTGCCGTCTGGGATTGCAGGGTCGTGGTATCGCAGGTTGGGCCGTTCACGCCGGCGGGTGCCCAGTCGTTGTTATAACTAGTGGCGATCCAAAGGAACCCCCTCTTATCGACCATAGGCGGGTATCCGCCATCAACCGGCGAAACCATCACCGTATCGGTCCAAACCAGTTTCGGGTTCGACGGTGTGCCCTCATTGGGAATCATGAAAACGCCATCCGCTTGCCCGCCGTATGAAATGTTGTTCGTGCTGCCGAAATACATGTTCCCTTGTGGGTCAATGAACATGCCATTAATGCCGTTCCAGCCACCCTGGTCGATCCGCGGCAACGCCCCCTCGGCCGCTCCGGTTCCATCGCCGACAACGGTTGGGGAGCCGGCGGCAATTTCCCGAATGCCGTGCACATTGTTGGGATAAGAGCCTTGGTTTTCAACGAAAAACAGATTGCCGGCGTGGTCGACCGCGATTTGGGAAGCGAAAGTCTCCAAGCCTGTAGCCAGGGGCGTAACCGAAGTGACGTTGCCGTTGATATCCACCGTGTACTTGAAGATCGACTGGGTATCGGACGTACTCACATAGAAGGTGACGCCGTCATCGCCCACCTGGAGATCCTGGGGCGGGATCGCGACGGTCTGGCCGCTGCTGTTGGTGTAGGTAGGGCTTACCCAGATATCCTTATTGCTGAAAGTCCATGTCCCCGCGCTGGCGTTGTACGGAACCCGGCAGAATTGCACAGAAGAGCCGTAGCGATCCGTGATATAAAGGTTGTCCCACTTGTCGAATGCAATGGCGGCGTTCCAGTACGAGCCCTTGAATTCCAGCAGCGAACAATCGGAGGCGTCTTTATTTGTCGGTTCAGGCCCTACGATCTCCGTCGGTACGGATGCGCCGGGCGCCATATCGTAGATCGCACTGCCGGCGGAATCCAGGAAGAGGATATGGCCGTGCAACGGGTCCTGCCTCATGGAATAGATCTGAATCCAAACGCCTGTGCCGCCATGGCTGAAGGGAACGACCGAGCCCGCCGAGACCGGGGCCGGCGCCTTAATGGGCAACTGGGCCTTGGCGGCAACGCCCGGCAACAGGCCGGCAAGAAGAATCAGGCACGCAATCCGTGCAACCCTACGAAACATGACTGTCGATTCGATGGCCATACATTCCCTCCCACAAGCTCAATCAGAGATCCCGTTACGAGCGGCTTACCCGTCTGCCCGCTTACGCGGATTCGGCAGTAGGCGGATGCCGCACTTCTTAATCCTTGCTCGGCCAGCCATTCCGCCCTTGCCAGCCGTTTGCCAGTCCTTCTTCCGGACGCCGCAGCAGGTTTAAGCCGCGGTTGCCCGGACAAGGACCCATCAGAACGTAAACTTCGCTTGCAGCTCCGCCGTCCTGCTCCCGACCTTGATATTCGCAACACCGAAATCCTGGTACTGGAGCATGCTCTGCGTCAGCGCCTGACCAACCACCCCGTCCTGGAAACCGAGGTTCAGGTTCGTGTTGTTTTGGTTGTTGAACGAAACCAGCGGATGGTTAAAAACGTTGAAAGCACTCATCCGCAACTGCAGGACCTTCCCTTCTCCCACGGAGAAATCCTTCATCAAAGTTACATCGTGCTCCATGTACGCTGGACCGCGCAGGTAGGGTAGCCGGAAGGCCCCGTTGGTCCCGGGCTCCGGAATACCGAAAGCGAGCGGATTGACGAACTGGTGTGTATGCGAGCCGCCCTTGGCACTGACACCCTTCGCCAGCGTGGGCATCAGTTGCACGTCCGGCGTGCCCAGCCACGTCACCGCTTCCATGTTGTTGACACAGTAAGTGTTCCCGTTCTTATCCGGCTTGATGCCGTATTCGTTCTCGCAATTTTGCTGAGAGCTCGGAGTTGTCTGGTTTGGGTAGGGCACCTGCACGGCATTCGCGAACCCGCCGTATCCGAAGCCAAAGTTATTGCCGTTTTCAGAAGCCAGCGGGAAACCGCTCATGACCTGCGAGATTCCGGAAATCCGCCAACCATTGGCAAGCTCCTTGAAAATCAAGTTCCCGCCCTTGTAGCGTCTGCCCACGTCGATCAGGTAATTAATGTTGAAGACCTGCGTCCGGTCGTACGGCACTGGGTTGTAATCGTTGCGCAGGTTCACCGGATCGACGAGTTGGTTGTTGTACGAGGAGGCAACGGCAAGGTTCTTGGCGAAGGTGTAGTTGGCGCCCCACGTGACGATGCCCGAAACCTTGTTCCACTCGATCTGCGCGCTGTTGTAGTTCGAGTAGAAGTTGTGCTTGAGCTGGTAGACGTGCTGGTAGAACGGGTAGGGACGGTAGATATCGAATTCCGGTGTGCCAAAGCTGGCGATGCCGCCGCTGAGGTTGGGAGTGCCGTAGAGATTGGTATAAACGGTGGGGATAAATGAATAATTGATAAAGAACAGGTTGTCGTTTGCCCCCGCCATAGCCGGGTTGTTATTCGCGGGGCAACCCGTCTCAATTCCGCAGATGATGTTGATATCGGATGCGCTGTTGTAGCTGTTGCTTCCGCTATACGATCCCAGATTGACGCTCTCGTTGCCCACGTACGCGATCGACAAGTGCGAAGGCCCCATGTGCAGGAACCCTACCCCCGGGATAGCCTGATCGATTCCGCCGTTGAATTCGTAGTAGATCGGACGAACGTTATCGGTGGGCGAAATCACATAGGCGGTGAAATCGGGAGGCAGGAGGGGCGACTGGCTGTCAATCTGATTGAAGGTCAGCGCTCCCTGCAAAAACGAGGTTTTGTACCCTTGTGCCGTAGCCGCCGCTAGAGCGTAGGGGTTGAACTGCTCCTGGTTGCGATACATGCCCCAGCCGCCGCGCAGTACGGTCTTGCCTTTTCCAAAGACGTCCCATGATGTCCCCACGCGGGGAGTTACGTAGATCGTTGCCGGGGAGTTGACGGAGTTCGACACGCCGGTCTTCTGCGAAGACCACGTGATGCCCGGGAAGCCAGCGGTGCTGCAATTGCGCGTGTAACCGCTGCATTCTGACTTGTAAAGGCTGTCGGAGAATGTCGCCAGGCCATTGTTATAGCGGTCCGTCCAGGGGCCAAGGTGCTCGAAGCGCGCGCCAAAGATCAAGGTGATGCTGTGGATCTTCAACGTGTCCATGGCGAATCCAGCCACCGTCGTGTAACGCATGTCAACCAGGGGCGTGAAATTGGTTTGCGTAAACGAATCGGCATACCCCTCGTACATCATCGCCGTGGGGTTATAGCAGCTTCCCAGATAAGCGGCGCCAGAGAGACGCAGGTTGCCGGCCGGGTTCGGGTTCTGACAGCCGCCATACGGCGCTTGATTGGTCGACGAATATTCGAAATACGCGTTTCCGGGATTGAAAGTGTACTCGCCCTGAGGATAAGCGCCAGTATCCGCGATGCCGTTGTAGGTGCCCTGCTCCCCATAGAAACCGAACTGCAGGAAGTGGTTTTTCAACTCCCAGCTCACGTTGTCCTGGATGATCGGATCGACCTTCTTGGTGTGGATCCGGTTCTGGTAGAATCCGCCGGGCATGAGCATGCTCGGATAGCCGTTGCTGCCTCCATTGTTAATGGCAGGCACGGAATAGTCGTCGTTGTTTTTGTACATGCCCAGATAGTCGAAACCCAGGCCGCCATTTCCCGGAATGTCAAACCGATCCACCCCCAACGGGCTACCCATCTTCCCTGGCAGGCTGACGAAAGACATTGCGGCGGAGAGCTCGTTGGTCACGGTCGAACCGAAGAAGCGCGTGTAGCGCGCGGAAAGCACATTCGAAACGTCCCCAGTGGTGATGTTGCCGGGATAAGGAACTCCGCCGGTCGGGAAGTAGCCGAGAGCGACAGGATCCTCGTCGATTTCCCTCTGCAGTCCATAGACCAAAAATAGGTTATCGTTGGGATTGATGTTGTATTGCAGCGTGGACCGGAACAGGCTCACCGGCTGGTTCTGCTGGAGCTGCTGAATATAGTTGTACCCAAAGGGGTTGGTGAACGGATCTGCATTGGGCTTCGGGAACCAGTTCACGAGCGCCGCGCCGGCGCCATTGATGTAGGGATTGGCATTGTTGTTTGACACCGGAGTTCCATTCGGCAAGAAGCTATCCACATAGCACATGGGCTGAATGGCATCGGGATTGGGGTTGCCGTCAGGACGCAAGCCGCAGAGGTCGGCGTCGAGCGAGGCGGCGCTGAAATCTCCCTGGCGTTCGGCCGCTGTCGGTACCCAGGCGGAAATCGCCTGTTGATTGGCCTCAAAAACCTGGTGGTCATACTCGAACCCTGCAAAGAAGAACAGCTTGTCCCGGTTGTGATTGAAACTCGTAAACGGAAGCGGCAGCGGACCGCCGAAATTACCTCCGGGATAAAAGTACTGCTCGTTCGGGCGGGACTGACGGAGGTAATTGTCGTACCAGTCGTTGGAGTTCAAGATCGCATTGCGTACCACGAAATAGGCCTCGCCGTGATACGAGGCGCCGCCCGTTTTAGTCGAGGAGCTGATGAGCGCTGGTCCCTTCGCGAATTCGGGGCCATACGAAGAATTCGAGGCCTTGACTTCGGAAACCATCTCGACGTTCGTCTGCTGCACCGACCCCGAATTGGTGGCGATGTCGGTGAGCGAAACGCCGTCACTGACGATGGCAATGCCGGACGGGCCGGAGCCATTGGCGACATAAGCTCCGGTGGGGCCGCTCAGGCCCACTACGGCGGTATTGAATCCTGGCCGGTTGAAGAGGCCCTGAGTGCCGGTCGACATCGCATATCCGGGCAACATCTTAACCAGCTCGCCGACGTCGCGGCCAATGATACTCAGGTTGTTCAGGTCCTTGGAGGTGATGATGTCACTGCGCTCGCCCGTATCGAGCTGGGCCAGATTGGAATCGACCTGCGCCTCCACCGTGACTGCCGCTGCAGTGGAGCCGATTTTCATCTTGATATCCGTGTAGCTCAACTGGTCTCCGGTGCGCACCGGGAACGGCTGAGACTGCCAGGATTCGAAATTCTCGGCCGTCACCGTGATCTGGTAACTGAGGCCGGGGGTGACGCCGGCGAACGCAAAAGCGCCTTCGCTATTACTGGTCAAGGTGCGCTTGATTCCGCTCGCCAGATCGGCTAATACAACCGTGGCCTTTGGAATGACGGCCCCTGTTGTATCCGAGACGATGCCAGTCACGGTCCCTGTCGCTTGCCCGTGGAGCGCCGTTTGCGCCAGCAGGAGCACCGCGGTTAGCATTACCAGCAACGAGGCAGTCGGCCTGTTCCCTGAAAAGAACTTCATAGTAGTCCCCCCGTCGGCTACATTCCGTTGTGTCTTTGACAAATGGTTCTCAGCCCTTACACCAGACCTAAGTTAGAGCACACCCTACTTAAGCCTTTGAGCATTCGGACGCAGATTTTCGCTCTGCATTGATGACAGGGAATTCTGAAGCTTGGCATCAGAATCTGTCAAGTGAATTCTTTCCAAGTTTTCCAACAATGGGATCGATATCGCATGTTTGCTGGTTTTAGAGGCTTTTCACGGCTTTGCGGCATGCGATTTGCGCGGCTTCGCGGGCACACGCCGACTTCCGGCAGCGCAATCATCTTCATTCAGGTGGGAGTTTCGGCTGCTGTGATGTCCAGTGGGACTACGCCCCGGTCTGCGGACCGCCAGTCGAAGAGTTGTTCTGGCGCCCTAGCCATCAGGCCACAAAACCCATTCAATTGGCAAGAGGAAAACTGTTTCAGTCATTGTGCGCATTTTCCCCGCGCATCTTTATCCGGGAAGGCCATTCGCGGCCCGCGCGGCGCGATTCGAATCGGGCATCGCCCCCCTGCGCAAGCTGCGGTCTCGCGCTTGCGGTGAGCCGGCCATCGCTTCTCGCGTGCGAGATTGGGGCAGCGATCGTAACTCAAACTGAGCATCTCCAGGTTCAAATCGGACGGTGTGTTCTTTCGTCACGCGCTGCGCGTCTCTTTGCAGGGCATGATTGCGATATCATGAATTGCCGTGCTCGGGTATCGATGCGCGGGTGCCGCGGCCGGGTCCGGACAGTCCACGTGCCGGCCCAGCCAACGAGCAGTCTGGCGTGCCAAGTGCTCGCGAGGAGCACTGCGCCGTCCGTACAGCGGTTCGACAATTGCTATACCGAGAGCCGCGACCGCTAGGTGGCTCTTTCATTAAGAAAAAGCCACCCTGCAAGACGCTCGAAAGGGCACTTGGATCGTCGAACCGCTCTAATTCGGCACCACAAAAAGCGTGATGGATTGCGCCGGGAACGTGTAATTGTTGATCGTGCTCGTCGTCCCGCTTCCGGAGGGCGGCGTGACAGGCCAGGCCGCCAGTTGAGCAATCGCGGTCAGGTTGGCGTTGCTGTATTGATACACCTGCGCCGTTGTTCCACTCACCGCCGAGAAGTTCTCCAGGCTGATCGTTGAAGTCAGCGAGCCATAGGTCTTGTTGATCACCATCACGGTGATGGCATTGTCGGAGCTTCTCTGCGCGCCATAGACGGCAAGTTGCCCCTCGCCGTCGCCGCTGGAGGCAGTGCTCGTCGCGTACAGATACGTGCTGCCAAACATGGAGTCGTTACCGTCGTAGTTGCGATACATGGCAAAGGCGTAGTTGCCGGGGCCCTGCTGGCTGTAGTTCGTCGTCGGCCAGAACGCGCCCATATCGAGCCCCTGGCGGCCAAAGATGCCCAGAATGTCAGCCTGCACCAGGGCGCCGTTGATTGATTCCAGGCCGCCGAAGTTGTACTCGTCGATCGCTGTTTTTGTTCCGGGGTAGTCATAGTTCGGGTTACCGAGCGGCGCTGTGCCGTTCACCCACGCCTGCAGCATGGGAATCAATTCCGGGGCCTGCGCCGGCGGCGAGCAGCTTGTGGTGTAGTTAGGGTCGGTGATGTAGTTCGGCTGTGGGTAGTTCGGATCGGTGTAGGTTGGATCCCAGAAGACGCGCGTCGCGTTCATACGCGCTTCCTGCTCACCGGTGTCCCCGGCAGTCGTAAAGGCCACCGAGTTTCCGCTGCTGGCGGGGTAATCCGGCGCAAAATACCCGTGAATATCGACGTAATCGAGCAGCCTTGTGTTGTAGTAGGACGGACCCGAATACTTGGCAAACTGCTGCAAATAGTACTCGATCATGGGCACGCCGCCGTGCGCCTCGCGGTCGATGGGATTGCTCCAGGGCTCGTAACATGGGCCGGAATCCCATCCGTTCTCAATATCCTTCTTGGAATAGAAGTACGCTTCCCAGTAGTCGATCACCGGACCGCTGACCAGAGCCGTTGGATCGGCGGTCTTGATGGCCAAAGCCGTGCCAATGCCGTTGTCCGTCACCTCGTCGTACGTGAAAGCTACAGGATGCACGTCGCGATGCACGGCGTCCCACCATGTTGGCTCGTTGTCCAGATCCCAGATGGCCACGCCCTTGCCGCTTGCGCCATTGCCATAAGTCGGATTCGTCACCAGCGAGTTCACCCAGCTTCCCGACCATGTGCCATTCGCCCAAGTCCCCGTGACTGACCCGGGTGCCGGAGCACTCAAAATGCTGGGCGCGGGTTCCGAAATGCTGGTGTTTGCCTGGGTCGTACTGTTCCCAAACAGATCGCATCCGCCAGAACTCGTGCATCCATTGATCCCCTCCGGGTCGACGCCGTTGCCGCAATTCGCCGGGCTATACGACTGCTGGCCGGGGAACTGCGATTCCGGAAAACCGCAGGCATACTGCGTGTTATTCGACACCCATCCGAGAACCGGCACCGTGCCCAGTGCCGCTGAGCCGGCGGCGTCGGCGGACTGAACGAACTGAGTGAAGTTCGTGCTCCCGGTGGCGTTGGGAAACTGTCCCCCTCCGCCCGAGAAGTTCTCAAAGTCATAGTCGCTGGCGGAGTTGGTCATGTTGTATTGGTAGTTGTATCTAGAGGTATCGTCGCCGCCCCAGCGCACGATGCCGGGGTTGGCGATTTTCTCCGACGCTGAATCCAGAACGTACCCGTTCATTCCATAAACGTACGGGCTGATAGTGTGCGGATTCTCGCTGCTGTTGCCGGGCGTGCCCACGTCCACCGTCAGCGCCGGGCCGCTTGCCGTTGCCGGCGGGCTCAACGTGACGGTCGCGTTGCCGCTCACGTTCGTGAACCCAGTCATGGTGCTGGTGGCTGTAACTGTTACGGATGCCGGGGCCGGATACGGTGTGGTGTAAAGGCCGGTCGCGCTCAGCGTGCCGGGGCTCAAGCTGCCGCAGGAGGCACAAGATAGCGACCAGGTCACGCCGCTGCTGTAGTTGCCGGTGCCGTTCACCGTCGCCGTGAATTGCTGCTGCGCACCGATCGTTGCGGTGCTGGGCGCCACGGTAATCGACGTAATTCCCGCCTGGTTGTAGTTTGCCGTCACGGTCGTGTTGGCGTTGACGGTCACAATACAGTTGAAACCGCCAGACCCGGTTGTCGACGTGCATCCACTCCAGGAGACGAAAGAATAGCTGTTATCGGAGAGCGGAGCGCTCAACGTTACCTGCGTGCCGGAATAGTAAGAGCGCGTGAAGGGAGTTGTTCCCGAGCTTGACCCGTTGTTGTCAGCGGGAGAGACGGGCGAAATCAAGATGCCGCTCGATGGCGCCGCGGAATCCACCGTCAGCGTATAAGCCACGGCGGGATTCACCGTGACTTGCCCGGCTCCAGTGGCGCTCTTATACGACGTATTGCTCGTCGCGTCGGGAGTATAGTTCCCGGTCAGCGTATCGGTTCCCGTAGTCAGCGAGCTAGCCGGAATATTGAACTGTGTGCTTCCGCTTGTCAGCGGAGTAGACGTGGAGGTGTAGCCCCCGCCGCTCAACGTCACTGAGCCCGTCGGTGTGGCCGTTCCCGTTCCGCCGCTGACCGTGACGGTCACAGAAAGTGGGCTTGTGACGGTGATGCTGGAAGAGCCCGGAGTCACCGTCACCGTGGGAGCGGCCGGGTTCACGGTTACGCTCACGGAGCCCGTCACTGTGCTGTAGTCGGTCGTGTCAGTCGGCGTAAAGGTCACGCTTTCACTGGGCGTCCCGCCGCTGGGCACGATCGTGGGAGTAGTCCAGGCAAACGTGCCGCTCCCCGAGCCCCCGCTCAACGTCGACGACGCCAGCGTCTGGCCGTATGTGATTGCGCTCGCCGTGGGCCATGCCGACACAATAGGCGTCGCCTTGTTTACCGTCACGCTGGCAGAGCCCGCCACTGTGTTGTAGTCAGCCGCGTCCGTAGCGGTGAAAGTCACGCCTTCGCTGGTCGTCCCCGTCGCAGGTGCCGTCGCGGGCGTCGTCCAGGAGAAGGCGCCGGGTACCGACGCCGTGCCGCCGCTCAATGTCGACGAAGCCAGCGTCTGGCCGTAAGTGATCGCGCTCGCCGTGGGCCATGCCGACACTGTCGGCGTCGCCTTGTTCACCATTACGCCGACGGAACCCGTCACCGTGTAGTAGTCGGTTGTGTCCGAAGGCGTGAAGGTCACGCTCTCGCTGGGTGTCCCTGCACCGGGGGCCGTCGTGGCGGTAGTCCAGGAGAAGGAGCCGGATACCGACGCTGTGCCTCCGGTCAGTGTCGACGAAGCCAGCGTCTGGCCGTATGTGATCGCGCTCGCCGTGGGCCATGCCGACACTGTCGGGGTAGTTTTTGAAGTTGTGCCTCCTCCACTGCCGCCGCCGCACCCCGCCATCCAAGAAGTTGCCAAAACAATGAGCCAAATCGCCGGCTGCCGCCCCATCATCTTCATCGGCCAACCTCCTCGTATCTATCTACCTACTCTTCCCCTACCGGCATCCTGCCTCATATCCTCAGGCCCGGCCGTATCTCCGGCCCCGCCCTGCCGCTGCCCCAGACCGGACTGGCGTGACAGAGCGTCGATGCGGGAATGCTCCCCAATCACAGCGCTCCGCTTTGCCTCCGAGTCGCGAGGCACAGATAACGGTATCATGAATTTCTGTTCCGAGCCGACCCTGGTGTGCCTCGGCCGGGTCGGCCAAAATTTCAATCGGCCGCTCCCAAGCTTCCATCGCCCATGGGTGGAGATAGATTCCCTGCTTTCAGGCGAACCGGTGTCGAGCTCCCCCAACTCCGTTTTTGCGCCTGCCTAGTTCGCTGTACTCAAACGTTTTTCACTTGACAATAGCAAATTTTGTCGAGTACGGTGTACCGTTACCAAATTTGTAGGATAATCGGCGCGCAGTTCCAGATAAGTTGTCGTACGTGTTCTGCGTGCGGAGAAGTGCCGGAGGTTACCGGCGGGGTTTTCAGGACGCTTTTTCCTGCGTATATTCACCCAGTTTCTTACGGGTCGATACGGAGACAGATCATTCGGCCGTCGCCGCCGAATCGTGCGTGAGATGGTATGGGACATACATCGGATCGGCAAAGCGGGATGGGCCTCGAATCGCGAAAGCATCACGAGGCATGAAAGCTCGAATGGTGCAGGAGTTCAAGAGGCAATTGATGCTGAACCGATGGACGCGAGCTGCAACCCCCGGCTGGGAATTGTTGAGAACCGGGGAAGATGTTTGATGCGGAGCATGATGCAAGCTTGATTTTGGCAGAGGACGATACGGGACAAACCGGACCGTCACCGATTCCCCGGTTCGGGGAAGGAAACAGATCGGAGGAGAAGGAATGCAAATTACTTTGAACAGATTGACGAGTCCAGTGCGGTCCCTTACGGCGGGAACTTGGGTGGCCCTATTCGTGCTGCTGGCCCTTTGCCTTGGTGCGACAGTTGCAACCGCGCAGAAACCGCCCATCGTGGTCTCTGGCACGCCTGTACAGTTAGGCGCGCTCACCGGCGGCGGTTGGGACGGTTCCCAGGAGCCCGTCGGCGGAACGTTTGTCATCGGCGTCAACGGAAATGTCCTCGTCGGCGATGGATATACATCCAACTTTCTCCAGATCACCCCTTCCGGCACGGACACTACGTTGGCGTCCGGCGTGGGCGCCTCGAACGCCGCGCTCGACAGCTACGGCAATCTCTATTTTGGCGGCAATTACAACGCCAACGTTTACAAGGTTCCCTACAACGCTGCGACGGGCCAATATGTGGGCTGGACAACGACTCCAACCACCAACTGCCTTGGCGGCAATCAGGACACTGCGCCTTGCATCTTCGCGCCCGCCGTTTCGACATTCCTAGGCACCCTTGGTGGCCAGGGCTACGCCGGCGTCGCCTTTGATGGACAGGGCAACTTCTTCTTCGAAACCAACACTCTCCCCACCACGACCCCCAACTCGATCTTCGAATGCAACCTGGCCTGCATCGCCAGCTCCTCTGCCACTCCGAAGCTGATCTATTCCGACGCGAATCCGGTCGGTGCGTTCGAGATCGATCCGTGGGGCAACATCTTCTTTGTCGATGGCAAAGGCAACAGCAAGGGCGACGCGACCAACCTGAACGAACTCCCGCTCTCTTCGGGATCGTATGCCGCCTCGCCAACCGTCGTGGAGAGCTACACCAACGCGGCCGGCTACGGCAACGGCATCAGCGGCCTCGCAATCGCCGGCAACGGCACGTTGTACATCTCTGTCAACGGCGACGGCCTTTTTGCCATTCCCAATACGCAATCGGGCGGACCCAAACCGAGCTTGATTTATCAGCTTTCCACGCAGGGTGGAAAGGGCGTTGCGATCGATTCCAAAGGCAACCTCTATGGAATTCCCTATAACAGTGGCGACGTCGTCTCCTTCATCCCCGTGGGCACAGTGGCGCTCGGCGCCTCTCCCACAGGCACCGCCGCAACTGCGGTCAGTGCCACGATCTTCGACAGCGCCGCCTCCTGCACTACCCCACCGACACTGGCGCTTTCTGTCACTGAGTATGGCGTGTCCACGACCGAATTCACCGCGGCTGCCGGCACCACCTGCTCCACAACATTCGGCGGAGGGAACGGCGTCTTTGCCTCGGGGCCGCTGACCGCAGCCGCATTCGCATCATTTCCTGTCACGGTCAACTTCACGCCCACCACGGTCGGCGAGCGCAACGCGGTGTTGACCATCACGGACTCCGCCAATAGCGCCAGCGGAGCAGCAGCGCTCACGGGCGTAGGCCAGGGCGCGACGGGTAACGTCGATCCGGGCGTCAGCACCGCGTTCAGCACCGGCTTTACCAGCCCGGCATCCGTTGTAGCGGATCCTGCAGGTGACGTGTTTGTAGCCGACTCAGGTGCAGGCAAGGTCTATGAGATCGCGTCCGGCTCCAGCACGCTCACGCCCATCGGGACAGGCTTTACGACTCCCAATGGTCTAGCCTTCGACGCTAACGGCAACCTGTTTGTTGCCGATGACGGCGTGCCCGATGTTGTGGAGATTCCCAATACCGGCACCACCGGCGCATTTGCCGCCGGAACGCAATCAACGGTCGTCGGTTCGACAACTCTCTTCGGAGGTACCGCGCTCGCCAGCGCCACCGGCCTGGCCGTCGGACCCAATGGCACACTGTACATCTCCGATACGGGCAACAAGCGAGTCGTCTTCTGGAATCCGATCGTCGGTCAATCCGGCGTCACCCTTGCCACAGCGGCGAACGGCGTCAAGGCTCCCGCGGGCCTCGCCGTCGACTCATCGAGCAACCTCTATGTTGCTGACTCGACTCTGAACGAGGTCCTAATCTTTTCGCCAGCAGGCGCCATTTCCACCATCGCCCCTCCCAATGTGACCGAGGCTGACGGCGTCGCTGTGGATGCCTCGGGCAGTGTGCTCGTCGCCGACGCAGGAACGGGCAACATCGTCCGCATTCCCGATTTGAGCGGAACCTTGACCACTTCCAATGCGGCTACCATCGAAACGTTAGCCGGGGGAGCGTATTCCCTGTGGATGGATTCGCAGGGCAACCTTTATGTCCCCAGCGCGAGCGGCAAAGCAGCTTACGCAATTCAGCGCACCGCCGCCGCCATCAACCTCGGCACCGTCTCTGATGGCGCCACGAACTCCGCAACGGTCTACCTCATGAGCGCCGGCAACACCGCAGCAACTTTGGCAACTCCTGACGTTACCGAGCCTACCAACACAATGTTCACTCTCGTTCCGGCCGCGAGCAACGGATGTACCGCCGGATCGTCCGGGCCTCCCGGAGCATCCTGCCAATTCACGGGCACATTCGCCCCGCCGCCCGCGACGCCCAACGGGCCTCAAGTCGGCACGGCAACGATCGATATCGCAACTCCGGCTTTCACGTTCAACGTCAACATGAGTGGCACAGCCACTGTGTCGTCGATTCTGCCGCAGACCATCACCGGCTTCAACCCGCCGACTTCGTTGCAGGAAGGCCAGGTCATCACGCTTTCGGCCACGGGCGGCGCCTCGGGCAATCCTGTCGTATTCTCCATTGACCCCACCTCGGCATGTCCCACATGCGCCACCATCGCGGGCAGTGTGCTGACGGCAGTCTCCACTGGCGCCATCAAGGTTGACGCCAACCAGGCGGGCGGTTCCGCAGGCGGCAAGCAATATGCTGCGGCTACTCAGGTTCAAGTCGCCATCACCATCAACAACACCGTGGTCGCGTCCGACGTGCCCGCGCTGCTGATGAACCAGATCGTTTGGAGTTACCAGAGCGGCGCATTCACCGATGGGCAGAATCCGGCAGGCGGAAGCTTTGTCATAACGCCGAACGGCGAAGTGGTCGTCGGCACCACATATAACAACGAGGCGGACTTCATCAGCGCGAGTACCGGAGCTTTGCTGAGCCAGGTCAAGATCAGCGGGCCGGGCGGGTTCACAACCGACAGCAAAGGTAACTTGTACATGGCGCATCTTTATGGCCCGTCGGTTTTGAAGATCCCGTACGTGAATGGCGTTTATGCGACATTGAGTGATACCTCTCCGGCAAACTGCACCGGCACGGATACGACTTTGTGCACTTTTGCCAACGTACCGAGCGGAGGGGTCAAGGCGATTGCCTTCGATCCGTCCGGTAACTTCTATATGGTCACCGTTCCGGCATCGCCGGGCACGAGCGCCATCTACGAGTGCCCCTTGAGCTGCCAGACTGGCGGTACCGGAACCCTGCTCTACTCCGATGTGAATTCGGTCAGCCAGATCGCCTTCGATCCCTGGGGCAATCTGTTCTTCACCGAAGGTGTCTACACCAGCGGGACCAACTTCAGCAACCTTGAATCCGCGAGTTCCAACCTCAACGAACTGCCCTTCAATGGAACCAGCTTTGCAGCGACGCCTACAACGCTGCAGACCTTAACCGTTGCCTCTCCTGGTAGCTATGACAACCAGTTGGACGGAGTGGCCGTCACTTCCAACGGCACCATATACTACGCGGACCAAAACGATGGAATGTTTGCCATCCCCAATACGAAAACAGGTGGCCCCGACACTGCGCATCAATACGTGGTGTCAAGTCTGGGCGCAAAAGGAATGGAACTCGACGCCAACGGCAACGAGTGGGTAGTGGTCTATCACGCCGGTGGCGATAACCTTGGCGAAGCGCTCATCAGCGACTTGACAACGCCCGACGCTCAGTACGATGGCGCTCCGGTCAACGCCTCGGCAACCATCGTGGACAATGCCTTGGCCTGTTCAACGGCTGCGACCTTGGCCATTGCGTCCACCAATCCGGAGTTTGGCGCTACGGCCGGCACCACGTGCTCGACGATTTCGGCCAACTTCTCCACTCCGGTCTCCGCTTCCAGCTATCCGGCGACCATCACCTTCACTGCAACCAAGCCCAATTCTCAAACCGCAACGTTGACCGTGACCGACACCACCAACGGCGGCGAAGGAACCGCAACGGTGACTGGCTTTGCCTTGACGACGCCTCAGACGCTCACCTTTACGGCGCCAACAACAACTACCTTCACCTACTCGCCCGGCGAGACGATCCTGGTGAGCGTAACCAACGGTGGGTCGAACAATCCTGCCGTCTTCACGGTTGACTCATCCAGCACAGGCGCGGGAACGATCTCCTCCACGACGGTAACCGGCACTACTTCGTCGGCAACGTTGACCGTCACACAGGCGGGCAGCATCGTCATCGACGCCAACGAAGCGGGCGGCCTGGCGAGCGGCACATACTACGACGCCGCTCCGCAGGTCCAGTTGACGCTCACCATCAACAAGTCTGCGGAGGCGATCACCTTTACTCCACCAACCTCGCCGGTCGTGTATTCACCTGGATTGACGGTTAACCTGAGCGCGCTCGGCGGCGGCGCATCAACCCCGGTGGTGTTTACGGTCGACGCGTCCAGCACCGGCGCCGGAACTGTCTCCACCACGACAGTGACCGGCAACACCTCAACGGCGACGCTGACGGTGACCACGGCAGGCACCATCGTGCTCGATGCCAACCAGGCGAGCGACGTGAATTACCTGGCAGCTCCGCAGGTTCAGGAGGTCCTGGTCGTCAACCAGGCGACCCAGACCATCACCTTCACTCCGGTGGCCACGCCACTCCACTACATTGCGTCGTGCTCTCCCATCACCCTGTGCGCGACGGTCACCATTCAGGCCACGGGCGGTGCTACAAATAATCTGGTCGCCCTCAGCCCGGATCCGAGCAATGCCGTGATCTTCACCATCCTCAGCAGTTCCGTGAAGAACGGAACCACGACAGCGACGCTTGCGCTGGTGCCAAACCAGTCCCTGAGCTTCCCGGCCAGCTTGATCATCGACGGGAATCAGCAGGGCAACGCCAACTACGCGGCCGCCACGCAGGCGAAGATCACCATCAGTGTTCTCGGGGCACTGCCACTACAGAGCATCACCTGGGCCAATCCGGGAACGCAGGTTGGCGGCACCTCCTTGACGCTCAACGCGACTGCCAGTTCCGGATTCCCGGTCACCTACACTTCCGGCACATCGTCGGTCTGCACCGTCAGCGGTTCGACCGTCACGTTTGCCAAGGTCACCTCGGCCAGCGCCTGCACCATAACGGCTACCCAGCCCGGCGACAACCTTACTTTTGCCGCGGCCGTGCCGCTCGCGCAGACGTTCGCAGTCAACCCCGCTGGACAGAGCCCGGGCCTGAACATGAGTATTTCGCTGTCCTCGCTCACGATTCAGCCGGGAACTGTCGGGTTAACGCAGATCACCCTCACCTCCACGAACAACTTCGCGGCTAGCTCGGTGAACTTTACCCTCACCGGCTTGCCAACCGGCTACACCTACTCCTTCAACCCGAACCCTGTAACCGTCTTTGCTCAGAACTCGACAACCGGTCTGCCTCTGGGCACAACCGTAACCACGACGCTGAGCATTACGCCGCCCGCGACGGCTGCCGTTGTCCATCAGGACTTCAGGCCGCTCTTCCCGGCGACCTTGGCGGTGGCGCTCTGCTTCCTGGGCTTCAAGAAGCGCAATCGGCTCTACATGCTTGTGTTGCTGGTGGTCCTCTTTGCCGGCTTAGGCTTTGTCTCCGGCTGCGGCGGCTCATCCTCCACTTCGGCACCGCCGCCTGTCACGTCGACAGCCACCATCACCGCGACTCCAGCAGCTGGGCTTGCCGGCGCATCGGGATCGGTGACATCCAGCTCAACCTTGACGGTCATTCTCGAATAGGGCGATCCACTGGATTTGTTCACTCGCTGGGGCCTCTCCACACAATTATCTCGTGTGAAGGGGCCCCAAATTTCTTTGCGCCTGCCCGCTTCGCCGCAATCGGCACACCTGTAAACAAGCCTCCAAATGAAAATGACCTCTCGCGCTCGAGAGGCCATGCCGTCACCCGTCCTGTCTTCTGCTTGAATCTGGAGCCGACGGTCAGACTTGAACTGACGACCTGCTGATTACGAATCAGCTGCTCTACCAACTGAGCTACGTCGGCCTGTTTTTCTTGTTGTCCTGCCTTTCGATTGTATCGTTGCGCCGGATGGAGGTAAAGCCGTGCGCAGCCATTCGCAGCATCAGAACCAACGAATCAGCGCTACAATGCTGCCCATGCAAGCCGACCCCATCCTCGAGTGGCAAACTCTCACCGCCCATTATCACGAGCTGAGCGATGACGAACTGCGCGAGCTCGCCGCGGACTTCAACGATCTCACCGAGACCGCGCAGCAGGTGTTGCGCACGGAGATGAGGAGCCGCGGCCTCGGCAATCCTGAGGCTGCGGGCGCCGTGCCGCTCGCCTCGAATGTGCCGCCTGCGATGAGCGCATCGCCCGCGGCGCCGCTGCCGCGGAATTTCGCGCCGGATACGTCCGATTCCATCATTGAGCGCGCAGCCCTTGCGTTCGGCGCCCACTCACCGGCGCTCGTTTCTGAGGCCCCTGACACCGCCGGTGAAGAAGATGGCCCTGTTGAATACACATGGAAGACGCTGTTGTGCGAGTGCGACACTTCGCAGGAGGCGAGCGAGCTTTCTGACGCGCTCAAGCAGGCAGGTATCGAGAGCTGGATCGAGGGGCCGAAGCCAGGCGCCTACTCTGCTTATGCGAGCTTTGAACTGAGCAATCCACGCGTCCTTGTTGCCGCCGATCAGCTTGAGCAGGCGCGTGCCATGGCCGCGCGGCCCATTCCGCCCGAGATCGTCGAGGAGGCTGAAACTGATGTTCCCGAGTTCGTTCCGCCCTCGTGTCCAAAGTGCGGCGCCAGCGACCCCGTTCTTGAAGCCGTGGACCCCGCGAACTCCTGGAAATGCGAGCAGTGTGGTGAGCGCTGGACCGAATCCGCGTCTGCCGAGGCGGAACAGCCCCCGAAGGCCGGTTAGCGGCCCAATAAACGGAAAGAGCCGCCCGGCAACAGGGCAGCTCTCTCCTCAGGGAGAATAGTTCCAACGGAGGCAAAGCCATCAGAACTTTCTGGCTGCATACTAGGAGCGGGGGCAAGCAGTGTCAAGAGAAAATGTTTATGAAAATAAGTAATTTTGTTTCAATACTTTAACAATACAACCCTTCCATCGTAAGGGTTGATTTATTCGCCAATCATTCGCCTCAAATTTTCCGGCATTTCCCGTGATTTGATAGTGTTTCTTCGGTTTTCCGTCCCTTTTTCCACAGCCCCTGAGCGACATTAACCTTTCGGATGCGGACCCTCAACGACCTCAATCACCTCGATTCTTTCGACCCACTTCTCGGCCAAATCGAGATGAATAAACTCCTCATCGTAGACTGACGAGATCGGTTTGCCCCGCGCCAGCCGGTAAAGCGCTCTTCCGCCGCCCAGGAACCCTCCCAACACGATGGCCGCCGCGGCCCCGATGACCGTCAGCAGGGCGATCCCCATCAGCAGCTTGCTGGTCTTCTCCACCTCGGATTCCAACGGTTGCGGAATCGACGTCAGGTTCGCCTCGTAGTGCACGGACTCGAGCAACCGGTGGCTGTCGTCAGGCACCGCATCGCCGCTCACCAGGGCCACCAGCGGCCCGCTATGCCGCACCTCCAGCGATGCCTGGTCGGAGTCGGTCAATGGCTTGGGCCACGCCAGCTGCGCTTGGCTCCCGGCCTTCAGATAGGCGCGAATGGCCGCCTCCTGCGCTTCGGCAATCTGTGGCGTGGGGTAGTCGATGATGGTCAGTGTCGCCGGCCCCGAGGTCAGCGAGTAATTCGCCGTCACCGCTTCCGCGCCCTTGTCGAACCCCACCAGCGACGCCGGCAGCACGCCGCCTGATCCCGTGTAGCCCTCCGGGCCTTCCGCATAGTGCGTCGTCTGCCCGTCAAGGTTCTCCCGCGGCAGGTTAGCCAGAATGGGTGGGATCATCCCGCGGTTTCCCGTCGGCACCGGGAGCTGCTTTGCAATCTCGCGAAGTTCCCCGGCCGTCATCGGCCCGATGCGCGAATACGCCGCATCCACCACGGTCGTCCCTTTCCAGAACAGAACGCGCTTCTCGTCCGAGGCCGCTCCCGTCCCGATGTCTTCTTTCGGCCAGCCATTCTGGCGGTAGTAGGTGTATGCGCCGTAGGCTCCGCTCGCGTCGTCGAATCGCAGTGCGCGCAGGCTCAGCGTGTCGCCATCGCGCTTGTAGTTGGCCAGCACCGCGGCATTAAACCCATACTCCTTCAGCGCTGCCGCATTGGCCGGATCGGCCTGCGCCGCGTCGGTCAGCACCTTGGATGGCCCTGTCGCCGCCCATCCGTCAAACTCGTCGGGCAACAGCGCCTTTGGCGACGGCGGCAGAACGATCGTTGTCGCCGACTGCTTTTCCGCTGCCGTCGGCTGCTCACCCTGCGCCAAGGCGAAAACCGCGCCGCAGACAAGCACTATCGCACCCGCCAGAATAGCCAACCTACGCATCAACCGGACTCTCCAGTCCCTGGGCGCGCATCCGAGTTCCGCATTGCACGCCCCAACCTTCAGGGTACACGCTCGCGCGGCGCCCTGGCCGTACGCAGACCCTTCCCTGTTTTGGACACTGAAAAGTTCCGAAAGGTTCCCGCCTTCATTGCGGGCACCACGGTCACGCAGCCCCGGTTGTTCCCCCAACGATTGCCGGCGGCGGGTACAGGATGTCTCCCAGCGCCTTGTAGCGGCCACCGTAGAAGATCAGCGCATACTCCCGTAGCCCAGTGCTCAATGGCCCTCCTACGCAGATGCTGGCCAGTAACGCGAAGCCAAATGCAACCACGCCGAAGAACACCTCGAGAACAATTCCCACAAGCCACGATGCGCCCGTCGCATCGGCGAAAACCGTGTGAACTCCGTACTCAATCGCCGCAAGGGAGCCAGCCAGCATGAGCCCGGGAAGAGCCAGCACGATAAACACGCCAATCGTCGCAATCGTCGGCAGAATCACTCGCAGCAGACCGTAGACAAGAAACTGCCTCTTCTCGGCCATCATGCGAGTCCGCACCTGCCGCCACGCTTCGCCGGCCGTCGCATCTTCGAGCGCCATGTGCGGCAGCATCCAGTCGCGCAAGATCAGATCGGCCAGTATTCCCGCCACAACCAGCAAAATCACGATCGGAATCAGGGGCAAAACAAGAGCCAGCAATAATCCGACGTTGAAATGGCCTCCCAGTTGACTCTCTTGGAACAGCCGCCAGAACCCGGCTGCGAACGGAAGTGCGACCAGCACCAGCAGCACCATGAAGCAGATTCCCACCACGATGTTCAGCCAGAAAAAGCGCGACGCCTTTCTGCGATAAAGCCGCCAGCCCGGCTTAATCTCTTTCGTGTTGTTTACAAGGCAGTGAAAGAAGGCAAATCGCAGCCGCGTGATCAGGTAGAACACAAAAACCGACAAAACAATCCCCAGCAGCACCGCCGCCACAATTACCGCGATACATTCCGGCGTCAGGTGGAACGGCCAAGGGACGCCCGCCACGTTGCCCCCGCCGTGCCCGCCACCATGATCACCTCGCGACGTAGAAGAGTTGAAGTTTCCCCCCAGCCCCTCTGTGATAATCGCCACCAGGCCAAGCTTCAAATAGGTTCCCCATTTGAATGGCCTGAAGAGGAACTCCTTGGTGCGTTCGATGGCAGGCGAAACGGCATCTACGGCGGAGATGGGGCGCATTTGAGTCCTTTCAGGGGAAGAAACAGCGTACTACAGGTTTACGCATTTCCTACATGCGAAGTTCCGCCGCCGGGTGCCCAATCGCCGCCCGCCACGCGTCGAACGCCTGCAGGGCCCGCTCGCACACCATCCGGTGCCGTTCCTTTTTGTCCCGAACCCGTTGCCGCGTCTCCTCGTCGAGCGGCTCAAGCAGATCGAAGGTGATGTTGGCCGGCTGGAAATTTTTCGCATCGGCGTACGTGATGTAGTGGACCAGCGATCCGAGGGCCGTCGCGCGTGGCACAGGCGCCAGCGCTTCGCCCCGCGCCATTGCCGCCGCGTAAATCCCCGCCAGCATGCCTGAGGCAATCGATTCGGTATACCCCTCTACGCCGCAAATCTGTCCCGCAAACATCACACCCGGTTGGCTCTTTAGCCGGAGGCAGTCGTCGAGGAGGGCCGGCGCGCAAATGTAGGTATTGCGGTGAATCTGCCCATAGCGCAGAAAGCGCGCATTCTCGAGTCCCGGAATCAGCCGCAGCACGCGGGCCTGCTCGCCAAACTTCAAATGGTTCTGGAACCCGACCAGGTTGTAGCTGTCGGCGCGCAGATTCTCCTTGCGCAGCTGCACCACCGCCCACGGCGTCTTGCCCGTCCGCGGATCGCGCAGGCCCACCGGCTTCATCGGCCCAAAGCGCAGCGTGTCGCACCCGCGCCGCGCCAACACTTCGATCGGCAGGCAGCCCTCAAAATAATCGAGCTTCTCCCACTCCTTGCTCTCGGCCGCCTCCGCTGCCAGCAGCGCATCCAAAAACCGGTCGTACTCGGCGCGGTCCATCGGACAGTTGATGTAGTCCGCCATTCCCTTGTCCCAGCGCGCGGCAAAGTACACGCGGCTCATCTCGATCGATTCCGCATCGACGATGGGCGAGATGGAGTCGTAGAAAGCCAGATGCCCCGCACCGGTCAGCCGCTCAATCTCCCGGCTCAGCGCGTCCGTGGTCAGCGGCCCGGTCGCAACAATCGTCACTGCCGTCTGCGCGTCGCCGCATTCCAGGCTTGTCACTTCCTCGCGCACCACGCGAATCCCCGGCTCCGCTTCGATCGCCGCCGCAATGCGCCTTGAGAACTCCACGCGGTCCACGGCCAGCGCGTGGCCAGCCGGAACCGCCGTTTCATCCGCGATTCTCAAGAGCGCCGAGCTTCCGCGTCGCATCTCCTGCTTCAACAGCCAGGGCGCAGTGTAGGGTGACTCGCTCTTCAGTGAATTCGAGCACACCAGCTCGCCGAACTCCGTAGTCTGGTGCGCGGGCGTCAACCGAGGCTTGCCGTCCACCATGGCGCGCATCTCATAGAGCTCCACCTCGCAGCCCAGCCGCGCCGCCGTCAGCGCCGCCTCGGGCCCGGCCAATCCGCCGCCAATCACGCGAATCCTCGTCATATCATCCTCGGCCAGGCGCCCTTCGCCGCTCGTTGGTCCTGCAGGGGAGCCACAATCCTCATGGCGCGCTCTACCGGTTCCGCAGTTACAGTGTCCGTAAGCCGAGGCCGCCAAGTGGATTTTTTCTTAAGAAAAATCCACCTCGCACCAAGGCGAAAACTAGCTAAAACAACTGCGGAACCGGTCCACCGTCTGCCTCACCGCAGGTGGCCAGCCGCGTCAGCGCCTCGCCGCTCAGGCGCACGTTCCGCCACTCATCCAGAAACTCGGCTCCAATGGCGCGGTAGAAATCGATCGCCGGAGTGTTCCAATCCAGAACCTCCCACTGCAGGCGTTGGCAGCCGCTTTCGATCGCAATCGCGGCTACCTGTTTCAGCAGCTCCCTCCCGATGCCCAGGCGCCGGTACTGTGGCAGCACAAACAGGTCCTCAACGTAAATGCCCGGCCGTCCCACCCACGTCGAGTAATTGAAGAAATAGAAAGCGAAACCGGCCGGCTGGCCGTCGTAATCGGCGATCAGGCAACGGTAAAACGGATTTGGCCCAAATCCATCGCGGATCAGGCCCTCCTCGGTCGCCGTTACCGCGTCCGGCGCGCGCTCAAAAGCTGCCAGTGCGCGAATAAACTCCAGAATCTGAGCGGCATCCGCCGCGGTTGCCTTGCGAATCACTGTCCTCATATCCAGATTCTAGTGTGTGATACGCGCCACACACGACCTCGCTCCCCACGCTCTACCATGACAGTTGTTGATCCACAAAAAGTGCCCCGCCGCGTCGCCTCAGTTGGGTTGGCCTGCTTGCTGGCGCCGTTTCGAGCGAGATTTCGCGGTGGTGTAGTCAGGGTCTGGCGTGGGACGATCGGACCACACCCTCTTGTGCAGGGCGCTGGGTTAGATTTAACGTTGGTTTTGCTGGAACTGCGCCCTTCCGGATAGAGCCGTGTTTCGGTCTCCCGGTCGGCGCCTGAACTTTGAATTTTTTCGAGGCTGCGGGCAGCACTTTTCCCGCCTCTCTCAAGGAGAAAACATGAAACGCATTTTTTCACTTTGCCTGGGTCTGACCGCTGCGGCGGGCCTGTTCGCATTGGCTCTTTCCCCCGTTCAGGCGTATTCCCAGCCCGCCGAGAAAACGGGCAAGATTCACGGTCGCGTCATCAATCCCACTGGACAACCCCAGGGGGGCGGCACCGTGGGCCTCTCCACCGATGGCGGCGCCACGTTGAAGTACTCCTTCCCGGTCGATTCCACGGGCGCCTACTCCGGTGAAGCGCCGGCCGGAACCTATATGCTGGTCTACCGCGCGCCGGATACCCCTGTCGGCAAGATGGTGGACTCCATCCGCGGCATCAAGATTGTCGTGGGTGTGGATTTGGCGCAGGACGACGACATGTCGCGCCAGGAATACATCGACAAGCTGCCGCCAGAAGACAAAAAGCAGCTCGAGGACCTGAAGAAGCAGAATGCTGAGGCCCTCAAGGCGAACGCGTTGATCAACCAGCTCAACGCCGACTTGAAAATCGTTGCTCAGGACAAGAAGGACATCGACAACGTAGCCGCCACCGCGGCGCAGGCGCTCGGCGCGAATGCTTCCAAAGCCGACATCGCTGCCAAGGTGGAGGAAATCAAGGCCGCCAAGTACACCGATATCCAGAGCGTGATGACCAGGGATACGGGACTCAAGCCCGATGAGCCCTTACTGTGGAACAATTTGGGGTTCGCGCAGGAGGGGCTCAAGAACTACGACGATGCAATCGCGAGCTACAAAAAGGCGCTTGACCTCGAATCGGCCTCAAAGAAACCGCGCATGCCCGTCATCGCCCAGGCCGATGCCGGACTCGGCGAAGTCTACGCGCGCACGAATAAAATTCCTGAAGCGAACGCAGCCTATGACGCTGCCGCCAAAGCCGATCCCGCCACTGCCGCTCTCAACCTCAGAAATGAAGCCGTCATTTTCTATCAGGAAAACAACGGTCCAGCCCAGGTAGCCGCCGCAGATGAGGCCATCAAAATTGACCCTAACCAGGCCATCCTCTACTACATCAAGGGCCAGGGATTGGTTCAGAACGCAACCGTCGATCCGAAAACAAACCGGATTGTTCTGCCTCCTGATTGCACGGCTGCCTATCAGAAATACCTTGAACTCGCCCCCACAGGCCCCTATGCCGATGAGGTTGCGAGCATTCTGCAGCAGGCGGGAGAAAAGGTCAGCTCCTCCTACAAGGCGCCCAAGTCCCATTAGTCTGCCGCCTGCACCATTTACCTCAAAGGGCGTCCGCTTGCGGGCGCCTTTTGTATTTGCCGGGCCGCCGTACTTCGATTTTTCTCGCCGCTCCTTACCTTCTACAATCCCTTGCATGAACTCCGCGCTCCGCTTGCGCCTCATTTCCCTAGCGTGCCTCTCCGCTTTGGCCGGGCTGTTCCACGTCCCCCTCATGTCCGCGCAGGCGCAGCAGCCGCCCGCTCCGGAAATGGGCCGGATTCACGGCCGTGTCATCAATCCTGCTGGAGTGCCTCAGAAAAACGGTACGGTCAGCCTCTCTGTCGACGGCGGCGAGACATTAAGCTACAGCTTTCCCGTCTCTCCCACCGGCGAATACTCCGGCCCGGCGCCGCCGGGCGAATACACAATCGTCTACCGCGCACCCGATACGCCTGAGGGCAAGATCGTCGACTACATCAGCGGTGTCGAGGTGGTTGCCGGGCAGGATACGGCACAGGACATCGACATGACCCGCCAGGAGTTCATCGCCAGGCTCTCGCCCGACCAGCAAATGCAATTGCAGGCATTAAGAGATGCCAACGTCGCCGCATCCTCCGATGCGAAACGCGACGCCTCCGCCATCGATGCCGACCTGCAGATTGTGAATCTCGACCTACAGGCCGCCGGCAATGCGCGCACCACCGCAACCCAGAATCTTGGCGGCTCGGCCGCCCGCGAGGACGTCGACTCCATGACCGCTGCAATCGAGAACGCCAAACTGACCGAGATCGAAACCCTCATGACCAAAGACGCGGCCGCCGATCCCACCGAACCTGTCGTTTGGATCGGCCTGGGGAGCGCCGAGGCTGGCCTCAGGAATTATCTCGACGCTGAATCAAACTTCAAGAAGGCCCTCGACCTCGCGCTGAAGGAGGATCCGCCCCGGCCTGAAGTTGTGGCTGCGGCCCAGGCCGGTCTGGGCGAAGTCTACGCCCGAACGCTCATGGTCGATGATGCCAACGCCGCCTTTGACGCTGCCGCTAAAGCCGATCCTTCCAACGCCGCCAAATACCTCCGCAGCCAGGCCATTGCTTTCTTTAACGCGAAGAACTTCGACGCGCAGGTCGACGCTGCCGACCTTGCCATCAAGGCCGATCCCGATCAAGCCATCCTCTACTACATCAAAGCCGACGGCCTCGCCCAGAACGCCCGCGTCGATCCGGAGACCAACAAGCTCGTTCTGCCCCCCGGGTCCGCCGATGCCTATCGCAAGTACCTTGAGCTGGACCCCAACGGCCCGTACGCCGCCAACGCTGCAACCATCCTCCAGCGGGCAGGCGAACCCTCGACCTCTCCCAGCGCAACCCCGCAGAAATAACGCGGCGCGACGACAGCGCTTTCGATTCTGCTCTTAACAGGATGCGTGATGCCGCGTGGCATTTTCCTAAAGAAAATGCCACCCTGCACGATGCTGGCAATGTCTGCAAGTGAATTGAAAGCGCAGTGGACCCTCTACAATCCATCCATGAGCCCCGCGCGGCGCCGCTCCAAATCGTCCAGTCCGGCCTTGCCAAGTTACGACGAGGCTGCCGCGCTGGTCGCTGCCTACGCCGCCAGGCTCGCCCGCCTTCGTCCCGGCTCCCGTAGTTCGGGCCCTGATGGTCCGTGTACCGAGCGCGTGCCGCTTGACCAGGCCCTTGGCCGCGTTTTCGCTGAGCCGCTCCTAGCCGACGCCGACCAGCCCCCCTTCGCTCGCTCCACCCGCGACGGCTTCGCCTGCCGGGCCGCCGAGGTCTCATCGCATCGCCACCTCGCCGTCGCCGGCTCAACCCGCGCGGGGCAAACTTCGTCCGCTCCGCTTCCCCGTGGCTCAGCTTGGGAGATCATGACCGGCGCGTCCGTCCCCGCAGGCGCTGACGCGGTCGTCATGCTCGAACATGTCGAAGAAACCGGCGCACCATCCGCGCGCGCCATCCGCCTCCTGCCGCCACGCACCATCCGAAAAGGCGAAAACATCGTCGCCCGCGGCGCGCAGGCACGCAAAGGGGACAATCTTCTTCCCGCCGGCTCCTTGATCGGCGCCGCTCAAATTGCGCTTGCAGGCTCGTGCGGCTGCGCCACGCTGAATGTCTTTCTGAAGCCCCGCGTGGCCATCCTTTCCACTGGCGACGAGCTTGTCCCCATCCGCTCCTCGCCCGGTCCCAGCCAGATTCGCAACTCCTCGAGCGCGATGCTCGCCGCTTTGGTCTCGGTCGCTGGCGGCTCGCCCTGGGTCCTGCCCATCGCTCGCGACACCGACAAGTCCCTTGACGCTGCTCTCGCCCGCGCCGCCTCCGCCGATCTTCTTCTCATCACCGGCGGCGTCTCCGCGGGTAAATTCGATCTGGTCGAGCCTGCACTCGCACGCGCCGGAGCACGCTTTCACTTCACCGGCGTCCGCATCCAGCCCGGCAAGCCTCTGGTCTTTGGCGAGATGCCCCGCCGCTCCACAAATCCCGTCCAAAACGAGAACGGCACGAAGTGCACAATCTTCGGGCTGCCCGGCAATCCCGTCTCTTCCGCCGTCACGTTCCTGCTCTTCGCCGCGCCGGTTGTTGCCGCCCTAGCCGGAAAGCGAGATCGTGGTCCTCGCTTCGCCCTCGCGCGCCTCACCGAAGATGTGAAAACGAAGACCGGCCTTACGCGCTTTCTCCCCGCTGCCTGCACCTTTTCCGGCACCGTCCCTGAAGTCGCGCTCGTCACATGGCAGGGCTCGGGCGATCTCGCAGCCATGGCCCGCGCCAACTGTTTCCTCGTCGTGCCCGAAGATTCCGATCGTCTTCGCGCCGGTTCGACCGTCCGCATTTTGCTTCCTTGAGGATTCCAATGTCGAAGCTCACACGCCCCAAGCGCTCCCGCCTATCGCATCCCAAGCCCGCGCGCCTTTCGCATTTCGCAGCATCCGGCCACGCCACCATGGTCGACGTCGGTTCCAAGCGCCCCACGCGCCGCACCGCAACCGCTTCCGCCTTCGTCGAGCTTTCCGCCGCCGTTCTCGCCGCGCTGCCCTCCAACCCCAAAGGCAATCCCCTCGAAGTCGCGCGCTTCGCCGGCATTCAGGCCGCCAAGCGCACCGCCGATCTCATCCCCATGTGCCATCCGCTCGCTCTCACCCACGTCGACGTCGCAACCGCAATCGTCCGAGACGGCGTGCGCATCACCTCGACGGCAGCCACTACCGGCCCCACCGGCGTCGAAATGGAAGCTCTCACTGCTGCAGCCGTCGCCGCGCTCACCGTCTACGACATGACCAAGGCCCTCGACAAAGCAATCGTCATCCGCGACGTTCGCCTCGAATCTAAATCCGGCGGCAAGAGCGGGGATTTCTCAAGAGATAAGAAGTAAGATGCGTCCCGGCGCGCGCACCGCCGCGCCCGCATTGCCACCCGCGTCGTTTTCAAACTAGACTTGAAAAGGTCAGGCCCGGCCTGTGCCGCCGCACCGTGCGGAAGTGGTGAAATGGCAAACACACTAGCCTTAGGAGCTAGCGCCCAAAAGGCTTGCGGGTTCAAGTCCCGCCTTCCGCACCAATTCTTGCTTGCGCCACACGCGCATAACGCACATCTCTACTCCAAAAGGTAAAAGCGCGGAGCGCCTACTTCAGCCGCGCGCCCAGCGGCACATCCTCAAGGAACCCCGCCAGCACCGGCGCTCCGCCCTCGAGAGAAGCAGCCAGGAGCATTCCGTTGGACTCGAGGCCGCGCATCTTTCTCGGAGCCAGATTCGAGACGATCACAATCTTCCGCCCAATCAGTTTCTCCGGCTCGTAGTATTCCGCGATCCCGGCCAGAATCTGCCTCTTCTCGGTTCCAAGATCGACCTCAAGGCGCAACAGTTTGTCGGCCTTGGGCACGCGTTCGGCCACCAGAATCTGCGCCACGCGCAGCTCCACCTTGGCAAAGTCGTCGATCGTGATGTGCTTCGGCTCCTGCGGCACAGCACCCGGAGTCTCCGCTACGGCTTGAACCACTGGCACCGCAGCCTTCGCAGCCACAGGCGCTACTGGCTTCGCCGCCGCCACGGGTGACTTCGGCACAGATGGCCGCACTGGCACCGCCGCTGGTTCCTGCTTCGCTGGCGCTGGCGCTGGCGCCTTTGCTTCCTCCACGACACTTCCACCGCTCGCCGCTTCCACCGCCGTCCGATTGTTTTCGTCTTCAAGACTCTGCATACGTTCAATCGCTTCCTTCTCCGCGCGCGGAAATAACGGCGCGGGCTCGCCGAATTTCGTCCCGGCCTTCAATCCACCCCATGCCAGATTCTTCAAAAATCCCTGCTTCGCCGCATCCGCCAACTCGCCCAATCCAAGCTGCTCCCACACTTTCGCCGCCGCGTCCGGCACAATCGGATACGCCAGCGCCGTGATCACGCGAATCGCCTCCGCCGCCGTCCCCAGCACTCTTGCTTGCAGCTTCGTGTGGTCCTCATCCGATCGTTCCGCTGGCTTCTTCCAGGGCGCATTGGCCGTCAAGTAGCCGTCCGTTTCCGCTACCAGCGCCCACAGCGACTTGAGCGCTTCGGAGAAATCCAGCTCATCGAACGCCGGCCCGAACGCCGCAATCGCCGCCTCCGCGTTCGCGCGCAACGCAACTTCTGCCTGCGTCCCCGCGCCCGCCTCCGGCGTCACCCCGCCAAAGTACTTGTGCACCATGTTCACCACGCGGCTCACCAGGTTGCCATAGCCGTTGGCCAGGTCGCCGTTGTACCGCTGAACGAGGGCGTCAAAAGAAAAATTTCCATCCTGACCGAAAGGAATTTCCCGCAGCAGGAAGTACCTCAATGCATCTGCGCCCAGCACCTCTTGCACGGTTTCCGCGCGCACAATGTTTCCGCGCGACTTCGACATTTTCCCCTGGTCGAACAGCAGCCACCCGTTCGCGCGCACCGAGCGCGGCGTCGCAATTCCCGCCGCCATCAGGAACGCAGGCCAGTACACGCAGTGGAACCGGCTGATCTCTTTCCCGATCAGGTGAATGTCAGCTGGCCAGAATTTTTTAAACTTTTGGTCGTCATCGGACCCGTATCCAAGTGCAGTAATATAATTCGCCAGCGCGTCCAGCCACACATACACCACGTGCTTCTCGTCGCCCGGAACCGGAATGCCCCACGAAAAACTCGTGCGGCTCACTGAAAGATCCTTCAACCCGCTGCGCACAAAGCTGACGACCTCACGCCGCGTCGACTCCGGCCCCATGAATCCCGGATTCGCTTCGTAAAACTCCAGCAGCTTCCTCTCGAACGCCGATAGCTTGAAGAAATAATTCTCCTCGCTCACCGTCTCCGTCGGCCGCCCGCAATCGGGACACGGCGTGCCCGGCGGACCGTCGACATACGCCTCATCGAACACACAGTATTGCCCCGTGTACGAGCCTTTGTAGATGTAACCCTTATCGCGCAGCGTCGCGAACAGGTGTTGCACACCGCGGATGTGACGCGGCTCTGTGGTCCGGATAAAGTCGTCGTACGTCAGCCCCAGCCGGTCCCACAAACCGCGAAACTCGCCCGCAACCTTCGTCGCGAACTCCTCCGGCGTGCACCCGGCGGCCTTGGCCGAGCGCTCAATCTTCTGCCCGTGCTCGTCGGTACCCGTCAAAAACCACGTCTCTACGCCCAGCGCCCGCTTTCGCCGAGCTATCGCGTCGCACACGATCGTCGTGTACGCATGGCCCAGGTGCGGCCGCCCGTTCACGTAGTAAATCGGCGTGGTCAGATAAAAACGGTTTGAATTCAAGCCAGAATCGGTCATGAACAGCGCATTCCGTCCGCGCGCAGAAGAAAACGCGGCGAGATCGGCAATCACTCTCCATCTTAAGGCATCGCGCTTCACTAGCCCGCCTCGCGCCTTGCTCGTCGCGGCGCGCTGTTCCGTGAGAGGCTTCCGCACCGCAGGTGCTAAAATCACTAGGAAAATCAAGCATTTTCCTGAGGCTCTCGCGTGGTTCTCGAACTCGAAAAGCGGCTTGGCCGTAGTCTTCGCGCCGTCCTGAAAGAAAAATACGATCTTGAGATCGGCTCCATCCCTCTCGAGACGCCGCCCGATCTGCGCCTCGGCGAGATCGCCACGCCCATCGCTTTCGAGCTGGCCCGTAAACTGCGCAAGGCGCCGAAAATCATCGCCCAGGAAATCGTCGCCGCCCTCGGGCCACTCCGTGGCTTTGACCATTTGGAGGTGGCCGGTGCTGGTTATATCAACGCCTATCTCGACCGTGCCGCCGCTGCGCTATTAGTAGTTCCCGCCGACACCAATCCCCCCTCATCGCAGGGCCACGCCCTCGTTGAACACACATCCATCAATCCCAACAAGGCCGCGCACATCGGCCATCTGCGCAACGCAATCCTCGGCGACACATTCGTCCGCCTGCTCCGCGCCGCCGGCTACAAAGTCGATGTGCAGAACTACATTGACAACACCGGCGTCCAGGTGGCCGACGTCGTGGTCGGCTTTCTGCACCTCGAGAAGAAATCGCCGTCCGAGGTTCGCGCCCTGCTAACCGAACTAGCGCGAAAAGGCGAGCGCATCGACTTCTACTGCTGGGACCTCTACGCCCAGACATCGCAGTGGTACGCCGAAGAGACGGCCGAAGAGCAAGCCGCGCGCAAGCAACTGCGCCTCGACACACTGCACCTCATTGAGCATGGCGGCAATGACACTGCCGAAATCGCCGACCTCATCTCAACCGCCGTCCTTCGCCGCCATCTCGAAACCATGCTGCGCCTCGGCATCGAGTACGACTTCCTCCCGCGCGAGAGCGAAATCCTTCACCTCAAATTCTGGGAAGCAGCTTTCGAAAAGCTCAAGCAGTCCGGCGTGCTCTACTTCGAAAACGAAGGCAAGAATAAGGGCTGCTGGGTGATGACCCGCCCCGGCGCGGAGACCAAGGAAAACGAGACTGACGACGCCAAAGTCATCGTTCGCTCCAACGGCACCGTCACCTACGTCGGCAAAGACATTGCCTACCACCTCTGGAAGTTCGGCCTCCTCGGCCGCGACTTCGGCTACAAGCGCTTCTTCACCTATCCCGATCACGAGTGCTGGATCTCCGCCGAATCCGGCGAACCGATCCATCCCCACTTTGGCGGCGCTACCGCCATTTACAACGTCATCGATGCGCGCCAGTCGGACCCACAGGCCAACGTCATTCAGGCCCTGCGCGGCATGGGATACACCGATCAGGCCGATCACTACACCCACTTCAGCTACGAGATGGTCGCGCTCACTCCCCGCTGCGCCGTCGAGCTTGGCTACGACATTTCCGAAGAGGACAAGCAGAAATCCTACATCGAAGTCAGCGGCCGCAAGGGCTTCGGCGTCAAGGCCGACGACCTCATTGACAAGCTCATCGCTGCCACGCGCGCTGAGGTCGACGCGCGCCAGACTTCCCCTGACGAAGCCGTGCGCCAGAAGATTGCCGAGCAAATCGCCATCGGTGCTCTCCGCTACTTCATGCTCAAGGTCACGCGCAACTCCGTCATCGCCTTCGACTTCAAAGACGCGCTCAGCTTCGAGGGCGAGACCGGCCCCTACATTCAGTACGCCGTCGTCCGCATCCGCAACATCTTCCGCAAAGGCAACACCACGCCCGACTCCGTGCTCGCCGATTTCGCCCAGCAGTTTGGCGTTTTGAAAGGGCACGACTTCAGTCGTGCCGTAGAGACGGCAAAGGATGAGGGGGCTTTAGCCCCTGAGGCCGCCAAATTGACCGCCTATCTATCCGGCGAAGCCAACGAGGACATCTGGTCCCTATGGCTGCGCGCCGGCCGCCGCACGCAAATTCTTGAACAGTGCATCGCCACCTCCGAACCTGCCTATCTCGCCAAGCACGCCTTCCAGCTCGCGCAGGCGTTCGCCAACTTCTACCATCGCCATCACATCCTCACGGAAGAAGATCCCGCGCGCAAAACATTCTTGCTCGCCACCGCCGCCGTCGCCCTCCGCGAACTCGTGGGCGCGCTCGCCCTTCTCGGCATCGAGAGCCCCGAGGCGATGTAAAGACAGGGAACAGGGATTAGGAATAGGGAACAGGAGCACGGCACGCCGTTGGCGCTGACAGAAAATGAGTCGCGCTGACAGCCGATCGTTGATCGGCTAGTCGCGTTTGCGCCTCTGGTGCGTCGAAGGGATCTGCATGTCCTCGCGGTATTTCGCCACAGTGCGCCGCGTCAGTTGAATCCCTTGCGACTGCAGCATCGCCGCAAGCTGGTCGTCGGTCAGCGGATGCCGCGGATCTTCGTCTTCGATGAACTTGCGCACCTTGCGCTTCAACACCAGCAGCGGCGTGTCCGCGCCCTCCGGGCCGTTCGCCCCCTCCGAGAAGAAGAACCGCAGCTCCAGCACGCCCTGCGGCGTGTGCGCGTACTTGTTGGCCACGGCGCGGCTCACCGTCGAGGGGTGTACCCCGATCTCTTCGGCCACTTCCTTGATCATCATGGGCCGCAGCCCCTCCACGCCCTTATCCAGGAACTCCTGCTGCCGCCGCACGATCACTTCGCAGGTCCGCAAAATCGTGCTCTTCCTCTGCGCGATATTCCGCATCAGCTGCAGCGCCGAGCGGAACCTCTCCTTCACGTAGTCCTTCACTTCCTTGTCAGTGTCTGCTGAGACCAGCATGCGCCGGTAGCGCTGGCTCAAACGCAGGCTGGGCAGGTCCTCTTCGTTCATGCTGACCACCCACTCGCCGCCGCGCTTCACAAAATACACATCGGGCTCGATCAGCCGCGTCTGCTCGCGGTTATACAGCCGTCCCGGCCGCGGGTCGAGCGTGCGGATAAACTCCACCGCCGCGTGCGCCTCTTCCGTTGTCACTTGCGCCGCGCGGGCAAGATCCTTCACGTCGCGCTTCTGCAACAGAGGCAAGTGGTGTTCCACAATTAGAGTCGCCACCTCCATCGCCCGCCGCCGCTCATCGATTTTGGCCTCGGCCTCGGCTTGGAAGCCCCTGTGCAGGCCGGTCTCCGGCTCCTGATCAATCTCCTCTGAGCCTTGCCCGTACAAATGGTCAAACTCTTGCTGCTGTGCCGCGATCTGTAGCCCCAGGCACTGCCGCAAGTCGCGCGCGCCCACTCCCGCCGGATCCAGACTCTGCACCAGCTCAAGCCCGCGCCGGAGCACATCGAGCGCCGCAGCCAGCTCTACTGCATGGCCGTTGTTCGCTACCGCGTCAGCCGGAACCCCGCAAAAAGCAGCCGCGAGCTCCTCTTCGCTCGCCGCCAGATAACCATCCTCGTCCAGATTGCCAACCACAAACTCCGCCGCTTCAAGCAGCTTTCCGTCCAGGCTCAGAGCTCCCAGCTGCCACGCCAAGTGATCGGACAAAGTCGTAGGCTGGGAGAGAAAGTTTTCAAACGAGGGCTTCTCGCTCTCTTCGTACTCCGGCTGTGTGCGGTAGCCGGGATCGAGATACTCCTGGAAGTACGAGCCAAAATCGATCTCGTCGAAAATGTCCTTGGGCGGAGCTGCCGTCTCCTCGACGCTCCGCTCCAACCGCTCTTCGCGGCCTGCGACCTCATCCAGCATCGGAACCGTTTCGTCAATCTCTTCCAGGACTGGATTTTCAACCATCTCCGCATCGATCATCTCCTTCAGCTCGAGCTTGTTCAGCGCAAGAACGCTCACCATCTGCATCAGGCCTGGCGTCAGCACCTGACGTTGGGCCACCTTCAAACTCAGCTTTGGTTGCAGTAGCGCCATAAATGCGTATCTTCCCGTTTTGGCTCATTGCGAGTCTAATCGTGCGTGATAAAGCTTAATCCAAAAACTGGCTCGAATCGAATCACCTTTTCGCGTCATTATCCCGGATTGGGGTTTGACCCATCTTGGAATCTTCACAAGAAAAGACTTACCCGCCGCCGCGCTTCCGCAGCAGGAACCATAAGGATATGCCTGCTTCGCCCCGAGCGTCCAGCACCCACCACCCTAGGCCAGCGAGAAGCTTTCGCCCAGGTAAATCCGCCGTACTTCCGGATCGTTGCCCAGTTCGCGCGGTGTTCCGGTGCGGAAGATCCGCCCCTCGGCAATAATGTACGCCCGGTCGGTGACGGTCAGCGTCTCGCGCACGTTGTGGTCCGTCACCAGCACGCCGATCCCGCTCGCCTTCAAGTCGAAGATAATCTTCTGCAGCTCCAGCACCGCTATCGGATCGATGCCGCTGAACGGTTCGTCGAGCAAAATAAAATTCGGCTGGATGCACAGCGCCCGCGCAATCTCCACGCGCCGCCGCTCGCCGCCTGAAAGCGCGTAGCCGCGCGTGGTGCGGATGTGTCCAAGGTTCAGCTGGTTGATCAGCTTCTCGGCGCGCGTCCGCCGTTCCCGGTTGCCCAGCGGCTGCGCTTCCAGCACCGCCAGGATGTTCTCCTCCGCGGTCAGCTTGCGAAAAACCGAAGGCTCCTGCGGAAGATAGCTGATGCCAAAATTCCGCGCCCGCAGATACATCGGCACCTGGGTGATGTCGGTCTCGTCCACCAGCACACGACCGCTCTCCGGCTGCACCAGCCCCACGATGATGTAAAAGCTGGTTGTCTTGCCGGCGCCGTTCGGTCCCAGCAAACCCACGACTTCGCCGCGGGAGATCCTCAGGTCGACGTCCCGTACAACCTGCCTCCGCTTGTAGCTCTTCCCGATTCCCTCGGCAATCAGTGTTTCCATGCGTCTCGCTGGCGCTCCGCAAAACCAGAGTAACAGTGTCTCGGAGCCACAGCTTTCAAGTCGACGCGCCCATCATGAAGCGGCGACCTAATTCGCATCGAAACATGGCACATAAACTCTGGTTTTGCGCCTCTTCGCGCCTATTTCCCGTGCGCTTCAGGAGCGGTCGTTTTTGTTTCGGTCTCGCTGCCGCCGCCTTCGATACTGACCCTATCATCGCGGCTATGGAAAATCAAAGCTTGGCCCGTCACCATTCCGCGCTCCGGATCGCTCATCTTCGGCGGCTCCGCAGCAGTGCCAGTCAGCACATACTCCCCGCTTACGCCCGAATACACGAGCCGCTCTCCGGTCCCGCGCCGGCCCTGTGACGTCAGAACCACGTGCCCCGTCGCCGTCATGCGATCCACTTGCGCTGTCCCGCCGCCGCTGGCCGCGTGATCTCCCGCCGGCATCAGATCGAGCTCCACCGCGTCGGAGGACGATGTTGCTGTGCCTGTCTCCGCAACCACCGCCCCCAGCGACCCTCCGCGCATCACCGCTCTCCGATCGGCATCGGAATACCTCAGCTCGCCTCCGTGCACTCTGATCACTGCAGGCCCCGGCGGCTGCCCGCCCGCCTGCGCCTCCCCAGTCTGTCCCGCCGGTTGCGTCAGACTCTTGCCCGCGCCCTCACCGCTCGCGCTCAGCATTACAACCCTTACCGGATCCGCCGTGTCGCTGCTGCGCGCCACCACTGTGTGCAGATGCTGGTTTAGCACAATCTCCGGTCCACTCACGAAGTTCGTCTGCTGCCACAGCCGCGCATGACCGCGAAAAGCCGCCTCGCCCGTCGACTGGTTCAGCTGTGCCTCTGCCGCAACCATATGCGCCGGCCCCTTGCCGCCCAGCGTCTCACCGCCCTGACCGGCGTCGCCGCCCGCCGCCGCATTCTGACCGCTCGTGCTTGTCTCCGTCCACGTCGCCTTCACATCGCCCCGCGCCCACGCGTCCCCCGACTGTTGCGACACGTCCACCTTCTCCGCCGCCAGCTCGAGGCCGCCGTCCTCCACGCGCGGACTCATCGTCAGGTGCAGCCACTCGCCTTTGCCCTCATACACCGCTTTGCCGGCCGTTGCGCGCAGCGGTGGCTGTGCCTGGGCGCCGGGCTTTTGCGCGGGCTGCTCAAACAGCACTACATGCCCGTCTAGCTCGGCCGACTGCACGTCGCTTGCGCCCGCTGCTCCGCCTCCACCCCGCGCGTTTCTACCGCCGCCGCTCGCAGCTCCGCTTCTCTTCTCTCCCTGGTCCCTTGGTCCCTTGTTGCCTGCCGGGGCCTCCAGCGGGTGATTTTTACCTGCTGGGGTGGCTTGGTCCCTGTTTCCTTCAAACTGCGCCTCCAGCCGGTCGCCAGTCGCGGTTTGCCGCGCCCCTGTCGCGGTGGTCTGCTCAATCCCCGCATGTCCCGCACCGCTCACCGCGCGCAGCACCGAACCCGCTCCGAAGATTCCGGTCACTTCATCGGCGTTCATCTTTTGGGGGGTTGCCGCCGCATTGCCGCGCTGGCTTTCGCTCGTGATCGTCACTCCGCCCGAGCCGCGCATCGTCTCCATTTCCAACTGTCCCCTGCCCTTTGCCCCCGCCAGCCGAAAGTCGATGTCCATCACCGGTGAGCGCCACGTTCGGCTCACGCGCAGCGCGCTCTGCCCTGTGTTCTCCTCACTCATCTCTTCGCTCGTCATCTCCACGCCGCGCTCCAGGTGCGCGCTCTTCAGTTCGCCCTTCGCCCCGAACTCCAGTTCCGCCGTCGGCGACGTTCCATGCATCGCCCCGTGCATCGTGCGCCCCTCGTTCGCGGAGTCCATCGTCACGCCGCCCTCCATGTGCCCCTGGCGCGGCTCGTTGTGCGCGTCAAAGTCCATCCACGCTATGGGCGCGGCCACGGTCCCGCCGTTCGCGGTCGCGAGCGTAAACCCTCCCTTCGCGTCCAATCGCTCCGCCGAGCCATCCGTGCGAAACAGAATCTTCGCTTCAGCCGCTTCTGCTTGCCCACCGTGGTACTCCGCTTGCGCCTTATCCAGCAGGCAGGTCTGCGCTCCGCGGTCGACCTCCGCGCGCTGCGCGTGAATCTGCACCTCTTCGCCGCCCCGGTGCGTGGTCAATTCCACAGCCTGCTCCAGCGTCAGGGACCCATTCTGCGAATCGTAGCTAGCCCCCATCGCTCTCCCGCTTCCCTGCGCCGCCGAGAAGTTCACCCGTTGCTCCGTCGTCACCAGCCCTGAGTTCCGGTCGAAGGTCACTCCGCTCGTCTTCACGTCAATCTGTCCCGCCGAGCCTTTTGCCGCGTCAACTTCGGCGATCACATGACCCTTCGTCTTGCCCGCTCTCTCCATGGCCGCTTCGGTGCTCGCCGAAGGCCGCGTCAGCAGCATTTCCACCGGTCCTTGCGCCGTGGCCTTGCCCGTCTTCTGGTCGTACTCAAACGTGCCGCCAGAAATCCGGTCAATCTGGCTGCCGTCTTCGCCGTAAAGATCGATCTGCACGTCGTGCAACTCGACGAAGTCGCTCTTCAGCTCCACTTCGCGCGAGGCATGAATCCTGTACTGCGAGTGCGCCCCAAACGCATGCACGTAGGTATATCCGTTGGCCTCCTGCACAATGTCCTTGGCCAGCCGATGCGGCAGATCATGCCGGTTCAGCAGGTTCTTCCACTTGGCTCTCACCAGAAACAGGCCCAGCGTCACCAGCAGCAGCGCTCCCGCCACCAGCACCAGCGTCCGGATTCGCTCGATCGTGAAGCGCACGCCTAGTTTTCCATTCCCAAACGAGCCGCGAGCCGCTGCGCCAAACTCTCGCCCAGCTCGCTCCACAGCAACCGCGCCGTCGCGCCCGACGCCTTCTCCACACCCGCCGTCAGCTCCACCAGTTGGCGCACGTTCTCTGCAACGTGTCTCGCGCCGACTTCGCTCAAGTCGACGTCTTCCTCGAGAAACGGCGCATCCGAGCCAAAGTCGATCCTTATGTGCCCATCCTGTTCGTACGTGCCCTCGTCGAACAGCGGCCCGTATCCCGTCACCCGCACCAGCCTTGGACCCCGCGCCCATCGCGCGTCCAGCTTGGTTGCCTCGCTCTCATCCTCAGCGACCGCCGCCACGCCGGCCGATGCCGAACGACCGCCCGGCCCCGTCTCCAGCTCCCACAAATTCCACCCGATCTGGAACTCGTAAGCGTAGTCCTCGTGCAGCAGCTCCATCGCCTCTTCCACAGCCTGGCGCGGCTCGGCTCCCGGTGCCTGGCCCGGTTCCAGCCCGCCAACCATGCGCCCGTACACCCGCTCAAACACAGGCGCCTCGTTCCAACTCACCGGCCACACCGTTGCCGAATACACCTTGGCCTCGCCCCCATGCGCGGCAAAGGCGCCCAGCACCGCAATCAGCTTGTCGGGGAGCGCCTCCAGGCGCAGGTTCGGATACCACAGGCTCAAATAAAGCGTGTCCGCCATCTGTATTGATTTTAGACGTGCTGCCGGTGCTTTCCGCGGCACCAGGAGCCCTCCGCCTTCCGCGATGTAGACTTTTTGTCATGCGCAAACATCTATCCCTGTTTCTACTCGCATGCTCCATTCCTTTCGCGGCCCTAACGGCCGCCAGGGCGCAACAGTCCGCGCCCGACGGTCAACAGCAATTCGCCGATCTGGGAGCTTGTAAACTGGATGGTGGGCAGCAGATCAGCGGCTGCCGGCTGGGCTTCCGCACCTGGGGCAAGCTCAACGCCGATCGCTCCAACGCCGTGCTCTTCCCCTCATATTTCTCCGGCACCAGCGCCGACCTGGCCGGATTTGTCGCCGCGGACGAACTCATCGATCCGTCGAAGTTCTTCGTGATTGCCGTCGATGCATTCGGCGACGGCGTTTCTTCGTCCCCCTCAAACTCGGCCTCGCAGCCAGGGCCGCTTTTTCCCGCCTTTACCACGCGCGATATGGTCAACGCCGAATACCGCCTGGCCACGGAGACGCTGAGTCTCAAGCACCTGCACGCGGTCATGGGTATCTCAATGGGCGGCATGCAGACATTCGAGTGGATGGTGGACTACCCAGGCTTCATGGATGAGGCGATTCCCATTGTCGGTTCGCCTCGGCTTACCGGTTACGATCTGCTTCTCTGGCACGCGGAGGAGGATGCGCTCCGCTCCGATCCAGCCTGGCAAAACGGCCATTATGCTCAGCGCCCGCCCCTGGGTGGGGTTGAAGCGCTGCACGCCATGAATCTGACCACCCCGGCCAACTACGCGCGCACGCATCCGCCCGAGAAGTTTGCCGCCGATTATGCCGCCTACTACACCAAGGGCATTCTTCCCTTCGACGCCAATGACTGGCTATCGCAACTGGAAGCAATGATCCATCATGACGTCGCCCACAGCGGTTCAATGCCCAGCGGCTCAATGAACGACGCGGAGAGTCGAGTCAAGGCTCGTGTGCTGGTGGTGGTGGCCGCGCAGGACCATATGGTTAATCCCCTGCCGGCGGAGGACTTTGCCAAGGCGATTGGCGCAAAGGTCTTCGTCCTCGAATCCGATTACGGACACATCTCGTTCTCAAACGAAACAGATAAGTTGGGACCGGTTGTGCGCGCGTTTCTGGATGGGCAGTAGGGCTGAAAGCTGAAGGCTGAAAGCTAAGCGCTGAAAGCTTGCTTCTCTACCCCGTCACAATCTCGCTGAAATCCGCAATGGTCGAAAAGTTGCGTAGAACTTCGGCGATCAGCCCAAGGTTTGCGCTGCGAACCGCCTCGTCAGCATCGAGCACCATCACCTTGTCGAAAAACTGGTCGATCGTCGGCCGCAGCGTTGCAATCAGCACCAGCGCTTCGCCGTAATTCCGCTGCTCGCGGAGTTTGGCAATCTGCAGCGCAAGCTCTTTGGACCGGTCCCACAGGTCAATCCCCTCCAGGGCGAGTTTTCCAATCTTCCGCTCATCGGGACGAAATCCTTTTCCCTCTGCCTGCTTCAGAATGTTTTTGATGCGCTTGCAGGCTGCCGAAACAGCCGCGAAATCCTCCGAGCCCCGCACTGAAGTCAGCGCCTCGGCCCGCGCCATCGCATCGCGAACATCGTCCGCGCCCACGGCCAGCACCGCGTTCACCACGTCGTACGCGAATCCGCGCACGTCTTTCAAATAGAACTGCAGCCGCTCGCGGAAGAATTCATCCACTTGTGCTCTTCCGGCATCGTTCACGCCCGACGCATTCAGCACATCGCTTAACGTCAGGGGCAGTCCCGATTCGGCCAGAATCTTCACGATCGCATTCGCCGCTCTCCGCAGCGCAAACGGATCCTTCGATCCCGTCGGGGCATTGCCAATTCCGAACATCGCCACAATCGTCTGAATGCGATCGGCGAGCCCGAGCAACTGCCCTTCGACGGTCGATGGAATTGCACCCTCCGTCGAGGCGGGCGTGTACTGGTCGTAGATCGCCCGCGCAATCTTCTCGTCCAATCCCTGTGCCCGCGCATACAGACCGCCAATCACGCCCTGCAGTTCGGTGAACTCCTTCACCAGCTCCGTCGTCAGATCGGTCTTGGCCAGCTCGGCGGCCTTGAAAAGCGCAGCCTCGTCGAATGGCGCGTCAGCTCCCTTAACAATCGTGGCCAGCGCATTCGCAACCGCCAGGTTCTGCTCTGTCTTCCAGTAGTAGCTGCCCAGCTCCTTCTGGAAGGTCACGTTCTTCAGGCTCTCCATGCGCTTGGCCAGTGGAGTCTTCTGGTCCATGTCCCAGAAGAATCGCGCATCCTTGAACCGCGCCCGCAGCACGCGCGCATTCCCGTGCCGTATGATTGCCGCGCCTTCTTCGTCTGCTTGCGTGTTTAGCACCGCCAGAAAATGCGGCGCCAGCTTGCCCTGCGCATCTTCCACCGCGAAGTACTTCTGGTGGTCGCGCATCACCGTCACCAGAACCTCTTCCGGCAGTTCCAGGTACTCGCGCTCAAAGTCGCCCAGGATCACCGCCGGCCATTCGGTCAGGTGCGTCACTGTCTCCACCAGCGCCTCGTCTTCGCGCCAGCGGGCGCCATCAACTTTTCGTGTCGCCGCATCCAGCGCCTTGCGGATCGTTTGCCGGCGTTCAGCCACGTCGACCACGACGTTCGCAGCACGCAACGCCTCGACGTAACTCTTCGCCGCATCGATCACGACCGGCGCCTCGCCGAACAGCACGCGATGCCCACGGCTCGTATTACCCGCCGCGATTCCCGCAATCTCCAGCGGGACGACTTCGGAGTCGAGCATTGCCACAACCCAGCGCACCGGCCGCACGAACCGCTCCGGCTTGCCCGCACGCCAGTACATGTTCTTGGCCCAGTAAAGCCCCAGCACTTCCTTCGGCAACTCGGCAACCAGAATTTCGCTCGCAGTCCGCCCCGTGAGTTTCACCGACGCGCCCACATACTCGCCCTTCGATGTTTCGATCTTCTTCAATTCGGAAGCTTTGACGCCCGCCTTTTTCGCAAAGGCCTCGCCCGCCGCTGTCGGCGCGGCGTCTTTGAACGCGATCTTCCATGACGGGCCCATGACCACTTTTTCGGTGTCGGCCTGCTTTGCCCGCACGCCTTCAGCCAGCACCGCCAGCCGCCGCGGCGTCGAGTAGGTGGTGATCTTCGCGTCCTCGCTCAGCAGCCGCTCGCGCTTCAGCAGCTCGCTCACGCGCTTGCCCAGCTCGGCCTCGGCCCCGGCAATCATCCGCGCCGGAACCTCTTCCAACCCGATCTCCAGTAAAAAATCCGCCATACGATTCAATCTCTCTGAGAGCTACTAGCCTCTAGCTTCTAGCTGCTAGCTCCTTCGTGCGGCAATCCACCGATTCAATGTCCTGAAGCTCCTGAAGGCTTTGCTCAATCGAAACTCCCAATCCAGCAAGGAAAAGCTAGAGGCTAGAAGCTAGGAGCTAGAAGCTGCGCCTTGCTGTTCCGCCCACGCCTTCGCCACGCCCACCGCCAGCACGCGAATCCTTCCAATCACACCCACGCGCTCCGTCACGCTGATGGCGCCCCGCGCGTCCAGCAGGTTGAACAGGTGCGAGCACTTCAGCGCCAGCTCATACGTCGCCAGCAGCGGAAATCTTTTCTTTTCCTCTGGACTGGCATCTTCATCTGTCAGCACGGCATTCGCCTTTTCGAGCAGCGCATGCGCCTCGGCCTCATAGCTATTGAAGTGCTCCCAAAGCCTCGTCACGTCGGCCATCTCGAAGTTGTACACCGAAAACTGCAGCTCCTCGGCCAGCCGCACGTCGCCGTAGGTCACCGCCGCGCCCGTCTCCGGGTCGCGCGCCCACACAATGTCGTAGATCGAATCGACATCTTGTAAAAACGCCGCAATGCGCTCCATCCCGTACGTCAGCTCCGCGCAAATCGGGTCCAGATCCATCCCCCCGCACTGCTGGAAGTACGTGAACTGCGTAATTTCGAGGCCGTCCAGCATCACTTGCCAACCCACGCCCCACGCCCCTCCCGCCGGCCACTCCCAGTTGTCCTCTTCGAACTTCAGGTCGTGATGCTTCAGGTCGATGCCCATCGCCTCGAGCGATTCGAGATACAGCTCCTGCACGTTCACCGGCGGCGGCTTCAGGATCAGTTGAAACTGTGTGTGCTTGTACAGCCGGTTGGGATTCTCGCCGTATCGCCCGTCGGCTGGCCGCCGCGAGGGCTGCGCGTAGCCCACTTTGTATGGCTTCGGCCCCAGCACGCGCAAAAACGTCTCCGGACACATCGTTCCCGCGCCCACTTCCACATCGTAGGGCTGCTGCAGCACGCATCCGCGCTCCGCCCAGAACGCCTGCAGGCGGAACAAAAGATCCTGAAAGGTGAGGGAACTCGGGCTTACGCGCGCTTCGGGCTGGGCTGCGGACACAGGCAAATCTCTCTCATCGGGACTAAGGGATGATTCTATCAGCCGCCCTAAAGCTCTAGACTCCTGTGCGGGTGCCTCCGCCCATGCCTTTCGTACCCAGAAGACAAAAGCGCCTTCTCCCACCAGAATCATCATGAACGGAACGTAGCTAGGCCAATGATGCCGGTAGCGATAGTAGATTCTCCAATGAGAATGAACGCCTCTTCGTGCCTCGTGTTACCCGCCCAGCCTCGCCAGCGCCTCCGCCGTCTTCAGCTTCCGCTCCAAATGCCGCTCTAGCGTCTGCACGGTGAACCGCCGCAGGTCCTGCCCACGCCTCCGTGGCCACGCCTCGCCGGCAAAACTGGACGCCGGCGCCCGCAGCATCCGTTGCGCCAGTTGCCACGAATCGGCCGAGAGCGCGCTCCCGCTCCCATTTGAGTGCAGCCCGCAAAACAGCCCATCGGCATACGCGTTGAACCGCACTTCGCCCGCCCCCAGCGCGTCTCCGCACACCATGCAGTGGCCAATGTCCGGCAGCAGGCCCATGAGCCGCGTCATCCACAGGGAGAAATACGTCAGCGCCATCCACGGCTGCACCGTATCCGACTTCGCGGCGCTCGTCTGCTCCAGCACCGAGGCCAGCAGCCGGAACACCGTCTCCTGCGGATCGCGCTCCGGCAGCGCCTCGTCGATTACCTCGGCATAAAAGCTCAGCACGGCCATACGCGTCTGGTCGACAGGCGCCGACAAGGGAGACCGCAGAATCTCCAGTTGATCCAGCCGCACCAGCTCTTGCCGCGGCCGTTCCGCAAACCAGGCCCGCGCCAAGGTCATTGGCTCCAGCGCTCCGCCAAAGCGCTTGCGGCTCTTCAGCGCCGCCTTGGCCATTCCCTTCAGCCGACCGTAATCGCGTGTAAAGAAGCTCACAAGCAGGTCGGCCTCATGCACCGGCCAAGTGCGCAGAACCACCGCTTCCGACGTGAGCACGCTCATGCTTCTTCATCATCGCACCGCCGCGGCACAGCGGGCACAGACACAAACGCGCATTCCGCCCGGGCGGGATGCGCGTTCTCTTGGGCTACTGCCGCTCCTACTGCCGTTTGTCGATGCTCAGCCGTCTACCGGCCGAAGTGCGCAGCGTTCTTCTCGGTAAAGTGGGCCCATTTCTCCGGCAGATCGTCCTGCGCAAAGATGGCCGACACCGGGCATACCGGCACGCACGCGCCGCAGTCGATGCACTCGACCGGATCAATGAACAATTGATCCGATTCGGCAAAACCGGCTTCATCTTTCTTGGGGTGGATGCAATCGACGGGACAGGCGTCCACACAGGCGGTGTCCTTGGTGCCGATACAGGGTTCTGCAATGACGTATGCCATCTCTGCTCTCTCCGGAGATTCCCGCGGCCTCGCGCTTGCGAGCCGCTCTGATCTTTACGACGCTGATAGTAGCATACGGCCCCGCGGCCTGACTTCCACTGATTCGCCCGCGTTTTGCCATGCGGGAAGCGCGAAAAACAGGGACCAAGGCACCGAGGGACCAAGGGAACAAGAAAGCTCGATCCGTCCAAAGCCTAAAACTGACGGCGGTTGGTATCAGCCTAGGTGGCGCAAAACATCGGTCGTCGAAATGTAAAGATTTCGCGAATGCTCACCCCCTGCCTTCTTGGTCCCTTGGTCCCTTGTTCCCACGTTCCCTGTTTTTTGCAAACTCCTCCGGCGTCGGAATCGGCGCCAGATCGCGCCCGGCGAACATGTCGCCGAAGAACCCGATCAGTTCTTCGTGGATCAATCGGTTCGAAGCCAGGATCTCGTCGCTCTTGAGCTGGAACCGCCCGCCCGCAAAGTCCGTCACCCGTCCGCCGGCCTCTTCCACCAGCAGAATTCCCGCCGCCGTATCCCACGGATTCAGATTGAACTCCCAGAACGCATCCAACCGTCCGCAGGCCACATACGCCAGGTCGAGCGCCGCTGAACCTGCCCGCCGCACCCCGTGCGAACGCAATGTGAACTCCTGGTAAAAGTGAATGTTAGGGCTCGCGTGCCGCTTCCGGCTGGGAAACCCTGTCGCGAGCAGCGCCTCGGCCAGCTCTCGGGTGCGCGAAACCCTCGCTGGTCTCCCGTTCAGTTGCGTCCCCTGCCCGCGTTCGGCCGTGAATAGCTCATCCCGCAGCGGATCGTAGATCACCGCGGCCACCAGTGCTCCATCTTCGTTGGCTTTGATGCCCGCCGCTCGGTGCTCCAGGCCCATCGATACGCAGAACTGCGGAAATCCGTGGGCGAAGTTGGTCGTTCCATCCAGCGGGTCCACGTACCAGCGGAACTCGCCCTCCATCCGCTCGCGCGTGCCCTCCTCGCCGTAGACTCCGTGCTCGGGAAACGCTTCACCCAATCGAGTCATGATCAGCTTCTCCGCTGCGCGGTCGGCCGCGGTCACGATGTCCACGTCGCCTTTATATTCGGTCTCCACGCCCTTTGCGTAGTATTCGCGCAGCAGCGACCCAGCCTCGCGCGCAATCTCCGCGGCCTTGGGAACGAAAACCAGATTTGCTGCAATCGCCGGCTCTCGAACGCCGCTCACAGCCCCGCCTCGCTGGGGCCCGAGCCGTCCGCGGTCTCATAGCGCGTAACTCGCCGCCGGCCCACTTCGCTGATCGTCCGGATCTGGTTCTTGTAGATAAACAGATTGGGTTGGCCCTCGCGCGTCAGCCGCAGCATGGAGTCGTCGAAGTACTCAATCCACCCACGCACCGTCTCGCCGTCCCTCAATTTGATGTTCACAATCACCTGGCGATCGCTCAATGAACGCAAGTAGAGCCCTTCCTGGCCGGTTTCGCCCGGCGGCGGAGCCTTGGAGCGGCGGCGCGATGACAATGGAGAAGTCATGTTGCCATTTTAGATGCAATTGCATCGAACGGCGGCCAGGTTGCCGCAACTCCACGGAGATCAGCCAGTTTTTAGGGAACTTTTGCAGCCGTCGTCAGTTGCTCTTGACCGGCGTGTCAGCGTAGTAACCGGCTTTGTTGCGCACGTTAAACTCGTCCGCCGCGGCGCGCGGAATCGTCACCACCACCCGATGAAAGTTCAAGCCGGGCGCCTGGTGCTGCGGGTAATACCCGATCAGGTATTGCGTCCTAAGGTCGTCGCTCACCTGGGCAAACGCCTTGTCCAGCCCGCCCTCGCCCACGTAGAAATGCTTTCCGCCCGTCTGCTCCGACAACGTGATCAGCGCATGCTCGCCGCCCAGATCGCGCCCGGCGCTGGCCTCAATGGGCACGTCGATCAGCGAATAAATCATCACCTCGTTGCGCAGCGCCGCCTCGACGGCCTGTGCGTATGTCGAGGACTTGGCCGTGTCGTCGCCGTCGGAGACAAGCACCAGCACCTTGCGCCCCTGCCGCTTGCCCAACCCTTGGGAGCCCAGGCAAATGGCGTCGTACAGCGCCGTCGCCCAGTCGGACCGCAGCTCACTCAAACCGTGATCGATCTGCGACAGATTATTGGTGAAGGGCGTGAGCTGGGTTACGTCCGTGGCAAATTCGAGCACGCTCATCTGGTCCTGCGGCCGCAAAATGTCGTGAGCAAAGTGGCGTGCCGCGTTCGCCTCCTCGTCCAAATCCTTGCGCACGCTCCCCGAAGTGTCGATGGCCAGCGTTAAGTTCAGCGGCACCTCCGACTGCCGCTCGAACAACGCGATCTGCTGCGGCCGGTTGTCCTCGAACACGGCAAAATCGTCTTTGGTAAGCTTGCCGATAATCGCCCCATTCTTGTCCGTCACGTTGACGAAGATGTTCACGAGCTTCACGTCCACGTGGAACGTGGGCTCCTGCGCAGTCATCGCCGCAGAAGTCCCCGCTAGCACCGTGCACAAGCCGGCAGCCGCGCACAAGCCGCGAAGACCGCTCGAGCTACGCTTCATGTGGGCCCTCCTCAGTGTCCACCGCCAATCCCTCCGGGAACGGCTCACCCGGCGCCCACACCGCACCATCGGCAAACGTCTCCTTCTTCCAGATGGGAACGGTCTGCTTGATCGTGTCGATCAGCCAGCGGCATGCCTCGAACGCCGCCGAGCGGTGCGCAGAAGCCACTACGATCAGCACGCTCGTCTCGCCAATTTCCAGGCGCCCCAGCCGGTGAACCACCGTCACCTGGCGCACGCCGAATCGCTCGCGCGCTTTCTTGCCCAGCTCACGCATCTGCCGCACGGCCATCTCTTCATAGGCCTCGTAGTCCAGATGAATCGTCCGGCGTCCTCGCGAATGGTTGCGCACGATCCCGTCAAACACCACCACCGCGCCGTCTTCGCCGCTCTTGGCCGCGGCAACAATCCGGCCCGCGTCAATTGCCTCACGCGTCAGCGCGACGACGACCTCTCGTTCTCCCTTGCTCTCGTCCAAAGCGTCCGCCGGACGCGCAGTCCCCGTGCGCGCAGAACCCGTGCGCGCAGCACCGCCCGAAACCGGCGGCAACAACCCGACTTCATCACCGTCGTGAAGAATCTGCGAACCCTGCGCATACTCGGCGTTCACGCTCACCGCAATGCCGCGGAACGCTTCTTCGGGAGCGTTTTCCGGCAGCCTCGCACGCAGCAGCTCAAGCAACGTCCCCACCGTCGCGCCCTCCGGCAGCTCCACCGTAGCCGTGGCGGGGCTCAGCCACTCCTTCAAAATCCCAAAGGGAATCACGCTTACCTGCATGGTAAGAAAAAGCATACCGCCTGCACGTTAGACGCGACAGACAGAGATTTCTCGCCAAGCCGAAAGGACTCTTTCACGTCACTTCTTCTGGGGGAAGCTCGGAAAAACGAACGAACGATTCTGGTTCTCGGCGTAAGAGCCACCGAAGATGCAGGCTCTTCTCAAGCAAAAAAGGCCGGCAGTTTCGCCGGCCTGTTCGCAAAGAGAGAGCAACGCTTACGCCGCTGCGCTCGCTGCCCGAATCACCGGTGCAGGTTGCAGCTGCGGCCGTGCCGGCAGCATCGGTAAAGCCACTGCCAGAACGTCCTCAATCTCGCTGGCGTAGTGCACCGTCACGCCTTCCATCATCTCCGGTGTCAGGTCCTCTTCCACGTTCTGGCGGTTTTCTGCCGGCAGGATGATGTGTTCCACCCCGGCCCGGCGCGCGGCCAGAAACTTCTCCTTGATGCCGCCCACCGGCAGCACATTGCCGCTCAGCGTGATCTCGCCGGTCATGGCCGTCAGCGGGCGCACCGGCGTATCGGTCAGCAGCGAAACCAGCACCGTGGCCATGGTCACGCCTGCCGACGGCCCGTCTTTGGGAATCGCTCCCGCCGGCACGTGGATGTGGATGTCCATCTCCTTGGTGAAGTCCTCGGCCAGTCCCAGCCGCGTCGCGTTCGAGCGCACCCAGGTCAGCGCGGCCTGCATCGACTCCTGCATCACCTCGCCAATCTGCCCTGTCATCGTAAAGCCGCCCTTGCCCTTCATCTTGTTGGCCTCGATAAACAGGATGTCGCCGCCGGCCGGCGTCCACGCCAGGCCCACGGCCACGCCGGACCGTTTCACCCGCTCCGCTACCTCGGTCTCCACGCGCACCTGGATGCCGCCAAGGAATTCCTTCAGCGTCTCCTTAGTGACCACCAGCTTCTCTGTTTTTCCCTCCACCACGCGCCGCGCCTGCTTCCTGCACACCGTCCCGATCGTCTGCTCCAGCTTGCGCACGCCGGCCTCCCGCGTGTAATGGCGAATGATGTACCGCACCGCCTCCTCGGGAAACTCGATCTGCTCCGCCGTGATTCCGTTCTCCATGATCTGGCGCGGAATCAGGTACCGGTTGGCGATGTGCACTTTCTCCTCTTCGCTGTAACCCTGCAGCGGAATGATCTCCATGCGGTCAATCAGCGGCGGAGGCACCGTGTCCAGCATGTTCGCCGTGCAAATGAACAATACCTTCGACAGATCGAACGGCACGTCCAGGTAATTGTCGCGGAACGTGCTGTTCTGCGCGGGGTCCAGCGTTTCCAGCAGCGCCGCTGCCGGATCGCCGCGGAAATCCCGTCCCAGCTTGTCCACCTCGTCGAGCATCATCACCGGGTCGTTGGTCTCCGCCCGCCGGATGCTCTGGATGATCTGTCCCGGCAAAGCTCCGATGTAGGTTCTCCGGTGGCCCCGAATCTCCGCCTCGTCGTGCATGCCGCCCAGCGAGATGCGCTGGAACTTGCGTCCCAATGCTCGCGCAATCGAGCGGCCCAGGCTGGTCTTGCCTACGCCCGGGGGTCCAACAAAGCACAAAATCGGCCCCTTCATGTCGGGCTTCAATTCCAGTACGCTCAGGTAGTCGAGAATCCGGTCCTTCACTTTTTTGAGCCCATAGTGGTCCTCGTCCAGAATCTGCTCGGCCACATTGATGTCGATCTTCGATCCCGAACTCTTGGCCCACGGCAACACCGCCAGCCACTCGATGTAATTCCGGGTAAGCGAGTAGTCCGCGGCCATGGGCGACATCCGCTGCAGCCGCGCCAGCTCCTTCAATGCTTCCTTCTTCACATCCTCGGGCATGCCCGCAGCTTCAATCTTCTGCCGCAGCTCGTCGATGTCGCGCTGTCCCTCGTCCTGCTCGCCCAATTCCTTCTGGATGGCCTTCAACTGCTCGCGCAGGTAGTAGTCGCGCTGCGACTGCTGCACCTGGTCCTGCACCTCGGTCTGGATCTTGGTGCGCAACTGCTGCACCTCGATCTCCTTGGCCAGCAGCTTGTTCAACTGCTCCAGCCGCTCGGCGATCCCCGGCGTCTCCAGCAACTGCTGCTTGTCGTCCGTGGTCAGGAAGGGCAGTGACGACGCTACGAAATCCACCAGCCTGGACGGTTCCTCGATGTTCGCGGCAATCGTCTTCAATTCGTCCGAAAGAGTCGGCGACTCCGAAACGATCTGCTGGAACTGGCCCACTACATTGCGTACCAGCGCCTCAAACTCAGGCGAAGCCGCCTGCTCGGCGTCCTCCAGCGTCTCCACTTCGGCCACCATGAACGGCTCCGACTGGACGAACCTTAGCAGCCGAACCCGGCTTACGCCCTCGGTGAACACAAACCGGCTCTGGTTGGGCATGCGCACAATCTTGTGCACTGTGGCCAGCGTTCCCACCGTGTGCAGGTCAGCCGGCTTGGGGGCGTCCAGGCGCGGGTCCAGTTGCGCCGCAACCACAATCGCCCGCTCCTCGCCTAACGACTCGATGAGCTGAATCGAGCTTTCCCGGCCCACCGTCAGAGGCAGCACCGCATGGGGAAATAGCACCGTGTCGCGTACCGGCAGCACGGCAATCCTCCGGGGACCCGTGGCGTTCTGGGGTGTTTCTGTGTTGTCAAGAGTAGTTGGCTGTTTTGGCATTGAGTGTCCTCGTATCAACTTTCCTTCATTAGATAAATCAGAAAGGCAAAAGTTGCAACTTCCGCCCCTCAGCCATCTCTTTTTGGGCCCATCCGCTTGGTTCTACGCGCTACGCGCCGGCTCGCGCCAGGGTTCCACCAGCCAAAAAACCCCAAAAGGCTCAAGCCAGTGCCAGGTGAAGTGCACGAAGGCACCTTGCCTAAAGACCTTTAGCGCTGATTTCTCTGAGGTTACCTCCAGTTGGGACGGGCGGCGCGCAGCCGTTCGTGGGGTCTATCGGCGGAATAAGCCGGAAAGTGAGGGTAACCGGCCTTCCGCTGGGAAAATGGCGCCGACTCGCCGGCCTTCCCTCGGTGCGGCCTTCACTTTCCTTCCCGCTTGATGGCCGACTCGATGTGCGCCCAGACCTCGTCCGGGGGCTCCACGCTCGGAAACAGCTGGCGGGCCGCCTCGGCGATCGTCTCCAGATCGGCCAGCAGCGCACGGCATCGATCGCAGTCCATCAAATGAGGATGCGCGGCCGCATCTTCGCCTGACCCGACCAACTCGGGCAGTTGGGCCTGGAATTCGGCGCAGGTCATCTTGCCGGGATCGCCCGTCATGGCCTTTCCTCCGGGCGCTTCTGGGCGCGCAGCGCGTCTCGCAGCTTCAGCCGCGCCTTGTGCAATTGCGACTTGCTGTTGCCAATCGAGCAGTCCAGCATCGAAGCAATTTCATTATGCTCAAAACCCTCTACATCGTGAAGGATAAAAATCAGCCGGTACCCTGCCGGCAGATCGGCAACGGCCCGCTCCAGCGCCAGACGGTCGATGGCTCCCGTCAGCGTCAGATCGGGAGCGCCAAAGCTGCGGCTGGGACCCTCCTCCGGCGCCGGCTCCATGGCCTCGTCCAGCGAGATCAGCGAAAGCCCCTTCTTCCGCAGTTGCATCAGCACTACGTTGATCGCCAGGCGGTGCAGCCACGTCGAAAATGCCGAGTCGCCCCGGAAAGTGGCGATCTTGCGGTGCAGTTGGAGAAACGCCTCCTGCGTCAGATCCTCGGCCTCCGCGACATTGCCCACCATGCGCAGGCAGAGCGAGTAGATGCGCCGCTTATGCAGCGCATACAGTTGCGCAAAGGCGTGATGATCGCCTGCCTGTGCTCGAGCTAAAACATCCCCATCGGCCGAATCCGGGCGTGCGGCGCTCGAAGACTGATCTTCCGCGCTGGCGCATAGCGGCTCATTGTCGCCTTTCGGCGGGATGGGTCTGGGCGCTTGTGCGGAGGATGATGAATTGGGCATCCGCCTCCTTTCAGATCGTCTTTGCCAAGGCAGTGATGATTTGGCAGGCCGAAGCGTCTCCACCACAACCGGGCTCTTGAATCGGGGTCTCATACGACAGGCCCTCCTCTGCGCTCGAATCGAGCGCCTGCCCTCATAGGAGCGATACGGAGCGCACTTTCGGTGGTTTTGCCGCAGCTTCCTTCCTCGTTAGTATAAAGTTAGGCAGCTTGGGTTGGCTGAGTTCGAATAAAAACACGGAAGCCGACGCCCTTCGAGAGCGCGTGTTGAGCCGCTCCCGCTTTGCATTGGGATGATGAGGTTCCACCGCACTCTTTTGGATATGGTCTTCGAAACAAAGCCGACAGCACGATGCGGCGCCCCTTATGGCCCCCGCCAACAGGCGATCGCCGATGGGGTTGTCCAGCCTTACCCCCACAGACAGCGTTCCACATCTCGGCCTTCTTTCGCTTTGAAAGAGCTTGCAGGACGCCGGTCCCTGAAAGCGCATCGCCCGGCTTTCTTCGCGTCGATTCTTCTTTGCGCAACAGCCGCGGCAATCTCCGCCTGGTGCCAGAAGCCGGCCGACGTTCCCGGGGCCGCCATCACCGCCCCAACCGTAGCCGCCCCGCTCGAATCCGCGACTCCAGGCTCAGCGCCAGGCCCAGCTGATGACGCCGTTCTCCAATGGGAGGGCTTGCTGGTCCAGCACATCTCTTTCGAGGGCGTCCTGGCCGACCGCCTTACCCCGCTTCCCGGACATCTTGATCAGGCCGAAGGTGCCCCGCTCACCGCCGAAAACCTCAAACGGAGCCTCCGTCAGCTCTACGCCACAGGGCTCTATGACAATGTCGAAGTCGAGGGCTCGCGCCAGGCAGACGGGGTGTCGCTGGTCTTTACCGGAACCCCACGCACGTTTATCGGCACGGTCAGCGTAAACGGAGCCTCCGGACCGACCATGAACGCGCTCCTGCAGCGCGCATCTCAGCTCCAGGCGGGAACTCGCCTCACTCAGGCCAAAATGCTTCGCGCTGTCGGCCAGATGCGCTCCACCCTCGAAGAAAACGGCTACCACGAATCGTCCATCGCGCAAACCGTGACGCCCCACCTCGAACAGCAGCTTGCCGATATTGCCTTTCGCGTGGTCTCGGGACCAAGAGCTCGTGTGGGAACGATCACCGTCACCGGCGACACCGGCATGAGCCTTGAGAGTTTTCGCCGCCATGCCGGTCTGCGCAATGGCGCGCATGTCGATCGCGATGCCGTCAATCACGCGCTCGACGGCGTGCTCCGCGACTATCAAAAGCAGGGCCGCCTGGAGGCCGACGTCAAGCTCGAATCCGCGCAATACAATGCCGCCACCAAGTCAGTCGACTATCAATTCACCGCCAATCGCGGTCCCATCGTCAAGGTCGACGTGCAGGGCGCTTCCATCGAATCGGATCGCGTCAAGCGGCTCGTCCCCATCTTTCAGGAAGGCAGCGTCGACGAGGACCTGCTCAACGAAGGCAACCGCCGCTTGCGCGACTACTTTCAGCGCCTCGGCTACTTTGATGCCAAGGTCGATCACAAATCCCAGTCGCCGGGTAGCGATCAGGTCAACATCCTCTATACCGTGCAACTCGGCCCGCGCCGCCGCGTCCAGAAGGTTTCCGTCGCCGGCAATCGTTACTTCGACACTGCGACGCTCATGGATCTGCTGAGCGTTCATGCTGCCGGCGTTCTCGACCGCCATGGAATCTACAGCCAGGCGCTCGTCTCGGCCGATGTCAGCGCCCTCGAAGCTGTGTATCGGAACAATGGCTTCTCCCAAGTGAAAGTCACCCCTGAAACCAGCACTCCTGAGACGGTCGTGGCCGACAACCCGCCCCCCGCCGCTGCAGCCGGACCGCGAACCGCCCCCCTTGTCGTCACCTACCACATTGCTGAAGGCCCACAACTGCGCGTGGGCACGCTGACATTCGATGGCAACGGCCACATCGCCACGGCCGCGCTCATCGCGCTCCTCAACACCGCGCCGGGCCAGATGCTTTCACCGCGCAGCCTGGCCGGAGACCACGACGCGATCGTCACCGAGTACTACACCCGCGGCTTCGATCAGGCAGCGGTCACAATCGCCCAGCAGCCCGAATCCTCCGATCCCGGCAAGGTCGACGTCGTCTTCCATATCGATGAGGGCGAGCAGATCTTTGTTCGCAACGTCTACTTGACGGGTCTCGAATTCACGCGCCCGCAGACCGTGGCGCGCGCCATCACTCTCCACGCCGGCGATCCGCTCAACCAGACTGCGCTCACCGATACGCAGCGCAATCTTTATGAATTCGCGCTCTTCAACGAAGTGAATGCAGCGGTGGTTAATCCCGACGGCGGCGCGCCGCAAAAAACGGTTTTGCTGCAGGCCGTTGAGGCGCGGCGCTGGACGCTGACCTACGGCTTCGGCTTCGAGGCCCAAACCGGCCAGCCGCAAAACAACTGCGCCGGCGCCACCGCAGGAGGTGTCCGATGCAATCCCAACGGCAAAACCGGTGTCAGCCCCCGCGTGCTTGCCGACCTCACGCGCAACGGCCTGTTTGGCCGCGAGCAATCCATTTCGCTGCGCGGGACCTACGGTTTGCTTGAGCAAAGCATCGGCATCCAATACCAGGTCCCGCACCTTGAAGGCAATCCCAACTTCGGCTTCACCTTTTCCGGTGGCTATGCCAACAGCCTGGATGTTTCAACCTACGTCGCTTCCCGCCTCGAAGGCGCATTCCGCGGGACCGAAAACTTCAATCGCCCCGGATCGTGGCTTTCCCGCGCCAACACCTTTATCTACGAGATCGACTTCCGGCGCGTCAAAGTGTCCGCCAGCAGCTTGCAGGTCTTTCCCGGAGAAATCTCCCTGCTCTCGACAGCAACCCGCGTCGGCGGCCCGGCATTCACATGGATTCGCGACACGCGCGACGTGCCCATGGATGCCCGCCGCGGCACCTACACCAGCTTTCAGGAATTTCTCTCCGACCGCATCTTTGGCGCCGAGGCCGAGTTCAATCGCATCGACACCTCCAATTCCAGCTATTACAGCTTTGACAAAGGCCGCTTCGTGGTGGCCCGCAACACGCGCTATGGCCAGCTTCGCGCCTTCGGAAGTGGCTCCAACGGGATCATTCCGCTCCCCGAACGCTTCTACGCCGGCGGCGCAGTTTCCTTGCGCGGATTCTCCCAGAACGCTGCGGGCCCGCGCGATCCTGAGACCGGTTTCCAGATTGGCGGGGCTGGATCGCTCACCAACAGCACCGAGTTGCGCTTTCCGCCGCCCACGCTGCCCTTGCTGGGAAACACAATCAGCTTCGTCATCTTTCACGATATGGGCAACGTCTTCACCAACGCCGGCGATGCCTGGGCCAGCTTTCTGCGCGTTCGCCAGCCCAACAGCGACGCGTGCAGGAATGCAGTCGTGACCAATGTGAGCGGCTACCCTGCCGGATACGATCCCACCAACACCGGCCCCATTACCTCAACAGGCCAGCAGGGTCCGTGCAGCTTTAATGACTTCTCGCACGCCCTGGGCCTGGGCCTGCGCTACCACACGCCCGTTGGGCCCATTCGCTTCGACGTAAGCTATAACCTGAATCCGCCTATCTATCCCGTGAATATCAACTACTCCATCCCCACACCGGCCATTAATCCCAGCGGAGTTCCCGGTTTCGCTTCAGATCCTTATTTAGGCCAGGCGCCGCATATCAACTTCTTCTTCAGTCTTGGACAGGCCTTCTGATGAACAAGCGCGCCCCAATTCGAATCGCAACTGCCCGCCAGGCGGCTGTCATCCTGAGCGGCGCGTGGCGCGCCGTCGCAACACGCGTAGTCGCGAAACGCGCAGTCGAGGGCACTGCGGTTGCTTTTCCGAAGGCCGGAGCGGCAAAACCGCTCGCTCTTGCGCTGATCTTTTCTGCTCTGGCGCCGGTCCTCGCCCAACAACCAAACTCGACCGCCCCCGTCGTCCTCGACCGCGTGGTCGCCGTGGTCAACAAGCATGCCATCCTGGCCAGCGATCTCGACGACGAAATCCGCCTCTCGGTTCTCGATCCGGATCTCGTCGGTCAGGGCGAGCTCACCAGGCAGCGGGCGCTGGAGCAGCTCGTCAGCCGCACCCTCATCGAGCAGCAAATTCGCCAGGAAGATATGCAGGCCATCGAGCCTTCGCAGGATGAAGTGAACGCGAGGCTCGACGAGATCCGCAAGCAACTACCCGCCTGCATCCGTCAAAACTGCGCTACCGACGCTGGATGGAATGCATTTCTGTCTGCCCACGGCCTTATCCCTGAACGAGTCGAATCGTATCTCCGCTACCGGCTTGAGATTCTAAGCTTCATCGAGCAACGTTTCCGCCAGGGAATCCAAATCTCCCCGCAGCAGATCGATAGTTACTACCACGAAATCTTGCTTCCCCAATACGCGCCCGGCGAAGCCATTCCGCCGTTAGATCAGGTCGCCCCGCGCATTCAGGAGATTCTGCTCGAGAAGCAAGTGAATGTGCTCTTCGACGCCTGGCTCACGAATCTGCGCGGCCAGGGTGACGTCGAAGTTCTTGACCCGGCTCTGGAATCTGCCGCCACTCAGGGCGGCAGCGCGGGCGCGAGCCCAGTTGCGAGTCCAGTTGCGAGTCCAGGTACAGCCCCATGAGCGATCGCGAGCCCACTTCGATCTCCTCTGGACGGCCTTCTCCCGACCAGGCCGTCCCGCCGCAGCCTCCTCCACGCGGCCCGCGCTCCCGTCTGCGCCGCTTCTTTCTTCGCCACCTCCCGCTGAGCCTCGCGGCCGCGGCGGTGCTCCTCATCCTCACGGCGGTTGCCGCCTACTTCGTCGCAAGTTCTGCCGCGTTCGAGAATCTGGTTCGCAAGCGCCTCATCGCGCAGATTGAAAACGCCACCGGCGGCCGGGCGGAGATCGGGTCTTTTCATTGGCGTCTCCTCCATCTCGAGGCTGAAGCCGGCGGCGTCGTCATTCATGGCACCGAGGATCCCAACGAGGCGCCCTACGCCGAGATCGACCGCCTCCGCGTCCAGGTCAGCATCTTTGGCTTTTTCACTCCGCACATTTCCTTGCGCGATCTCGAAATTGTTCGGCCACAACTGCACCTCGTCGTTTACGCCGACGGATCGACTAACCAGCCGCATCCGCGCAGGCCGGTAAAACGTGGCAAGTCCGCCGTCGACAAGCTCTTCGATCTTCGCGCCAGCCAAATCACCGTTGAGCGTGGAACTTTGGATTTGGACGATCGCGCCGCAGCCTTCGACAATCGGCATCGCTACCTGCCGCTGGACTTCAAAGCCGATGACGTTTCCCTTCAAATGATCTACGTGCCTGGGTCATTCAGCGCGCCCGAGAGCTATCGCGTCAATGCCGCCGTTGAGGATCTCGTTCTCGCTCGCCAGTTGCCGCGAAAGCAAGCTCCGCCCGTGCACGGCAAGCTGCAACTCGACATCGACCTCGAACGCAATCGCGTCTCCCTGCACAGCCTTCAGCTGACGGCCCAGAGTCGCGGAGCCGAAGATCGCACGCTCCAGGTCTCCGGAGTCCTGGACGATTTCACGCACCCCCGCTGGCAGGCCAAACTTGCAGGCGATCTCGACATGCGGCTTCTCGATCCCGTCACTGGCTACCCCGACGCGCCCGAGGGCATCGCCCACCTCGATCTCGCTGCCAACGGCACTGCTCCCGCTTTTCACATCGCCGGCAGCGTCCACGTCGATGGAGGCTCCTACATCGGCGCCGGTATACACGCCACGGGTGTCAACGCCGATGCGCGCATCGATGCCGATTCCGGAAAACTGCTGATCACCGAGATCGTCGCCCGCCTCCGCCAGGGCGGCCAAATCGAAGGCACGGTCGCGCTTGAGCCCTGGCTTCCCGGCCCCAGCGTTGTGCCCGCGCAAGTCACTGCTCCGGGACCTGAGGAATCGCGGGCCGCCCGCAACGTCCTCGTGCGGGCCGCGGTCGGCTCTATCCCGGTGAATGGCAAAGTCACAGCCGATTTCAAGGGCGTTGCCCTCGACACGATTCTCGATATAGTCTGCGCGCCCGAATGCCGTCGCCTGGGTTTCGACGCCCGCGTGAATGGCCCAGCGACAGCCAATTGGTCCAACGGCGACGACCGCAATATTTCTGTCACTGCAGCTTTTGATCTGACTCCCTCCGCGCAAACTCCCGCCGGCGAAGTACCGGCTAGCGGCGCCATCGATGCCACCTATACGCAGCACAATGGCGGCGTGGACCTTCGCAAGCTCGAGTTGCACCTGCCCGCCAGCGATTTGGAAGTGCGAGGCGCGCTCGGCGCTTACCCGGTCAGCAGTGCTTCGACTCTTACCGTCCACTTCCATTCCCACGATTTGTCTGAGTTCGATGCCGTGCTGCGCTCGCTCGGCGTCAATCGCAATGGCAAGACCGGAACCTCGGCTCTGCCTGTGTCCCTCGCCGGCCAGGCCGATTTTCTTGGGATCTGGACCGGCTCGCTGATCAAGCCGCATCTCGCAGGCACGCTCAAAGCCACGCAGTTGGCCGTCGAGATGCCGTCGGCGGGCGCCAATTCCGGCCCGCCGCTGTGGGTGCATTTGGATTCAGCCGAGGTCGAAGGCAGCTATTCGCCCACTCAGATTTCGATTCAGCACGCTCGGTTGCTTCACGGCAATTCCAGGCTTGCGCTCAGTGGAACACTCGACGCCTCACCGGGCCCCGGGCTCCCAACGACGGCCTTTCGTCGTTCCCTCGGCAGCCTGCAAGCAACCTACGACGGGAACTCCGTTCTCCGCGCGCACGCTGACGTAACCAATGTCGACGTCGCCGATTTCCAGCCGTTTCTTGTTGCCGGCCCCCAGAGCTTGCCGATGACTGGCACATTCAATGCGCAGATCGAGGCAAGCGGGCCGATCCGCGACCTGGAAGCCTCAGGCTCCGTCGAGATGGACCGCGGCGTCATCGATGGAGAACCCGTTACGCGAGTCGGGATAGAAGGCGCGTTCGCTCATCACGTGCTCAAAGTGACCTCGGCCCGCGCCAGCGACGCGGGAGGCGACCTCTTGGCCTCAGGAAGCTACGACTTCAATGCCAGAACCTTCGCGGTGGATGCGCATGCCAGCGGAATCGAAATCGCCCAGATCGGCTGGGTAGGCCGCCACAATCTTGAAGCCGCCGGCAAGCTCGCTGTCTCCATCGCCGGCTCCGGCTCGCTCGACGATCCGCGCCTCAATGTCCACGCCACCGCCGGCACGCTCACGCTCGGCGGGCAACAGTTCGGCGTCTTTGAAGTCTCCGCGCACACCGCCAGTCATAACCTGGTTTACACCGCGACCTCCGAGTTGCAGGGAGCCGATCTTCACCTCGAAGGCCAGACGGCAATGAAGACCGGTTACGCAACGCAGGCCCGCCTCGAATTCTCCCGCTTCAACATTGGCGCCCTGTTCCGCATGGCCCATGTTAAAGCCTTCAGCGCCGACTCCGCGCTGGCCGGAACGGTCTCGATCGATGGTCCGATCTCGGACCTCAAACAGCTTCGCGGCGAAGCCAACCTCCGGCAGTTGGCAGTCACCATCGCCGGTGTGCCTCTCGAAAGCGAAGGCGACGCGCACGCCACCCTGGCCGGCGGCAAAATCCATCTCGATCCCCTCCATGTCACCGGCGAAAACACCGATCTGCGCGTGCAGGGGAGCCTTTCGCTGGAAGGCACGCAGCAGCTCGATCTCGCCGCCAGCGGCTCCATTAACCTCAAGCTGGCCGAATCGCTCGATCCCGACCTCACCTCGAGCGGCGTCACCTCCTTCCAGGTTGAAGCGCACGGCCCACTTCAGCATCCCGGCCTCGAAGGCCGTGTCGATTTCCAGAACGGCGCGCTCTCCCTTGAAGATTTGCCCAACGGCCTCAGCCAGTTGCGCGGCACGCTCGAGTTCAATCAGAACCGCCTTGAAGTCAAGTCCCTCACCGCCATGACCGGCGGCGGCCAGCTCTCGCTCGGCGGTTACCTCGCCTATCAGCACGGAATCTTTGCCGACCTCACGGTCACCGGCAAAGGCGTTCACGTTCGCTACCCTGAGGGCGTCAGCTCTCTGGCCGACCTCACGCTGCAACTCCAGGGCCCGCAGAATAACCTCCTCCTCGGCGGCGATGTCCTCATCACGCGTTTTACCGTCAGCCCCGACCTCGACCTGGCAGCCCTCGCCGCCCAGGCGAACTCCTCTGTCCAAACCATCGCACCGCCCAATGCGCCCTCGAACCACGTGCGTCTCGACGTGCACATCGCCTCTTCCCCGCAGTTGAACTTCCAGAACGCATTCGCCAAGCTCGCCGGCGACGTGAATCTCCGCCTTCGCGGCACGCTGGCCTCGCCTTCGCTCCTCGGCGCCGTCTCCATCACCGAGGGCAGCGCTCTCATCGCCGGAACTCGCTACGATCTCGAGCGCGGCGACATCGCCTTTACCAACCCGGTCCGCATCGAGCCCATCATCGACCTCAGCGCCACCGCTCATGTCGAGGACTACGACATCTCCCTCGGCCTGCACGGATCTCCGCAGAAGCTCAGCGTCTCCTACCGCAGCGATCCCCCGCTCCCCGAGGCCGACGTCGTCGCATTGCTCGCGCTCGGCCACACCGCCAACCAGCAGCGCCTCTACACCCAGCAGCAGGAGCAGGCCATCAGCAATCCCACCACCGATGCGCTCCTTGGCGGCGCTCTCAACGCCACCGTTAGCAGCCGCATCCAAAAGCTCTTCGGCGCCGGATCCGTTAAAGTCGATCCAAACTACCTCGGCGCCTTCGGCAACTCCACCTCCCGTATCACTGTCGTCGAACAGCTTGGCCGCACCGTCACCCTCACCTACGCCACCGACGTCAACACCACCAGCCAGCAGTTGCTCCAGGCAGAAGTGGCCATTAATCGCCACGTCTCCCTCGTCGTCGCGCGCGACGAGTCCGGCGTCTTTTCCATGGTCGTCAAGGCTACCCGCCGCTACCGCTAACCCTTTTGCTGGCCGATTTCCAGCTTCACCGCGCAACCAATCATCCCCCGCCTGTGTCTAATCAAACCGGCAGACTCGTCGGTCGCCGGCTCATCGTCAGGGGGCCGGCGCTGGAACACAGAAGTCCTGATGACGGAGGATTTTCCAATGACAAGAACCATCAATCTTCGCAACTCTCTTCTCTTTGCCGCGGCTCTTTTCGCTGCGATTCTGGTCATTCCCCAGTTCGCCCATGCCACCGACCAGCAGGATGTGGCTGGCGCGGTGCGAGCCAAGCTGAATAAATCGCAATTCAAGGATGTTCATGTCAATGTGGACGCGAACGGCGTCGCCACCTTGTCCGGCACGGTCGGCGACTACGAGAACAAGGCCGACGCCGATAAGATCGTTCACAAGGTGAAGGGCGTCACGGCGGTCCGCAACGACATACAGGTCGCCGGACCCGACGTCTCCGATGCCCAGTTAAAGAAAACTCTTCTCGATAAGCTCACCTACGTCAGCATGGGTTACGGCAGCACGTTCGACGCCATCACCCTCGAAGTCCAAAACGGCGTCGTAACGTTGGGCGGTCATTCCCACGACTATCCGAACCGCGATTCCGCTCTGGCTGTCGTATCCACCACGCCCGGCGTCAAGGATGTGATCGACAACATTGAAGTCGATCCTGTCTCGCCGATGGACTGGAACATCCGGCTCGCCGTCGCGCGCGCAGTCTACGGATACCCGTCGCTGAACAGGTACGCCATCGATCCCGCCCAGCCCATCCGCATCTCCGTGCAGAACGGAAACGTCGAGCTCTACGGCGTGGTTGACTCGCAAGCCGACAAGGACGTCGCTTACATGCGCGCCAACAGCGTCCCCGGCGTCTTCAGCGTCAAGAACTACCTCCAGGTCGCCGGCCAGCCGGGAGAAAAACAGCAGTAGTAACCCTCACCTCCCGACACAATCCTTGGGGCGCCCCATCCTTTTCGTTCGCCGCGGCGAACGAAAAGGATGAGATATTACGAGCCCATTCGTGCCGTAAATCGCGCACAATGCCGCGCGGCCTTTAGCCCTTGAGGGCCCAGATCCCTTAAACTGAATCGCACCGAACTGCCGCAATCCAACCCAAAACTGGTTATGCTGGTGTGTGCCTTTTCGTCCGCTGTCGCGGCGCGAAAAGATTTCGTGTGCCTCAAGGAGCATCGATGGAGCCGGAGTTGCAGCCCACAGTCGAAGAAGCGCCTCCGGCCGCAACCGCCAGCGACGCGTCCCAACCGCCGCACCCCGCGCCACAACAGGACCGCGACTTCGACTGGGTCTTCATCGGGCCGCATGGTTTGCGCGCCGGCTGGTCCATCGTTCTCTTCGCCGCGCTGTACTACCTCTTCCGGATGGTCATCGGAACGCTCTTCTTCGCCGCGGGCCTCGTCCACGACTCGCCCGCCGACTCCGCCTCCGCCGTTCTCGTGGGAGAGTTGGTTCCGTTCTTCGCTTTGATCGCCGCTGCCCTCGTCATGGTCCTCATTGAGGACCGCCGCATCCAGAGCTACAACCTGGCCGGCACGCACCGCGTGCGCCATTTCGTCTCCGGCCTTGTCGCGGGGTTCGCCGCGCTCTCCCTGCTCGTCGCTGCTTTGGCCTGGGGCGGCTGGTTGCGTTTTGGCGCCGCCTCGCAATCCGCCGCGCAGGCAGCGGCCATCGGCGTGCTCTGGGCCATCGCATTCCTCCTCGTCGGCTCGGTTGAAGAGGGCCTCTTCCGTTGCTACGCGCTCTCCACGCTCACCCGCGGCATCAATTTCTGGTGGGCGCTCGCCGCACAAATCGCCATCTGCCTCTACCTTGCGCTCATCGGCGGCGGCAACGGCGCATGGGGAGTCTACGCTGCCGCGGCGCTCGGCTTCCTTCCTTGCCTCATACTCCACCGAAGGTTTGGGGCGCGGAGCGCTTTCTGGCAGGCCGCCTGGGTCACTTCCACCTTCTTCGGCTCCTATCACACCTCCAACAGCGGCGAAAACTGGATCGGAATCTTCGCCGCCTCCTTCATGGGCTTTGTCTTTTGCCTGAGCGTCCGCCTCACCGGCTCGGCCTGGTGGGCCATCGGCTGCCACGCGGCTTGGGACTGGGCCGAAACCTTTTTCTACGGCGCCGCCGACAGCGGCCTTCAGGGCCAGGGCCACTTCCTCTCCGCCAGCCCCGCCGGCAATCCGCTTTGGAGCGGCGGAGCCGACGGCCCCGAAGGCAGCCTGCTCGTCCTCGGTGTCATTCTGCTTCTGCTCCTGTTCTTGCTCGGTCTCTACGCCCGCAACGCAGCCGCCCAGCCGTTGCCTCGCCTCACCGGCAATCCGTAAGGAACCCTTATGCTTGAGCGCTTCTTCAAAGCCGTCCTTTGCATTTGCACTTGCCTTTCTCCGTCGTTTGTGGCGCTTGTTCTTTCTGGTCCAGCGCATGCGCAGAAGTACGACCCAAACAATCTTCCTCGACTGCCGGGAGCGGAATTGCTGGTGGCGGGATACGCACCCGAAAGACACCTACTCACGACCGAGGATCGCACGGTAAAGCTACCGGACAGCCTTTCCGAAGCATTCGTGAGCATCTCGGCAGATGGAAGAATTGTTGGTTGCGTACGTCCCGTCCCGGGCAGTCCCTCTCACGACCAAAGGCGCATCATCAGCACCTATTCCGTGAAGGACGGTAGACTGACCGACCACTTGGAGATCACAGGTTTCTGGGGCTCCGCCACAATCTCTCCCGACGGAGAGAAAATGGCCTATGTTACTAGCGATTCGCCCCCAGACCATTTCGGTGTCCATTTGAGCCTTCGGCTACTCGACTTCAAAACCGGTAAAGTTCAGGTCTTTAGCGACGCATCGGGAAATGCAGGAGAGATTAGTTGGTCTCCGGATGGCAGGCGCATTGTTGTCGATATGGAATCGCACGGTGATCACGGGGTCAATGACCGGTCGGAAATCCGCACAATCAGAATTGTCGATATTGAGACTGGCACAGTCTCTGAGATCGGTGTAGGCGGAACCCCCTCGTGGTCCCCGTCGGGCGATTGGATCGCTTATGTCGGATACGTTCCGACCGGCCGTGCAGATTCGCAGCCGTGGAGTTCCCACGCAGGGCGATATTACGCAACTGGCGCTTTCGAACTCCGCCTGATGAGCCCCGATGGCACTCACTCGCGACGTCTCATGCGATTGCATTCTGGCCCGAATCTTAAGCCCATTTGGTCACCCGACACCCAAACGCTCCTATTTCAGGTGATGGACCCAGATACTGGAACAGTCGACATCTACATTGTGGATGTTGCCACCGGAAAAGCAACGAAGAGGTTCAAGAACGTCGCGCCAGTCTACGGATGGACCGTGGCGCGCTGAAAGCTGATCAGCGTCCATTCGCCAGCGTATCCTGAGTCTGGCCCGATGCCCGACTCATCTCCAACAAGCCCGCCGCAATCGCCAACCGCGCCACTGCAACCACGCCGCCATCGCCGCTGGCCCTTGCTCCTTCTCTGGTCCTGCGTCGGTCTCTTCGTGCTGCTCCTCTTCGCCCCGCTGGCCGGAGTGCTGTGGCTTCGCTCCGCCGCCATCGCCGCCCTGCCCCAGCTTGACGGCGACGTCCATCTCGCCTCACAGAGTCTGGAAGACCTCTCCGCGCCCGTAACCGTCCGCCGCGACGCCCACGGCGTGCCACACATCGACGCCGCAACTCTGGACGATCTCCTTGTCGCTCAGGGCTACGTCACCGCCCAGGACCGCCTCTGGCAAATGGACGCCTCGCGCCGCAGCGCCAACGGCGAGCTCGCCGAAGTCATGGGCCCTGCTCTCATCCAGCACGACAGAACCGAGCGCGTCCTCCAGATTCGCGTCACCGCCCAGCGCATCTACGACCATCAATCCGCCGACGATCGTCGCCGCCTCGACGACTACGCCCGCGGCGTCAATCTCTTCATCGCGCAGTCGGAGCAGTCCAATTCCTTCCCCGTCGAATTCCGTCTGCTTCACTACCGCCCGCAGCCCTGGAGCGGCGTGGACTCCATTAGCGTCGGCCTTTCCATGGTGCAGACCCTCGACACGCACATTGCCACCAAGCTCTCTCGCGGCCGCGTCTCCGCCCGCCTTAGCAATCCCGCGCTCGAAGCCGATCTATACCCCGTCGGTTCCTGGCGCGATCGTCCGCCCACCGGCATCCGCGTCGACCTCACTCAGCCCCAGCCGCTGCCTCCGCCCACAAAAAATGACGACGACGATGACGACGAAAACACCGAATCCCGCGCCGCGCCACGCAATGCGATCGCCCCTGTCGACACGCAAGCCCTCCTGGCCCTCCTCGGCCAGCCCGATTGCCCCGGTTGCGCGGCCGGCTCGAACAATTGGGTCGTCGCCGGCGCTCACACCGCCAGCGGCAAGCCGCTCCTCTCGAACGACATGCACCTCACCCTTCGCGAGCCCGACTCCTGGTACATGGCCGATCTCCGCGCGCCCGGCTTTCACGCCGCCGGCGTCACTCTCCCCGGCATGCCTCTCGTCATTGCGGGTCACAACGAGCACGTAGCCTGGGGATTCACCGCGCTCTACGGCGACGTGCAGGACCTCTACATCGAAAAACTCGACGGCAAGGGCGACTACGAGGGTAACGACGAAGCATGGCATCCGCTCACCCTCGATCGCGAGATCATTCACGTCCGCGGCAGCAAAGATATTGTCCTCACTGTCCAATCCACCGCACACGGCCCGCTGCTGAATCCGCTGCTCTCCGGAAGCGATCCACCCACAGCCCTCAAGTGGACCCTCTACGATCCAACGCTCGACACGCTTCCGCTCTACGAAATGAACGTTGCCTCCAACTGGACCGAGTTTTCCGCTGCTCTTGCCCAGTGGTGCTGGCCCACGCAGAATCTCGTCTACGCTGACGATCAGGGCCACACCGCATACCGCGCAGTCGGACAAATCCCCATCCGTCCGGCAGGAATTTCCGACGGTCCCGTTCGCGACCACGCGCATGAGTGGCACGGCTACATCCCTTTCGATCAAATGCCCAACGCCGTCGATCCTCCCTCCGGCTTTCTGGCCACCGCCAACGCCCGCGTCACCGCAGATAAAACGCCCTACCCGCTCACCGGCGAGTGGGGCGATCCCTACCGCGTCGAGCGCATCTACAAATCGCTCGACGGCCGCGACCATCTCAAGCCCGCTGAGATGCTGGCCGTCCAGACCGACATTTACAGCGAAGTCGATCAGGAGATGGGCCATCGCTTCGCCTACGCCATTGACCACACGCCGGGTCCTGAGGGCAATGGCGACGCGCGCATGCGCCAGGCCGCCGACCTCATGCGCAGTTGGGATGGCCGCCTTACCACCGATTCCGCCGCCACGTCCATCGTCACCGAGACTCGCGCCGCGCTCTGGCCCATGATCCTCCAGCCCAAACTCGGCAAGCTAGCCGGCGACTACCACTGGAGCGAGTCCGCTTTTGCCGAGGAAGAGATCGTGATGAACGCCAAGCCCGCGTGGCTTCCGTCCGCTTACAAGGACTGGAATGCGCTTCTCGCCGCCGCGGTGCGCAAAGGGATGGTCGATGGAAGAGCGCCTCTCGATATCACTCACTGGACTTACGGCCGTTGGCACGTGGTCGACATCGAGCATCCGCTCGCTTTCCTTCTCCCCCTCATCGGCCGCGTCGCCGGAACCGGCCGTCAGCCTCTGAGCGGCGATGGCACCACCGTCAAGCAAGTCGGCCGCGACTTCGGGCCCTCGCAACGCTTCACCATGGACTGGAGCCACATCGACGGCTCAACCGAAAACATCGTCCTCGGCGAGAGCAGCAACCCGCTCAGTCCTTACTTCCGCGACCAGTGGAACGACTGGTACAACGGAACTACCTTCGCGCTGCCGTTCACGCCGTCAGCCGTCGCCGCGCAAACCACGCACACGCTCCGCCTGCTTCCATGAAAGGGCACTGGAACTAAATGAATCCAGGCCCCGTATCAACAAGTACAGAGAAAATCCACATGAAATGCTTACTTGCTCTACTCATCATTTGCTCTGTCTCAATACCTTGTCTGGCGCAACCCGCCACCACCACGCCGGAACAGACCCTTCAGCAACAATCGGCTCAAGCCAAGTCGCTCTATGAAAAGCATTCCTATGCGGAGGCCGCAGCGATTCTTGAAAAGCTCGCCGCCGATCCACAAATCACGGCGTTGCCCGATTGGGCAAATGCGCTTGGCCATCTGTGCGACTATCAGGCGCTAGCGGGCCGACCCGCTCAGGCGCTTGCCACGCTTCAACAGGCCATCAAGCTGGCGAATGATTTGGGGTTCCATGTTTCTGTAGATGACGTCCGTGGAGATGCCGACCTCATCTCTCTGCACAACAATCCGCAATTTCAGGGGTTGCTCTCCCGCATGAGCGCGGAAGATGCCTTATTGAAAAAGCAAGCGGCCTTGTGGCAGGACGATCCGGCGATTGCGACGCCCTATAAGCCCGTGCTGACAGAAGATGAAAAAGTTGCCGGGCTGTCGAAGTTCTGGTCGGAGGCGCGATTCAACTTTCCCTTCTTCGCGCGCGTGCCGGATGTGGACTGGGACCGTATGTATATGGACTATCTGCCGCAGGTCCGTGCCGCGCAGACAACGGCCGATTACTACCGTGTGATGATGCGTTTTGCAGCCTGACTGCGCGACGGTCACACCACGGTTTATCCGCCCCAGGAGCTTAGCAGCATTTTCTTCGCAAGACCGGCACTGGGCACACAACTGGTCGACAACAAGGTCCTCGTGACGGAAATCTACGACCCCGCCCTTGCGACACAGGGCGTTCGCGTTGGCGCGGAGGTCGTCTCCGTCGATGGCCATCCCGTGCGTGAATATGCCGAGAGCGCCGTCGCCCCTTATGTGTCCAGCTCTACGCCTCAGGGCCGCAACGTCCGTGTCTATTACTACTTCCTTTTGAATGGTCCTCCAGATGTCCCGGTACGACTCACTCTCCAGGATGAGAGTGCAAAAACACTCTCTGTCTCTCTGCACCGCTATTGCGAACCTTCCTCAAAATGCATATGGCCTCAGGATGATCGAGTGCAATTCAAAATGCTGCCAGGCAATATCGCGTATCTTGCGGTAAACGAATTCGTGGACGATCTTGGGGCAAAGACCATGCGGGATCAATTCGCCGCGATCGCCCAGGCAAGGGCGCTGATTGTGGATCTGAGAAAGAATGGAGGCGGCAACGGCAGCAACGGCTACGCCATTCTAAGTATGCTCACGGATAAGCCATTTCAACCTTCGAGCATCAAGATGCTGGATTACAAACCTTCCTATCGCGCCTGGGGCCAGGTTCCAGGATGGTGGAAGATGCCCGTCGGAGAGGTGATCCCGGATCCTGCACATTTCTTCTCCAAGCCAGTCGTCGTACTGACGAGCGCGATGACCTATTCCGCAGCGGAGGATTTTGTTGTTGCATTCGATGCCATGCACCGTGGAACACTTGTGGGTGAGACAACAGGGGGAAGCTCGGGGCAACCTTTGATCTTCAAACTGCCGGGCGGCGGCACCGCATGGATATGCACGATGGACGAAGCTTACCCTGACGGGCGTGCTTTTGTAGGCGTCGGCATTCCTCCTCAGGTGAAGGTCTCGCCAACGGTATCCGATATCCGGCAAGGCAGAGATGCTCCTCTGGAGCGGGCTATCGAGATGCTTCGGTAAGGCAGGCGATTGATCGGGCTGGGGCCGGGTCAAGAGCGAAGAGAAATCCACGGGCTGTCACATCCCTTTCGATACACTCAGGGCATCCATCTTCCCGGCCTGACCGGATACTGTCGCGACCGCGCGTGAGACTGTGCCATCATCGCCCCAAATCCGTCCTCGTTGGCGCCGCTTCGCCGGCCCTGCGCTCATCCTCTTCGCCGCATTCGTCGCCATCGTCCCGCAACTCATTCGCGGCAACTCCTGCGGCCACGACTTCGACGTTCATCTCGTCTCCTGGCTCGATTGCCTCAACGCGTGGCGTCACGGCATCCCCTATCCGCACTGGACGCCAAGCCCCAACTACGGCGCTGGCGAGCCTCGCTTCGTCTTCTATCCGCCGCTCACCTGGATGCTGGGCGCGGCACTCGGCGCCATCCTTCCCTGGAATCTCGCGCCCATCGTGCTCACCTTCCTCATCCTCGCGGCCACCGGCCTCGCCACGCGCGCCCTCGCGCTTGAAGCACTCGACGATTTGCCCGCCACGCTCGCCGGCTGCGTCTCCATCTTCTCCGGCTTCACGCTCTTCACCGCCTACGAGCGCTGCGCCTTCCCCGAATTCGCCGGCGGATTCTGGCTCCCGCTCATCATTCTTTTTGTGCTCCGGGATCGCCCAACATCGGGTTGCCCCATCCTTTCGCGTTTTGCGCGAAAGGGTGGGAGCCCGCCCACTCCGCCCGGCAACTTGGAAATCGGAGTCTTCCGCCGCGCATTCTCCGGGTCCACCGTTCCGCTTGCCCTCGCGCTCGCCGGCGCCTGGCTCTCGAACCTCCCGCTCGGCGTCATCGCCGGATACCTGCTCGCGGGTGTCGCGCTCACTTGGGCTATCGTCAACAAAACCTGGGCCCCGTTGCTTCGCGCCGCGCTTGCCTCTGTCCTCGGTCTCGGCCTCGCCGCCATCTACTGGATCCCCGCGGCCCTCGAGCGCCATTGGGTCGACATTCGCCAGGCCACCGAAGATCCCGGCTATAACTTCGAGAACAACTGGCTCTTCTCTCGCCACGCCAATCCGCTCCTTGCGTTGCACGACGTGATCCTGCGCCAGGTTTCCTGGATCGCCGTCTCCATGATCGCCGTCGCTTTCGCTGCCATCCTCATCTGCTGGTTCCGCAACGCGCTCCCCATCCAGAACCGGGGCCCCCATGGACAGGTCCACGTCCATGGGGTGGAGAAAAATTCCGACTCGCGCCGCTGGTGGATTCCTCTCGCCGCCATTCCCGTCGTCGTTCTGTTTCTGCTCTTTCCTATCTCGCGGCCCGTCTGGCATCTGCTCCCTCAGATGCCCTTCCTGCAATACCCCTGGCGCTTGCTTGAAGCCGTTGAAGCGCCCATGGCTATCTTTTTCGTCGCCGCCATCTGGCCCTCCAACCGCAATGCCCTCAGCGGCCGAATTCTCGCTCTCGCCGCGTGCGCCGCGCTCTTCGTCGCTTCCACCGTCTACGCCGGAACCACTTTCTTCCAGGTCTGCTATCCCGAGGACACAGTCGCATCCACGCTGATCGGCTACCGCGCCGGAGCCGGCTTTGAAGGCATGTATGAGTACGAGCCGCCCAACGGCGACGACTCGCAGATCTCGACCGGCCTTCCCGACGCCTGCCTCGTCAGCGATCCGTCCATCGTTCTCGGCAAACCTGACCCGGACGATCCCGACGCGAATCCCGCATGGACTCCCGATCAGAACACTTGCCAGGCCACATTCGCAGAAGTCGGCGGCAGCCAAACCAATCCCGAGCACCGTAGCTTCGTCGCCACAATTCCCCACTCCGGCTACCTGGTGCTGCGTCTCCTCCGCTATCCCGCATGGACCTTGCGCCTCAACGGCCAGCTCCTGACTGCGGCCCTGACGGCGGATCGGCTCGCCGCTCTGCCGCAACGCGGTGACGGCCTCATCGCCGTACCCGTCCGATCAGGCCCGATCCACCTCACCATCGACTGGACCATCACTCGCGACGTTCTCGCCGGCCGTTGGCTCACCGCCCTCAGCATTTTGCTGCTCTTCGCTCTTTCGCTTTGTGAACTCCGCCTCGGCCGTTCTCGTCTAACATGATTGCAATGCCCGCAGACGTCAAAACGCTGATTCAGGAAGGCGCCGACCTCACCGACCAGGCGCTCGAAAAGCTGCTCCCATCCGCAGACACTGTCCCTGTTTCGATTCACGGCGCCATGCGCCACTCAGTCTTTGCCGGCGGCAAGCGGCTCCGCCCGGTGCTTGCCATGCAGGCTGGCGTCGCCATCGCGGGCCGTCTGCCCAAAGGAATCGAGCGTCTCGGCGCGGCCATCGAGATGATTCACACCTACTCGCTCATCCACGACGATCTGCCGGCTCTCGACAACGATGACCTCCGCCGCGGCAAGCCCACATGCCACGTCGCCTTCGGTGAAGCCATCGCCATCCTCGCCGGCGACGCGCTGCAGACCCGCGCCTTCGAGGTGCTGTCCGGCCTGTCCTGCCCACCCGACGCGACCACGCAGATCATCGGCCTCATCGCCAACGCCATCGGTACCGTCGATGGCATGATCGGCGGCCAGGTGCTCGATCTCGAAAGCGAGCACCTCAAGCCCACGCCGGAGCTCGTTGAGGCCATCCATCGCGCCAAAACCGGCGCTCTCATCCGCGTAAGCGTTGTAACTGGCGGCGTCTATGCCGGCGCCACCGCGGAAGACGTCGCGCGCCTCAACCGCTTCGGCCGCAAGGCCGGTCTCGCTTTCCAGATTGTCGACGATGTCCTGGACATGACTGTCGACTCGGCGCACTTAGGCAAGACCGCGGGCAAAGACGCAGCCACTGAAAAGGCCACCTGGCCCGCCGTCTATGGAGTCGAGCAAAGCCTGCGCGATGCGGCGCAGCTCGTCGAAGAGGCCTTCGCTGCCCTCGATCCCTACGGCAGCCGCGCCTTCGGCCTCAAGGCCGTCGCTCGCTATCTCATCGAGCGCAAGAATTAAAACTGGTTGCTTGAATCGCGTAGAAGGGTCAGGACCTCAGTCGTCGCGGCGAGCGGGAAAGTCGCTTTGGTTGGGCACGAAGTGTCAGGGCACGACTTTAGTCGTGCCGCAAACACCGCAAAACTCAGGAGGGCTTCAGCCCTTGACGGAGCCTCATCTGGCGCGCCGCCGGCAACCAAATCGACGATCGCCGTTGCGTCACTTCCCCAACGCCTGCCGCAGCTTCTGGCTTTGGCTCGAAAGATCCTCTACGGCAGCCTGCGTTCTGCTCAGCAGTCCCTGCAGCTCTTCAAGAAACTCGGGAAGCTTGTCCCAGCACTTGCGCACGGTTTCCTGCTGATCGATCAGCGCCAGCGCAGCGCCGGAGACAGCGGTCACCACGCCGAGGCGCTTGTTGCCGGTCACCAGCAGCACACCGCTCGCCGCCAGGGTGCCCGCCGCGGCGTACCGGATCCAGTTCGTGGATTCGGCCTCATCGTCGCACGTCCCAACACCCGATTCGAATTCTCCCCTGGTTAACGGCACAACCATCATGACCCCTCCTGACCTTCGCGCTCCAATTTGGCTCGGAAACTCAATTGCCTTTCAAGTATCGCTTGAAAACCCGGCATCGGGCGACTTTAATCGCGCTCCGGCCCGCAAAAACGACTGCGCCGCGATCAGCGCTCCTCAATCCAGCGCTCTAATCCAAATCGATCTCGCGCAGCGGCTTGCCCTCCGGAGCATCCTTCGCCTTGCGCATCGCCTCGGCAAACTTCTTCTCCAGCAGGTCCGCCTTGTTCTTCTCCGCGTCCACACTCTGCCTGAAAATCGACTCTGTCCGTTCCCCGTGCTCGCGCATCGCCTGCGCGGCGGTCTCCAGGTCCTCGAACATCCGTTTGCGCGGCGCCGAGGTGTGGCTCACCAGCACTCCGCTCGCCGCATCGATCTTCAGCATCGCCCCACAATCCGGGCACGCCACTTCGAACGTCTTTTCCTTGTTCTTGCTCATGGCAACTCGTATTCTATGCGCTTTCACCCGCTTTTGGCAGCGGTTTTCGCCGCCCCCGCATCAAGAGAAAGGAAATCAGAATGGCATGAATGGCAACCAGGATCGAAAGGTCAACCCAGTCCCAAATGGTAATCGGAATTCGTTCGACCCTGAAGCTTACGACGCCCGGACTTACGTCCTTCACAATGTAAGTAACCGGCCGGCCGTGTTTCCAAAAATGCCAGATCAAACCCGTGTCGAGCAAAAGCAGCATCGCAAGTAGAACCTTGGCGACAAATCGGAAAAATCTCATTGCTTTCGATCTCACTCAATCGTCACATGCAAACTGTATTGCTCCTCGTTTGGATCGGGCTTCTCCCACGAGCGCACATAGTGCAGCAGCAACGTCCCTGTCCCTTTGCCCGTGGGCTCGAACTTGAAGATCTGCACAATCGGCCGCCCCTCGCCAGGCGCGGCAACCGTCTGCGACTGGCCCGTCAGCTTCAGCAGCTTTGTCGATTGCGGATGCACATACCAGTCGTACCCCGTTGTCGGATTCGAATTGAGCCGCACCTCCAGAACATCTCCGCTCTTCAGTTGGACCGCTAACCCCTTGTCCGCATCGGTCACGATCTTGGTCGCCGCCGAAGCAACAACCGAGCAACACACCAACAGAACAACAACTGCGGAAAGAAGCCCTGAGAAAACAAGCCCTGACTTGAAATGGGCCTTCCGCGGCATTCGAGCAACTTGCATCGCGAATCGCCTTTCCGCAGCCGCACCCGAACTCCCGGCCCCGCTGCGCAACCCGAAGATAACTCCGCTGCACTTCGCGCGCAAGCCTGAACGCGATTTCCCAATCTGCCAGAGCGGGGATGCCCCATCCTTCGCCTTGTTTCTGGCGAAGGGTGGGTTCGCACAAACTTGGACGCGAATTTGGCTGACAGCTAAACGCTAAGAGCGAAAAGCCCATCGCCTTGACACGCCCGCGCCCCCAAGCGAAAGATGAATGGGCCGGATGCTCAGCGTCCACGATGCGTCTGCAAGCAATCTCCGGCCGCACCGATCTCTCATCACTTCAGACCCTAAGCCAGGCCCCACTTTAGGAATAACCGAATGACAACCATCTCGACCAAGCCGCTGGGCCTCTTCGCGCCGGCAACCATTGCGCTCTTGAGCCTTCTACTCGCCGTCCCCCCCACTCCCGCGCAATCCGCCGCACCGGCGCGCATCACCTCCACTCCGCTCGAGGTCGACCGCCTCGATCCCGCTGTCAGCCGCATCATCCCTACCAACGCCAAGCTCGAGCGCGTCGCCACCGGCTTCACCTGGGTTGAAGGCCCCGTGTGGGTCAACGGCAGCCTCTTCTTTGCCGACATTCCTTCCAACACCATTCGCCGCTGGACCCCCGGCAAGGGCGTCAGCATCTTCCTCCAGCCCAGCGGCTATCAGGGCACCGCTCCGTATGGCGGACGCGAGCCCGGCTCCAACGGTATGACCCTCGATTCCCTCGGCCGCCTCACCGTCGCCGGCCACGCTCAGCGCGACGTTTACCGCTTCGAATCGCTCAACCCTGAAGCCCGTCAAACCGTCCTTGCCGATCGCTACCAGAGCCTGCGCCTCAACAGCCCCAACGATCTCGTCTATCGCTCCGACGGCTCCGTCTACTTTACCGATCCGCCCTACGGTTTGCGCAAGCAGAACGATTCAGACCCGGAAAAAGATCTCCAGGTCAACGGCGTCTATCGCATCCCTCGCGCGGTCGAGCAAAAGCCCGGCGCGCCGCCCGCGCGCAACGACCTTCAGCTCCTCATCACCGACCTGCCCCGCCCCAACGGCATCGCCTTCTCGCCCGGCGAAAAATTCCTCTACGTCGACTCCACCGAGCCCAAGAAAATCTGGATGCGCTATCGCGTTCTCCCCGACGGCACATTAGCCGACCCCACGCTCCTCTATGACGCAATCGCCGATCCGCGCCCCGGCGGACCCGACGGAATGAAGGTCGATGTCCAGGGAAACATCTATAGCGCCGGTCCCGGCGGCGTCGTGATTCTCTCGCCCGAAGGCAAGCGCCTCGCCACGCTGCTCATCCCCGAGCGCGTGGCCAACGTGGCCTGGGGTGGGCCGGATCGCCGGACGCTCTACATCTGCGCGAGTTCCAGCGTTTACCGCGTGAAACTGTTGATCGCAGGCGAACCGATTGCTCAGAGTAAGTGAGCACCAAATCGAGGACTGGACCGTGAACGAAAGCGTTGATGACCGATCGGCTGTCCCGAGGAAAACACTGCTGGATGGCGCTCAGATCCTCATGCGAGTACTCGGTCCGCACGGGTTTCACTTTGAGTTTCGAGGAGAGGGAAAATCATCCGGCGGTTTCTTCGCATGGGGTGAATTCGTCCGCGCTGAGCGCAAGCTTGAGGTACATTTTCGCTGGAATTTGGGAATGGTCAGGTACCACGCCACCGAACAAAGCGCCGCGCACGATTACTACATGCGTGAACTCGGCGTGCGTGAGGTTTGCCGATATCCCGGATTCTCCGGCGTTCCCGCCGCCGAATTCGAGGGACTGGCGCACGACCTCGCCCTCGCCGAGGATTTCCTTACTGGCACGGCCGAGGTCTTGCTGCGAGCCGCCGCAAAAGAGTCGAAAGACATGGAAGAAGGCAGAGAACCTTACATGGCTCGCGCGGTTGGCGATTTCCGAAGGATCGAGCAGTTGAGAGCTCAATTCCACGCCAAACGGTACAGCGAGGTTATTTCCACCGCGGAACAACTTGGGTACCCAGGAATCCTGAGCCAATCTGAACGGCGAATGATCGAGATTGCAAGCGAAAGAGCATCCGAAGTCAAGACACGCAGATTTCGCTGGCTCAGCTGGCTCCGCTAACCTAGCTAATCGCACGCAGCGCGGCTTACTTGCCGACTCGTTTCCCCCGACGCCTCGTTCCCTGGTCCCTTGGTGCCTGCTCTATTCCCCCACAAACTCCGTCTTCCCCGGCGGCGTCGCCGCCGTTTTGAAGTTCACCACGTGATAGATCGCCGGCTCGGTGCCCACATTCTTAAACCCATGAAGTTGGTTTGATCCGTTGAAGATCACGCTCCCCGGCCCCACGCGGATCCACTCCCCGTTCGAGAGCGTCTCGACCGTCCCCTGCCGGACAATAATCAGCTCCTCGTTCGGATGCTTGTGCGGCGGATGCGACATCAGCCCCGGGTTGAGCGTCGAGATGTGGATCTCGAGGTTCTCCAGCGTCGCCGTCGGCGTGTTGCAAACCATCCGCACCGAGCCGGTGGCCGTGGGCTTGTCGACGAGCGAGTTCCAGTCGAACACCTTCGATCCCATGACGAGCGTAGCGGCAGGCGTTGTGTCGGCAAAAGCCAGTGCATCGCCGGCCACGGCAGTGGCGGCCAGCGCCGCAAACAGTTCTCTGCGATTCATCGTCGTTTTCCTTTTTTGTCAGTCGCCAGTAAACCGGCCAGAGCCGCCGGCACGCAAAAGTCCGTCCGGCTCCTCGTTCGCTGTTACTTATAGTGGACCGCGCCAACGCATGCAACCTCACCAGCGTTCTGCACCCATCCACTCAGCGCCCTCGCTCAACCGGCCCGAAAAAATGGGTGCCCCATCCTTCGCCTTTTTTCTAGCGAAGGGTGGGACAGCACGAACCCGCGCTCCCGGAAGGGCCGCGGAGGGGGTGATTTGGGGCCGAAACGGGCCGTTTTGCGAGCAAAAATCGATAAAAAATCGACAAAAATCGACGAGGATTTTGAGGTTGATTTGTTGATTCTAAAGTAGTTACTATCGTTCCTGGGTATTTTGAGGGCCAAAAATCACTTCTTTTATTGTTTTTGGCCTCAATTGAAGCACGGGAGGGAGCGAAGCCGGCGGAATTGGCGGAGTTCCCCGCACCTATGAAGCCTGAATCGAGCCTCGGCGAACGGGCGGTCTGGCTGTGTCCTGGGGTGATGCTCATAGTTTGAGGATGCGCCAAATGCGCGATATAACCGGCAAACTTCGGGAAGGGAATATTTGGTTTGGATTGACAGAGATAGGGGAGAATTCGGCCTCGGGGGACTTGACACAAAAGCAGAGACCAAGGGAACAAGGGAGCGAGGGTAGCTCCGCCAACTCCGCTAGCCCCGCTGGCTCCGCTGCCGCTACTTCTCCGCCGTCTGCATCGGCTTTTGTCCGGTTGCGGCCGGCGGGTTCACCTGCGCGTTCAGGAAGTTCGTCAGGTCGTCGACGTCCTGCTGCGTGCCCACCATCGGAGGCATGAAGTGGTGATACGGCGAGTCGGGCTTGTACTCGTGCAGCATGGTGATGAAGCTCTCGATGTTGGCGCGGTCGCGCCCCGCAAGCAGCTTGGCCAGCGGCCGGTAGCCGTTCAGCGTATGGCACGCGCCGCATTCGCCGCGAAAGATCGCCTCGCCACGCGAATAGCTCGAGTCCGCGCCGTTCCACACCCAATTGGAATGCGCCAGATAACCGTCCCGGTCGATCTTGATCGCATTCGGCACGCGCACTCCGTTCGAGTACATCCAGCGCCCGATCACGTACGGCTTGCGCAGCATCTCACGCGAGTACTCGCCCGCGCCCGTCGCCACAAGCGCCAGCAGCAGGATCGCCACTGCATGAGCGGTATTGAAGTCAGTGGGATTCCGGTATGCCAAGTAATACGCGACGCCGATGATCGTCGCCGAGGTCATGACGATCACGAGCGCCATGCGCGTGACGGTCGAAAATGTGCCGGTGCCCATGGTATCGATGCCCAGCATCAGCAACGACCGCTGCGCTTGAGGAACCATGAAGAGGTACCAGATGAAAAGGAACGGCATGGCCACAAACGATGGCACCAGCCACTTGACGCTCCACTTCACCAGCGACGACTTGAGCGCTGCCTGCTTGTGGCCGTCGATGCGGCTGGCGCTGATGAGCGCCCATATGCCGGCCAGCGACGCGCAAACGCAGGAGCGCAGCAGCAGGCTCGGCCAGTACGTCGGATTGAAGAACGCGTTCCAGAACTTGCTCGCCTCTTGCCCGGTGCCCGCCACACCGAGCCACGTGGCGCCCGGCGTCAGCATGAAAGTGAGAATGCCGTTGATGATGATCAGCGTGCACACCGAAGCTCCCGCATACACCCAGCCGACCACCAGGTGCAGCTTCGCGTCGATCTTGTTCCACGTGTAGTAGTAGACGGCTGCCGTCGAGAGCTCGACCATGAAGAACACCCACTCAATCGCCCAGCCAAAGACGAAGTTGTGGATCAGCGTGCTGGTCGCTTCAGGATTCGTCAAGCCGATCGCAAACCAGATCCCCACGCCGGAGATCGTGCCGAACACGCCGGTCAGGATGAGGAAGAACTTCGAGTAGCCAACCAGCTCGGCGAGCCAGTCGTTGCGCGCCTCGCGCAAGGCTTTCCGCTCGGCCAGCGGCAGATACAAGCCGCCGCCCACGGCAAACTGCGAAATCATGACGTGGAAGATGGCGATAATGCCGATCACCCAGCCCGACCCGAGATACGGTATGTCCCAAAATGGATAGTTCAATGTAGTACTCCCGTGAATCGTGAATGAGTGAAACAAGTGAAAGAGTGAAGAAGTGAAATAGTGAAAGAATAAATAGCCGGTCAGCAGTGCCTTAGGTGCTGTTGTTTCTGAGCCGGCTTAGAAGCGCGAAGAGCATGTTCTCGACTTCATACGACAAGCTCTGCGCGCTCTTGAGCGATTGCACATCGGCAAACTGAAGCGCGGTTGCCAACTCGAGTTGCGTTTGCAGCTCACAGTTCGATCCGCGTGCGATCAGCAAAAAGCGTCTGAACTCGCGGGGGTTCATCCGGCCGTGACCCTCGGCGATGTTGCTGGGGATTGAGATGGCCGAGCGCCTTAGCTGTGCGGTGAGACCAAAGCTCTCCTCGCGAGGGAATGCCTTAGTGAGGCGGTAAATGACAACAGTTAACTCCATCGACTTCCGCCAGATCTGAAGCTCTCGGAACGATTGCTTAGTCGTCCGCGTTTTCGTCTGTTCGGTCATTACCTTTCACTCCTTCACACTTTCACTTCTTCACTCTTTCACTTCTTCACTCTTTCACTAATTCACTACTTCACTACTTCACTTGCTCACTAGCTCATCGAATCGTCCAGTACCCAATCACCGTCGTTGCCAACAAAGCAAACACAGCAAGCAATCCGAAATAATGCGCGACGCGCGCGCGCCGGCCCGATTCCTTGCTCGGGTCGTAGAAGGGAATCAGAAGCCAGAGCACGATCCCCAGCGTAAACAGCAGAAGTCCAGCAATCTCGCCTGCTTCGCCGGGCAGCACGCTACCCAGCATCTTGAGCATCTCGAACGGGCTCATGAAGTACCACTCGGGATGAATGCCCATCGGCGCCGGCGCCAGCGAATCGTACGGTTTGCCCAGCGCCCATGGAAAGACAGAAGCCAAAAGCGCCAGCACATTGAGCGAAATGATCCACATCGCGATGTCCTTGCGCAGGAAGTTCGGCATGAACGGCATGGACTTGCGCTCGGCCGCCGGTTTAGCCTCTTCACTCTCGGGCACGGCATTGCCGTGGCGCTGCACCAGCCATAGATGAAACGCAAGCAGTGGAATGAACAATGCAGGCAGCACCACAACGTGCAGTGCGAAGAATCGTTGCACGGTAAACTCGGTCACGTCCGGCCCGCCGCGCAGCATGTTTGCAATCGCCGGCCCGATCCACGGAATCGCCACCGGAATCTGCAACCCGACCTTGGTTGCGAAGTAGCTCAACTCATCCATCGGCAGCAGGTAGCCGGAGAAGCCGAAGCACGCGGCCAGCGCCAGCAGCACCATTCCGCTCAGCCAGCCGAATTCGCGCGGCTTGCGGTAGGCCTTCATGAAGAAGACTGAGAACATGTGTACCAGGATCGCGAACAGCATCAAGTTGGCCGCCCAGGCATGCGCCGAGCGGATCAACCAGCCAAAGTTCATCACGAACGTGATCTGCCGGACCGATTCATACGCCTCAACGCCCGGCCGGTAGTACACCAGCAACAGCACGCCCGTGAAGCACTGCAGCATGAAAAGGAAGAGCGTGATGCCGCCCCAGTAGTACCAGAAGGATTGCGCATGGACCGGAACCGTCTTCTTGCGCGCGAAGGCAGCCAGCTCCGAAATCCCCAGCCGCTCATCCATCCATCCGTAAACATTGCTTGCCATCGTCTTTGTCGTCATGCTTCTCGTCCTCGACACGTCAAGGCCGTGTCGCCTTCCACGGTTCACGAACCACGAATCACTAACCACGTCTCATGCCCGCGTCACTTCGACGCCCGTATCGTTCACCGCGACCTTGAAGAGCTTGAGCGGCTTCGGTGGCGGCCCGCTCACATTCGCGCCGGTATACGGGTTGTAAACGCCGCCATGGCACGCGCAGTGGATGCGATCCATCTGCGGCTCGTACTGCACCGTGCAGCCCAGATGCGTGCAGACAGCCGTAAGCGCCACCCATTGCCCATCCTCGTGATGGATGAGCATCGCCGGTGAGGGCCCGAATTTGAACATCAGCACCGACCCCGCCGGCAGCTTCTGCGCATCCTTCAGCGTCACCTCGGTCACAGCCGAAGCGCTTAGCGCCATCTCGCTCGGTGAAGCCAGGTAACGGTACACCGGGTACGCCAGCGCCGCGGCGTAGCAAACGCCTGCCGCGCCCGCGGCCGCCAGAAACGCGCGCCGCGTCTTCACGTCGCCGTTTTCCGGGTGTTCCTGCACAATGTTTTCTGAAATCGCCGATTCGCTCATAACCTATGCCGCGCCCTCCATGGTCTTCTGTGCGCGCGCCATCACCGACACGAGCCAACCAATCACTCCCAGGCTGGCGACGAAGAGCACAAGGAACAATCCCACCACGCCCCAGTTGGTCACCACGGCCCGGTCCCACACGTCGTATCCCTTGCTCAACAGCGTCATATCGCGCACGCCATCGCGATAAACCGTCAGCATGATCTCCACCAGCACCGCAACCAGCACTCCAGCCCAGCCTAGCCATCCGGCAGCAATCTTGCCGAATCCCGCGATCGCACCCACCAGCACAGCCACCACCACCAGCGCGATCCATCCGTAGCCGGCGAATCCTGCAAGTTTGTAGGCCGGGTACAAAGCGTGACCGGCGAGTCCCTGCTTCACGGCTTCAGGCTGCACGCTCGCCGCCCATAATCCCGCGGCCAAATACAACAGCCCGAATCCGGCGGCTACCTTGCCGCCCACTCCTGCCACAAACTTCTTCTCATCCGCGGTGAAGGTGCTGCGCCCCGCCAAGTACACCAGCCACAATCCGCCGATCAGCAGTCCCCCCGCCATCATTAACAGCCAGCGCGGCTCCAGCGTCGGATCGCCCGTCGGCAGAAACGCGCCGATGGCCGACGCTGAATACATCCCGCGCCATGCCTCAGGCCGCAGCATGAGCGTCATATTTGTCGACAGCATCCGCGCCACGCTGCCCGCCAGAAGCCACGCGATCAGTCCCACCCACCATGCCGTTTTCCCCGCTTCAAGCCGGGCAGAGAATTTGTAAAGCAGCCAGTAGACCAGCATCAGCGTCGGGATGAGCGCGATCCAGTAGAGCCCGATCAGCACGCTGCTTGTGTAAAGCGCGCGCCCGTAAAGCACCTGCGCGAAAAGGAGCGGCGGCACCGCCAGATTGATCACGAACGTCATCACCACCGTTAGCCGCCGCGCCAGCGCTCGCGCCGTCACCAGCGAATTTGCCGATTTGCTGAAAAGGCTGAGCAAAATTGCCAGCAGCAGCCCGCCCAGAAGCATCTCCACGGCCACAAAATGCAGCGACAGCGTCACGATGTGCAGCAGCTTCAGCAGCCACACCGGCGCAGGCAAAGGAATCGGATCCACTGCAGGATAGGCATTCATAAGGTCTTGATCGTTCCTTTCACTCTTCAACTCTCGCCGGATGCTTCATGCGAGCCTTTGTGAGCAAATGCGCACAGGCCACGCCGCGCTTCCACGCCGGGTCGAGCGGGCAGGAAAAGGCGGTAGGGCTGGCGCGGTAAATTTTGGACTGTTTTTCTCCAATTTCACTTGGGAAAGGCGAATCTATAATCCGCCGAGACCACGGGTCTGTGATGAAAAGCACATCGGCTTGTGACGAGTTGAATTAGGCTGCCGATTTGGCCGCAGTCGTTACTGCCCCGGAAGCCGCCTTTTGCGCCGGCGTTCGGATGCAGGAAACGTTGCTGCGGCGGACAACGCAATGATGCGACCCAACTCATCCATGCAGCTCACACGCGCTGCCGATTATGCTGTCCGCGTCATGATTCAGTTGGCCGTGCTGCCGTCCGAGAGGCGCGTTTCTCTTCCCTCGCTCGCCCGGGCTACGGGCGCTCCTGAAAGCTTCCTGTCCAAAGTGCTCCAGACTTTGGCGCGCGCCGGGCTTATCTCTTCCCAGCGCGGGCAGTCAGGCGGATTTCGCATCACACCCCGCGGCCGCGAGACCTCGATGCGCGAAGTGATTGAAGCCGTCGATGGCGTGATTTGCCTCAACGTCTGCCTCATGCACGGCCGATCCTGCCCGAGAAAAGCGCGCTGTCCCGCGCTCCCGGTCTGGGTGAGAGCCCAGCAGGCGATGTTGCAGGTTCTTTCCAATGCTTCCCTCGCCGCCATGGCGGCGCAGGCATCGCCGGCAAAACCGGGCCAACAGGTCGCCGCGCGCGGACTTTACATGCCCGCGAAAGCAGGCCGATGATCAGACCCGCGGTGCCGCGTCTCCGATTTGCCAATCGCTCGTCCAATTTGCCAAGCGCGCCTCTGGGGTGTTTCAATCGGATTATTGAAACAGGGGTGCTCCACTGCTTGTGGGGCTGAGAGATACCCTCGAACCCGATCCGGATAATACCGGCGTGGGAAGTTTTCTCCAACCGAGCGGCGTTCTTCTTAACCTCTCTTCGCGGCGCAAGCTCCTTTGTTTCATGTGAGCACTGAAACGAAGGGTCCAAATGCACGCAGCCGCATTCACCGCCGACAGACGATCATCATTCTCCCGCCGTTCCCGTCATGCCTTGGCGAAAGCCTTCTTGCTAGCCGTCTGCCTCGCATTGCTCTTTCCCGCACAATTGTCCGCACAAGCCACGCCGCCTCCGCCGACCGGTTCCTCTTCGGCGACGCAAGCGACCACACAAAACCCCAGCCCTGCGCAGCAGAAGCCCGCTCCTGTCACCACAACGGTCATCGTCCATGGCGAAGTGGAAGATAACTACCTTCCCGAGTCCATCACCGTGGGCACGCTGGACGGCGCCGAACTCAAGAACACTCCGTTCTCGGCGTCAGTCGTCACGCGAGACCTGCTCAACGACCAGGTCTCGCGCCTCCTGTCCGACGTGATTCAAAACGACGCTTCCGTCGGCGACGACTACGTGCCCGTGGGTTATTACGGCGACTACCAGATTCGCGGCTTTCCCATCGATCTTGCCACCGGGTTCGAAGTTAACGGCATGACGATCGCCGGCGAGCAGGATGTGTCGTTCGAAAACAAGGAGGCTGTCGAGTTTCTCAAAGGAATTGCCGGCGTTGAAAGCGGCGTGGCCTCGGCCGGAGGCCTCATCGACTACGTGACCAAGCGCCCGGCCAATATCCAGGCCCTCGATCTCGCCACCGATCATCGCGGCACGGCGTATGGCGCCGTCGACCTCGGCCATCTCTTTGGCAGTCGCAAGCAAGTGGGCGCGCGCGTCAATCTGGCAGGCGAAAGAATCGTTCCCTACATGAATGACACCAACGGCTGGCGCGCAGTTGGCGCCGGCGCAGCGGACTGGAAGCTCAACGCCGCTACCGTCTTCAAGGGAGACTTCGAGTATCAACACAAAACCGAGCGAGACGGCAGCGGCTATCAGCTTCTCGGCGGCACAACGCTGCCTGATATCAACCGCATTTACCGCTCAACGATGCTGGGCGATCAGCCGTGGGGTCCTCCTGACACCTATGACACGTTCAATACCGATGCGCGCCTTGATCACACCTTCTCGCCCTCGTGGCTCGCCTACGCCGCCGCCAGCCTCAGCCACTCGCTCATCCAGGACAACGTGATCTACGCCTATGGCTGCTACTACGAAGCCGAGTGCAACACCGGCTCAGCTCCTTATCCATTCTTCTTTGCGCCTGACGGAACCTACGATATCTACGACTACCGCAACCCCGGTGAGTTGCGCATCGACGCCGAGGCCGAGGCCATTCTGACCGGTCACATCAAGACGGGAGCGATCACGCAGGACATCACAGGCGGCGGCGAATTCTTCCTGCGCAGCGTGCAGGAGCCTGGCTATTACACTCCACAGGAACCATCCACCAGCACGATCGCGGACGGCGCGGTTTACACTTACGTCGGTTCGGAAAACATTTACCAGCCGATCGCGGCTCTTCCACCACCCGGTGACCCTAACTCACTTGAATATCCATTCGAGACTGCCGGCCCGCGCCGACTTTGGGAAGACAGCCGGCAATCCTCCGGCGCGATTCAGGATCGCGTTCATCTTCCCGGCCGCATTCAGCTCATCGCCGGCGGCCGCTACGATTCGCTGCGCGATCACAACTACTCGCTCTGGGCTACCGATCCCACCACGCCGCCCACCATCACCGACAAGCCTGTCTGGCTGCCGCAGTTCACCGTCACGTACAGCCCAGTTGAGAACCTCACGCTCTATTCGAATTACGGCGTGATGCTGTCTCTCGGCCCACAGGGGCCTTTCTGGACCGACAACGGCAGCCAGTTTCTCGCGCCTTTCTTCACGCGCCAGGCTGAGATCGGCGCCAAGTACGAGCCAGGCCAGCGCATTCTGCTTACCACTGCGCTCTTCCGCATGCGCGCGCCATTCTTCTACCCCAAGGTGATCGGAGGCCCCGACGATTACTGCCCGACCGGCGCCGCAGGCGATCTCTGCTTCGAGCAGGAAGGCCGCGAGACGCACGACGGCATCGAGCTCAGCGCTGAAGGCAAAGCCGCCAACTGGCTCCGTCTCAATGGCTCAGCCGCGGCCATGGACGCTGTATCCACCGATACCGGCACGCTTTCGTTTGACAGCAAGCAAGTGATCAACGTGCCGCACCTGCACACCAATGTGTTTGCCGACGTCACGGTTCCTCATGTGTGCGGCCTGCACCTGATGCCCGGCTGGAGCTACACCTCACGCAAAGAAGCCACGCGCGACGATGCGGTGAGCGTGCCCAGTTACAACCTCTTCAACCTCGGCGCGCGTTATACACCCGGCGGCGAGCAAGGCCGCGTCACGTTCCACATTTACGCCGACAACATCGCGAACAAGCGCTACTGGTCCGACACCGGCGCAAGTTACGGCGATACATTTGTGTGGCTGGGCGCGCCGCCGACCGTGCGCCTCGACGCCCACTACACGTTCTAGAGCAACGGGACTCGGTGAAGGACGCAGCCGCAATGAGCGCAACGGCAAAAGCCCACGGCATGGATGGCTCGCTGGTCGAGCCCGACTGGCCTCCGCTCACGCTTGATGAATTGCGCCCAATTCTTGCTCGATTCCCCGACCTGGGCGAACCCACGCAGTTCCTTTCCGCGAGCCCGCGCCCGTTTTCCGCGGCTGGCGTCGTCGCCACGCGCAGTGGCCGCGTCTTCATCAAGCGCCATCATCGAGCCGTGCGCGATCGTGAGGGACTCCTGGAGGAACACCGCTTTCTTTCCCATCTGCTCACGCATGGCGCGTCCGTTCCGCGCATCTTCGCCTCCGTGACTGGCGAAACAGCGATCGAATCCGGCGACTGGACCTACGAGGTCCACGAGATTCCGCCGGGCATCGATCTCTATGAAGACGCCATTTCCTGGACGCCCTTTCTCACTGCGGCCCACGCGCATTCAGCCGGCGCTGCGCTGGCGCGTCTTCACCTTGCTGCGCAGAACTTCACCGCTCCGCCCCGCCAACCTCGACCGCTCGTCGCCAGCTTCACGATCTTCGCCGCCGTCGATCCTTCCGCCGCGATGGAATGCTACCTTGCCGCGCGTCCGCCGCTCTGCGCGAAGGAATCCGTCCACGCAAGCGCGGAACAAGCGCTCGAATTCCTTGCGCCCTTTCACGCCGAGCTTGCGCCGCATTTGCCCGTGCTTAAACCGCTGTGGACTCACAACGATCTCCACGCCTCCAATCTTTTCTGGAGCGACGCAGCTCCGAATGCCCACGCCACGGCCATCATTGACTTCGGCCTCGCCGACCGCACCAATGCTGTGCACGATATCGCCCACGCCATCGAACGCAACATTGTGGAGTGGCTCGCGCTTGTGAACGATCCCGCGCACCCGGACGGTGTATCCATCCACCTCGATCAACTCGATGCATTTTTGGACGGCTACGAATCCATCCGCCCGCTCACGCGCGAGGAGTCGGACGCCCTCGCGCCCATGACGGCTCTGTGCCACGCCGAGTTTGCTCTTTCTGAGGCCGATTATTTTCTAGGCGTCCTGCACTCGGAGGAGAAGGCTGCCATGGCTTATGACGGCTGGCTCGTCGGCCACGCCCGCTGGTTCTCGAGCGCCCCCGGCCACAAGTTACTCGACGCGCTGCGCCGCCGGGCTGGACGCAAAGACTTGCTCCGCGTCGCGCGATCGGAAAAGAAAGCGGCTCAGCCATGATCTCGACCGCCATCGCCGCTTATCTGACCGCTCATGGCTTGGAGCTCGCGGGAGCCATCACGGCGGCATTTGGAATCTGGCTTACCACGCGGCGTTTGCTCATCTGCTGGCCCATCACCCTCGTTTCCATCTTTCTCTACATGGTCGTCTTCTTTCGCGCGGGGCTATTTTCCGACGCATTGCTCCAGGTCTTTTTTGTCGTCTTCACGTTCTACGGCTGGTGGCACTGGTGGCGCGGCGTGCGTGAAGAGGGCGATGTGCGAGTCGTTCCACTGCGGACGCCGAATCTGGTCATCGCTCTCGTTCTTGGCGTGGCTGGAAGTTTTGTGTTAGGAACGCTAGCCAAGCGTCTTCACGCCGCGCTGCCCTATCTCGACGCCATTCTGATGAGCTACAGCCTTGTGGCCACCTGGTGGCAGGCGCGCAAGCATATTGCCAATTGGTGGCTTTGGATTCTCGTGGATGCAATTTACGTCGGCGAGTATATCTACAAGGATCTGTGGCCGACGGCGCTGCTCTATGCGGCCTTTGTGCCTCTCGCCGTGCTTGGCCTGCGCGACTGGCGTCGTGCAGCAGCCAACGTTTAACTTGCCGCTTGCACCACGTTCCGCAGCGGCTCGCCCTTCATATACCGCCGCAGCTCACTGGTCACAGTGCGCAGAGCGCGCGGCGCAAACTGTGGAGTCGATCCGCCGACATGCGGCGTCAGAAGCAAGTTCGGGCATTTCCACAGCGGATGCCCTTCCGGCAATGGCTCAGGATCGGTCACGTCGAGTGCGGCGCGAATCCGCCCTGATTGCAAAGCCTCGACCAGCGCGTCCGTATCCACAATCGGTCCGCGCGCGGCATTCACCAGCAGAGCGCCCTGTCGCAGCAGCCCGAGCTGCCGCTTGCCGATGAGCCCGCGCGACTCCGCTGTTGCCGGAAGGATCAAAATCACGATATCCGCGCGCGGCAGCAGGGTGTCCAACTCGCTTACCGCGTGCACTTCGGGCTCCGAGCGAGCCGTGCGGGCCACGCGAATCATCTCGACAGCAAATGGCGCGAGCATGCGCTCGATCTCCTTGCCGATCGCCCCGTACCCCACCAGGAGCACGGTCTTGCCAGTCAGCTCTTCCTGCAACACTGGCGGATAGACTGTGCTCGTGTCGCCGGTGATTTTTGCGTAGTGCGAGCTGGCCTCGATCCTCCGCCTCCACGCGCCCGCCCGCTGAATGTCGAGATATAGCGAAAAGTACTTCAGCATCGTCAGAATGGCGGCCACCGTCCACTCCGCGGTGGAGATATTGTGCGCGCCATGCGCATTGCAAATCGTGACGTGCGGTCCGACCGTTTCGGGAACCCACTCCGTTCCCGCCATCATCGCCAGCACAAGCTTCACGCCGCGCAGGCGCGGCCATGCGCGTATTGCCCTGGTTGAATAAGGATCGGGGATCCAGACATCGATCTCGACGTCACGATCCATTTTGTCCGACACCGGGATCAGCTCGATCCCCTTGGGGAAATCGCGGAACAACTCAAAAGGTAAAGTGGCTGGGTATCCGACTCGCAGCATGCGGTTTCTTGCGCACGACCGGCGCTCGCTCCTCGATTCCATCCTATCCCAGGACTTTCTCCGCCCCGTCAATGCCGACCGCGCTCATTGACGCTCGCAGATCACGGACGTGAAACTCTTCACCGCAGCGCGTGCCGCAAACTATCCTGAAACAAGGAGAAGGTTCAACCTCGGATCGCAACCATGCGCTTGAAAGCCAAAAAGACGTGGTCCCAGCACCAACTCGCTGCGAAGCTGCGATTGGGAGGCGGCAGTAAGCAGGGACTGCTGACCTTCGAGCGGCGCCGCCTGCTTATCGATGCGGCCAAGACCGCACTGGCCGCGGCGCTGTGCTGGTGGCTGGCGTTGCGATTCGGCTTGCACGACGGCTATTGGGGCTCCATCAGCGCCATCATCGTTTTGCAATCGAATGTTGGCGCGACCGTAACGGCTTCGCGCGACCGCCTTCTTGGAACATTCATGGGCGCTGCGTTCGGCTTCGCATGTTCCGTCTTCGGTGCGCCGCCATGGAATTACATACTCGCCGTAATCCTCACGATTGTCGTCTGCGGGCTGCTCAGTCTCCGCAATAGCTCGCGTCTTGCCGCCGTCACCATCACGATCATCATGCTTGTCCCCAAAGCCGGCCCGCGATGGGAGCTTGCGCTCGATCGCGTCGGCGAAGTACTGCTTGGAATCGTCGTCGCGCTTGCGGTCACCACGCTTGTTTTTCCTGATCGCGCACGACTGTGGCTGCGCGATGGCCTCGCCCAGGAGTTCCTCCTGCTCGGCAGCTTCTTCGAGGCGATTCTCGAGGGCTTTCGCGGCGCGCCGTCGCAGAATCTACCTGCCCTGCGCGAGGATGCGCTGGCTCTGCTCCGCGGAAACAGTCAACTGCTCGAAGCCGCGCGCAACGAGCCGAGTGGCCCCGGCTGGCGGGAGGGTCTGAGCATGCTCTCGCAGTTTGGCCGATCTCTCTATGACGCGCTGGTTGCGCTCGAGCTTGCGGTAAAAGACAGCCACGAAGACCGCTTCGCGCAGCAATTGGAGCCGGCGCTCTCGCGTCTTGCCGCCGACATTCGCACCGGCTTCAATTATGTAGCCAGTTACACTCACAAGTGGCGCTTCCGCGCGCCCGCCCCGGGAATCAATCTGGAGCAGGACATTGCCGACCTAGAAGCGCGCATGGACGAGGTTCGCCACACCGGCATTGGATTTTCGCAGGCCGAGCTCTTGCGCGCCTATGCGGTCCAGCTCCATCTCAAGCAGATTGCACGCTTGCTCCGCGCGACACGCATTGAAACCAGCAACGCCATCGGCGATTCCGAGAAGGTCGTCGATTCCGCGTGAGCCGAACCAGCCCCGCACCTGCCGCTCTCGCCCTCTGCGAAAGCTTAGGGGCAACCGCAGTCAAATCGCCAGCAGTTCCGTGTATACCGCCATCCCCACTACTGCGTCGGCTCCAATCGCATTGAGCGCATCCACTTCCTGCTGGCTGCGAATGCCTCCGGCCACGATGAGTTGACGCTGCGTCAGGTTGCGCAAACGGGCCGCGGTTTCCACGGGAAAGCCCTGCATCAATCCCTCGCCGTCCACATGCGTGTACAGAAATGCCGCAACGTAGGGTTCAAGCTGCGGAATCGCATCGTCCGGCGTCAGCTCCACCTGCGCCTTCCATCCCTTCACGACAATGCGGCTGTTTTTCGTGTCGATCCCGGCCACCACGCGCTCTGCACCGACGCTCCCGGCCAGCTCCGCAGCGAACGCCGCATTGACGTTGCCTTCTGCCGAGAAAAGCGCCGACCCGATGATCACGCGCTTCACGCCGGCGTCCAGTGCTTGCCGTGCGCGCTCAATGGAATGAACGCCGCCACCCGCCTGGCACGGCAGCCGCTTTGCGATCTGCTCGACCAGCAGGAAGTTGTCGCCTTGTCGCATCGCCGCGTCCAGATCGATCAACTGCACGAGCGGAAAGCGCGAGAATTTCTCGATCCAGTATTCAATGTCGTCAAACGCGAGCCGCAGCTTCTCGCCCTGCACAAGCTGCACAATGCGCCCGCCCATCAGATCAATCGAAGGAATCAGCATGGCAGCCTCACCGGAACGCCTGCCTGCGCAAGCTCTTCTTTGAGCGAACGCGAGGTGGATACACCGAAATGAAAAATGCTGGCCGCGAGCGCAGCATCGGCTTTGCCGCGCCCGAACACATCGGCAAAGTGCGCCACTGTTCCTGCGCCTCCCGAGGCAATCACCGGAATTCCGACGGCCTCGCTCACCGCCGCTGTCAATTCACAATCGAATCCAGCGCGCGTTCCGTCAGCGTCCATTGAAGTCAGAAGAATCTCGCCCGCGCCGCGCTCTTCCGCCTCGCGCGCCCATTCCACCACGCGCCGACCCACCGGCTTACGCCCGCCGTGGACAAATACTTGCGCATCGCGCACCGGGTCGGCGGCTTCGGGGTCGCGTCGCGCGTCGATGGCGACTACTACAGCCTGCGCGCCAAAACTGCTGCCGATGGCGCTAATAAGCGAAGGGTCAGCCAGCGCCGCTGAATTGATGCTCACCTTGTCCGCACCCGCCTCAAATACCTGCTCCGCGTCGCGCGCCGAGCGAATGCCTCCACCCACGCAAAACGGCACAAACAGCTCGCGCGCCGTGCGCCGCACCGTATCGAGCAGAGTCTGCCGACCCTCGTGCGTCGCGGTAATATCCAGCAGCACAATCTCGTCCGCGCCTTCACGCGCATGCCGCGACGCCTGCGTCGCCGGATCGCCCGCATCCACGAGGTCGACAAACTGCACGCCCTTCACCACGCGGCCCGCGTGCACGTCGAGACAGGCAATGATGCGCTTGGTCAGCATGCGGCTCCCTTCGCCTGCCACGCGAGAAAATTGCGCAGAATTTTCAATCCCGTCTCGCCTGACTTCTCCGGATGGAATTGCACGCCCATCACATTGCCGCGCTCCACGGCGGCCGCGAATGGCTCGATGTAGTTTGTGACGGCCGCGGTGTCCGCCGTAACAGGACCCTTGTACGAATGTGTAAAGTAGACAAACTCCCCCGGCTCGACGCCGGCCAGCAAGCGCGATCCATTCCGAACTTCGAGAGAGTTCCAACCCACGTGTGGAACCTTTTCCGTGCTTTCGGCAAAACGCGTGCACGATTCAGGGAACTGTCCGAGCCCCGCTTGCTGCGGCGCTTCCGTCGATCCCGCATAAAGCCACTGCATGCCCACACAAATTCCCAGGAACGGTACCCCCCGCGCAATTGCCGCGCGAATGGCGCCCGTCATTCCTGTCGCATCCAGCCGTTCCGTCGCCGCAAAGTGGCCGACGCCTGGCAGCACAATGCGCTCTGCCGCTTCGACCAGCGAGAGATCGCCGTCGGTCACGACCGTCTCAGCGCCAAGATGCCGCAGTGTTTTGAGCACTGAGGTCAGATTGCCTGCTTTGTAGTCGATGACTGTGACGCGCATCAAAGCAAACCCTTCGTCGAAGGCAGCATCTTGCCCAGTTGCTTGTCGCGCGAGCAGGCCACGCGCAGCGCCCGCGCGAATGCCTTGAAGATCGCCTCGATCTTGTGGTGGTTCGAGCGTCCGTACATGGTCTTCACGTGCACGTTGGCCCGTGCCCCTCGCGCAAACCCCTCGAAGAAGTCCGTTACCAACTCGGTCTGCAAATCGCCTACCAGCCGCGTGCGCACTTTCGTATCCACTGCAAACGCCGCGCGCCCGCTCAAATCCACGGCTGCAATCGCCAGCGTCTCGTCCATTGGCATGACGAAGTAGCCGGCGCGGAGAATGCCACGCTTGTCTCCCAAGGCGCGATCGAATGCCTCGCCGAGCGCAATGCCCACGTCTTCGACCGTGTGGTGCTGATCGACATCCAGATCGCCTTTGCAGACGAGGTCGAGGTCGAATGCGCCGTGCCGCGCGAAAAGCTCCAGCATGTGATCGAAGAAGCGAATTCCAGTCGAGACGCTGTACCGTCCCTGTCCCTCGATCGTCAGCTCGATCTCGATGCGCGTCTCGTTGGTGTTGCGCACGATCGTCGCCGAACGCAAACCCGCGCGCCTGCTCGCCGCCCCGCTCTTCTTCACTGTCATCACTTCCCGCCTTCCGTCCGCAGCGCCGCCAGCGCGTTGTTCAGCGCGGTAACGGCCTGCCTCATCTGTGCGCGCGTTCCGATGGTGATACGCACGCGGCCATCGCAACCGGAATCGCTCGATCGGTCACGGACCAGCACGCCGGCGTCGCGCATCAGGCGCACAAACTCCTCGTGCTGCCCGCCAATCTCGACTAAAACGAAATTGGCCCCGCTCGGCCAGTGCCTCACCTTCGCTGCATCGAGCGCCGCCTCAAACTCCGCGCGCGCCGCCAGCACTTCGCCCACGTACCAATCGAGGTACGCAGTGTCTTCAAGCGCCGGCGGCAGGCAGGCCAGCGCCAGCGAGTTCACGCTGTACGGCGAAAGCACGCGTCGCACCCAGCGCATTAATTCCACCGGCCCGGCCAGCAAACCCAACCGCAACCCCGCCACCCCGTAGGCTTTCGAGAACGTCCGCGCGACCACGAGATTCGGCAGCGTTCCCACGAGGTCCATCACTGTCTCGCCGAAGAAATGAAAGTAGGCTTCGTCGACCAGCATTACCGCTTGCGGCGCGCGCCGCGCCAGTTCCAGCAGTTGCGCGCGCGTGGCCACCGAGCCCGATGGGCTGTTCGGATTGGCAACCGCAATTACTTTCGTCCTTGGAGTGATTGCCGCCATCAGCCGCTCAAACGGAAACTGTAAATCGTCCGCAGCCTGCACCGCGACGACGCGCGCATCCGTTGCCGAGGCATAGACCTCGTACATGGTGTACGTGGGTACAGGCATCAACACTTCGTCGCCTGCTTCGAGAAACGTTTCGAAGAGCACGTGAATTGCTTCATCCACGCCGTTGGTCAGCGCCACCTGTTCCGCGCGCAGCCCCAAATGCGCGGCCACGATCGCTTCCACCGGCTCGCGCTCGGGATAGCGGGTGAGCGCTCCAGAAGAAATCTGCGCCAGCGTCTCGCGTACCCGCGGCGAGCATTCGAGCGTGTTCTCGTTAAAGTCCAGCCGCATCGCATCTCGGTTGCCCAGCGGAGGGTGGTACTCCTTCATGGCTTGTACGCGAAGACGCGGGGCAGGAATAAGTGTGGAGACACCTTCAGCCACGGGCCCTCCTTTTGAAGCGCGCTCGAATCGCTTCGGCGTGGCCGAAGAGTCCTTCCGCTTCAGCCAGCAACGCAGCCTTCGGTCCCAACTTCTCCACGCCCTTCGCCGTGTACTGCTGCACGGTGATGAGCTTGACGAAGTCGTTCACGCTCAATCCGCCGCGCACTCGCGCCATGCCGCCCGTAGGCAGCGTGTGATTCGGACCGGAGATATAGTCACCCATGGGTTGCGCAGACCAGCGCCCGACGAAGACTGATCCTGCATTCTGAACCCACCCCAAATCGCTCGCGGTGTCAACAGTCAAATGTTCCGGCGCGAGCCAGTTGGTGATATCGCAGCATTCCTCATACGATCCTGCCACAAAAACAAAACCGTTGCGCTTGAGCGCCTCGCGCGCCACGGCGTTGTTGCGGCTGCGCTCCTTCGCTTCGGCCATTACCGCCCGCGCTAACTCTTCTCGCGCCGTCACAAAGATCGCCAGCGCCTCCGGATCGTGCTCCGCCTGCGCGACAAGGTCGCTCGCAATGTTTGCCGCGTTGCCGCGCTCGCTGGTGACCACGATCTCCGTCGGGCCCGCAAGCATATCAATAGCGCAATCAAATGCGACGAGGCGCTTGGCCGCGGTTACGTAAAGATTTCCCGGCCCCACAATCTTGTCAACGCGTGGAAGACTCGGGGTTCCGTAGGCCAATGCCGCCACGGCGTGCGCGCCACCCAGCCGATAGAATTCCTCGATTCCGAGCAGATGCGCTACGGCCAACGTCTCCGGCGCGGGCTTTGGCGAAACCGCTGCAATCCGCGCCACTCCCGCGACCTGCGCCGGAATCGCCGTCATCAATAGAGTTGAGGGCAACGGGTGCCGTCCGCTGGGCACATAACATCCAACAGACCCAAGCGGGCGCACAAGCTGGCCCGTCGTCAAGCCCTCGACCGTCGATTCATTCCACGATTCCGGCATCTGCCGCTCGGCAAAATCGCGAATCTGCGCGGCTGCCGTGGTAAGCGCATCGCGCAGCGCGGGATCGAGACCCTTCCACGCCGCCGCCATTTCATCTTGAGTCACTCGCAATGCATTCGGCCCAGAAAGTCCATCGAACCTCGCCGCATACCGCAGCAGCGCGCGATCGCCGTGCCTGCGTACATCGGCCACAATCCGCTTCACCGCGGGCAGCACCTGGTCCAGCGCCGCGCTTCCGCGCCGTTCGAGGGCGGCCAGCGTCTCCGCGGCTTCCCGAGCATTTCGTCCTGTGGTCCGGATCAGCTTCATCGTTCGGCTCTCGTCACAGCACGACTTTGTTCAGTGGATACTCGACAATTCCCGCAGCGCGCGCCGCCTTCAGCCGCGGGATAACGTCGCGCGCCACGCGCTCTTCCAGAATCGTATTCACGGCGACCCACTCCGAATCGCTCAACTGCGAAATGGTCGGAGAGTTCAGGGCTGGCAGCACGGCCAGCACACCCTCCAGATCCCCGCGCTTCACGTTGAGCATCAGCCCCACCTGCGCCTGCGCATCGATGGCGCCGCGCAGCATGAGCGCAATCTGGTCGATCTTCTGCCGCTTCCACGCGTCGGCCAGCGCAGCCTTGCTGGCGATCAGGTGCGTCTCGCTCTCCATCACCGTATCAATGATCTTCAGGTGATTGGCCTTCAACGAGCTGCCCGTCTCCGTCACTTCGACAATCGCGTCGGCCAGCGTCGGCGGCTTCACCTCCGTTGCTCCCCAACTGAACTCCACTTTCACATTCACGCCCTTCGAGGCAAAGTAGCGCTTGGTCACTTCTACCAGTTCAGTAGCGATGATCTTCCCTTCCAGGTCCTCAGCCTTTTCAAAGCCGCTCCCTTCCGGAACTGCCAGAACCCAGCGTACCTTGCGCCGGCTTTGCTTGGCATAAGTCAACGTGGTCACGCTGGCGACGTCGAGGCCGCTCTCGACCACCCAATCGATGCCGGTCAGTCCCGCATCAAGCACGCCGTGATCAACGTAGCGCGCCATCTCCTGCGCGCGAATCAGCATGCACTCAATGTCGCCGTCGTCAATCGAAGGAAAGTAGGAGCGGCCGTCCGCGTAGATGTTCCATCCTGCGCGCTTGAACAGTGCAATGGTCGCATCCTGCAGGCTGCCTTTGGGGATTCCGAATCGAAGCTTGCTACCCACGGCTCACCTCCGCTCCCACCGCGATCGGCCTCGTAAAACAGCTCACTGTGCCCTCGTGGCAAACCAGGCCGTCGCCTTCCACTTCAACGCGAAACAGCAGCGTGTCATTGTCGCAGTCGGTGGCCGCGGAAACCACGCGGAGCCGGTTGCCGCTGGTCTCGCCTTTCATCCATAGCTTCTGTCGGGTGCGGCTCCAGAAGGTCACAAAGCCGGATTCCTGCGTTTTGGCATAGCTGGCTGGATTCAAAAAGCCCAGCATCAGCACCTCGCCCGTGCGCGCATCCTGCACGATCCCCGGCACAAGGCCATCCATCTTGTCGAAATCAATTGTTACTGCCTTCTCGGTCATCTCTCATCCTGTCTTTGTCCCGGTTGGGGTTGAAGTTCTTCTCCAAACACGAAAAAACCCACCAGCGTCATTCGCCGGCGGGCTTGAGTGTTTCTCTTTGATCTCTCTGGCCGATTAGCTTAGGCCAAGGCAGTCCGCCGGCATGGTTGTCCCATGGTGGTGGCCGTGATGGCGGAGGCTCTGCATCTCTTTTCAAGGTACGGGCAAAGCCCTTTTGGTGTCAAATGGTTTTGTTGACCCTCATGCGGGAATCCCGGAAAGGAGAATCCTCGCCTATGCGTATGCCCGATCTTACCGCAAGACCATTTTCCTTTACCTGTGAGCGCGTGATGAAGGCATCTCCGGATGTGCTCTTCCGCGCCTGGACGGAGCAATTTGATCGCTGGTTTGCCGAGCCCGGATCGGTTCTGATGAAGGGCAGGATCGACACAGCGTTCTTCTTCGAAACCGAGTTCAAAGGCCAGCGGCATCCGCATTACGGCCGCTTCCTCCGCATGGAGCGCCCTCGGCTTGTTGAACTCACCTGGCTCACCGCAGCAACCAAGGGCGCGGAAACTCAGGTGACGGTGGAGCTGATTGCGAAAGACGATGGCACTCAGCTCCGCCTCACGCACGCCGGCTTTCCCGACGAGGAGTCGAAGAAACGGCACGAGGATGCATGGCCCCTCGTGCTCGCCCACCTGGACAACTGCATGACAAGCGCAGCCTGATTGGAGACTGAATCTGTGCGAGCTGGAAAGCAATTCGCGGCAATCGCTGTGCTCGCGGTCTGCATCGCCACAGCGGCAAATGGAGCATTCAGCCACGCGCAGTCCGTCGCCCCGCACGCGTCACCGAAGACAAAGGCCATCCCGCCGCCCGAAGCGCGTGTCGACATCAACCACGCCAGTGCCGATGAACTTCTCAAAGTTCCCGGAATGACGCCGAGCTGGGCCGGACGCATCGTTCGCTTTCGCCCCTATCGGACCAAGCAGGATCTGCTCGATCATGGCGTGCTCCCGAGCGATGCCTACGACCGCATCAAGGACTACATCATTGCTCACCGAGACGAGCAATAACCTTCGGCCAGCCGGTCAAAACCAGCCTTCAATCCACAGCCCCTGCCAGGCAGCTCCGTTTCCACAAACATTCGCTGCTGACGCGCGTTGCGGCCATTACACTGATCACTAACAGGAGGGACTCCTTATGCAAACCCGGATTCTGGGCACCACCATGCCGGTGCTCGAAGTGCTGCTCGATCCCAACGAGAGCGTGTTTTCAGAGAGTGGAGAGCTCTCGTGGATGACTGCGAGTGTGCAGATGACGACGCATACGCAGGCGGGCGGGGGCGGGGGATTTTTCGGTGTGATCAAGCGCGTGGCCGGCGGCGGAAGCATCTTCATGACCGAGTACCGCGCCATTCAGTACCAGGGCTCTGTCTCCTTTGCCACCAGAGTGCCGGGCCACATCGTGCCTGTGCAGCTTGGGCAGGGGCCGGAGTACATGGTGCACCGGCACGGATTCCTGTGCGCCACGCCCCAGGTGACCATTACCGTGGGTTTCCAGCAGTCGCTCGGCGCGGGCATCTTTGGCGGCAGCGGATTCATGCTGCAGAAGGTTGGCGGCGTGGGCACGGCGTGGATCGAGCTTTCAGGCGAGCTGATCCAGAAGGATCTCGCGCCCGGTGAGATCCTGTTTGTGCATCCGGGCCACGTAGGCGCGTTCCAATCGTCGGTCGGATTCCAGATCACCACGGTTCCCGGGATCAAGAACATGATCTTCGGCGGCGACGGGATCTTTCTGGCGCGGATGGTGGGTCCGGGCACGATATGGCTGCAAACGCTGCCCATCTCGCGGCTGGCGAACCAGATCTACGAGTATCTGCCGCACCCCGAGGCAGTCCCATCAACGCCGGCGGCCGCTGGCGCCGGACTGCTCGGTGGAATCGTCGGGGGAATCATCAGCGGACAGTGAACAATAACCAGTGGTCAGTGGTCAGTGGTCAGTGGTCAGTGGCCAGTGAGCAGTGAACAGTGGGCAGTGAACCGGCATCGCTGGGCATGAGCCTGGCATGTAAGGATTGCCTCGTATGAATCAATCCGCGCAGAGCAAGCAAAACGTTCGCGGACACATCGTGTTCTTCTTCGCCGTGGCGCTGGCCCTCTACGTGGCGTGGCTGATTCGCGGCATGCTGGCGCTCCTTTACGTCTCGGCGCTCTTTGCCGTCGTGCTCTCGCCGGTGGTGCGGGCCACGACGCGAATTCGGATCGGCCGCTGGAAGCCATTTCACGGATCAACGGCCATCCTCATCCTGTTGCTGGCGGTGGCCGGCGCGTTCGCGGTCTTTGGATTTTTCGCCTTGCCGCCGGTCATCAACGACCTGCAGGCCCTGACGGGCGAGTTACCGACCCGCATTCCCGCAATCCTGGCTAAGGTCAGAGAGGTTCCCTACGCCGATCGCCTCGACGCCGCCGATGTCATCTCCTGGATTCAGCGCGGGCTGAGCGGCGGGGCAGAGTACCTGCTGCTCTCGTTCAGGGCCTGGGCAGGAGCGCTGGTCGAGGTGATTGCGGGCTTCGTGCTCACGCTCTATTTCATCCTCGAGGGCGACGGCGCGTACCGCTGGTTTCTTTCGTTCGTGCCGGCTCAGCCGCGGCATCGGCTGGACGCGACGCTGAGGCGCGCAGCCGTCCGCATGGAGAAGTGGCTGGTGGGCCAGCTGAGCCTGATGCTGATTCTCGGCACGGTGAGCACGATCGTTTACCTTTCATTGGGTGTTCGCTACGCCTACGTGCTCGGCGTCGTCACCGGCCTTCTCAATTTGATCCCGGTTCTGGGCGCGGCAGTTTCGCTTGTGCTGGCGATGTTGGTGGCGGCGATCGACAGTTGGGGCCGCGTGCTCGGCGTTGCCATCTTCTTTGTCCTGTATCTACAGATCGAGAACACATGGCTGATTCCGCGCATCATGCGAAGCCGCGTCCAACTGCCGGCTCTGGCGATCTTCATCGCTTTGCTGCTCGGCTCGGCGCTCGGAAGCATTGCCGGAGCGATAGTCGCGATCCCGACGGCCGTTCTGGTGAGCGTGCTGGTCGAGGAGTATCTGGTGAAGAAGAACGACGCGTGAAGCAGGTGTGAAGCAGCGGAGCTAGCGGAGTTAGCGAGTCAGCAAGTTAGTCCGCCGCGGCGGACAAGTTTGCGACAAAACCCCTGAAAACGAAACTGTGAGACTGTGAAACTGTGAAACTGTGGCTGCAAGTTGTTGATTTGGAAGGCTCCACAGTTTCACAGTTTCACAAAAGGGCATGGGGGGTGGGTCTGCAAAAGGGTGGGGGGTGGGTGCCGGAGGCATAGGGGGTGGGGTGCGAAAACGTAGGGGGGTGGTAAGAGCAGGGACATCGGGACCCTTCGGCTTCGCTCAGGACAGGCTCCGGGACTGAGGGAACGGAAAGGCAGGGAGCGAGGGAGTCGGCGGGGAGGAATCCTGGTGTGTTCCTCGATCTCTGCTTGGCGATCATGGGAATATTGTGCACCAAAAGGCGGAAATGATCGGCAAAGTTGGGTTGGATTTTTGGGTAACAACATACTTGGATCATCACACGGAAAGAAGAAGAGTCAAGGGGGCTGGAAATGAACAAGTTGTCCACGCACCGCCAGAACCCATTTCGAGCTACGATGCGGCTATGGACATAAGCCAGACACAACAGAAACGCCGAGCCAAAATAGAGAGACTGCGCGAGTTCTTTGGCGCGGAAGACCGCCCTGAAATCTACGAGTGGTCCATCGAAGACGAGAGATTCGAGTTTCAACTGATGACAAATCAGGAGATTGAGGAATACTTGAGGAACGCGCAGTGAGGGCACTCCTAGACCGAGGCGGGAAAGAAGAGTCCTTCAAGGCATGTCTTGCGGACTTGCCACTGCTCACGCTCTGTGCCGTTTTCCGTCAACTTGCACCGGCCTTCGTCGCTCAAGCCGATTCGGAAGACCAACTTCGGCGTTCCGGTATCGCTCGACACTGTGATCCTGTCGCCCTCTTTGGCGAACCGAACGAATGGCCTAGTTGCCTCAGCCCGTTTCACTGTGAAAGCGTCGCCTTCCCTGTTCAGCACGACTTCAAAAGCGGCGTGTTCAGGCAATTTCTGGATTTGATTGACGCTCTTGGCGTCCTCTTCGACAGATTGGTGAAGAAGCGTAAACATCTTGTCTACCGTACAGGCGGCTCGCTCTTTTACCCAATCCAATTCGCGGGGCACTTCTTCCATAACCACATTATCCGCGTCTGCGAAAAACACCGCCACAATAAAATGCCGCCCCTCACGGAGCGGCTGTCTTGCGCTTTCCTCGTCCCTGCCGCTTAGAATGGCCTCGCTGCGGTCTTGCCCGTCAGTTCGGCGTAGGTGATCCGGCGTCCGACAATCTGAGAGACGACCAGCGCAAAGCGATCAGCGTCATTCAGCGGGTTGTCTGTAGTGGCCCGATTGTTGTAGCGAAATACCTGCTCTTCCACGTACCGCGTCAGGTGAAACGGCTCCACGCTTACATACGTGCCGTTTAATCCGCGCTTTAATAGGCTCCAGAAATTCTCCATCCCGTTGGTATGGATGTGGCCGCGAACGTATGCCTCCGCATGGTTGATGATGTCGTGAAGGTACTTTGTACTCAAGTGTGAATAGACCTGAAATTCGTCGGTGATAATCTGAGCGCCTTCGGCTACATGGGCGGTAACCAAAGGGTCGATGGTGGTCTTCAAGCGATCCACGATAACGCGGGTTCGCACTGGACCGCCACGCTCCAGCATCCCTAAGACGATTGCTTTTCCCTTGCCGCCCTTGGCTGACTCAGCCTTTGGACGCTTCGATTTGTGCATGTTACTGATCCGGCTTCCGACGAACGATTCGTCGATCTCCACGGGGGCAAATAGACCAATCTTCTCAGTGGGTTCGTCCTTCATGGCGAGCCGAATCCGATGGAGCATAAACCATGCGGTTTTCTGCGTGACTTTGATGGCCCGGTGAATCTCGTAACTGCTTACTCCGTTCTTGCAGTTGGCGACCATCCACATTGCCATAAGCCACTTGTCTAGGCCGATAGGAGACTCCTCAAAGATGGTTCCCACCTTGATGCTGAATTGTGCCTTGGGATGACGGCTCTTGCACTGCCAGACGCGGCGCTTTGCCACATAGGAAGCATCCCTGCGGCCACAGGTAGGGCAGACCACTCCATTCGGCCAACGGCTCCCTGCGAGATAGCGGATGCAGTTGTCGGGATTGGCGAAGTAAGTAATCGCCTGTTGGAGTGTCTTTGGCTCGTTCATGGCTCAATTATGAAGGGGAAAAAGTTGAAGTCAACGGGGCAGCGATGACCGGCGATGGGGTGCGATTTTCACCTGCCGCTGCTGCGTGTTGGTCTGGGGTACTTCCTGGGGTCGGGCTTCCTACGCTTCGGGGAGTCGTTACGTCCAGTGTAGTAGCGATACATGGCGCGATCTGTTTCGATCTCTTCCTTCGCCCCTCGCTTGATCGCTCCCCAATCGTCTCCAATGACAGTTTTAGCCCGATTCCCCACTTTGCGTGCGGCATTGGTCAAAGTGTCACTGACGCTGGACGCCATCGAAGTCCTCTTGATTCCCATTCTCCGGCTTTCCTAAATTTCGCGCCACAAGAATCGTAAGGAATTTTATCTATCGTCTGGCTCGTCGTCCTGACTGCTACACTGTGGGCAAACTACGTGTCCACTATTGGTTGCTTGGTGAAAGAAATGCTCCGTACTGGCGGCTGCTATCAACATCGCTAAGAGGCACGCCACGAGTTTCAGTCGCTCCCTCTTCTCCGCATAATGCCATGCCATTCCAGTCGCTATTATGAATGAAATTGCACTAACAAACTCTAAAGCCTTCCATGCGAAATAGGCGAGATTCAGCTTCCATTTATCACCCATCAACATGACAGCACAAAGAATCAGCAGAGCGGCAGCGGAGAACCATAAAAAATCTCTAACTTCCTGCTTTTGGTTGCGCTTCCATTGGTCAATATCTTCGCCCTTTTCTACGGCGTCCCAATAGCCAACGCTCGGTGACACGAATGTGCGAATTGAGCTAATGAGCACGACGAGGGCGAATAGGATCAACGGCCACAGAACGGTCAGATCGAAGTCTATGACGAGGTTTCGCACTGTCCTCCGTCCATAGTGCTCTTAGGCTGAGTCTTGAGGGAGGTCTTTAGGCTTTGGGCCGCGTCTTTTAGGTTTTAGCTTGGATCGCTTCTCGTATTCTTCGAGGCGCTGATTCAAAACGGTTTTGGGAACCGATAAGACTCTACCCACCAAAGCGTTAAACCTGTCGAACTCGGGTGAAGTTTTCGCCTTGGGCTTCATGCACCCATGATACCGCTCTATTCGTGTAAGCGGGTGGAAAGCAATTCCATGAAATCCCGAACATGCCCCAATGTTTGCCACGCTTCCCCGGCGCTGTAGTCCTTACGCATGTGGGCTACGTGGTTGCGCCAAGCGTCCTTAAAGTAGCGGAATTGGGCGGCACAGCCAGAGAAGAAAGTGAGCATTTCATCTTGCTTTTCGCTCTTTTGCATGTGACGCAACGGCTCTATCTGAGTCTCTATTCCAGAGATTACACAATTCCAATCGACTAGTTCTATGGAGTGCTTAAATGGCACCTTGAGGTCCATCGCCATCGCGTACAAGCCAACCTGGAGAACGCCCATACAGTGAAAGACGCAGGCCGTATTGCAGCCTACGGAATAGCACCGGCAGGCTTCCGTTGCATCGTGCTTTGCCGATGGGAACGCTGCAATGGTCTTTGCCCACCATTTTTCAGGTTCCCTAAAGAGCCATTCATTCTGCGGCGGCATGAACAAGAAAACCCTATGGCGTAGCTCATCCTCCATGACTTCAAGTAGGATCGTCAGTTTGTCGGCCATGTCGTCAATGTGCCGGTCGGGGTCGTCCAGGTACTCCATGATTCTGTCCAGCCGGTCAATCGTTGCAGTAAGGCCGTGAGCCTTGAGCCACGGACGCATGATATTTTCCATGACCAAGATGCTTTGCCGGTCGTTGTCAGAGAACTCAACCCCCGCCATTCCGTGCCCCAAATAGGCTCCGTACCGGGCCTGCATGTCGTCTCGAATCCGGGTGAGTCCCGAGGCGTGGTTTACGAGGTTCCAAGTCTCTGTCTGGATCATGTCCAACAGGGTAACTAAGTGGGGTTGCATCTCAGGGAGAAAACTTGGGAGCGGAAGCTCTAGGACGGCGCTAGTCATTCAGCACCCCCTCTGACGGCCCTTGATGAGCCAAGTATGTTTTTGCCGATTTTTGCGGAACGTTTTCAATGGGTTGAGGGGTTGGGGCGAGTTGGGAGGGTTGACAAAAAGGCAGGGATCAGGGGACAGGGATCAGGGATCAGGGATCAGAAAGCGGCCGGCGGCCGGCCCGGCGGGCATGAGTGGACAGCCTGGCATTACAGTTTGGTCCACTTTGCGCCGCTGCTCTTTCAATAGAACTGATGCAGCGAATTCATCGCCGGGGACCCCGGACTGGAGTCCGGTGCTACGTGAAGACGCTGGACGCTCTTTTAGGATCAATGAGTTAGGTGGGAGAACGGGAGATCTGCGTGGTCGCGGAAGAATTTGCTTGACATCGAGTACTCTATTGTATAGAGTACTCTTCATATGAAGGCAGGGAACGCGGGATCGAGGGAACACGTGAGCAAGGGAACGAGAAAGCAGGGGTTGGCGGAGTTGAGGTTCGTGCTATCCGACGTCCCAAAGGCGGGACCCTTCGGCTTCGCTCAGGTCGTGCTCTGGGCACCCGCCGGGAGCAACAGGTAAGACAAAACGAAAAGGATGAGAGGCGAACTATGGAGAGCAATGTGAAGGACACGGAATTGACGGAGCGGCTGGAGCTGATTGCGAACATGATGGCCGAGGGTCGGCGGAGCACGACGAGATGGGCATGGACGATTGTGCTTTGGGGGGCGGCGTTTTACGTGGCCATCGCATGGTCTTCAGGGATGTTTGGCGGGCCGATCTGGGGCCAGCACTACATGGCATGGCCGGTGACGATGATCGGCACGTGGTTGCTGACCTGGACCCTGGCCGGACGGATGCACAAAGGCGCAAAGGCACCAAAGACGACAGTGGGGCGGGCAATCATGTCCATTTGGACGGCCATGGGAATTTCGATGTTCGCGCTGTTAGTGCCGCTGGGGTTGAGCGGCAGGGGTGACCAGCAAGTGTGCGTGGCCGTGGTAGCGACCCTGCTGGGGACAGCCAATGCCGCCTCGGGCATCCTGATCAAGTGGAAGGCGCAATTTGCGTGCGCGGTGGTGTGGTGGCTGGTCGCGGCGGCCTCCCTGTTTGGCAGCGCTACGCAAAGCCTGATCGCGTTTCTGGTGGCCATTTTCTTTTGCCAGATCGTGTTTGGGATCTACGCGATGATCTGCGAGTCGCGGCGGCGGCGGCAGGTGCAGGGGGCGGCAAATGCCTGAGCTGCCGGAGTTGAATCCTGTGATTCACGGGAAGCTGCGGCTGGCGCTGCTCTCGCTGCTCTCGGGGGTGGACGAGGCGGAGTTTACGTGGCTGCGAGAGAAGACGGGCTCGACCGATGGGAACCTGGGCGCGCAGTTGATGAAGCTGGAAGAGGCGGGGTACGTGGCAATGAAGAAGCGATTTGTGCTGCGCAAGCCGCAGACGCTCTACCGGATGACGGAGAAGGGGCGCGCGGCGCTGAGCGAGTATGTGGAGGCGCTGAAGCAGTTGCTGGGAAATGCAGTGATTAGTGGTTAGTGGTTAGTGGTTAGTGGTTACTGGGTTAGTGGTTCGTGATTAGTGGTTCGTGGACGGCTTGTAGCCAGTAGCTCGAAAGTTGAAGGCGTTCAGCCCGGAGGGCGCGGAGCAGACTTCGCGAATGTCAACGACCAGGCGATTGATCGGCGGGTTCGGATTCCAGAGACTTGCGGACGCGGGACATGATGGCGAGGTAGTAGGCGAGATTGTGGATGGAGTTGAGGGTGGCGGAGAGGGGTTCACCGGCGTTCATTAGATGGCGCAAGTAGGCACGCGAGTAGCGGCGGCAGACGGGGCACTGACAGGCGGGGTCTGGCGGGGACTGGTCTTCGGCGAATTGTTTGTTCTTGATGTTGAGGCGGCCCTCGCTGGTGAAGAGCAGGGCGTGGCGGGCGGCGCGCGTGGGTAGTACGCAATCCATCATGTCGACACCCATGCGGGCGTAGAGCTCGATTTCGTCGGGATAGCCGACGCCCATGACGTAGCGCGGCTTGTCTTTGGGCAGCAGCGGCAAAACTTCAGAGATCATTTCAAGGGTGAGCTCGCGCGGCTCGCCGACGCTGAGGCCGCCGATGGCGTAGCCGTCGAAGTCCATTTCGACGAGGCGCTCGGCGCACTGGCGGCGGAGATCGCGATGCATGCCGCCCTGAACGATTCCGAAAAGGGACTGCGTGCGGCGGACCTGTGGATCGAACCACGGGACATCATGACTGTGGGCGCGGAAGTGATCGAGAGAACGGCGGGCCCAGGCCACGGTGAGGCGTAGGCTTTCTTCCACGCGGGCGCGTGAGGCGGGATACTCGGTGCACTCATCAAAACTCATCACAACGTCGGCGCCGAGGGCGATTTGAACGTCGATGGAGTGCTCGGGGGTGAAGAAGTGCGAACTCCCGTCGAGGTGAGAGCGGAATTGAACGCCGTCGTCAGTGACTTTGCGGAGCGAGCTGAGGGAGAAGACCTGAAAGCCTCCGGAGTCAGAGAGGATGGCGCGCGGCCAACTGATGAAGCGATGCAGGCCGCCCATGCGGCGGATGGGTTCGTGGCCGGGGCGGAGATAGAGATGGTAGGTGTTGCCAAGAATGATTTCGACGCCGAGGGATTCGAGCGTGTCCTGGGGGACGGCTTTGACGGTGCCCTGCGTGCCGACGGGCATGAAGACAGGGGTTTCGACGGTTTGATGCGGCAGGAGGAGACGGCCGCGGCGGCCGCCGGCGGCGGATACGGCGAGGAGATGAAAGAGCGGGGGCACGGAATGATTCTAGTGGACGGGGAATGAGAGGCAGGGACAGGTGAGAGGTCTTGGTGCGTTTATGGTGCTTGCTTGTATTCGATCACGCGGCTTCCTGCCGGGATTGCCGTTGAGGGCGAACGCTCCGGTCGCTGATCCTGGGCGATCCACTTGCGCTCAACGTGCGATTCAAACCGGAAACTTCCGGCCAAGTTGATGCACCTTTCTTTAGAAAACGCTCCGCAAACAGGACAATCGAAATCGAGCGAAGAATAATTAGCCATTTGGGTTTTTACCGCTTTTCGGCCTGCGATGATGGTCAAAATTGAACATCTTTCATGGCCGGAGCTTTGTAGGGTAGTTGCAAGCACCAGTTCCCGCATCGAATCCGCACGGCAACAATTCAAACAGCCCCCTCAAAAACTTCTGCACTCAATCCCTCCCCCAGAATGGCTGGTAAGAGTCGGGAGGAATCCCGACTCGTGTCTGCTTGGGGAAGTGTGCGAGTTGGTGGGTTTGCTGGCGAGGCGACGCGATATCGCGGCGATGCGACAGAGCCGGACCGCTGCTTGGCTATTTGCTGTCGCCGCCGAGATGAACGAGGAATCCGGCGCGGGCGGTACGCGGCTGGCCGAGGGTGGTGGTCGGGGTCTTGGAAACCTCGATGGAGCGGTTTAAGAGATTTTCGCCGGCGGCGAAGAGCTGGAAGCGGTTGCCGAAGTTGTGCGAGGCGTAGGCGTCGAGGCGAAAGTAGCCGTGGAGGAGATAGGCGTTGGCGTCGTCGTCGAACTGGCGGCCGCTGAGGCGGCTTTGGAGGCTGAGGGTTCCGAGAGACGGCCGGGATGCGCGGAGGTTCAGCGTGGCCATGTTGCGCGCGACTTCGGGAATCCATTTGCCCAGGTCCTGAGTGCCGCGCGAGACCACGGCGTGGGCGTACTGGTAGCCGCCGTCGACTGCGATCCAGGACCTGGGCGCAAGCTCGTAGTCAAGAGAGACGCCGCGGCTCTCAATCTGGCCGAGATTTTCGCGCATGAGCAAGATGGGCGAAGAGTCGGGATTGATGGTGAGAGCGGCGATGGGCCGATTGACCTGGGTGAGGAAGTAGCTGGAGCGAATGCTGCCCCAGGAGCGCTCGGCGGCCAGACCGGCTTCCCATCCGGTGGCCCGCTCGCTGAGGAGATTGCCATTGGGGAGGGTGAGCTGGCTGCCGACCTGCGTGGAGCGGTAGAGCTCGCTGGGCGTGGGAGCGCGGAAGGCGCGAAATCCCGAGGCAGTGAGGGCCCAATGTGGCGACAGCTTGCGCGAGAGGCCGAGGCGCGGATCAAAGATGCGTTCATCGCGTTGTGGCGGCTGCGTGGCGGTGGGCGTCCAGGCTGAACCGTTCCACTGCGTTTCGTGGCCATCGTAGTTCTGGAACCAATCCATGCGGGCTGAGGCGACGAGCGTCCAGGCATTGTGCTCCCACATGGCCTCAGCGTAGGCGGCCGAGTCGCGCTGATGATCGGCGAGGTTGGTGAGCGCGGCGGTGCTGCCGTAGGTTTGCTCGCGGTCCCAGACGCGGACGTCGTGCGCGTCGGCTCCGGCAACAAACAAGAGGCCAGCGCCGAAGGGCTGGCTCCAATGCGCGGCCGCGCCGAGCTCGTTGTCGGGGACATAGGAGAAGCGCGTGGGGATTTCGCCGCAGCGGTAGGTGCAAGCCGCGTCGCCGAAGTTGGGCAGATTGGAAATGCTCGAGAAAGTCTGGCGATTGCGCTCGTCCGATCCGTAGAGGCGCAGGGCGAGCGCGGTGTTGCGAGCATTTTGCCAATCGGCGCCGGTGCTGTAACGAATGAGACGAGTGGCGTTCCGCTGGTAGGGAGTTCCGTTGTGGCGCGACTCGTTAAAGCCGGTGGCGCGCGCGAAGAGCTTGAGATCGTGAAGATTGCGGCCGGCCGTGAGCAGAGCGTTCTGGCTGTGAACATTGCTGGGGACATCGACCGGGCCGCGCTGGGATGGAGCTTCCTGAATGTATCCGTCGGTGCCGATGAGGCCGCCGGCGGCGAGAAGATTCCACGGGCCGCGATGGGCACCGGCCAGCAAGCTGTCGTCGTAGGTACCTTCGCCGCCAAAGCTGGAGCTGAGCTCGACGAGATTCGACGAGGGGCGGACGGGAATGATGTTGATCACGCCGCCTATGGCGCTCGAACCGTAGAGGTCGCTGGCGCCGCCGCGAAGGAGCTCGACGGATTGGATGGAGAGCTCGGGCTGCTCCTGCCAGTGAATCCATCCGCCGAGCGGATCGTTGAGAGGGACATCGTGCTCCGTGACGAGAGTGCGGCTGGCGGAGGTGGAACCGAGGGCGCGAAGGCTGATTCCCTGCGAGGAAGGGTTGGCGACGAGCGAACTGGAACGGCGAAAGAGCACGACGCCGGGAAGCGCGCGCAACTGATCATCGAAGGTGATGGCAGCGGTCGAGCGCAGCGACTCGCTGGTGAGCAGGCGCGTGGTGACCGGGCTTTCCAGAACGCCGAGGGGAGCGCGATAGGCGGTGACGGTGACTTGCTCGGGTGCGGCGACCGGAGCGGGCGGGGGCGCCGGGGATGCAGATGGGATTTGCGGCGGGGATTGGGAGACGAGGATCGGCGTGAGTGGGAGGATGGACAGTGCAATGACCAGCACGTGTGCGCCACAGATCGCGTTGTGTTCGAACCACCGCATGGGTTGCACTCTCAGGGAAACGGGGAAAAAGCTCTTCAACCATTGTGCGACAGCGGGCCAGCCTGTGCGACGGCGACGGCGGGAGTGGTATATTCCGTTGCAGCCGAGAGGTGAAGCGGGGATTCTGGGCGATTCCAGCGAGGGAATCCAAGGCTGCGCGGTGAGCCGATGCTGCTGAACGTGGATCGCGCGTATGGAGCGAGGAGGGATGCGAGATGAGTTCGCGAGGATATCCCCCGAAGGGCGCGGAGGCAAAGCGAAAGGCAGACGGGTTGGCGGGAAAAGTGTTTGTGAGCAGCCCGAGGACGGACCTGGTGGCGGTGCGCTGGACAGGCGAAGACGGGACGGGGACTCTGCTGTATAGCGGCGAGCAGTTTGCGCGCGACTGGGAGTTGGCGGGAGCAGGCGGCCCGAAGTGGAGGGTGCGAGCCGGAGCAATTGCATTGGCGGCGATGGTGGGGATCGGGCTTTACGGCGGAGTGAGAGAGTGGGAATCGATCGCGGCCAGCCGAGGCCAGGCTGCAACCCGGCAACCGGGGAGCGTGGGCGCCGGGGTGGACGCAAGAACGTTGCACGACAACGTTGGAGCGCTGGCGGCGCAGGCGTGCTCCAGGGGCGCGGACGCATATGTGCGGTCCATTGCAGGGCAGGGGTTCCTATGGATTGGCGCCGAAACGCCGAATGAAAGATTCAATGGAGAGGTGGCGGTTACCGTGGCCCCGGGGATTACAACGAGCGTGTCGGACAAGCTGCTGCTGGAAGACAGGACGGGAGCGTTCAAACGCGTAGAGCTGGTTTGCAGCTACAACAGCGAGGAGAACGAAGTTTTGAAATATTGGATTGCCGATAGCGGCGAATAGAGATGAAAGCAGAGTGCAGGCAGGTTTGAGAAGAACATCCCTCAGGGGCTGAAGCCCACGATCATTTTGCTGCTCGGATGCCGGGGATGAATCCCCGGCCTACCTCAAGACGCCGGTGCCGCGCGGGCAGGCGCGGCGGGCGAGAACCAAGAAAATCAAGAGACGAAAATCAGGGAGCGAGCGGAGGCAGCGCAGGGCGCACGCTGGGCTCGGCGGACGGCTGCGCGGCGATCGGGGCGTTGGCAGTGAGCGCGGCGCGGACCTGCTTTGGCGCGGCGGCAGCAGGCGCGGCCGGGGTTGAGCTGTGCTGCGCGGCGACGGGATTGGCGGCGGAAGCCGCCGGTGCGGCCGGGGTCACCACAGGTTGCGCGGCGGCAGAGGGCATGGGGATGGAGGCGCTGCTCGCGATTGGCTTTGAAGCTGACGGCTCCTTCGCAGTTGAGGCGGCGGGTTGAGCGACGGCTGCAGCGGGTTTGGGGTTGGAGGCATTGGCGTGGAGCTGCCTGGAAGTGGAGGCGGGCAACGCGGTGGCCGGGGAGGGCTTGGGAATGGAGGCGTTGGCCTGCAAAGGCTTGGGGGCGGCGGCGGGTGCGGAAGAGGGTTTGTCGATCGGAGATCCGGGATCGGATGGAGAAGTGGATTCCGTGGCGGCTGGTTCGTCGGTGTCCGGCGCCGGAGCTGGGGGCGGAGCATCCAAGACTGTTGACTGGTCGACGAAGGTCGAGGGAATCTGAGGGGCCCAGAGCTCAGTGAGGCGGAGCACGCCGAGGAAGGTGACGACGAGGATGATGGCGGCTGACGGAACCCAGAGCATGACACTGCCGCTGGTGGCCGGAAGCAAGTGAATGAGGCGCAGTTTGGTCCGCTCCCAGAATTTGCGTTCAGTGGGCTGGTCCGGCGATTCGCCGGAGGAGACGGCGACAGGAGCGATTGCGGGTGCGGCCGGCTCGTAGGTTGAAGGAATCAGTTGCAGGCCGGCAAACATTCTGCGTTCCTTGGGCCGCTCGGGTGCGGCGGCGACGGGGGCCATAGCGATAGGAGCGGCGGCGACAGGGACGGCGGGGGCGGCGATGGGCGCGGCAGCGGGAGTTTCAATGGGCGCACTCGATTGCGGGACCAGTTGCAGGCCGGCAATGACTTTGGAGACCATGGCAGCGTCAACCTGGCGGAGATTCATTTTTGCGCACAGAGCCAGCGCGTTAAAGCAAAGGTTGTTGATGGTGCGGGGAGTGCCGTGGCTGGCCTCGGCGATGAACCTGACTGCGCCTGCGGTGAACAGGGGCTGGCCAAGATAGCCCGCCATTTTGACCCTGTAGTCGATGTAGCCGACGGTCTCTTCGGCGGAGAGCGATTCGATGTGGCAGACCGTGGAGATGCGCTGGCGAAGCTGGACGAGAGAAGCGTGGAGTAATTTTTCAGATAGCTGCGTCTGGCCGGAAAGAACAATTTGGATCAACTTGCCGCGCGAGGTTTCGAAGTTGGTGAGGAGGCGAACGCGCTCGAGGACGGCCTCGGAGAGGTTCTGCGCCTCGTCGATGACGATGACGAATTTGCGCCCGGCGCGATTTTCCTTGATGACAGCGTTGCTGAGCTGATCGTGCATCTCGGCGCTGCCATGCGCGGGAACGATGTCGAGGTCGCGGAGGATGTAGGCGACAAACTCGCGCGGCTCGCACTGGGGGTCGATATCGAAGAGGAAGACGACGCGGGCGGAGTCGCGGATGTCCTCGAGGAAGCGGAAGAGGAGAGTCGTTTTGCCCATTCCGGGGGGCGCAATCATGGCGGTGAAACCGCGGTTATTGGAGAAGCCGAACTCGAGGGCTTCGAGCGCCTGCTGATGGGTGCGGCTGAGATAGAGACAGCGGGGATCGGGGTTGACTCCGAAAGGTTCTTCCTTGAAACCGAAGTGCTGCAACAGCATGATGCGAACCTCCAACCTGCGGCGGTGCAGCGAGCACCGGCGTGTGCGCGGAGCCGAGAAGCTCGTGCGGCACGCAGAGCGTTGGATTTATGTTATCTGGAAAGCTCCATCTACTAATGGGCTTCGAACCAATCCGGTTACCTGTAGTGGGGGTTTTGGTGCGGTTTGTGGGGAATGAGAGCTAGTCGCTGGGCCAGTAGGGGCTTGCGATGCGGACGGCCGCGCTTGGATCGGCGGCGGGAGCAAGATTGGCGAGGAGTTGGGCGGCGGTGAGGCCGGATCGGGGATCGACGGCGTGGGGAGCGATTTCGGCGAGGGGGATGAGGACGAAGGCGCGCTGGGCGAGGCGGGGATGAGGGATTTCGAGATTGAACTCCGAAAGGACGAGGTCGTCGTAGAGGAGGAGATCAAGGTCGAGGGTGCGGGGGCCGTTGGAGAGGGCGGCGGAGCGGTCACGGCCGAAGCGGCGCTCGATGGAGAGAAGAGCGTCAAGGAGCGGGCGCGGTGCGAGATCGGTTTCAAGGGCAATGACGGCGTTGAGGAAGCGGGGCTGATCGGAAAAGCCGACGGGCGCGGTGGAGTAGAGCGAGGAGCGGGCGGCGATGCGGCCGAGTGAGGCGAAGTGCTGGAGGGCTGCGGCGAGCGTGGCGTCGGGAGGGCCGGCGGGGCTGGGAAGGTTGGCGCCGAGGGCGATGGCTGCGAGGGGCATGGGACCAGACTAGCGGAGTTAGCGGGGTTAGCGGAGTTAGCGGAGTTGGCCAGGCCGCCGCGCTTCGCGCGAGTTAGCGAATTGGCGTGTGCTTCGCGCACGGTGGCAAGTTGGCACGGGCCGCTTCCCGCCCTAGAGCGGAACCAGAGTAACCGTGTCCTATTGAGTTTTGCGCAGGGTCCCCGCTCCCTGATGGTCGCGTCGACTTGAATTCAGTGCTTTCGGGATACGCCTACTCTGGTTCCGCTGTAGCCGGGAAAGCAAAGAACCGGCGAGGGCGGAGGCACCCGTGGAGTGTGCGGAGTGAGCGGCGGCTGATCTGGTAGCATCGGTGTTCGGAGAAATGCATATGGACACATTGAGCAGCGCGGGGCTAGGAGCCCGGCGCAATGAAGATATCGCGCTGGATCTGATGAAGTTTGTGGCGGGGACGACGGGCGTGGGCAAGCCGGCGGTACCATCGACGGGATTTACCGGAGCGGGCGGGGCGAAGCCGGAGGAACACGTGAACCAACTGCTGGCGCTTTACAGCCGCTGCCTGAAGGCCGTGGAAGGAAAAGGGCCAGAGAAAGAGGCTGCGAAATAGGCGGGGAAAGACAGTTGCGCGTGGCGGTGGCCGGCGCTGGGGCGTTCGGGCGCAACCACTTGAGGGTGGTGCGCGAGCTGGAGACGGCGGGCGAGGGCGTGGCCCTCGCGGCCGCGGTCGATCCAGATGCGGCGCGGGCGGAAGAGGCCAGCAAGCAGTACGGGATCAAGGTATTCGCAACGATCGACGAACTGCTGAAGGCTGACCTGAAGCTGGATGCGGCGTGCGTGGCTGTGCCGACGGTGAAGCATCATGAGGTGGCCGTCGCACTGCTCGAGGCGGGACTGGACCTGCTGGTGGAGAAGCCGCTGGCGGCGAATCTGAGAGAAGCCGACGACCTGATTGCGCGCGCGGAGCGGCGCGCAAAGATTCTGCAGCCGGGACATCTGGAGCGGTTCAACCCGGCGGTGCTCGCGGTGGAACCGGGTCTGAAGAGGCCGATGTTTTTTGAGGCGCACCGGCTGAGCGTGTTTACGCCGCGGGCGCTGGACGTGGACGTGGTGCTGGACCTGATGATCCACGATTTGGACATCGTGCTGACGTTCACGAAGTCGGCGGTGCGCGAGGTGCGCGCGGTGGGCCTGCCGATTCTGTCGCCCAAGGTGGACATTGCGAATGTGCGGGTCGAATTTGAGTCCGGGTGCGTGGCGAACTTTACGGCGTCGCGTGTTTCGACGGAGCGGGTGAGGAAGCTGAGGTTCTTCGAGCCGCGGCAGTACGTGTCGATCGATTATGCGAGACGGGATGTGCTGGTGATTCGGATCGACCCCCTTGCGGGGGGGCAGACTTTTGGACCGGATTCGTCGGAAGGGACCATTGCCGCGGCAGCGGCGGAGTTTCTGGCGACGGGAAAACTCGATTCGGGAGTGATCCAGAAACTGCTTGCATCGGGCGAGGTTCCTGCGACGCTGGCGATGAAGATTGCTGCCGCGAGGAACGATCCGGAAAAGCTGAAGGAGATTGCGAAGGGCCTGGCGGGAACGCACGAGGGGCCGGCGCCGGGGCTTAGCTTCGTGAAGCCGGAGGTGAAGGAAGGCGAGCCGTTGAAGCTCGAGATTCTATCGTTCCTGGAAGCGGTGCGGACGCGGCGCGAGCCGAAGGTGACGGCGCGGCAGGGACGCGCTGCGCTGGAGCTGGCGCTGACGATCCAGGCGACGATGGCGGCGCATGCCGAGCGGGCGGGGTTGGGGGATTTCTTTAAGAGCTAGCTGTCAGCTATCAGTCTTCAGCTTTCAGCTTGCAGAACGCGGAGCTAGTCGAGGCCGCAGTGCTCGCAGAGGACCAACATGACACCAACAGCGATGCGATTGTCTCCATCGAGCGGCGAGCTGAACGGGAAACGGCGCTGGAATTCGATATAGGGTGAAGGTCCGCCGTCTTCCGCCCATTTGCGGCCCAGAAGCACGAGTGCTTTTGCGCTCGCATAAGCGCCAAAGGGCCCGTTGCCTGCCCTGTAACCTACGCCCGGCTCGGCAAACAGCTTGAAAAGAAGAAGATCATTCCCGGGACGAAAGGCCGGAACCCTGAAGAGTGGAAGCACTCCGGAGCCTTCGATCGAGAAGCCGTTCTGTCCGTTGATTCGGTCGTATTGCAGGTCCATGTTGGAGGGACCAACGCCGGGAGCACCGACCTTGACGCCGGCGAACGAGGTCGGCTGACGCAACGAACCCCAACCGCCTCCTGCTCCGGTGGCAAGAAAAGGAACGATAAAGCCTTTCGAATAGTCGGTGTTTTCGTTCTCGTACTGGGACAGACTATTAATCGTGCGCACATTTTGAATGGCCTCTCGGTTGAACACTCGATCGCCGTTTGGTTTGTTGAATTCGGAACCTTTGAACTTGAGATTGCAGAAGAGCTTGTCGTCCGTTGCCCGCTGAAAGGCGCACACCGTGTACTGGTGCGTCTTGATGGAGATGAGCGCACCCGGCTGGAGTTTCTCAACGGCTTGCCAATCCAAGGCCTGTTGTGACGAGGCCGAGGCAGCGAGAATCGGAGCGAACAAGAGAATGGCGAGACACTGGATTTTCATACCAGCAGGTTAGGCGCGATATTGCTCGAAATGCCGGGCGAGTGTGACACTTCTGCAAGTGTCACAGCGACCCGGTTTGTGCTTTTGGTGTTAGCGGAGCGTTTGGGCCGTGGGGCGCCAACGGTGAACGCGCTGGCAGTATGCCTGGTACTCGGGGCCGAAGAGACGGTGGAGGGTTGGCTCTTCATAAAGCACGACGAAGAGATGCGTGACCAAGAGGAAGCCAGCTACGAAGGCGAGTAACTGAATGGATTGATAGAAGAGGGCGGCGCCTGCGACAGCGAGAGCGGCACCGGCATACATGGGGTTGCGGACGAAGCGATAGGGGCCGCGGACGACGAGGCGGCGCGGCGGATCAAAGGGCGCGGGCGTGCCTTTGCCGATGAAGGCGAAGGCGCAAACACAGGAGAGAGCGATGATGGCGCCCGCAGTGCCGATGACGAGGCCGGCGATCTGCGGCCAGCCCATGGCGGCGGGGCGCACGATGCCCGACCAGGCAAGGATGCGCGCGGGGAGATAGACCAGCAGCAGGCCGATGAACAAAGAGGCGTAGGTGATGGTGCGAACGATCACGAACATGGCGCTCCTCCTTTTGGGGCGGAGATTAATGGAATAGTGCGCGGGCAGGGATGCCCGCATGACAGCCGGTCTACCACCCCACGAACGAAGACCTGTCCGCGGGGGCCCCGGTCTTCCACCCCACGGACGAAGACCTGTCCGCGGGGGCCCCGGTGTTAGAGACCGGCGTTACGCCGCGATGCCGAGCGTGCGGTTGAGGAAGCCAACGATGTACTTCCAGACGAGGTAATAGACGGCGACGCCGAAGCAGAAGCCGACAGCGATGAGGGCGTAGGGCAACTCAACGGCGTGGAACCAAGTGACACTTGCGGCCCCGAAGGCGACGACACCGGAGCAATGAGCGATAAAGGCTCCCGCGGGCAACAGCAGGAAGGGCAGAATGGCGCCATGGACGCCGACGGCGAGGTGGGTGCGTTCATGCGAGGCGAGCCAGAGCATGTTCCATAAGCCCCATACAAGAGGCACTAGCGCCAATGGAAAGACAAGCCCGCGCTCAATGGGGACCGGGACCTGAAGCACGAGGCGCAGAACGATGAATGCCGTGAGCATGACGGGCAGGATGAGCGTGGTGAAAAAGACTCCGGCGAGGTAAGCGCGAAGGTAGGGATGCGGGTTCATGGATGGTCTCCTTTCAGTCGACCAGTGGACAGCGAACAGTGGACAGTGGGCAGATCATAAGTAGTAGAGAAAGACCGGGATCGTGGCCGGGAACGAGACGGCGAAGACGCCGAGGCCGGCGAGGAGCGCCCAGTCAAACCACGGGACGGTGTAGGGCCATGGCACGACGCGTCGAATGAAGCTGGCCGTGGCATGCAGCGGCGCTGCGGACTCCTGATCGAGGCGGCGAAGGACTGCGGGCCACAGATCGCGGGACGGTTCGGCTGCAGGGTCAGCGGGCGGCAGCGACTGCTGCAAGAGCTGTTTGATGCGGTTCTCATCTTGTTTTCTCATGGCGTAATTCCCTGCTCGAGCAGGTCCTTTCTCAGCAATCGAATGGCGCGAAAGACGCGCAGCTTGACGGCGCCGACGGAGATGCCGAGGGCGGCAGCGACGTCTTTGTGCGGCTGCTCCTCGACGACGGCGAGCATGGCCGCGACGCGCAGGCTGGGCGGAAGGCGGCCGAAGGCCTGCGCGGTTTTCAAGCGAATCTCGGCAGCGATGCCGGGATCGGGCGATGAGTTCGAGGGCAGATCGGCGACGTCCCGATCGGTCAGCTCGGACTCGGGGCGGCGCGCGCGGAGCCAATCGATAGCGGCGCGAGTGGCGATGCGCCGCGCCCAGGGCTCGAAGGGACGCGCGGGCTCGAAGCGCGCGTGAGCGCGATGGATGCGCCAGAAGGTCTCGACCGTGAGGTCTTCAGCGGCGGCGGAATTGCGGACGATGCGCAGGATCCAGCCGTAAACGGAGCGCTGATGCTCGCGGAAGAGAGATTCGAAGGCATCGAGATCACCTTGCCGGAACCGGTTTAATACGTTGTCCGATCGTTCGGGTACGGGGTCCGATCGTACGATTTCCGATTGCCTCAGCATCCGACTTCCCTTTCTGATCGGGATTACGTGGGTGACGGCAGAAAGGTTACACGAAAGCGAGTGGTCAGTGGTCAGTGATCAGTGATCAGTGGTCAGCTTTCCGCTGTCAGCTGTCAGCTTACCGGCTTGAAGAGGTCAGTTCGTCGCTTTGGCGGCTTGCGGCATGCGATCCAGCCGTCGATGGGCTTCGATGACGCTCGCTGGAGAACCAACTCTGGATTGATCCGCTGGAAGGCGGCGAGCGCAACGGGGACCGAGTGAGACAATTCCTTTGTAAAACGTTTTTCCCGCGGCAGTTTGTTGACAGCGAAGTTTGGCGGCAATTAAAGTGAGCCGCTGAGGTGCGGGAATCTTCGAGCCTCGAATGAATGCCGCTGGCGTGAATGGAAAGGTTTACTAAGGAGATGATTTCGATGCGTGGGATGCGGATGGTGGCGGGAGCGTTGCTGGTGGTTGGCGCGGTGGGCCTGGCGTGCGCGCAAGAGGCGGAGAAGCCGGCGTATCTGAATCCGAATTTGCCGGCCGAGCAGCGCGCTGCCGACCTGGTGCACCGGATGACGCTCGAAGAGAAAGCGAGCCAACTGGTGAACCAGGCGCGCGCGATTCCGCGGCTGGGCGTGCCGGCATACGACTGGTGGAGCGAAGCGCTGCACGGCATGGCCAACACCGGTGGCGTGACGTCGTTTCCAGAGCCCATCGGCCTGGCGGCGACCTTTGACACACCAGGGATTCACGAGATGGCAGTGGCGACGGGAACGGAAGCGCGGGTGGTTCATGACAAGGCGGTGGAAGCGAACGGCGACACTCCGATCTTTCGCGGGCTGGATTTCTGGGCGCCGAACCTGAATATCTTTCGCGATCCGCGGTGGGGGCGCGGGCAGGAGACGTACGGCGAGGATCCGTTTTTGACCGCGCGGATGGGCGTGGCGTATGTGACCGGGATGCAGGGCGACGATCCGCACTATTACCGCGTGATTTCAACGCCGAAGCATTTCGTCGTGCACTCGGGACCGGAGCCGACGCGGCACTTTGCCGATGTGGATGTGAGCAAGCACGATGAGCTGGACACGTACCTGCCGGCGTTCCGCGCGGCGGTGACGGAAGGCAAGGCGGGCAGCGTGATGTGCGCCTACAACGGCATCAACGGGCAGCCGGCGTGCGCGAACGAGTTTACCCTGCAAGATCAACTGCGGGGCAAGTGGGGATTCCAAGGGTACGTGGTTTCAGATTGCGGGGCGGTGCGCGACATTTTTGAAGGCCACCACTACGAGCCGACGCAGGCGCAATCCTCGGCGATCAGCCTTGAGCGGGGCATGGACAATGAGTGCGTTGACTTCAGGGCCAAGGTGACGGACGACCACGATTACAGGCCCTATATCGATGCAGTGAAAGCGGGGTATTTGAAGGAGAGCGACATTGACACGGCGGTGGCGAGGCTGTTTACGGCGCGGATGAAGCTGGGAATGTTCGATCCGCCGGAGATGGTGCCGTACGCGAAGACGGACCCGAACGAGTTGAACAGCGCGGCGCACCGAGCGCTGGCCCTGAAGCTGGCGAACGAAGCGATGGTGCTGTTGAAGAACGACGGCGCGCTGCCGTTGAAGACGTCGGGACAGAAGATGCTGGTAGTGGGTCCGCTGGCAGAACAGACGCAGGTGTTGCTGGGCAACTACAACGGGATTCCGTCGCACACGGTTTCGATTCTTGAGGGGCTGAAGAAGGAGTTCGCCGGCGACACGATCACATTCATGGCGGGGACGGGATTCCTGAGCAGAGAGGCCGCGCCGGTGCCGGACGGTTTTCTAGCGGTGGATGGAAAACCGGGAGCGAAGGCGACCTATTTGAACGAGAACATCGTGAGCTTTGCGAGTGCGCAGTCGTATTTGACGCAGCCGTTGGCAACACGCATTGAGCCTGGCATCGACATTGAGGCGCAATCGATACCGGAAGTGGCGGAACATGCCGATCCGATGACGGTGAAGTGGGAGACGACGCTGACGCCAAAGGAGACGGGCGACTACAACCTGGGCGTCGAGACGGATGGATTTTTCCGCGTGTTCCTGGACAACAGGCCGGTGGTGATGGCGAACTATCCGCACGGCGTGGAGACGATCACGGGCAAAGTACACCTGGAAGCGGGAAAGGGTTATGCGCTGCGGGTGGAGTTCCAGCGGACGGGAAAAACGCCGCTGCACCTGAAGCTGATGTGGGGCAAGATCGACCAGAGCGTTGACCCGGCGGTGGCGATTGCAGCGAAGGATGCGGACGTGGTGGTGGCCGTGGTGGGTATTACGAGCCAACTCGAAGGCGAAGAGATGAACGTGAGCCAGCCGGGATTTCAGGGAGGCGACCGGACCAGCCTGGATTTGCCGCAGCCGGAAGAGGATTTGCTGAAAGAGGCAGCGACAGCGGGCAAGCCGCTAGTGGTGGTGCTGACGAATGGAAGCGCGCTGGCGGTGAACTGGGCCAACGAACATGCAAATGCCATTTTGGACGCGTGGTATCCGGGCGAAGAGGGCGGGGACGCGGTGGCGCAAACGCTCTCCGGCGCGAACAATCCGGCGGGACGGCTGCCGGTGACATTCTACAAGAGCATCGATCAGCTACCGAACTTCGAGGACTACTCAATGAACAAGCGAACCTACCGGTACTTCACGGGAACTCCGTTGTATCCGTTTGGGTACGGGATGAGCTACACCAAGTTCGCGTACAGCGGGCTGACGGTTCCAGCGGGGACGGTGGATGCAGGAAATCCGGCGGTGGTGGAAGCGACGGTGACGAACACCGGAACCGTCGCGGGTGACGAAGTGGCGGAATTCTACCTGAAGTTTCCCGATGTGGCGGGCGCGCCGCGGCTCGCGCTGCGGGGCTTTGAGCGCGTGCACCTGGAGCCGGGGGCATCGACGAAGGTGCACTTCGAGCTGAGTCCGCGCGATCTGAGCATGGTGACGGATCTGGGCGAGCTGATTGAGGCGGAGGGCGCGTACACGGTGAGCGTGGGCGGAGGCCAGCCGGATACCGGAGCGCCGGTGGTGACGGGGACGCTGACTGTGAACGGAACGGTAGCGATACCGGAATAGCGGAGCAGCGCTCCTATCGGGCGCTAAGGGAACCAAGGCAGCGCAACACGCGTATGCTTTAGGAAATGTCCACACAAAAAGGGTTGGCTGATCAGCGGGCCGACTTCCTGACGGAGCGACTCTTCGATCTGACGCGCCGGATCAAGGGGATTGACCCGCAGTTAACGCGGGTTCTGATTCCGTGGGTGATGCGGCATCAGCGCTACCTGCCCGGCTTCATGCGCCTCGCCCGGACGGTAGCGCAGTCAAGCAGGGTTCGAGCGCGCTCGCTGGCTCGCGGGGTTCGCGTTCCTCCTTTTCTCGTTCTGAGCGTGACATCGAAATGCAATCTACGCTGCGCCGGCTGCTATGCGGGAGCGGTGGGGACGGTGACGAACGCACCGGTGCAGCCGGGACTCGGCCTGAGCGAATGGCGCGGAGTGGTGGACGAAGCGGTTCGGCTGGGCGTGATGGCGTTCATGATCGCCGGCGGCGAGCCGTTTCTGTTGCCGGGCATTGTCAGACTCTTCCGCGACTATCCCGACCGGCTGTTTCTCGTGTTCACCAACGGAACGGCTTTGCGGCCTGCCGATTACGAGGTTCTGAAGCGCTGCACCAATACGGTTGTTGTGGTCAGCCTGGAGGGCGATCGCGACCTGACCGATTTGCGCCGGGGCCGGGGAGTTTTTGATAAAGCCATGAGCTCTCTCGACCAGCTTCGCGACGCGGGCATTTTGACAGGCATCGCCGTGACGATCGGATCGGCAAATGTCGAGTACTGGTCACAGCCCAAGAATATCGACGCGCTGATTGCCCACAGCGGACCGCTGGCCATGTTCATTGAGCAGATTCCGACCGGAGGGTGCGAAAACGGCGCAGTGCTGACGGACGAGCAACGAGCTCGTTTCCGAGAGGTGGTCGTCGAGTACAGGGACCGACTGACGGGAGGCGCATACATTATCCATTCGCCGGGCGATGAGGAAGCGCTGGGAGGTTGCGTCTCCGCCGGGCGCGGATTCGTGCATGTGAATCCGAGCGGCGACGTTACCGCTTGCCCGGTTTCTGCTCTCGCGACACACAACGTGAGGAAATCGAGCCTCAGCGAAGCCTTAGCGAGCCCGTTGTTTGCCATGATCCGCGAAAACGGGCACCTGCTCGAAACGGAGGGCCATCCGTGCGGACTGTTCGCGCACGCTGAAGAGTTGGAGAAGATGGCGAAAGGGCTAAGCGCATACCGCACCGGCGCGCATGAACCCGTACGCGATCCCAGAGAAGCGGTCCTTCCGATTTTGTGATTGAGAAAGCCCGGCTTGACGATTGGCGAAGGAGGCGCGTCGAAGCTGGGGCGATAAATGATTGAGAAACAATGAGATGAGGGCTTGGGTCGCAAGAAGGCGGCCAAATTGGACAAAAAGCTGTCAAGGGCTTGGCTTAAGGACGGTCCCCGGAGCGGCAGATCTCGTGGTGTTTTATTGATAAGTGATTGGATCGATTTGAGATAGGTTGTGGATCTGCATTTTCTGGGAGCCGCAGGAATGGGGAGAAGGGGGAGGGTCTTGCACACCTACCCAGAGGGCCAGGTGTAGACTTGAATGTAGCCCGGTTAAGTCTCCCTCACCGCCGGGTAAACAACCACGAAAGGCAGTGGTTGTTGAGGTTTTATGCAATCCATCCTCTCCGGATCGTTCCTTTCCAGGCGCAAAACATCTCTATTTCCATTGAAAAACAGCACAGGCGCTGAGCTTTCCAACAGGAGGCCCAGGCGGAGCCGGAATTTCTCCGGCCGCCGTGGTGGTTTCTGATGGCCGATCTCGCGACCGCAGTTCATGTTCTTCCTCCGTCTCCCGGTCTGGCTGACCCCGCGGCCAAGAGCAGTTCGAGCCGGGCAGGCAAATGGATCTTCTTGCTGGCTGTATTCAGCGGGATCGGCTACATTGGCGTTCACGTGACCCGGGATCTCGATCACGTGGTGGTGACCAGCATCTGGCCGTATCTGCTGCTGGGGCTGGCGCTGCTTATCGCGCTGGGATTCGAGTTCGTGAACGGATTTCACGACACGGCGAATGCAGTGGCGACGGTGATCTACACCAACTCGCTGACGCCGAGCATCGCGGTGGTGTGGTCGGGGGTGTGCAACCTGGCAGGCGTTCTGTTGTCGTCAGGCACGGTGGCATTCGCGGTGATTACGCTGCTGCCGGTGGAGCTGATTCTGAAGGTGAGCTCGGGCGCGGGATTTGCGATGGTGTTCGCGCTGCTGATTGCCGCGATCCTGTGGAACCTGAGCACGTGGTGGTTCGGTCTGCCGGCGTCGAGCTCGCACACGATGGTGGGGTCGATTATCGGCGTGGGACTGGCGAGCCAACTGATGAATGTGCACGGCGGCGCGTCGGGATTGGACTGGGCACAGGTGATCAAGGTTCTGAAGGCGCTGCTGATCTCGCCGCTGCTGGGATTTGCGCTGGCGGGCGCGCTGATTCTTCTCTCGAAGCGGCTGATCAAAATTCCGGCGCTCTACGAGGCGCCTAAGGGCAAGGAACCACCGCCGTGGCCGATTCGCGCACTGATGGTGCTGACCTGCACGGGCGTGAGCTTCTTCCATGGATCGAACGACGGGCAGAAGGGCATGGGGCTGATCATGCTGATCCTGATCGGCACGGTGCCGACGGCGTATGCGCTGAACCAGACGGTAAGCCCGGCGGAGGTACAGACTTTTATCGCGGCATCGACTGCGGCAGAGAACATTCTCGACCGGCATATCGCGCCGGACACGCCCGATCCGGACCCCCGCCTGGAGGTGACCCAATTTGTGAGTACCCGCCGATTGCAGCCGGGGACGATTCTGGCGGTTCGGCAACTGGTGGATGCACTGGGCCGCGAGGTGGCGACCTACAGGTCGTTCCGGTCCGTACCGGCGCAGGACCGGAGCAACGTCCGCAACGACATGTATCTGACGAGTGAGGCGTTGCGGCTGATGGAGAGCGCGGACAATCCGGCCTTTACTCCGGCAGAGCGCGCGGCGTTGAAGGACTATCGCGGCCAGTTGGACAAGGGCACAAGGTTCATTCCCACCTGGGTCAAGGTGGCGGTGGCGCTGGCGCTTGGAATGGGCACGATGGTGGGCTGGAGGCGAGTTGTGGTGACGGTGGGGGAGAAGATCGGCAAAGAACACCTGACCTATGCGCAGGGCGCAAGCGCGGCGCTGGTGACGATGGCGACCATCTTCGCCGCGGACACGTGGGGCCTGCCGGTTTCGACGACGCACATTCTGAGCTCCGGCGTGGCCGGGACCATGGCAGCGAACGGCAGCGGATTGCGGTGGTCGACGGTGCGCAACATCGCGGCGGGATGGGTGTTCACGCTGCCGGCGGCGGCGCTGCTTTCGGGCACGCTGTATTTTCTGTTCCACACAATCGCGTAAGATTCGAGCTTCGATTGCGGAAGGGCGTCCGCCACGGCGGACGCCCTTTTTTGCGCATTGAGACAGGTGGCGGGGCGAACGGGCAAAGAAAGAGGCGCATCCGGTACCATACAGAATGGTGCTTCGAGAGGAATGAGCCTGAAAGCAAAGCTGGAAGCAGTGATTTACGCCGCCGAGGAGCCGGTGACGCTGGCGCAACTGTCCGCACTGTTTGCCGATGAGGCGCTGGAGTGGAAGGCGGAGCAGGAAGCGGCGGCTGCGGCGCAGGTTGCGGCGGGTGCGGCGGAGAGCGGTGCGCTGCCGCAATTGAACGAGGCGTTTCCGTACCTTGGGCTGGAGCCGGTTGGAGAAGGCAGCGCTGGGGTTGTTGAGGATGCGGATCTCCACCCCAACGACGAAGACCTGTCGTTTGGGACCCCGGTGGAGACCCGCACGACAGCCGATCAGGAGACCGGCGCTACAGGGCCGGGGGAGACCGGCGCGCCGGAGGCGGCGGTGGTCGCGGAGGGCGCAACTGGCGAGGGAGAGGCTGGTTCGGGCGATGAGGGCGCGGCCGAAGCGGAAGCAAAGCGCGCGGCGAAGTTGCGCGAGCGCGAGGCCCGTGGTGCGATCAAGCAGGTTCTGGACGAATTGGTTGCGGAGTATGCCGCCGATGGACGGGGAATCGAGATTCGCGAGATTGCAGGCGGGTACCGGATGGGAACGAAGCCGCAGTGCCACGACGCGGTGCGTTTGTTTGTGAAGAGCCTGAAGCCGCCCCTAAAACTGTCGTTGCCGGCGCTCGAGACGCTGGCGGTGATTGCTTATAAGCAGCCGGTGACTGCGCCGGAGGTGAACGAGATTCGCGGCGTGGATTCGTCGGGGGTGTTCGGATCGTTGCTGGCGCGCAAGCTCATTGTGACGGCGGGGCGGAAGCCGGTGGTGGGGCGGCCGATTCTCTACAAGACGACGCGGGAGTTCCTGCTGCGCTTCGGCCTGAAAGATGTTTCGGAGCTGCCGTCGATGGAAGAGTTCGAGAAGATGGCGGCAAGCGAGTTCGAGGAAGAGACCGCAGCGGGCGGCGATGAGACGGCTCAGGAAGCGGCAGCGGAGTTCAACCCGGATTTGAGCGCGGAGACAGAAGAGGCGGCGAGCGAAGCGCCAGCGGAAACAGAAGGAAACACCCCACAGGCCGCGCCAAGCGGCCCAGAGTAAGCAGAAACAGAGGCTTTCCCCCATGAAAAAAGAGTCGAAATCCGAGGCGAAATCGCCGGCGGCCAAGCGCGCGCGAAAAAGCGCGTCGAAAAGCGCGAAAACCGCAAATGCGAGCAAAGTCGAGGGCGCGAGCAAAGCTGCTGGCGCGAAGACAAAGACAGCAGCGGTGAAGGCGACGACGCCGGTTGCGAAGACGAAGGCGACAAAGGCCAGGCCGGCGGACAAGCTCGACGCGAAGAAAAAGAAATCTGCCGCCGAATCGAAAATTCCCGCTGCAAAAACCAAAAAACGTGCCGCCAAGGCTGAAGAAGCGACTGAGGTCAGGATCGGTGAGCCGGTGCTGGATCCGATTGGGGACGTGATCAGCGGAGAGGCGCGGACTTACCTGGGCGAGGCTGAGGTTTCGGGCACGAACGAGATGAACGCGTACCGGGCGGAAGCGGAGACAGAAGCGGCGGATGGAACGCTCGAAGCCGGGCCGGGGAAGGCGGCGGCGAGCGGGGCCGATGAAGCCGCGGATGGCGCGGAGGAAGAAGAGGCGGGGGAAGGGACAGGCGTAGTTGAGCGGCCACCGGCCAAGCTGGAGCGGCTGCAAAAGATTCTGTCGCAGGCGGGAGTTGCGAGCAGGCGGCGCGCAGAGGAGATGATTGTTGCCGGCCGCGTGATGGTGAATGGGCAGGTGGTGACGCAGCTCGGGAGCAAGGCCGATGCGGGGCGCGACCATATCCGCGTAGACGGCAAGTTGCTGCAGGGCGCCGAGCGGCACCGGTATTTTGTGCTGAACAAGCCGAAGGGCTACGTGACGACGGTGAGCGATCCCGAGGGACGGCCGACGGTGATGGAGTTCTTTTCCAAGACAAATGAACGGCTGTATCCGGTGGGGCGGCTGGACTACCAGAGCGAAGGCCTGCTGCTGATGACGAACGACGGCGAGCTGGCGAACCTGGTGACGAAAGCCGGATCGGGCGTGGAGAAGACGTACCTGGTGAAGGTGGCCGGGCAGCCGAGTGAAGAGGAGTTGGAGCGGTTGCGCAGGGGCGTGGCGATCGAGCGCGGCGAGGCGGGATCGGAACGGGTGCGGACTGCGCCGGCGCGGATCCAGCAGGTGCGGGTTGGCGAGAATCCGTGGTACGAGGTGGTGCTGACGGAGGGGCGGAATCGCGAACTGAGAAAAATGTTCGCGGCGATCGGGCACTTTGCGGAGAAGATTCGGCGCGTGGGATACGGGCCGCTGGAGCTGGACGTGGAGCCGGGAAAGCTGCGCGAGCTGACGGCAGATGAGGTGAAGGCGCTGCGGCTGACGGCCGAGGGAAAGATGAAGCCGCGAGCCATGAGAGTTACGCTACCGAAGGAAGCGGGGCGGACGCAGGGAAAGCGGGGCGAGAGGCCAGCGAGACCGTGGCGAGACAAGCCGACGGGAAAGCGAGGCGATGGAGCGCGAGGGGGAGTGCCAGAGCGGGGCGGAAAGCCGTTCGGGCAGCGGGAAGATCGCGGGCCAAGGACGGAGTGGAGGCCGCGCGAGCGGACGTTTGGCGCAGGGAGTGCGAGCGGCGCGGGGCGTGGCGGAGAACGGCCGAGGTTCGACAAGCGGCAGGACAAGCCATTTGGAACGAGGCCGGGGTTTGGCGGGCGCGAGGGCGGTGCGGGACGCAGCGAAGATCGGAAGGAATGGAAGCCGCGTGAAGCGGCATTTGGCGGGCGCAGTGAAAGCAAGCCGTTTCGGCGCGAGGAGAAGACAGGGTTCGGCGCGCGAGGAAGCCGGCCGCCGAGAGCGAGTTCGGGGTTTGATAAGCGAGGCGGCAAACCGTTTGGAGCGAGGCCTGCATTTGGCGGCGGACGCGAGGGCGGCGCGGGGCGAAGCGGAGAGCGGAAGGAATGGAAGCCGCGCGAACAGGCGGCGGGCGGATTTGAGAATGCGCCGCGCAAGCCTTTTCGCGCGCAGGGCGAACGGCCGTTCTTCAAGCCGGGCGATGGACCGAAGAAGCGATTCGAAGGCGAACGCGGCAAGAGCTTCGGCGGGGGTGGGGGAGACAAAAAGAGATGGACTCCGAGGCCGGATCGCTCGCGGAATGAAGAAGGGCGCGGGCAGACGAGCAGTAGAGAACGGCCTGCACCGCCATCCGGCGAAAAACGCTGGGAGGGAAAGGGCGCGGCGGCAGGAACGGGGCGGCCGAAGCCTGCGTTCGGCGCGCGGCCAGGTGGTTTCAAGAGGCCGGGCAAGCCGGGAGGGTTTGCGAGGCCGGGCGGATTTTCAAGACCGGGCAGGCCGGGCGGAGGCGCGAATCGCGGTGGTGCGCGGTTTGGCGGAAAACGGCCCGGGGGGCGGTAAATCTCAGACCGCGAATTTGTAACTGAAGTATCGTGGTATCGCAGGTCTCATCCGCCGCGGCGGAGAGACCTGGGGCACTCGCCTGAAGAAGAACAACCGCAGATCCTTCGACTCCCTTCGTCCGCCGCGGCGGACTTTGGTCGCTCAGGATGACGATTCAAACAACTAGTCGATCAGGAGGGCTTCCGAATGGCAAACAAATTTGGCACGGACATTTTGATCCAGGCGCCGGACCCGAAGGCTGCGGCCTCGTTTTATGAGAACCAACTAGGATTCAAAATTACCGGCACAGATGCCAATATGGTCAGCCTGCACGGAAAGCGTATCAACCTGTTTATTGAGGAGGGACCGGCGCTGGGGCCGGTTCTGGAAGTGACGCTTGAGAACGTGGAAGAGGCGAAGAAACGGCTGGTGGCGAGCGGTTGCGAGATTGTCAAACACGAGCCGGAGTTTCCACGGTGCTACGTCAAGGACCCATTTGGGCTGATCTACAACCTGACAGCGTAGCTCGTTCGGGGTTTGTGCGAAGTGACGGGCGCACAAAAGCAAATACAAAAGCAACCGCAGATCCTTCGACTCTCTCGTATCGCCGTTCCGGCTCACTCGGTCGCTCAGGATGACAACCGAAGGAGAAAAGCGCACCAGCGCAGATCGCTCATGAGAGTTGAGCGGTTTTCTGCGTGCGGAAGCGGCGCATGCGTCCAACGAGCGAGGCGGGGCCGCTGACGCTGAGGCGGACGAGATTGCCTTCGTAATCGCGTGTGTGGACGATCATTCCGGCTTCAATGGCGGCGAGAGCCGCGCCTTCGTGCTGAGGAATGCACAGCTCGGCTTCGATGATGGGGTCGGAGTGGAGCGCGGCATCGATGGCGGCGAGCAGAGCCGGGATGCCTTCACCGGTGAGCGCGGATACTGGGATTTCTCCACTGACCTGAGCACGCTGGATGACCTGGCGGCGGTCATCTTCCGGCAACAGATCAATTTTGTTTAGGACTTCGATGCGTGGCTTGGAGAGCGATTCGAGCTCGCCGAGAACTTTCTCGACCTGCGCCTTCTGTTCGCCGCCGTAGGTGGAGGAGGCGTCACGAATGTGGAGGAGCACCTCGGCCTGCGCGACCTCTTCAAGCGTGGCGCGGAAGCTGGTGACAAGCGTGTGAGGAAGGTTGCGAATAAAGCCGACCGTGTCAGAGAGCAGAACGCGGCGCCGGCTAGGCAGCTCAATGGCGCGCAATTTGGGATCGAGCGTGGCGAACATGCGCGCGGAAGAGAGCACCTGGGCGCCGGTGATCGAGTTGAAGAGAGTGCTTTTGCCGGCGTTCGTGTAACCGACGAGAGCGACGGTAGGGACGGGAACAGCTTCGCGGCGCTGGCGCTGCTGGCGGCGGACGCGGCGAACGGCGTCGAGCGAGCGCTTGAGCTGATCGATGCGGCGCTGAATGCTGCGGCGATCGGTTTCGAGCTTGGTTTCGCCGGGTCCGCGGGTGCCGATGCCGCCGCCTAACTGGGACATGGCTTTGCCGCGGCCGGTAAGGCGCGGCAGCATGTATTCAAGTTGAGCGAGCTCAACCTGGAGCTGGCCCTCGCGAGTGCGTGCGTGGCGGGCAAAGATGTCGAGGATGAGCTGGGTGCGGTCGAGGACGCGGCAGGGCAGAGCGGCTTCGAGGTTGCGTAGTTGCGTGGGCGAGAGGTCGTGATCGAAGAGAACGAGATCGGCGTTGGTGGAGGCTGCGACGGCTGCGATCTCTTCGACCTTGCCGGAGCCGATGAGCGTAGCGGGGTCTGGGCGAGGGCGGCGCTGAACGAGTTCGGCAGCGACCTGGCCACCAGCGCTCAAGAGCAGCTCGCGAAACTCGGCGAGAGATTCTTCGGCGCCAAAACCGGGAGCGTGGGGGCCGGGCGATTCGTGGAGCGGACCTAATGAGGCTTGCGAACGGTTCGAAGGCGGAGGTGAATACGCTTCCGGCGTGGAGGGATCTGAAGGTGCGGCGTCGAAGCGCACATCTGGCGCGTTCGCGCCTCTCACTCCCGCGCGGCTGGCACGCGAGCGGACGTCAAGGTCCACTGCGACGAGGACGGCGCGCTCAGGCCTGCTATCCCATCGGCCGGAATCTGCCGATGAGGATTGCGACTGGCCAGCAGCGCTGCCCGACCTATACGCCTCGCGTGTCAATCGAGGACGCTCCCGCGCTAACCTTGCTCAGCAGCCGCCTGGGATATCGATTGCACCGGCGCCGGAACGGCAGACGGTCCGATGCCCGATGACACGGCACCCGGACGGTGCTCGCTATGCATCACGCTCCGGTTGCTCACCACCGTTGAAATGGCGTGTTTGAAAATCAACTGTTCCTGGCTGTTGTTTTCCAGGAGCACAGAGTATTTATCAAACGACCTGATCTTCCCTGTCAGCTTGACGCCGCTGACCAGATAAATCGTAATTGGGGATTTGTCTTTCCGAACCGTGTTCAGAAAGGTGTCCTGAATATTTTGTGCCGGCTTGTTCTCCATATGCCGATCTCCTACTTTCTTTTTGAAGTTGTTTGTGGACCTGCTGTTCGACCGCAATTCAGATACGCGGGACGGCCCCGGAACGCCCGGAACCGGCAAACCCCGCAATGGCTCAACTTTATAGAGATTCTCGCCCTATTTCAACTCCGCTGGACGTTGCCTGCGGATGCGGGAGCGGCCGCGGCTGCGTTTTGGGATGCGGGTTGTGCGGCGAAACTGTGTGTTTGCCGTGAAATAGGCGAAAGAACGGGAAAGAGCGAAGCGCTGGGACGAGGCTGATTCCGCGGCTGATAGCATCGATTTGTGGTTGAGGGGTGTGAAAGAGGGCGGTATGCAAAAGACTGGCCTTCCGGAACGGGTTGAGACAAAAAACGGCGGGGCCGCGCGCACGCCGGTTCCGATGCTGGACCTGAAACGCCAGTACAAGGCCCTTCAAGCGGAGTTGCTGGAAGCACTGGGGCAGGTGCTGGAGACGCAGCAGTTCATTCTCGGCGAGCACGTGGCGGCGTTCGAGCGGGCAGCGGCGGAGCAGTTGGGAGTGAAGCACGCGCTGGGCTGCTCGTCGGGAACGGACGGGCTGTGGCTGGCGCTGGCGGGGGCTGGAATCGGTCCTAGTGCGGCGGTGGTGACGACTCCGTTCAGCTTTTTCGCCTCAGTGAGCGCGATTCTGCGCGCGGGCGCGACGCCGGTGCTGGCGGACATCGATCCGGTGACGTTCAATTTGTCGCCAGCGGCGGTGGAAGCTGTTCTGGACGGAGAGCGCGGGGCAGGCGTGAAGGCGATTCTGCCGGTGCATCTGTATGGGCTGTGCTCGGACGTAACGGCCTTTTCCAAGATGGGTCGGGAACGCGGGCTGACGATCGTCGAAGACGCGGCGCAGGCGTGGGGCGCGGAGTGGAATGGCGTGAAGGCAGGCGCGTTGGGCGATGCGGCTGCGTTCAGTTTTTATCCCACGAAGAACCTGAGCGCGGCGGGCGATGCGGGGATGGTGACGACGAACCGCGATGACGTGGCCGAGCGGGTGAAGATGCTGCGCAACCAGGGGATGCGGCGTCGCTACCATCACGATGCGCTGGGCTGGAACGCGCGCATGGATGGCTTCCAGGGCGCGGTGCTGACGGTGAAGCTGAAATACATTGGCGCGTGGAACGAGAAGCGGCGGACGCTTGCGGCGCGGTACGATGCGCTTTTTGCGAAGGCTGCGCTCAAGGAGAGCGGGCAGTATCCGGAGCGTGGAGTGGTGACGCCGCGTGAAGCGCCGGGGGCAAAACACGGGTGGCACCAATATGTGATTCGCGTGGTGCGGCGCGATGCTTTGCGGGAGTTTCTGACGGCGCGAGGGATCGGGTCGGAGATTTATTATCCGGTTCCACTGCACCTACAGGAAGCTCTGAAGGGGCTGGGTTACGGCGAAGGAGATTTTCCCGAGGCTGAGCGCGCCGCGCGCGAAGTTCTGGCGCTGCCAATCTTTCCGGAGCTGCGCGAAGACGAACAGGAGACGGTTGTGGCGGCGATTGCGGAGTTTTTGAGCTGAGGCGGGGAGCGTGACTCAAAGACGACCTTCGCGTGGCCAGGGCAGTTGAGGCTTGTGCTTTCCCAGGTCTCAAAAGCGAGACCTGGGGCACCCTATACTCTTTCCTGATCATCGTCCCAATGACACGGGCGACCGAGCCAAAAGCTTTTGTAGACTCCACACGAGGGAAGGGAGTGGATTTGCGCATTGCAATCGACACCGGCGGCACGTTTACCGACTGCGTTTGCCTCGAGGACGGAAAGCTGCGCGTAAAGAAGATTTTTTCGACGCCGGCTGATCCCTCGCGGGCGGTGCTCGAAGGCGTGCGGCTGCTGGGCGGCACGGAGAATGTGGAGGTGCGCCACGGAACGACCGTGGGTACCAACACGATGCTGGAGCGGACCGGGGCGCGCGTGGCGTTTGTGACGACGGCAGGATTTGAAGACACGATCGCGATCGGAAGGCAGGCAAGAGCGCGGCTTTACGACTGGTTTGCCCCAGCGCGGGAGTGCCTGGTGGCGAAAGAACTGCGATTCGGAGTTGCGGAGCGGGTGAGCGCGGAGGGTGAGATTCTGCGCGAGCCGACAGACGAAGAGCTGGTCACGTTGGCGGAAGCGGTGAGAGAAAGCGGAGCTGAGGCAGCGGCAATCAGTTTATTGTTTTCGTTTGCGAATCCCAGAACGGAGCAGCGAGTGGAAGCGGCATTGCGGGAGCTGGGGATTCCGATTTCAACGTCACACAGGATTCTGCCGGAGTTTCGCGAGTATGAGCGCGCATCGACGACGGTGGTGAACGCATACTTGGCGCCGCGAATGCAGATTTATTTATTGGCTTTGGAGCAACACATCGCCGCAGGACACAGGGGCGGACGCGTGGATGTGATGCAGTCGTCCGGCGGGATTGTTGCGGCGCGCGCGGCGGAGGAGGAGCCGGTGCGCACGGTGCTGAGCGGGCCGGCGGGCGGCGTGGTGGGCGCTTGCCAGATGGCGCAGTGGGCGGGATTCGACAAAATCATCGGCTTCGATATGGGAGGCACTTCCACAGATGTTTTCGTCGCCAACGCGGCGGCTGGGGCCGAGCGCACGCGCGAATCGGTGGTGGCGGGAGTGCCGATTGGCGTGCCGATGCTGGACATTCATACGGCGGGAGCGGGCGGCGGGTCGATTGCCAGGTTCGACGCGGGAGGAATGCTGCGCGTGGGGCCGGAGTCGGCTGGGGCTGATCCGGGGCCGATTTGTTTTGGGCGCGGCGAGCGGACGACGGTGACGGACGCGAACTTTGTGCTGGGGAGGCTGGATGCGGAGAGTTTTCTGGGCGGAAGCGTGCAGTTGGATGGCAAGCGTACGCGGCGCTTGATGCGCGAGCAAATGGGTGGGCTCGAGACGGTGGAAGAGTTTGCGGCGGGGATTGTGCGCGTGGTGGAGACGCAGATGGAGAAGGCGATTCGCGTGATCAGCGTGGAGCGAGGGCACGATCCGCGTGACTTTACGCTGGTAGCGTTTGGCGGCGGAGGGCCACTGCACGCGTGCTCGCTGGCACGGGCACTGCGCATTCCTAGCGTGCTGGTTCCGGCGCTGCCGGGAGCGCTTTCGGCAGTGGGGATTTTGCTGGCGGATACGGTGCGGGATATTTCGCGGACGGTGATGCTGCCAGGCGAGGCGATGGGAAGTGTTGGCGAGATTTTCGGCGAGCTTGAGAAGCAGGGCGCGGCAGAGTTTGCGGCGGAGGGTTTGAAGGGCGTGGTTGAGCGGAGTTTGGATCTGCGTTACCGGGGGCAGGGGTACGAACTCAATGTTCGGTATGATCCGCAGGCGCCCGAGAGGTCGATAGAAGCGTTCCACGAGTTGCACCGGCAGCGATACGGATTTGCGGATGAGGCGAGGCCGGTGGAGATTGTGAATCTACGCGTGCGGATGATTGCGGCGAGCGAGCTGTATGAGCCGGAGCGGCGGACGGTGGTGGCGGGTGACGGGAGCGTGGCTTGTTATGCCGAACGCGATGTGTGGTTCGAGGGCGGATTCAGACAGACGCGATTCTACAATCGCGAGCTGCTTCGGCCGGGCGATGCGTTCGCGGGACCGGCGATGATCACCGAGTACACGGCGGCCACACTGGTGCCGCCGGAATGCGCGGCGCGCGTGGATGGGCTGGGCAACCTGGTGATCGATGTTCGCGAGGATTGGTTGGGCGAGGAGGCAGGCGCATGAAAACGCAGGCGGCCGATCCGGTAGAGCTCGCGATTTTTCAGTGCGCGGTGCACTCGATTGCGGAGGAGATGGGCGCGGCGCTCAAGCGGACGGCGCTTTCGCCCAACATCAAGGAGCGGCGTGACTATTCGTGCGCGGTGTTTGATGGGCGCGGGCGCGCGATCGCGATGGGCGACCACATGCCGGTGCACCTGGGATCGATGCCGATGAGCGTGCAGGCGGCGATTGCAGTGATCGAGTTTGCTCCTGGAGACATTGCGATCCTGAACGATCCCTACGCGGGCGGAACGCACCTGCCGGACATCACGATGGTGCTGCCGGTGTTTCTGGAGAGCGGAAACGCGCCAGTGTTTTATGTTGCGAATCGCGCGCACCATGCCGATGTGGGCGGAAAGTTTGCAGGATCAATGGGCCCAGCGACAACGATTGAAGATGAGGGGATTCGCATTTCTCCGGTGCGGATTGTGCGCGGAGGGGTGGTCGATCGCAAAGTGCTCGATTGGATTTTGCGGAGCGTGCGGACGCCGCAGGAACGCGAGGGGGACCTGGACGCGCAGATGGGCGCCTGCCGTGTGGGCGAACAGCGCGTGCTGCAACTGGCGGCGAAGCACGGCATGGAAAAGCTGGCGTCGTGGGGCGAGGAGCTGCTCGATTACTCGGAGCGGCTGGTGCGGGCCGAGCTCAGGAAGATACCGGCGGGCGATTACGACGCGGACGATTGGCTGGATGACGACGGCGTGACGGACGAGCCGCGGAGGATTGCGGTGCGGCTCAAGATCGATCCCGAGGCTGGAGAGATCGACGTGGATTTTGCCGGCTCGTCGGCGCAGGTTGCGGGCGCGGTGAATGCGGTTCGAGCGATCACGCTTTCGGCATGCTTCTACGTGCTGCGGTGTGTGCTTGCGGAGGATGCGCCGGCTACGGAGGGAATTTTGCGGCCGTTAACGCTGCATGCGCCAGAGGGATCGATTGTGAATGCGCGGCCACCTGCCGCGGTGGCCGGCGGGAATGTGGAGACGTCGCAACGGATTGTGGACGTGCTGATGCGGGCGCTGGCAAGGGCTGTGCCGGAGCGGGTTCCGGCGGCGAGCGCGGGAACGATGAGCAATGTGACCATCGGCGGGACCGATCCGCGGACCGGCGAAGCGTTTGCGTATTACGAAACGGCGGCGGGCGGAATGGGAGCGCGGCCGGGAATTGACGGAATCAGCGCGGTGCATACGCATATGACCAACTCGCTGAACACACCGATTGAGGCGCTTGAATATGCGTACCCGTTTCGCGTGCGGCGGTATGGGTACCGCGACGGTTCGGGCGGCGAAGGAAAGTTTCGCGGCGGGGATGGATTGATTCGCGAGATCGAATTGCTGACCGATGCGGAGGTGACGCTGCTTGCGGATCGAAGGAAGTTTCGGCCGTACGGGCTCGAAGGCGGCGAGGACGGAGCGGCGGGGCGCGCGACTGTTGCAAGGGTCGAGAGCGGCGAAGAGATTGAGTTGCCGGGAAAGTGCAGCCGGAACCTCAAGAAGGGCGATGTGCTGCGGATCGAGACGCCGGGGGGAGGGGGGTGGGGGAAGAAAGGGACTTAGGGACCTAGAGACGTAGGGACTTAGGTACGCAGGGATTAGCAGTTTGCATAAAGTCGGGGTTGCGCTAGCTCGGAACTTTGACTTCGACGTGGGAGGCGCTCTCAACAAACGTGGCGATGGCGGAGTGATCGAAGTCGCCTTCGCCGTCGGCGATGAGGGATGAGAGCATCTGCTGCACCTGAGCGGTGAGCGGCAGGAAGACGTGATTGGCCTCGGCGGTCTGGAGCGCATTGCGCAGATCTTTTTGATGAAGGCTGATTTTGAAGCCGGGCTTGAAATTGCGCGCGATGAGCATGGGGCCCTTGGCGTTGAGGACGGCGCTGCCGGCAAGTCCTGATTTGACGGCGTTGACGACAACTTCAGGATTGAGGCCGCAGCGCGTGGCCAGCGTGAGCGCCTCGCCCATGGCGGCAATGTTGCAGGCGACCATGATTTGATTGGCGAGCTTGGTGGTGTTGCCCGCGCTGGCGGGACCGGTAAGCGTGACACTGGAGCCGAGGCACTTGAGGATGGGCTCAGCTTTGGCGAATACTTCGGGTTTGCCGCCGACCATGATGGCGAGCGTGCCGTCAACAGCCTTAGGCTCGCCGCCGCTGACAGGAGCGTCTAAGAAATCGACGCCTTTGGCTTCGCAGGCCGCGGCAATTTTCTGCGAGACGAGCGGGCTGATGGAGCTCATGTCGATAATCAGCGAGCCAGGCTTTGCGCCGGAGAGGATTCCGTTGGCGCCGAGAACAACTTCTTCGACTTCGGGGCCGTCGGGAAGCATGGTGATGACGATGGAGGCACGCGCGCCCACGTCGGCGTTCGATGAGGCGCGCTGGGCGCCTTCGGCGACAACGGAATCGAGCTTGGCGGAAGTGCGGCCGTAGGCGACGACGGTGTGACCGGCCTTGAGAAGGTTTCTGAGCATGGGGCGGCCCATGATGCCGAGCCCGACAAATCCAATGGCTGCCATCGTGCTTCTCCGCTTGCCGAATTTAAGATGGGACTGTGCGCAACTACTTCAACTATTTTACCGAGATCGAAGAGCGCTTTCAACAGAGGCGAGGAACGATTTTGCTGCTTTCGACGCTGGATTGGGCGCTGATCGAGATGTGGCGCGAGGCGGGGATTCCGCTGGAGGCGGTATTGCGCGGGATCGATGCGGCGTTCGACAAGTATGAGGCGCGGCAGAAGCGGGCTCGAATGCAGCGCGTAAACGGGTTGGCGTGGTGCGCGCAGGCGGTGATGCAGGCGGCCGTGGAGATGAGTGCGGCGGCCACGGGATCGGCTGCGGCGACAACGACGGAGCAGGAGTCGGGGTTCGAGCATGAACGCGTGGCGGCGCATTTGACGGCGGCCGCGGAGGCGCTGGATCGAGCGACGGTGGCTGAGGAGGCTTGTCGAACGACTGCGGCGCGGCTGCGCGAACTGGCCGCGGAGGTGCGCGCTGCCGGCGGGGAAAATGCGACGGCAGTCGATCTTGAAGCTCTGGAGCGGTCGTTGAATGTACTCGAGGAGAAACTGTTTGTTGCGCTGACCGCAGCGGCGCCGGAGGCTCTGCTTGTGGGCCTGAAGGAGCACGCGGCGCGGGAGCTGGCGCCCTACCGCAGCCGAATGGGCGCGGTGCAACTGCGGCAGGTGGAACAGCAATTTGAGCGGAAGCAACTGCTGGTCCACTACAACCTGCCGCGGTTGAGCCTGTTTTACATGAGCCAGCAATGAAGAAGCGGGCGCGGTCATTCTCGCGGCGCGAGCAAGCTGCGCCGAAAAGCTTCCAGCAGAGCGCCGCGACGCCGCAGTTCGTTCAAATTGAAAAGCCGGTTTATGGCGGAGCGTTTCTGGCGCGCGTTGAAGGCAAGGCGGTGTTTGTGCCGCTGGCGCTGCCTGGTGAGCAGGCGCGCGTGCGCGTGGTCGAAGAGAAGCGCGGGTACGCCACGGCCGAGGTGGAAGAGATTGTTGCTGCCGCGGCGGAGCGGGTTGCGCCCAAGTGCAAACACTTTGGGGCGTGCGGAGGCTGCCAGTATCAGCACGCAAATTACAAAGCGCAAATCGAGATGAAACAGGGCATCTTGCGCGAGACTCTGGAGCGGGGCGGAGTCCGTGCGCCGGAGCAGATCGCGGTGTTGGCGGGCGATCCGTGGGCGTACCGGAATCGGATCCGGCTGGCATTCGATGCGGAGGGACGGCCGGGATATCGCGGTCGAAGGTCCCATGCGGTAATTGCGATTGACGAGTGTCCGATTGCAGCGCCGCTGCTGGTGCGGGCTGCGTTCAGCGCCGCGGAACTGTTCCGGCGGTTCGCTGTTGCAAGCCGGCCCGCTGAGCTCTCGCTCTTTTGCGATGCGGCTCAAAGTTCGATGCTGGCCAGCGTCTTCACGGATGGCGCGGCACGGGTTCCGCTCACGGACTATTTTGATGCGCTGCTCCCGCAGATTCCTTCGCTTCGCGGTGTGGAATTGGTGGAGGTACACCAAGGCCAGTCAAGGACCGTCGCGCGGGCTGGCGCCGAATCACTCGCTTACCGTGCGGCTGGCTTTGATTATCGCGTGGACCAGGGCGCGTTTTTCCAAGTGAATCGCTGGCTGGTGGACGAACTGGTGGAGTGCGTGACGGCGGGACTGCATGGCGGGCAAGCGTGGGATTTGTTTGCCGGCGTAGGGTTGTTTGCGCGAAAGCTTGCGGAGCGGTTTGAGCGCGTGATTGCGGTGGAATCGGCGCCCGCGGCGAAGGCTCCACTGAAGCACAACCTCGGCGGCACGAATGCGACGGCGGTGAAGGCGACGACACTCGAATTTCTGCGTGGCGCGGCCAACGGTGAACGGCCGGATGCGATTATTGTCGACCCGCCAAGGACGGGATTGGGCGCAGAGACAACGGAGCTGTTAGGAAGAATCAGTGCACCGGAGATGGTGTATGTCTCGTGCGATCCGGCGACGCTGGCGCGCGACCTGCGCGCACTTGTGGCGGCGGGCTACGCTATTGAGCGCATCGCGCTTGCGGACCTCTTTCCGCAGACGTTTCACCTGGAGACGGTGGTCAAGCTACGGCGGTGACGGGCAAGAGCCGGGGGCGCGTGCCGGGAATCCCAATTCCTGATAGGCTTGAAGCCAAATTCACTCTTCGAATTTGGGCCCGATGCATCGCGAAAACCCCAACCCTGCGCAACGCTCGCATGGCTTGACTGCCGTGCCGTTGTCTCATGCGGCGTGGCTGTTTGCGGCGGGAATTCTTGTGGCGAGCCGCGTGTGGATTGAGCCCCCACTGTTGCTGGTACTGCTGGCGGTCGTTGTTGTGCTGTGCGTCGTGGCGGTTCGCCGCAGCGGACACGCGCAAGGGATTGTGTGGTTGCCGCTGGCGATATTGTGGCTGCTGCTGGGCGCGTGGTGCGGGGAGATGCAACCGCAGCCCGCGCCTGCTCCGAAGCTGGCGGCGCTTTCCGACGGATTGTTGCGCACCGTGGAAGGAACCGTGGTGGATGCGGGGCCGGTACGCACCGAGCTTGAGCAGAATGTGGACGAGGCCTCGGCCACTGCGCCGACACAGCGCGTCGACCTGCGCGTGGCAACGGTTGAAGTGGTGAACGATGCGAGCGATGCGCAAGCGCCTGGCGACGGCGGCGTGCGGCTGACTGTGCGGTGGCCGGTAGATGCGGCGGCTGAGGGCGGTGCGCAGGCCTTTCGATGCGGCGAGCGCGTGCGGGCCGTGGTTCGATTGCTGCGGCCAGAGACGTATCACGATCCGGGGGTATGGAGCCGCGCGGACTATCTGCTGGACCAGGGAATCACGTCGACGGCATCAGTTGCAATTGACCGCGTAGACCGGCTGGGGCAGGCGCCCGGCACATTTTTGTCGTGCCGAGTGAGGGGATGGCAGCACGCGTCGACGACGCGGCTGCTGGCGCTGCCCGCGGCCATGCGAAATCTGCCGGCGCCGTTGCGGCTGAGCGAGGACGACGCCGTGATGCTGGCGGCGATGGTAGCCGGTGACCGCACTTACCTGACTCATGCGCTGCGCGTGGGCTTCGAGCGCACGGGATCGTTTCACATGCTGGTGGTTTCAGGGTTTCATCTGGCGATTGTTGCCGCGTGCATCTTCTGGATCGCGCGGAAATTGCGCATGCCGCGCGTGCCGGCAACTCTTCTGACCATCGTCGCGTCGTTTGCCTACGCGCTGTTCACGGGATTCGCCACGCCGGTGCAGCGTTCGCTGTGGATGGTGACGCTTTACCTGCTCGGACGGCTGGTCTATCGCGAGCGAAGCGCTCTGAACACGATTGGATTTGCCGCATTGTGTTTGCTGGTTGTGAGCCCGCGCAGCTTGCTCGACTCAAGCCTGCAGATGACGCTGCTGGCGGTGATTGCGATTGCCGGTGTAGCCGCGCCCTTGCTGCTGGGAACGATTCATCCGTACGCGGCCGCGACGCGTGATCTGCGGCTGGTTGCCGTGGACAGCAAGCTCGCACCGCGAGTGGCGGAGTTTCGCGTAATGACGCGGATGGTGGCGGAACGGCTGGAGAGTGCCGGGAATGGCGCGGTCGCGTGGCGCATTTTTCCGTGGAGCGTGAGATTCGCGATCAGGGCGGCGGAGCTGGTGGTGGTTTCGTGCGTGGTGGAGTTAGCAATGACGCTGCCGATGGCGATTTACTTTCATCGAATCACGATTTTTGCTCTGCCCGTGAATCTGCTGATTTTGCCGATGCTTATTGTGCTAATGCTAGCGGCGCTACTAACAATGCTGATGCTGGTGGTGTGGCCGGCGGCGGCAGTGGTTCCGGCAATGGTGGTGGCGCTGGTGATGCACATTGGAGTGGGGCTGGTGCATCTGTTCGGCTCCATGGCGCTTGGAGATTTCAGAATTCCGAATCCGCTGGTGTGGCAGTCGGCGGCGTTTTGCGTGTTGCTTGGAGCGGCGATTGTTCTGGCGCACGAGAGCCTTGCGCGCGGTGAACGTTGGCTGAGACGCGGCACATGGGTTGTGCTCGCGATGGCCGCGCTGGCTGCGGTGATTCCACGGCCGGTGGATCGGCCGAAGGGCGCGATGCTGATGGAGGCGATCGACGTAGGGCAGGGCGACTCGCTGCTGATTATCACGCCGGACGGCAAAACGCTGCTGGTGGATGGAGGGGGATTCGGCGGCGGACCGAGGCAGGCTCCGCAGGATTTCGACATCGGCGAGGAGGTGGTGTCGCCTGCGCTGTGGGCGCGAGGCATTCGGCATTTGGACGCAGTGGCGCTGAGCCATGCGCACTCCGACCACATGGGCGGATTGCCGGCGGTGCTCAGAAACTTTCATCCCGATGAGCTGTGGGTGGGCAACAATCCGCGGTTCGGAGCATACAACGCGCTGCTCGATGAGGCCACTGCGCTGCACGTGCAGGTGAAGAGCTTTCGCGCCGGCGATACGTTCACTTTTGGGAGCACGCAAGTGAACGTGCTGGCGCCATTTCGCGATTACGTGCCGGGTGCGGAGCCGACGAACAACGATTCGCTGGTGCTGCACGTGGGGTATGGCGCGACTTCGGTCATGCTCGAGGGCGATGCGGAGGCGCCGATCGAGCAGGCGATGCTTGCGGAGCCGGGACTCGCGAGCACACTGCTTAAGGTGGGGCATCACGGCAGCATCACGTCCACGCGGCCGGAGTTTTTTGCGCGGGTGTCGCCACAATGGGCCGTAATCTCCTGCGGCTTGCACAACCGGTATGGGCATCCGCGCGAGGAAGTGCTGGAAGAGCTTGAGGAAGCGCATGTGCGGACGTTCCGCACCGATATCAGTGGGATTTCATGCTTTGTACTGGATGGAAAAACGGCGGCGGGGGCGGTGGGGTGCGGAAGGCAGTGAACGCACTAGGAATTCCGATCGTCCCCTTCAAGAAACGTGCCAGTTCTGCCTGCGGTTATTGGACGCGGCGCACCATCTTGAACAGGATGAGCGGGGTTCGGCCGGGATCATCGAAGACGGGATAGGCCGCAACCTCTTCGAGTCGAAAGGCCGAAAACCGGGCGATGGCATCGCTGGATAAATCAGTCCACGCGAGGAACCAACCTGGCTGATCCTTCGCGGCCCTCCTGGCCGTCTCTTGCGGGCCGTGAGCGTCGTTGATGCATGGAATGCCGGTCATCAGGGAAATCTGAGTTCCACTCACGCCAGAGATCACCTGGTTTTGCTCCAGGTCGCTGCGAATGATTTTGCGGATGGAATTGGCCGCGTCGTAAAACTGCCGCTCCGGATGGGCGACGAACTGCTCGATCATGATCCCATTGATAATGGCGGAGGCAGCCATCGCGGACAGCAAGAGGACCGCTGTTATTGAATTGGGATTCCAGAACGGATTCAGCCCGGCAAGACTTTTGTTCGGGTGCCGGCTTTCCGAAGGCGGGGCCGGCTCGGACCTGCCGGCTTCAGGATTGGGCGGAATTGGAATTGCCTTCGGATATGCGAGCACCTCGTCCAGCGTCACCGCTACGATCCAGACGATCGGCGCAAGCATCACGAGGAAATAACGCGGTGCGTAATCGTCCTGCAGACGAAAGATAAAAGACGCCTGGCCCGCAAGTGCGAGCCACGACGCGGCAAAGAGGGCATTGGACCACAGCTTCCGCTTCCAAACCAATGTGAGCACCAGGATCGCGAAGACTACCGGATACAGGACACGATCGATCCAGAGGCAGTTGCGCGCCAGCTCAATGAGTGTGTCGAGGCTTTGGCGCCAATCGAAATCGTCCAAGGCGTTTCGGGAGAAGAAGTATTTGTAATCGGCGCCGTAACCCATCGCCGACACGAGAGCGGCATAACCTCTGGTTAAAGCCGCAGGAACAATGGCAACGGCCAGTGCAACCCGAAGGGAGGCAGCAGCCTTGCGGCCCATGGCCGACCACGCCAACCAGAAGACGGACGGAATGAGCACGGCCGAGGTTGTCTTGGTGAGGAGCATGAGAGAAATGAGGGCGGAAAGAGCGGCCAGAGGCCAGATTCGCCGGGAGGTTGCGAAAGAGGCCACCAACAAGGAAAGACAGAACTCGAAGATCACCAAAGAATCGAGAATCGCGAGCCGGCTGAAGACAAAGGCAAACGGGCTGAGGGCGAGAAGCAGCACGGCGGCGAGGGGCGGCACGCCGGAGCCTGAGCGCGCATGGCGTTGCAACAGCACAAAAACCAGGCCAAGCGTGGCCAGGGAAATGGCAACATTGAGCGCCCGCGCAGCAATTACGCTGACACCGGTGAAATGGAAGACGGCTCTGAGCAAAAGCGGCCACACCGGCAAGGCAACCGCAGGATTGTAGTCGCCGGCGACGTACCAGTGTCCGGTGAGAGCGTGCATGACAGCGGCGCCGGCCCACCAGCCTTCGTCAGTGAACTTGGCCTGATCGATGGCCCACATTGAATCGTTGGGAAAATCGGCTTCGAGATGGACGAACCGCAAGGCCCCAACGGCCAAAACGAACAACCAGATAGCGACGCGCAACCAGCGCCCTCGAAGCGGGATTTGGATTCCTGCGGTACCTTCTCTATCCCAATCACCGCTGCGCGCACGACCGGATTGCGGTGACGATTGTGGTGCAGAAGAGGAAAGCACGATAAATACCACCGATCGTCGGATAGCTGAGTCACTTAAGCCGTGATTGTGCAATGCGCTCTAAGATTTCGCAGAGCTTCGCTGATTCGATGTCTGAAACGTCTACTCCGTAGATCTCACGGATCTTTGCCAAAAGGGCATCATTCGTCTCCTCGAAGTGAAAATCCCAAAGCGAAGATTTGTCGGAGATCCAAGCCGATGAAAGACCGAGAACGCGATGAATGAAGTCTTCGGCAAGTCCGGAATGCGCATTGACTCGCTCCTGGGGTGCAAACTCGATCGGGACATGGACGCCTGGACGTGGAAGCGGTTTGCCTTCCTTCAACCAATCCGTTTTGCGCTTTGCGAACTGCTCGCCGAGCGCATTCAAAGCTTCTGCTTTTGACCTGCCTCCCGCGTCGATGTGCCACCCGAGGACTCTCGCCCAATACTGATGCTGCGTGAATCTTGCGGGCAGATTCAGGTCCAGCTCTTGCCTTCTTATGGAGATGGGATAGTCTTGCAGCTCCCAGTCGGTTTTGGCGAACGAACGACACCACTTCCAAAACCTTCGAATGTCATCACGCACCCGCACGAACAGAGATCGCATAAAGACTTTAGTGTGCTGAATGCACTGCGACTTTCTGGATGGCGAGCAGTGTATCGAGCAGCGGTTTAAGGAGCTTGAGGTCAAGGGCGTTGGCGGCGTCGGACTTGGCGTTGGGCGGATCGTCGTGGACTTCGACGAAGAGGCCGTCGATGCCGGCGGCAACAGCGGCGCGCGCGAGTAGAGGAATGTACTCGGGCTGGCCACCGCTGACGCCGTTGGCCGCGGAAGGCTGCTGGACGGAGTGGGTGGCGTCAAAGACGACCGGCGCGAGACGGCGCATGACTGCGAGCGAGCGGAAGTCGACGACGAGGTTGTTGTATCCGAACGTTGAACCGCGCTCGGTGAGGAAGACGCGCTCATTGCCTGTGGAACGAACCTTTTCAAGGCCGTGGCTCATGTCCCAGGGCGCAACGAACTGGCCTTTCTTGATGTTGACGGCGCGCCCGGTTTTGCCCGCGGCGACGAGCAGGTCGGTCTGGCGGCAGAGGAAGGCGGGAATCTGGAGAACATCGACAGCTTCGGCGGCGACTTCGCAGTGGGCGGGCTCGTGTACGTCGGTGAGGACGGGAAGGCCGGTGTCTTTGGCGATGCGGCCCAGGATACGCGTGCCTTCTTTGAGGCCGGGGCCGCGAAAGCTCTTCGCGCTGGTGCGATTGGCTTTGTCGTAGCTGGCTTTGAAGATGAAGGGAATGCCGACGTCGGCGGCGATGCGCTGGACGGCTTCGGCGATGGAGCGGGCGTGAGCCTCGGACTCGATGACGCAGGGACCTGCGATGAGAAAGAGCCGGCCCGCACCCACTTCGACTGGCCCGATTTCGAACGATGAACTCACGAGGGAAATTGTACAGTGGCCAGGGATCAGGTCAGGGCCGACGAGGGGTCAGGGCCAGTAAAACCTTGATCTGTGATTGGAAACCTGAGGAAAAGTACACGCGTGCTCTCCGCGTATCCAGAAGACGGGATGGGAGAGGACGCGGCAATGATACGGAAAGCGGGCTCGGTTACTCAGCGTGGCTGCGCGACCACTCCCATAGTGCGCGGTCGAGCGTGCGCAGAGGCGTAGGAGCGGGGAGTTCGTTCTGCGGCCTGACGATATTGCTTTCGGCCAGGCACTTGCAGAAGGCCAGATACTCCTCGTAGAAGCGCACGTCGTGACGCGCGTGCCCCAGGGCTTCAAGGGTGCGGTAGTCCAGCACCGTGTAACGCTCGGGGAAGATCGCGGCCAGAACGGCCGACGCCAGGGCGATGTCAATGCCGTGCAGATCAAGCAGCGCTTTCACGGCGGCTTCAGTTGAAGATTCGGGCGAAGAGGCGACGGCCAGCGCGCGCCGGATCTTCTCGTTGCTGTTGCCGATGAGAACCTGCACAGCGCGCTCGGACTTCCAGCGCACGATCGCTTCCAGATTGGCAAGCGAATAGTCTCCATTGCGAATGGCTTCGCCGGCTTCGAAAGCAGCCTTTTCAAGCTCATGCTCTTTCTCGCCGGTCGTTTGCCAGTACTGCTCAGCCAGGTCCTGCAGTTCCGCTTCAGCGGGCTGAAGCTGGAAATAGGCGACCATCTTTAATTCCATCCTTTCGTTTCTTACGCCAAAAACTTAGACACGATAGGCCCGGCGCGAAATCATTGTCAATAACCCGGAGGGTGGTTTTTTCACCTCAGTACCGGACTGGTCCATGAGACGCCGGCAGCCATGGAAATGGCTGCCCGTCACGCTGTGGAAGAAGCAATTATTCATGGAATTCCGGCTCAAGAAATGGACGCTCCGTTGGTAGTAGACGCGATTGCCGGAAGAATCGTTTGAATGCGGTTTGGATAGGAGAAGAATCTTTCGAGAAAAGTGGCTGAATCGGCCGGAAGATCACTGCGGAAGAGCGCGGAAGGCTGAAAACGGGAAGGCCGCCGGAAGTTTGAGAAATTGTGGCATAAATCAAGAAATATGCTAATATGTATTCATGCGTACTACGGTGGACATGCCGGATGAGACATACCGAGAGGTCAAAGTGATGGCGGCTGAGCAAGGGGTTACGGTGCGGGAGCTGGTTCTTGAGGGGCTGGAGATGGTGCTGCGGACCAGGAAGCCGGCCCGGAAGGGATGGGAGCCGCCGGAGGTTAGGCCCGAGCCGGGGACGCTCGAAATCGATCACGAGACGAACTACGACCTTATCGGGTTTCCGTGAAATCGAGGCGTGGCTGAATCGGCAAATATCGTTTTTGTTCGCAGCTTTACTGGACAACCTGGCCGGTTATCGACTCGATTTGCGAGCGCTGCAAGCGGTGTCTGTAGCTGGCGGTGATGAACTCGCGGAAGAGCGGGTGGGGCTCGAGGGGCTTGGACTTGAATTCGGGATGGAACTGGCAGCCGAGGAAGTAGGGGTGGCCGGGAATCTCGACGATCTCGACGTAGGTCTGGTCGGGAGTGGTGCCGCTGATTTCGAGGCCGGCGCCGGTGAGCAGGGCCTCGTACTCGCGGTTGAACTCGTAACGGTGGCGATGGCGCTCGCTGATCTCCTTTTGGCCGCCGTAAGCGCGGCTGGCGAGCGAACCTTCCTGCAAAACACAGGTCCACGCGCCAAGACGCATGGTGCCGCCCATCTCTTCGACGCCAAGCAGTTCGCGCAGCTTGTAGATGATGCGATGCTCGGTGGCGGGATCGAACTCGCTGGAGTTGGCGTCTTTGAGGCCGCAAACGTTGCGCGCGAACTCGATGCACGCGCTCTGCATGCCGAGGCAGATTCCGAAAAAAGGCACATTCTTCTCGCGCGCATAGCGGATGGCGTTCAACATGCCGTCGATGCCGCGCTTGCCGAAGCCGCCGGGAACAAGAATGCCGTCGAAGCCCTCGAGCTGCGATTCGTAGCTTCGATCGTCGGGGCCGGAGGACTCGAGACCTTCAGCCTCGATCCAGTGAATCTTCAGCTTCAGATTCTGCGAGATGGCGCCGTGCGTGAGCGCTTCCTTGAGCGACTTGTAGCTGTCCTCGTACTCGACATACTTTCCGACAATGGCGATGGAGACTTCGTCTTTGGGGTGGTAGCAGCGCTGGACCAGCTCCTGCCACGGGGTGATATCGGCCTCGGGCGCGTCTTTGTGCAGGTATTTGAGGATGAGCGAGTCGACGCCCTCTTCGGCAAAGCCGAGCGGGACCTCGTAGATGAAGGGCACGGTTTTGGCACCGATGACGGCTTTTTCTTCGACGTTGCAGAAGGCGGCGATCTTTTGCTTGATGTCGCGGCTGAGGGCGCGATCGGAGCGGCAGAGAAGAATGTCGGCCTGAATGCCGATGGAGAGCAGCTCCTTGACCGAGTGCTGCGTAGGCTTGGTCTTGAGCTCCTGCGCGGCGGCGATCCAGGGAACGAGCGTGAGGTGGACAAAGACGGTGTTCTCGCGGCCGAGCTCCTGGCGCATCTGGCGAATGGCTTCAAGGAACGGGAGGGATTCGATGTCGCCGACAGTGCCGCCGATTTCGACGATGGTGACGTCAGCGCCGTTGGAGGCGATCTTGCGCATGGAGTTCTTGATTTCGTTGGTGACGTGGGGAATGACCTGAACGGTCTTGCCGAGGTAGTCGCCGCGGCGCTCCTTGAGAATGATCTGCTCGTAGATGCGGCCGGTGGTGTAGTTGTTGTCGCGCGAGAGGGGCGCGTGGGTAAAGCGCTCGTAGTGACCGAGGTCGAGATCGGTTTCAGCGCCATCGTCGGTGACGAAGACCTCGCCGTGCTGGAAGGGCGACATGGTGCCGGGATCGACGTTGAGGTAGGGATCAAACTTCATCAGATTGACGCGGAGGCCGCGGCTCTCAAGCAGGCAGCCGATGGACGCAGCCGCGAGACCCTTGCCTAAACTGGATACAACTCCACCCGTCACAAAGACGTACTTTGCCGACATCGATGCAACCTCGTCACTAAGTTTTTGGGATTGGCCGTACCTGGTGGGCACATTCAAGTATGGCAGAGAATCGGGGTGCGGCGAAAGAGGAAATTTCTTGGGAGCTGATGATAAGTGGCAACGTCCCGAGTAACGAGACTGGAATGAGCCATTTGGGGCGGGAGCTTCGGGGCGGAGCCCGGACGGGTTTACGATGCTCTCGGGAATAGGCTGCGATGACGAGCAAGATTGAAGTGGTGAAGACCGACATTACGACCCTAGAGGTTGACGCGATTGTGAACGCGGCCAATGAGACTTTGCTGGGCGGAGGCGGGGTGGATGGGGCGATTCACCGGGCAGCGGGGCCGGAGCTGTTCGACGAGTGCTACCTGCTGGGCGGGTGCCCGACGGGCGAGGCCAGGCTGACGAAGGGCTACCGGCTGCCGGCGAAGTATGTGATCCATACCGTGGGGCCGGTGTGGAGCGGGGGCGAACGCGGTGAGCCGGAGCTGCTGAAGAGCTGCTATCGCTCGGTCTTCAGGATTGCGCGGGAGAATGGGATCAAGTCGCTCGCGCTTCCGGCGATCAGTTGCGGAGTGTACCGGTTTCCAGTGGAACGCGCGGTGAAGATTGCGGTGGGGGAGACGGTGGCGGAGCTGATCAGCAGCGATGCGATTCAGAGGGTAATTTTTGCGTGCTTTGGGGATGAGATTTATCAGGCGTATTTGAGGGCGGTGGACGGGATCAGCTAGATCGTTCGCGGGGTTCCGCGTCTTGTCTGTGCTGGTTAAGAGTGGGAGATTCACGTTCGAGGTATCCCAGGTCTCATCCGCCGCGGCGGAGAGACCTGGGGCACCCATTTGTCTTGCGTAGACAAAGGAAGAAAATCCTTAAAAGTTAAACGTGAGTTTCGCGGTCAGGGCGCGGGGGGTGACGTAGTGCGTGCCGCTGAAGGTGGAGAGGAAGTTGTAGAGCGCGTACTTGTTGGTGACGTTGATGGCTGTGAAGTCGAGGTCGGTCTTGAAGTGCTCCTTGTTGAACATGTTGTTCTTTCCCAGGGAGACATCGAATAGGCTGCGCGGCGCGATGCGCTGGGGATTATGGTCGTTGTCGCCTTGGTTGGGCGCAGGAACATTGATGAGATTCGAGGAGAACTCATTGGCGGGGCAAACTGCGGGCAAGGCCTGAGTTGGCGTGGCCTTGACGCCGTTGCAAGAGAATCCCGCCTGAAATTCTTCGTCCGCTGTCAAGGGAAGGGGCAAATTATTGGTGGCCGGGCTGGGCGGAGCAACGGTGTCGACCATGGCGATAGCGGGTGTTCCGTCGGGCAAGGTGGTTGTACTGTTTCCACAGGGACTGTTGGGTGGATTCGTTACGCCCGGATCGGCTGGATCCGTGAGGCCATAGCAAGGCGTGGAACCGGCCACCAAGCCCGAGTCGAAGCGCCAGTTAAAGCCGCTCCACAGACCATTCCACCAACTGCCATCGTGGGAGAGAGTGTACTGAAGATGTGTGGTCTCGTTGAACTTCTCATCGTGGTCGATGCGGAAGGGATAGACAGTTCCCAGCGCGACCCCACTGGTGGCTCCGGCGCCGGCCACCTGCGGCGGGAAGAAGCGTGCGGCCACTGAAGAAGTGACGAGATAGGCGCTGAAGTGATGGAAGTTCGGAACCTCTGCATTCAGCGCATAGCCCGGAATCTTGGAGTTGTGCCAGTCGACGGGGAAGGTGATGGGCGTGTTGCCCAGGATGCTGAAGTCAAAGCCGTTGTGGGTGTACTTCCAGATGTATTCGCCGCTGACCACTACGTTCTTACCGACTGCCTGCTGGAATCCGGCGTGGAACTCGTTGCGGAAACCAGGCTGCATGGTCCCGGAAACGCCGGGGTTGCAGCTAAGCAGCGGATTGAGCACTGCATCAGAGCAGCCTGTGCTGGAGAGCACCAGGTTCTCATTGAAGGGCGTTTCCAATGTGCGCGCATAGGAGACGCGCAGAACCGTAGCGGATGGCTTGATGTTGTAGGCGATGCCCATGCGCGGCTCGGGTTGTTTCGTCGTGACGAGGCCGTTGTAAAGATCCCCGCGCATTCCCAGGTTGAAGTCCCAGTTGCCGGCCTTGATCTCGTCTTCAATGTAGAGGGACAACTCCTTAATGTCGGTGTGGCCGAAGAAGAGGTAGTCGCTCCCACCGCGGGTAAGGTCATAAGGAGCCAGAACCGGGAGATAGTTAGCGTTCGGGAACGATGTGACGCCATCGCAGTCGGATTGATTTGCATACCCCGGCAGCGGGTTGCCATTGACGTCCACGCAAGGAGCGCTGAGTGGATAGACGGAATCGACGATGCCGAGGCTGTCGTGCTCGCGCAGGAAAGTCTGCTCATAGACGGCGCCGGCCTTGATGTTGTGATGCCCGCGCACGTATGAGTAATCGGCGTGGACCCCGTCGTTGGTGAGCGTGCGGTATTGCCCAATGGAAGAGGTTTGCAAAGTGGCGGGGCCGAGGTCGGCCAAGGGGTTGCCGCTGGGGTAGTAGTTGTAATCGTCCCTGCGGACGTAGGCGCCAAAGTTAAGGACCGAGTCGTTATTGATGACGTGGGTATAGGTGGGGGAGATGTTGAAAGTCCCGATCTTGGAGTGCTGATCGGTGTTGCCCACATCGACGAAGGTGGGGTTGGCGCTGGATCCTCCGCCGATTCCCGCCCCGCCGTTTTCAACGTTCTGAATGTTCAGGTTCTGGAAGGCGTTGGGCGTCTGAAACCAGGAGCGGCTGTAATTGAAGTCAAGATGGATGGAATCGGCGGATGTGAAGCTGTAATCGATGCGGTCGAAGAAATTCTCCTCGTTGCCCTTGTCGTGGAAGACGGTAAACTCAGGCGGATCGAGAAAGCGTCCGGTGTTCAGGGCGTCGGCTTCGATAAAGTTGCCCCAGCTTTTTCCGCCATAGGAGAGATCGAAGCCGCCAGCGGCCGAGCCAAAGGCGCCGTAGGAGGTGTATGCGCTTCCTGTCGGCCTGGTAACTCCCTGGCCGGAGCGAGTGGTGGCCACGATGACGAGACTGGTCTTGTCGCCGTACTCGGCGGGCGGCGCGCCGCTGATGACTTCAATGGATTGAATGGAGTTTGACGGAAGCTGGTTGGAAAAGATCTTGCTCTGCTGATCGGTAATGGACTGGCCGTCAACGGAGAAGGAGTTGGAGGCGTGATCGCCGAGGCCGTGAAAGAGCCCGTTGGAGTCGGCCGCGACACCGGGTGTGGTGAGGGTTACGAGTGAACTAAGCGTGGATGAAGCGCTCTCCAGCGGAACCTTGTTGAACAGGTCGCGGTCGACGTCAACATGAAAGGTCGGATCATCTTCGATCAGGTCGCCGCCGGACTCGACCGTGACCGTTTGGCTGGCGCCGGCGATTTGAAGAACGAGGTTCGCGCTGATTCCCAATGACGAACGAATCTCAACAGTTTGGCTCAAGGAGGCAAATCCTTTGGCGGAGACGATAATCCTGTAGGGATTGAAAGGGACGTTGGAGAAGGTGAACTGGCCGGTGGCGTCGGTGGTCGTGGTGCGGTCGAATCCGCTGACCTGGTTAGTGAGATGAACTGTGGCGTTGGGAATCACGGCTCCGCTGGGATCGGTGACGGCGCCGCGCACGGCGCCGGCGTTGCCGCTCTGCGCAGACGCGGAGAGCGCCGCGAAGGCGAGGGCAATCAGGGGAAGAAGGCGCGTGATCGCGCCGCGATGGAACGTCATGGCAAAATCTCCTGAAAAATGGCTGATGAATGCGGAAATGCAGGCCGCGAGACGTGCCGCCGCGGCGTCTTCAGTGAAGGAGCATCGGTCCGCTTCGAAATCAGTGTGTGCAGATGCGGCCAAGCATCGCCCGATCGGTAAAGCATTGGACGGATGCGAGGGCCTGAATGAAAACGGAGAGATGCTCTAGCAGGAGACGGGAGGAGGGCGAATGAAGAGGCGGATTTGCCGCTGGTGAGCAATGACGATGGGATCGGCCTGGGGCGTGGAAGCTCCCAATTGCACGATGATGATGGCGGCCGCAGCAGCAGCAACGGGCACCACCGTGTGCATGACAATGCACAACTGGCAATGGTCGGCGTCAGATTGGCTGGAGTGCAGGTGCGTGACCTGGGCGACGGCCAGCATCGCCAGCAGAACCAGACAAAGGACGGCCACTGTCGGCAAAAAGCCGGGCAAGAAGCCGCTCTCGGCGCCACGTTTGCCGCGGAGATTTGTCTTAAGTCCTGTCAATCGATGGAACCTTCCAGTTCTATTCTACAGAAAGCCCTCTAAAGTTTGGACGCTTTGGGCTTGAAGAGGTTGCTCCTAAGTTACGATTTCGGCGCGGCGCACGAGAAAACGCCGATGACCCGAAAGCGTCTAAACTGAGTTGCCATGGTTTGTTTTCTGCAATTTCGGAGAGGATGTCGCGCGCCGGCGCTTTCGCTGGCTATTCTCCTCATGGCGTCGTCTGCCTGCGCCGCGCAAAGCGGTGAGCAGAGCCAAGGCGCGCAGCCTGCGCAGAACGCGGGCAGCCAAAGTTCCAAGCCACTGCCACTAAAGCCTGCCATTCCCGGCACGGGCAGGAACTTGCGGCTGATTTTGAAAGACGGCTCCTACCAATTAGTGCGCGATTACCAGATCGTGGGCGATCGCGTGCGCTACTTGTCGCAGGAGCGCGGCGAGTGGGAGGAACTGCCGGCGGACCTGGTGGATTGGGACGCAACGAACAAGTGGGCCAGGGAACACGCCGAGCTGGTTGACGAGGGTTCTTCGCCGGCGATGAAAGAGGCGGCGGATATCGACAAGGAAGAATCCGAGGAGCGCAACGACGAAAAGGCGCGCATGCCGATGGTGGTTCCAGGGCTGGAGTTGCCGGACGAAGAAGGCGTGTTTGTGCTGGATACGTTTCAAGGCACTCCCGAGTTGGTGGAGCTGAAGTCGACCGATTTAACGTTGAACACGAAGAACCGGAAGGGGATTGCAGTGCTGAATCCCCTGGCGACGCAGCGGGCGAATCTGGAACTGGAAGGTGCGAACGCCAAGGTGCACCTGCATGTGAACGATCCGGCGATCTATCTTTCACTTGGGGTGGAGGCGGGAAACGAGCCGGTTCTGTCGCACCCTCTGACTGTGGACACGAGCGGAGCGAAAGCGGTGAATGGCGGGAAGCATGGGGCACATTCGGCGCAGTCAGGCTTTGTGATCGTGCGCGTGGACGAGCGGCAAGCTGTGCGCATTGTGGGCGCTATTCACGTGGGCCCCACGGGGAACGTGACGCAGGACGAGGATACGATCCCCACCAAGGCGGAGATCCTGCCGGGCAAGCATTGGTTGAAGATCGAGCCGACGCAGACCCTGACCATCGGCGAGTACGCGCTGGTAGAGATCCTCTCTCCATCGGACATCAGCGAATCTGTGTGGGATTTTCGCGTGGACCCAAGGCTGGGAGACAATCCCGGTTCAATCGGGCCGATCCTGAAACAACCGCGCGAGTGACGTGGAAGGTTCTTTTCTGTTGTGCAGCGTAGCGTTACGCTGTACAATCTGAGTCAATGATACGGACCTTCCGGCACAAGGGAATCGAAAAGTTCTTTCTGACCGGTTCCAAGGCTGGAATCCAGTCCAATCACGCTGCGAAACTCAATGAGCAGTTGACGCTCTTGAATGCCGCAACAGGACCGCAACATATGAACGTACCAGGGTGGCGGCTCCACAAGCTAAGTCGCGATCTGGCTGGTCATTGGGCGGTTCGCGTGAATGGGAATTGGAGACTGACATTCACTTTCGAAGGCGAGGATGCAATTCTCGTCGACTATCTGGACTACCACTGAGAGGGCTACATCATGCGAATGTATAACCCGGCGCATCCAGGAAAGATTCTGGCGTACTACATGCAAGGCCGATCGGTGACGGAGGTCGCCCGGCATCTTCGGGTCACTCGGCCCGCGCTGTCGCGAGTCTTGAATGGTAAAGCAGGGATCTCGGCGGATATGGCTCTGCGGCTTTCGGAGGCGTTCCAGACCGATCCCGACCTTTGGCTGCGCCTGCAAGCCCAGCGGGATCTTTGGGTGGCATCAAAAAAAAGGCGGCCGAAAGTGAGGCGGCTGGACGCGGCCGCATAGGGCTAGAGGGCGTTCACGGGCTTGATCTACGTGGGCGGCTGACGGCAAAGTGCGCGAGCAGGAGCAGGCACACGACTGCGGTGATGATGGCGTCCACGGCGGGCATGGCGCGGGGGCCCCATAGCGCATAGCCGCGACCGTCGAGATAGGTCATGTAAGCGACGGGAAGGTTTCCGATGGAGTTGATGATGGCATAGCGCGAGCTGCCGCTTTTGCCTGATCCGCCGAGGAATTCAAGAGCGACACCGGTGAAGAGGGCGTAGCCCGCGCCGATGGTGAAGAGAAAAAGAACGGTGCCAGTGAAATAGACAGCGGGGCGCAGAGGGCCGAGGGCGAAGATGGCCAGTGTGGCGGCGTTGACCAGGCCCGCCAGCAGAAACGCTACGGAGGAGCGCACGCGCACGGGAATGAGCGACGCGGCCAGCGCGCCGGCTGAAGTGAGAAGAGCGCCGGCCAGGCCGTTGATCCAGGCGACCTGATGGCCGGTGACGTGGTAATCGCGTGCCAGTTGCGTAAGCAGACCGATCATGGCGCCGCTGCAGCACGGGGAAGCGACGAGGAGCGTGTAGGGAATGGCTTCCCAGCGAAGAAAAGTGGACTTGAACTCATGCCAGATACGCGCAGCGGTATGTCGCGGGCCGTGCTGGCTGATCATCGACTGCTCGGGCGCGGCGAAGGCAGCGAGCGCGGGCAAGACGATCATGGCGGCGACGATCCAGCCGAGGGAACTGAGCGAGAGGCGGCCAGACCAGGTGACCAGCACAAAGACTGCGACAGCGCCGAAGGCGAGCGAGCCGGTTTGGTAGAAGCTGCTGGCGCGACGACGGCTCAACTCGCTCTTGAGCGTGCCCAGGATGCCGCCGCAGGCAGCGACGACGAAGACGCCGAAACAAGCGCTCAGGAACAAAAGAGCGACTGCCAACGGAGTCGCAAGCTGGGACTGATGGAAGGCGGCGACCAAGGCGATGGCGGAAGCGAGAGCGGCAAGCAGGAGCCAGGTGCGGCGGCGCATCCAGAAGTCGGTGAGCGGACCCCAGAGGAAATAGATGGCATGAGGGAGAGAAAGCAGCGCGGCGATGCTGGCGGCGCGCGCGGGGTCGACGCCCTCATCGCGCAGAAGATAGGTGATGGCGCCGCTGACGAGGCCGAGGGAGATGACCGCGTCGGGCGTGATGAGGAAGGCGAAGAGCCAGGGACGATCGCGGGGAGCCGGCACGGATTGGGCGTCTACGTCCGGCCGTAACGCTGGTGACATGAGGGTTAGCGTAGCATGCAGCGGCTTTTGGCCAGGGATTCCGGAGGTGTGGGCAATGCGAGTTGGGGACGGCGTGGCGCCGTTCTCGTTGCAGAATCCGGGCGGTTTCGGGGGGTGATACTCAACATCTCGAAGATCGCTCCAAGCGATTGCCTGAAAAAGCCTTAGGCGGTCAAATGGCGGGGACTCGGAGGGTGTTCGACCTTGAAGCTGAAGGGGGTTGAGCTGGAGCAGACTCCCACCTATGCGGGATAGCAACCTGATTTACGAGTCGGTTAGACTCTGGTCGAAACCTGCGGGAGAATCATGGGCACACCGGCGGTCGATTATTACGAGTTTCTCCAAATCAGCCCCAACGCGGATGCTGAGACGGTCCACCGTGTCTATCGGTTCCTGGCGGCGCGCCTGCACCCGGACAACAACGAGACAGGCCATGAAGAGAACTTCCGCCTGCTCAAGGCCGCCTATGACGTATTGTCGGATCCGCAGCGGCGCGCGGAGTACGATACGGCGCGGGCCCGGACACAGGCACCACCGCAACCGCTTGCCACGACCATCGATTTCATGGATGCGCTGGAGGGCGAGTTAAACCGGCGGCTGGCAGTATTGGCGGTTCTTTACTACCGGCGGCGCTCCAACCCAACCTATCCTGAAGTCCCGCTTAGCGAGATCGAAGAGCGGATGGGTTTCCCGCGCGACTACCTGGACTTTACGTTGTGGTATCTGCAGAAGAAGGGATACGTAACCAAGGCGGACAACGCGCAGTACACGCTGTCAGTGGATGGCGTGGACTTTGTAGAGACTCAGCGAGCGAATATTCCGACCCTGCACAAACTGCTGACCACCGGTTCTGGATCGAGCGTGGAGGATCTGGCACGGGCACAACACAGAGAGGCGCGAGTTGCCGAAGCCGAACCTACCGTTGCAGCACCGACGACGACTTTTGCCAGAGCCGAATCAAAGCAAAACGGGAAACCGCACCCATTGCGCGCTCCCGGACCGATCATTCTGCCTTCTTCGATGAGCCAACAGGACGAACAGCGGGGAAGCAGGTGGGACCGCCGCGTGGGCAAACCCGACCTCCGCGACAAAAAAGTGGAGCGGCGCTATCACTTGAAGGATCGGCGAGAGACTCCGCAAGTCCAGCCAACATCGGACACGCCGCTACTCGCGAGCGGCGATTCCTAAAGCCTTCATCTTGCGGTAAAGGTGGCTCCGCTCGAGACCGAGCAACTCGGCCGCGTGGCTGATGTTGTTGTGAGCCTCTTCGATCTTCTTGAGAATAAATTCGCGCTCGTATGCATCGCGCGCCTGCTGCAGGCTGGAGAACTCCTCAGTGGAGCGTGAACCCGCCTTGTGCGTAAGGGGCTGCAGATGCTTGCGCTCGATGCGCAGGACGCGAGGATTGAGAATGAGAACGCGCTCGATAACGTTTTTGAGCTCGCGCACGTTACCGGGCCAGTGATATTGCGCGAGGGCGTCGAGAGCTTCCTCGGCGATCTCGACACGCGGGCGGCCGTACTGGCGGCCGAATTCGAGGAGAAACTCGCGGGCCAGGACCGGAATATCCTGCTTGCGCTCGCGCAGCGGCGGCACGAAGAACGGAACTACGTTGAGGCGATAGAAAAGATCCTCGCGGAAATTGCCCTTGGCGATCTCTTCTTCGAGATCCTTGTTGGTGGAAGCGATGACGCGCACGTCGACGCGCAGGGGTTGCGTACCGCCCACAGGAGTGAACATCTGATCGTCGAGGGCGCTGAGGACTTTGGCCTGGGTCTTGAGGCTCATGTCGCCCACTTCGTCGAGGTAAAGCGTTCCGCCGTCGGCGCGTTCGAGAGTGCCACGCTGCTCGGGAGAGCCGCCGGGTTGCGCACCGTGACGATAGCCGAAGAGCTCGGCCTCGATATGTGCTTCAGGGATAGCGGCGCAGTTGAGCTCGACAAAGACTCCGTCGCGGCGGAGGCTTTCAGCATGGATGGAACGCGCGATGAGCTCCTTGCCGGTGCCTGACTCGCCGTAGATGAGCACGCGGCCATTTGTGGGCGCCATGAGCTTGATTTGCTGGCGAAGGGCCTTGAGCGGCACGCTTTCGCCTGTGAGCACGGCGGCGGCGCTGAACTGGCGCTTGAATTCCTCATTCTGAGTGCGCAAGCGGCGAGCGTCGACGGCATTTTTGAGGACGATGAGGGTGCGCTCAAGCGAGAGCGGCTTTTCAAGAAAGTCGTAGGCACCCAGTTTGGTAGCCTTCACGGCCGCTTCGATGGTGCCGTGGCCGCTGATGATGACAACTTCAGGCCGCATCTCGGGCGTGAGATCACGGATCTCAGCAAGCAGATCGAGGCCGTCACGGCCGGGGAGCCAGATGTCGAGCAGCACCACGTCGTAGGGCGTGTCACGGAGCAGCACCATGGCTTCGACGGCATCGGCTGCACCGGCAACGCCGTAGCCTTCTTCGCGCAGAATCTCTTCGAGCGAACTTCGAATCTCCGCTTCGTCGTCGACTACGAGGATGTGGTTCATGAAGCGACGCCCTTCACTGGTTCCGTGTCCGCGGCTGCCGTTGGGTTCGAAGCGACTGGTTCCACCAGAGGCAGGCGCAGCAGAAAACGCGCGCCCTTGGGGATGTTGGCCTCAGCGCTGATGGAGCCACCATGTTCCTGGACGATTTTGGCGGCGATGGAGAGGCCCAGGCCCGTGCCGCGGTGCTTGGTTGAGTAGTAGGGCAGGAACAGGCGCTCGCGAATTTCGTCGCTCAATCCGGATCCGGTGTCGGAGACGGTGACTTCAGCGGCAGCGCCGTCTTCGCTCAGTGCGGTGCGCAGGCCAAGAACGCGCAGCAGGCTGCCTTGCATGGCTTCAGCGGCGTTGTCGATGAGGTTGGCCAGTGCGCGGCGGATGGCCTCAGGATCGGCGAGGACAGGCGGCAAACCGGACTCGAGATTGCGCTGCACGGTGATGCCTTCGAGCCTGCCGCCGAAGAGTGCGAGAGCCTCTTCGACGATTTGATTCAGGTCGCAAGGGCGGGGCTGCGGCGCGGGGAACTGCGCCAGAGCGGAGAACTGGTCCACCAACATACGCAGCGTGGCGACGCAGCCGAGAATCACGTCGGTGCACTTGCGGATAATGCTGGGCGAGTCAGGCTGGCCGCGATCGAGATGCCTGCCGATGCGCTCGGCGCTGAGCGCGATCGGCGTGAGCGGGTTCTTGATTTCATGAGCCACCTGCTGGGCGACTTCCTTCCAGGCGAGCTGCCGCTGCGCGCGCAGGAAATCAGTGGTGTCCTCAACCACGAGTACCGATCCAGCTTGCCCGCGGCCGAGATCGAGGCGCGCGCTGGTGATGGCGAGATGAAGTGTGCGCCCGTAGGCGTGATATTCCAGCTCAGTCGACGCGGCGCCCATGCGGCTGGCGCGGCGAATGACTCTGGCAAGCTCGTCGGCACAGTCGGCAGGCAGCAACGATGCGATGCTCTCACCGGCCAAAGGAGCATCCAGCCGAAGCCCCATCAAGGCGGCAAAGGCGCGGTTGGCCTGAAGCACCACGCCAGCGCCGTCAAGCGTGACGACGCCCGAGGGAATGGTATCGACAATGGTCTCCAGCTCACGGCGGCGCTCCTCGACGGCCAGATTGGCTGCGGTGAGTTGTGCCTGAGCGGTTTGAGCCAATTGACGGCTCGCCTCCAGATCCGAGGCCATGTGATTGAAGGAGCGCACAAGGTCGCCCATCTCTCCAGTGGCCACGTCGGCTACGCGTTGCTCATACTTGCCCGCGGAGATGGCATCCATGGCGTCGGCCAGCGCTTCAACCGGGCGGGTGATTTGCTTGGACAGGAATACCGCGAGCCACACGCTGGAAAAGAAGACAAAGACAGTGACCAGCAAGAGTGTGAGGGACAGGGTGGTGCGAATAACGCGGCGGGAGCGGTAGAGCTGCAAATACTCGTCGGCGCCGGAACGAATGCGGGCGGTGGTTTCGTTGAGGCCTTTGGGCATGGGCAGGACCGCGACGACGATCTTGCCGGAGGGTGCGACGGCCATGCCGAGCGCGTTTTCCTGGCCGGCGACATCGACGACCGGATTGTCATTGCGCTCGGCGGCGAGGAGAAGACCGGCCGAGAGCGGCCCACGAAGAGGAGTTTCCTTCCAGTCGGAGTCTGGCGCCGACGCGCGCAGGAAGACTGGACTCGACTCAGGCGGAGCCTGAAAGCTTGCGAACATGCGCTTATTGTTGTCGTAAACCAGAAGAAAACCGCCCTGCAAAGAAAGGCGGCGCGAACTCATCACTTCGAGGAGGGCCTGGGAGTTACCGTCAGACGCTCCGCTCTCGGCTACCGATTCGGCCTCACTTCGGGCATTACTGGCCACGTATTCCACGAGCTCTTGCACGACGCTGGTGGAGTCATTGCGCAACAGCGAGGCGTCTGGCGAGAACCACCGTTCCAGCGAGCGGTTCAGCAGGTAATAGCTGAACAGAAACATGAGAGCCGCGGGCATGAAGGTAATGATGACGGCGCCGATGACCATGCGAGAGCGCAGCCGCGCGCCCACGCCGCTGCTTCCCTGCCCCACGTAGACTTTGAGGACGGTACGAAAGAGCAGGACGAGCAGCAAGAGCAATAACAGGAAGAGCAGAACCTCGAGGACCGTGAGGGCGATGGTCTGAGCGTAGGTCGCCGGATTGAGGAAATTGACGTTAGAAGTGTTGAACCATTGCAGCGTTCCCAACAAGACAAAGACGAAGAGCGCGCCGGCTGCGAGCATGGCGATGGATCGATGCCGCGAATCGGCGAGGAAACGCATGGGGCGATTATAGAAGGAACTGGGAATAGGCAGTAGGGAAATGGGAATAGGGGCGGGCGCTGGAGGAGGGTCAGAGCCGCAAGGGCGACGAGCGCATTCTGGTGAACGGACTTCGCTTGTTTACTGCACAAGAAAGCGGCGAACGGGCCGCAACTATCCCGGTGCGCCCGTGTCTTAACGCCTGAAAGTTCTGTGGAGTTTCAACGATTTTTCGGCAACTCCCGCCGAAACCTGTGCCGCCGATCCGAAAGGACAGCGGCATTTTTTGTCTTTTTTCTGGTCTTGGACTGGAAATTCGGGAGAACCTACCGGGCGATCAGGAACATGACCCAACTGAAGACGATGACTGAGCCGACGAAGAGGACGAAGCAGTAAGCGCCGTAACGGAACATGCGGGGCGGAGTATCGCGCATGGTGATGCCGAAGACGGTAGCGGCAAAGAGCGCGAAGAGAAGGACCGCGAGGAAGTGGGAGGGATGCATCACGACTTCCTCCCCGTGCGCAAGTTGTGCGCGTCAACGGCGGCGATGATGTTGAGGAGGCCGGCAACCACGATGAATTTGGTGCCGTAGTCAGCGACGGTGGTCTGCACCGGCTGGCCGCCCCAGCCGGCGGCGCGGCTCAAAAAGTAGAGGAGGCCGGCACCGAGGTCGCCTGCTACACCGAGCATGTCGAGAATGTCCTGCGCACTGGTGTAAAGCTTGCCCTGCATGGCGAGGCCGAGCGCGAACATGGCGATGATGGAGACGGCGAGCAGAGCGCCGCGAACCCATTTGCCGAGGAGAAAGTGACCGGCGCCGGGGACGAGCCATCCGGCGATGAGGGGAAGGTAGACGAATCCTTTGGCTGAGGTTTTCGCCGCGGCAGGCTTGTTCGGGGTGGTGGCCATTCCTTTATCGACTATACAAGACGGCGGAGCGAGCGGGGTCAGCGGAGCTAGAACACTGCATCGGATTATGGCCACACCAGACCCTGCTGACTGCGGCCGGTAATCTCTACTTCTGAACCGGGTGGTGGTCAAAGCTGATGGCGCGGGTCATTTTCCACTGACCGCCCTTGAGTTGCCACAACGTGACGAATTTTGCTTCGCCGAGGGACGTCGGGTCACTGGGGTGCGTGAAGCGATGCACTCCGACTTCGACGGCACCGTAGCCCTTGAGGGGGTAAACCTCGAGAGTGCCGGGAACAAGCTCGCGGTGAACCTTGCCGCAGATATTGGCTTTTATGGCGTCGAGAAACGGCTGGCGGCCGACGGAAAGGCCGGTCTGGTCGTGATAAAACTCGAGATTCTCGTCGATCATGAAGCCAAGCCTGGGAATGTCGCACCGGTTGTATGCGTCAAAGAGCGCGGTGTCGAGGGCGGCGACGGTTTTGTAGAGGTCGTCAGTTTCCGGCAGGCCCTGGCCGGACTGCGCGGACGACAAGGAAAGGGGGAGGGTAATTGACACGAGAGCGAGGACGATTCTGAGTTTGGTCACGGAAAGAGCGCTCCTCCGGGGAATAAGCATGGGGGAGATACGCACGAGCGTGGATCCTAGTTCCGGGTGGTTAGATTCGCACCAGCTCTTGCTGAATGCGGCCTGTGACCCAGGCTTTGCCGGGCCTCGTGATCATATTGATTTCGCTGCGCACCCCGAACTCGGGCAGGTAGATGCCGGGCTCGACGGAGAAGCAGGTGTGGGGCAGGATGCGGCGGATGTCGTGGGTTTCGAGATTGTCCAGGTGCGCTCCTGACCCATGAATCTCGTGCGCGATATTGTGGCCTGTGCGATGGACGAAGAAATCTCCGAAGCCGGCGTCGCGAATCACGGAGCGCGCGGCGTCGTCGGCTTCAAAGCCGTAAATCGGCCGGTTCTGAGCGAAGGCTGACTCGACGGCGGAGATAGCGGCGTCGCGGGCGCGGCGGACGGTATCGAAGACGAGCTGTTCTTTCTTTGAAGGCTCGCGGCCGATCACTCCAGTCCATGTCACGTCGTAGAACACGCTGGTCGGCGAGTCCAGTCGGCCCCAAATATCGATGAGGAGGAAGTCGCCTTCGCGAATGGGCGAGGCGCGATCGGGGGTGGGCTCGTAGTGCTGGTCTGAAGTGTTGGCGTTGACGCTCACGTCGGGGCCGTTTTCCCAGACCAGACCCTCGCGGCGCATGGCTTCGCGCAGCCAAACGACGAGATCGTACTCCGAAAGATCGCCCGTGCGGCCGGCGCCACCGGAGGGCGGACGGAGGCAGCGAGCGATCTCGGCCCAGGCGCCGACGAGAATAAGGTCGATGGCGCGCTGGGCGGCGGAGTGACTGGCAATTTGATCTTCGGAAAGCACAGCTTCAAACTGGCTGACGAGATCGGCGGAGGTGACGATTTCTTTGTCCAGACCGCGCAAAAATTCGACCGTGCCGGCATCGACCATGGAGACGTACATAATGTCGTTGTTCGGCGAGTACTGCATGGCGATCTTTTTCTGGTTTTGGAGGAGATTCTCGAGGCCCGCGTGCAGTTCCTGCCAACTGGAGTACTGGGTTTTCGCGCCGGGGAGCGAATCGAGGCGGGCCTGCTCGATGCGATGGACGAGCTTGCGCGGCTCGCCGGTGGCGGGAATGAAGTAGTACCAGCGGCGCGTGATGTGAGCGTTGGGATCGAGCGAGAGGATGCGCGCGGCAATGGGATCGCGATGGTGGTGATCGTAGAAGAGCCAGCCGTCAAGCTTGGATTCGCGGAGGGCTGTTTGAATGGCGTCGAGATTCATCACGGGAACATCATACGCGGAGAGGCGGCGGGGCTAGCGGAGTTGGCGAATCTAGCGAAGCTCGTTCAGGTGCGGCGCGTCCCGCTCGGCGCCCTGGCGCTTGCCCTGCAGCTTGCCCTGTAACTTAATCGACACGTGGACGAGGGTGAGGGCGGCGGGAGTGACGCCGGGAATGCGGCTGGCCTGGCCGATGGTCATGGGGCGGATGCGCTCGAGCGTTTCGCGCATTTCGCGCGAGAGGCCGCTGATGGCGCTGTATTCGAGCCAGTCGGGAATGGAGACGGACTCCGCGGCCTTGAGGCGCTCGATGGACTTCTTCTGCTGTTCGAGGTAGCCGGCGAATTTGATTTCGGTTTCGACGGCGCGAGCTTCGTTCCGTTGGGCGGAGCGGGCAATGGAAGGAGTGACCGCAGAGAGAGCTTCACCACTTGATGTTGAAAGCGCAACCGCAGATCCTTCGACTCCCCCTTGCTTTGCAAGGGGTCGCTCAGGATGACAATCGGGCAGAGAATCAGAGTTCTGAATAAAGCCGGCAAACTCGGCGAGGAGTGGGTCGTGGAGAAGATCGTCGCGCAGGGCGGCGAGGAGCGGCTCGATGGTGACTTCAGGGCGCTTGAGTAGTTGCGCCCAGGAGAGGCCGGCTGTCGCGGGGAGTTCGCTAAAGCCTGCGCGCTGGAGTTTTTCAGGATCGACTTTGCCGGAGGTCAGCAGGCGTTCCAGCGCGAACATGCGGGCCTGCTTCTGCTCGTACTCGGCCCAGGCTTGATCGTTGATGAGGCCGAGGCGACGGCCGTGAGGAGTGAGGCGGCGGTCGGCATTGTCGATGCGAAGGTGGAGGCGGAACTCGGCGCGCGAAGTGAACATGCGGTAAGGCTCATTCGTTCCTTTTGAAATCAGGTCGTCAATGAGGATTCCCGTATATCCCTCTGTCCGGTCCATGGTGAACGGAGGCTGGCCCTTGAGCCAGAGCGCGGCGTTGATGCCGGCCATGATGCCCTGGCAGGCAGCTTCTTCATATCCACTGGTCCCGTTGATCTGGCCGGCGAGGTAGAGGCCCGTCATGCATTTGACGCGGAGGGTGCGGTCGAGCTCGGTGGCGTCGACGGAGTCGTATTCGATGGCGTAGCCGGGGCGCAGCAGCTCAGCCTGATCGAGGCCGGGGATGGAGTGGACCATCTGCCACTGGACTTCCATGGGCAACGAGGTGGACATGCCGTTGATGTAGACCTCGTGGGTGTTGAGGCCCTCGGGCTCGAGGAAAAACTGGTGCTGGGTTTTGTCGGGGAATTTGACGATCTTGTCTTCGATGGACGGGCAGTAGCGCGGGCCGATGCCCTGAATGCGGCCTGAGTACATGGCCGAGCGGTGAACGTTCTCGCGGATGAGGCGAAGGGTCTCCGGCGTGGTGAAGGCGATGTGGCAGGAGACCTGCGGCTGAACGATCTTCTTCGTGCGGAAGCTGAAGGGCGTGGGGTCGGCGTCGCCAGGCTGCTCTTCAAACATCTCCCAGCGAATGGTGCGGCCGTCGAGACGGGGAGGCGTGCCGGTCTTGAGTCTGCAGGTGCGCAGGCCGAGAGCCCGCAGCGCCTCGCCAAGGAGGACAGAGGCCGGCTCGCCGCTGCGGCCGGCGGGATAGCGCTCTTCGCCGCAGTGAATGAGGCCGTTGAGGAAGGTTCCGGTGGTGATGATGGTGGCGCCGGCGAGGAGTTGGCGGCCGTCGCGAAGCTTAAGGCCGAGAACGCGGCGGTGGGGGCGGGTTGGACGGGGGATTTCTGGTGGATCAGCCGCAGTGCTATCCCAAGTCCACAAATGCGAGGGACCTGGGGCACCCAGTTCATTGGGTGAAACGGATTCGTCGATGATGAGGTCGACGACTTCGGCCTGGCGGATGTGAAGGCCGGGCTGGGACTCGAGGATCTCGCGCATTTTGACGCGGTAGAGCTGCTTGTCGCACTGGGCGCGCGGACTCCAGACGGCGGGGCCGCGCGAGGCGTTGAGGAGGCGGAACTGGATGCCCACGGCGTCGGCAACCTCGCCCATGATGCCGCCGAGAGCGTCAACTTCGCGGACGAGATGGCCCTTGGCGACACCGCCGATAGCGGGGTTGCAGCTCATCTGGGCGATGAGGTCGAGGTTCATGGTGATGAGCGCGGTCTTGAGGCCCATACGCGCGGCAGCCATGGCGGCTTCGCAGCCGGCGTGACCGGCGCCGACGACAACGACATCGTATTGCTCGGTGAAAGGCATCCGATTCTATTTTACGGGTGAGTAAACTATCGGGCTAATTTTGGAACTGGAGCTCGATTAAGGCCTGGCGGTGTTAGCGACAGACGGCTGGTCCGTGTAATTCATTCTACGGATTCTGTGGCAGCCCTGCGGCGAAGAGGTCGCGGGGACTCGGTCAGTAGACGACCTGGTAGGCGCGGGCTTCGAGATCGGGTGGATCCGTGAGGTTGGAGTGAACGCAGACGCGAACGGGCACGCCCGGAGTGAGGTCGTTGACATCAATATCGGCGACGAGCAAGGAGGGTCGGCCGCCGACCAGATGATGACTGCCGCTCTGGTTGACAAGCCGGAAGGGAACGGGTCGGTCCCATTGAGTAACTTCGAGGGTAAAGGGCTGGCGCTCGCTTTGGGGCGGGCGGGCGCCAGCGGAGCCGCCATGTTGAGGCCGACCCGCGGATGCCCTGGCCCGCACGATGATGCGCAGGACGCCCTGGATGGGCGGATTGAGGCTCGCCTCGATTGAGCCGGAAGCCCCAATGTGGAAGACGGCGTCAAGGGGCTCGACAGAGCGGGCCTTTGAGTGGACGGCAGAAGCGATGGCCGCGCCGCCGGCCAGCAATGCCAGGAATAGAATCCGCGAGGCTGACCGATGGCGAATCATTGCTGGGTCTCCCGGAATGGACTTTGCCCTCTTGGTGCTCCAAGCCACATGAGCCGTTTCTTGCGCGATCCAGGCGCGATCCTTGAACGATCGACGAGAGATTTCGATGCCGCAAAGTTGCTTTCCGGGAATGACCCGCAGCGGTTGCGGGCGGGTGGGGGAAGGTGCGGTGAGGGACCCATTACGCCGCCTGCAGTTCAAGAATGATGGCCGCGCCCCGCGGCTGAAGGTTCACAGCCGATGCGCGGCCGTTCTGGTCGCGCAGAATGGTGGCGCAAAGGCTGAGGCCCATCCCGGCTGTTTCACCGCCGGCGCGGGCTGGAACAAAAGGATCGAATGCGCGCTCAGGGTTCAGGAAGCCCGGCCCGGAGTGAGTGACGGAGATGTGCACAAGGCTGCCCTCGCGGGCCGCCTCAAGACGAATTGCTTTAGACTCCCGGGGAGCCATTTCGGGACTTTCGCGCTCGACGGCGCCGATGGCGTATTGCAGGCAGTGGAGCAGAGCCTGACGCAGCTGCTGCGCGCCACAGAGGATTCGGGGCATTCCCGGAGCCACGTTGACCTGGAATTCGATAGAGCGCTGGAGAAATTCGGGACGATAGAGCTGCTCCATGTCGGACAGCAGCTCAGTGACCGAGATAGCGGCCGGCTGGTCAGAGTGCGGGTGCGAGACGCGGGAGAGGCTCTCGAGCGTGGAACGGATGCTTCGCGCCTCGTTGACGATGGATTCGATGGCTTTGCGATCCTGAGCATCCAGCGAGGCCGATCCCTGGAGCAGAGAGGCAAAGCCAAGGATGACCGTGAGCGGACTATTCAACTGCTGGGTGACGTTGCCAGCCAACTGGCCGAGGCTAGCGAACCGTTCCGAGTCGATGAGCTTTTCAAAAAAGATGGTTTGGCCGCGCGTAGCCTGAATGCGAGCAACAAGCATTTCGATGGGAAGCAGATCGTCGAGGCGGGGCGCGTCGCCGAATGCGCGCACACGGCGGCCGTCTTCAGCGCGCATTCCCTTGAGCAAAAGAGCTCCATCGACGTCGGAGCGGCCGACCATGGGAACAGCCAACACGGAGGTGAAGCGAAGGCGCTCAAGGTCATCGCCGGGGATGAGCCAGGGCGTGAGATCGAGACGGACAGTCTTGCTGTGCGCTGCGGCAACAGGGGCCGAACCCGGCGCCAGGAAGCCCTCAACGGGAATTCGTTTTGCCAGTTGGCCGAGCGGCCTGGCGATGGCAATCTCCAACCCCGCGTATCCGGCCAACCGGTAGCGCCCGCCGCTTTCAAGCAGCAACGCGGCCTGGGTGAAGCAGCTGTTCCTGACGACGGTGTCACAGATATCGGCGCCCTGGCGGTCAAAGTCTTCGATCCTGCGGCGGGTAAGCATGAGGTTGGCGTAGGCCTCAAGCTGGCGGCGGGCGCTGCGCTCCCGCTGCTGCGCTGTTTTGTTGCTGCTTAGCTCATCTTCGAGGGCGAGCACGATCATGCCGACCGCAGCGACTACCTTGCCCATGACAATCACGCGGGTCAAGTTGATGTCGAGCGGCACATAATGGCTAACTTCGAGAAGAACATGCACAGAGGCAAGCGACCAGGCAAAGAAGCCGAGCGCACTCAGGAAGACTCCCGGAGAAAATCGGCGAGAGACGAAGACGAGCAGGACCGCAGCCAACTGCAGGTTGACGCATTCGACAAAGGTCAGTCCGGCCGCGGCGCCTTGCAGGCAACAGACCAAGATAGCGAAGGCGCCCAAGACGGCGCTAAACGAGACTCCGATCCAAATGGGTACGGAGCCCCTGGTCATTCCCCAGAAGACGCCAACGCCGAAGCTCATGCCCACAAGAGCTGGAAAGAGGAGAAAGAGCGCGCCGCGAGGCTGGACTCCGCCGAAGACTCCGTAAAGAAGGATGGAATAGAGGACAAGAAGAGCGGCATAAGGGACGACAAAGAGGACTTGAAAGCGTCCAACGCGGAAGCGAAGCGGGGACAGCGATCCGAGAAACATGGCCGCGCTCAACTGAATGAACGTTTGACCGGAAGCGACGAGCCATGGGGAACCTGCGCCCGGATAGCCATTCATGGTGTAAAGCAGAACCATCGCAACGATGGAACAGAGGAAGCCCAGGAACCAGAGTAGGGAGCGCGCGTCGCGGAAGCGGAGATAGAGGTAGCCGAAGGCGGGGAGGAGCAACGCCGTCAGGATAAGGGCCGGGAAATGATAATAGTCGGGCACGGAAGCCGCGAATCTCCTTCCCTATCGCCGGAAAGTGCAGATCCTTCGAACCTTGCGGATCCAGGCCCCGTTCTCGCCTGCGAGCCTCAAATGGCGAGGATGCATGTCCGCCTAACGCGCCGCATAGGGCGTTCCGTGGCTAGTATCGAGGCCTTCCCAGGGCAAAGTACATGCGTCTAAAGTTGCAATGGGGTGAGAGTATTGGGCAAGAGATTCCCGGTCCGCAAGAGCGCTTGCGGGAATTGCGTCAGGAGGCGAGCCGAAGTGGTGATGCAACGCTGGATTGCGGTAATGGCAATGGCCGGCTGCGCCCTGATGGTTGCGGCGCAGGATAAGGACACGTTTACACCGATGCCGCTCGATTCAGGCTTCGGGCGCATGGAAATCTCCGACCCACCTATTCCCCCGGAGAAGATCATCAAGGAGTTTTCGGCGAAGGAGACGCAGTTTCAGGACGCGCTGGACCACTACACCTTCCGACGCACCGCGCGCGTGGATGAGGTGGACGACGACAACAAGGTGAGCGGCGAGTGGTATGAAGTGGACGATGTGATCTTCGACCCGACAGGAAGGCGCACTGAGCGAGTGGACTTTGCGCCGCCAAACACGCTGAAACAGATTATGTTGTCGCCATCCGATCTCCACGACTTGCAGCACGGCTATCCGTTTGTGCTGACTACCGCAGACGTGCCCGAGTACAACATCCAGTATGTGGGGCGGCAGAAGGTGGATGAGGTGGATTGCTACGTCTTCGATGTGAGCCCGAAAACGATCGAGAAAGGCAAGCGTTACCTGGATGGGCGCATCTGGGTGGACGCGACCGACCTGCAGATCGTGGTGACCAACGGACGCATGGTGCCAGACGACACGCGCAAGAATAATGAGGACCTGCACGCGCCGTTCATGACGTGGCGGCAGCAGATCGATGGCAACTACTGGTTCCCTGTGTATACGAAGGGTGAGGGAATCTTGCACTTCTCCGGCGGCTATGGCTATATGGCGCAGGACGTGCACATCCGCGAAACGATCAAATACACCGACTACAAGCGCTTTGGATCAACGAGCAAGGTGTTCTACAACGGGCAGGAGGTAACGAACGACGGTCAACCGCCGAATCCCGCGCCCAATAACCCACCTAAATAGAGGCACACAGTTTGCTGAACGGCATTGACAGAAAGTATGCCAAGACCGTATGTTGAGCGATCCGCAAGGCGACGGATGCATCAGCCGGATGATCTACTAAGTTTGTGACCGGTAGCTCGAACAAGCGCGCTGCTAGGGAAGCGATGCGGCGCCTCCTGAAGCAAATTGCCATGCAGATTCTATGCGGATTGGCAGTCGTGGCGTTCTACTGCCCGATGTGGGCGATCGCGCAGACGACGGGACCGGCTCAAGCGAAAGGTGAAGCGAACACGGGCCAGGACGCGAGCAAAGATTCAAGCGGGGAATCGAGTGCGGAGGACACGACCGCAGGCGACTCCGACACGATATTTCCGCACACACAGACGGGACGGTACTGGATCTCAGGGCAAGCGAACGTGATTCTGCAGGGTCACGGTGCGTTCAGGGCCAAGTACAGCGGACCGAACAGCTTGACCAACTGGGCGCAGAGCGCAACAACACACCTTCTGACGCTTTACACCGGATACGAAGTCTCCGAAACCACCGAAGTCTTTGCCGACATCGAAGACGCAACAGGAAACGGCGACAGCGATACAGTCGGATTGGCGGGATTTGTAAACCTCGATGCGGTGCGAGTGAGGGAGGGTGTGCCACAGAAGGACGCCCCATATCTTGCGCAGTTGATGCTGCGTCAGATCATCCCGTTGACGAGCGAGCGAGTGAAAGCCGACCGGGACGAACTGGATCTGGCTACCTCGGTTCCCGCGCGCCGGTTGGAGTTGCGCGCAGGCAAGATGGACCTGACGGATTTCTTCGATGTGAACACTTATGGTTCCGACAGCAACCTGCAATTCCTGAACTGGACGGTGGACGACAATGGCGCCTACGATGTGGCCTCGAACACGCGGGGTTACACCGACGCCGTCATCCTGGAATACGACGATCCCTCGCGGGCCGTGCGCTTTGCCGAAGCGCTGATGCCGAAGGTTGCGAACAGTGCATTCCTTGATGCCAATGTGGCGCGGGCGCGCGCGGAGAATCTCGAGCTCGCGGCGACCGGGACACATATTCTGCATCGCGACGGCACAGTGCGGCTGTTGGGCTATCTGAATCACGGCAACATGGGAAACTACCGCGAGGCCAATGCGGAGTTCCTCGCCGGCGAGACTGCGACGCCGGATATTATTGCGACGCGCCGAGAGGGGCGGCACCGCTACGGCTTTGGATTGAACATGGAGCAGGAGGTTCGGAAAAATGTGGGAGTGTTCGCGCGCCTGGGCTGGAGCGATGGGCACAACGAAACCTATTGCTACACCGAAGACGACCGGACAGTGCAGATCGGCGGGCTGGCCATGGGCGACGCGTGGCGGCGCAGCAGCGATCGAGCCGGCGTGGCGTTTGTGACGAACGGGATCGTGGCATCGCATCAGCAGTATCTTGCGTTGGGCGGGCTGGGTTTCCTGCTCGGCGACGGCGGCTTGACTTACGGCCGGGAGAAGATTGTCGAGACTTTTTACACCGCTCACCTTTGGCGCGGTTTCTTCATTTCCTACGATTTCCAGCACATTAACGACCCCGGATATAACCAGGCGCGCGGGCCGGTTGCAGTTTCAGCATTCCGCTTCCACACGGACTTTTGATAAAGACAGGGACCGAGGGACCCAGGGAACGAGGGACCAAGAGACCAAGGGACCGGGTGAACGGGGCGAACAAGTCAGCGCAGCTAGCGGAGTTAGCGGGGTTCGCGAGGTGCGGTGCCCGCGCCCATGAGGACGAGAGAGCGCTGCGCAAAAGGCGAGTAGACGAGAAGCGTGGTGCAGGCAAGCGCGAGGCCGAAGTTGATGTGGTGGAGGAGAAGGAAGGGAGAGAGCGACCATAGCTCATCGAAGACCAGTAGAAATGGCCACAGCTTGAGAAACTTTCCGCAGAATCCAGGCGCGTGGAAGAGAGCGGCGCAGAGGACAAAGGCACGGGCAGGTATGAGGATGGCGGCACAAACGATGAGGCCGTGAAAGATGAGAGCTGCGCCGGGTAGCAGCGAAAGGAGACCGTCGATCTCCGCCAGATTGGCCAGCGCTCCAACATAGAAACCCAGATACATGAGTTGAAAAAGGATGAAAAGGGTTTGCACTACTGGGAAGGATGTTCTGGGGAGATCTTCTGGCGTAGCGAGGATCCGAGTGTGCGGCTCAGGATCAGGATGAGAAGGTGGCGCGGCGTGGTCACTTGACACGGGAACCGGGGAGTCGCTTGGCGCGGGCAGCGGAGGAGCGTCGCCGGAATCAATGCGTTCGACGGGAGCGAGGAAGCGATAGCCGCGGCGGGCGAGGGTTTCGACGAATCGGGGACTGCCGGCCGTGTCGCCGAGAGCCTCGCGGATACGGTTGACCGCGGAGTTGACGCCGTGCTCGTAGTCGACGAATGTGCCTTCGGGCCAAAGCACGCGAGAGATTTCATCGCGCGTGACGAGCTGACCGGGCCCGTCCAAATATCGGTCAAGCAACATGAGAAGAATCTGGAAGGGTTGGGCGTTGAGCTTGACGCGCATCCCCTGCCTGCGCAACTCACCTGTGGCGGCGTCCGCTTCAAAGACTCCAAAGCGATAGCGCCGGTCTGGCCGAGGGTCGCTCCTCAAGTCTGCCATGGCTTTCGACAAGTGTAGCTGACAGCGCAGCCGATGGAGAGTTGGATCGAAGCCGGGCTGGGACAAATGACAAATTGGCAGAAGTTCAACGGCTGGAGTGCCTTGCGCAGTGAGAATCATTCACCCGCGGGTGAGGCGGCGTGCATTGCCCGCCAATCGTCGAAGAGGTAAGGTGCAGGAAATGACGCAAGACCAGTTACGCAGATCGGTGTTCGTCGGGGCGGTAATGCTGCTTCTGGCAGCAACGTTGTCTGCGGAAGAGCCGACGCCTGCTGCCGTTGCCGGCTTCAATGACTATGTTGGGCGCGTGGAAGCACGGCTGGCCGAACAGCATCGGTCGGCGGAGGGCTTTCTGGCCCCTGTGGATGGGGCGCGCCTCAGGAGCGGTGAGGTGGTGATTGAGCATCTGACGCCGGCGAAAGGCGTGGAGCTGCCGGGAGCACTGTTGCACGACTGGCGCGGGACGGCATTTGTTCCGGGAGCCAAGGGCGAGGATTTCGAGCGGGCGATGCGGCAGTTTGAGGCATATCCACATTTCTATTCGCCGCAAGTGCTGAGGGCCAGAGTGCTGATGCAGCAGGGCGATCATTACCAAGCGACGATGCGCGTGCGGCAACAGCACATTTTGACCGTGGTGATGGACACGACGTATGACGTGACGTTTGGGCAACTCGATGCACAGCAGGGGTACAGCATTTCGCGCAGCACGAAGATCTCCGAGATTGGCTCGCCGGGTACAGCGAAGGAGCGCGCGCTAAGCCCGAAGGAAGAGGTGGGATTCCTGTGGCGTTTGAGCACCTACTGGAGTTACGAGGAGCGGGACGGCGGGTTGTACATCCAGATCGAGTCTGTCTCGCTGACGCGCTCTATTCCGACGGGGCTGGGATGGTTGATCGGACCGTTCGTGGAGAGCGTGCCGAGGGAATCGCTGGAGTTTACGCTGCGGGCGACGCGAGATGCGCTGAAGAAGTAGGGCCGCAGCGATGGTTAGGGAAAGCGCACGCGGAGAGGAGACGAAGATGGGCACACAGATTCTGGCAGCGAAGAATGAGGCGACGTTTGAGAACGCGCGACGCGTGAATGAGGCGTTGACGGCGCGGATGGAGAAGCGCGCTTTGCAGTGGATGGCGGAACGCGCGCCGAAGTGGGCGAGTTCGGACCAGCTGACCGTGCTGGGCTTGAGCGCGCAGATTGGAGCGGGCATCTGCTTCGCGTTGTCACGATACGACCGCAGGTTCCTGCTCGCGGTGATTGTGTGCCTGGCGTTGAACTGGCTGGGTGACAGCCTGGACGGGACGCTGGCGCGCGTGCGCCGGCAGGAGCGTCCGCGCTACGGGTTCTATGTGGACCACATCGTGGACATTGTGGGAGCGGTAGCGCTGATGTGCGGGCTCGGCTGGAGCGGGCTGCTGCACCAGGCGACGGCGATGGCGATGCTGATTGCGTTCCTTGTGCTATCGAGCGAAAGCTACCTGGCCACTTACACGTTGAAGTGCTTTGAGCTTTCTCAGGGGATTTTTGGGCCGACGGAGATTCGGATTCTGCTGGCGATGGGCTGCCTAGCCGCATTGCGCAGCCCGTATGCGACGGTGTTTGGACACAGAATGCTGCTGTTCGATCTGGGCGGGGCGATTGCGACCGCCGGGATGGCCGGAATGGCAGCGGCGGTGACGGTGCGGCACACGGCGCAACTCTTCCGGCAGGAGCCGCTCAAGTGAACGCGCTGATTCGAGGGGGCGAAACCACAGTTTGCGTAAAGTGTGGAAGCGGCGCGCCGATGAGAGAGACCGGGGGGTGTCTTCAGGGATTCGGCGTCTGCCGCGATGGAAGCAAATGCGATATTCTGCTTCGTCCTGAGGAATCCCGTCGTGACAAGCTCGATGTCGGATCACGCGACGTACAAAAATCCCGCGGTGCTGTCGCACCACGCGATGCGCAGGATGGTCGGTATCATCGCGCTGCTGCTTCCATTCGTACTTGCCGGCGGGACGATTTTGCTCTCGCTCCTCGGACCCAGCCATGCGCTGCCCCACCCCCTTCTACAGCGATCGATCAGCGACTATCGCTACACGGCGATGGGGGATTTCTATGTGGGAGGCCTGTGGGCGATCGCGACGTTCCTGATGTGCTCTCGAGGTTACGACTGGACGGATGAGATCACCGGGTATCTGGCTGGATTTCTTGCTCTGGGTGTCGCGCTGTGCCCCTCGGTGAACCCGCGAGACCCTGTGCATTCAGTGCTGCAGTTGGAATTGAATACGGTACACACCGTGTTTGCCGCGCAGTTGTTTCTGGTTCTGGCCTATTTCTGCTTGTATCTGTTCCGCAAGACCGGCCCTGGGAAAAGCCTCACGCGCCGGAAGCGGCACAGAAACGCCGTCTACGCGGTGTGCGGTACGGTGATCCTGGTCTGCGACATCGTGATGGTCAGCTTGAATCTGGAAGGCGCGGAACGGATGCTAAGACCGATCAACCCGCTGCTGACCAGCGAATCGCTGGCGCTCATCGCCTTCGGCGTTGCCTGGCTGACCAAGGGCAACGGGATTCTGAGGGACCGGCCTCATAACCACATCCAGCATGCCTGATGGGGCGGAAAATCCCCGGCGCAAGTTTCTCAGTGCCCCTTTCCCGTATGGGTTTGATCCGCGGATGCCGGGCCGGAGAGCGGAATCTGGCGACGGAAGGGCACGCGAGCATCGCGGGCGAAATACCACCGCGCAGCAATTGAGAATGAGTTCTCTTCGAGACTGTTGCTGCTCAATTGCGGCTTGTAATAGAAGCCGGTGTAGGTGGGAGCGAAGGTGAGATTGCCCCAGGAAGGAAGGACCAGCGCCAAGCTCAACGGAATGTCATATTCCGTTTGCGTGGACAATTCAGCAGAAGGAGAACGCCCAAAGAAATAATCGCCATTACTATCGGTGGCCAGGCTGATCTGCCTTCCCGGAGTACTGCCAAAGAGACGGTTCTGGAAGTGGAAGTTCCAGTACAGGCCGGGAGTGTGGAGTGTTTTTACGGCGGCGGCGTATTGGGTGGTGTTGTTGATGACGAATTTCGCAGCAGTGAAGCAATTCTGCAGCGTGGTGGTCGCGCTGACGGGGCAGGTTTTCGGCGTTCCGGTCGACCCGTCCTGGAGGGTAAGCGAAGACAGGACTCCATTCTGCTGGCTGAACTCCATGCCTGTCTCGTAGTAGCTTCCGGGGGAGAACCTGGATTTTGGGCGATTGTCACCAAACTCACGCCTGAAGCCTGCACGGTCAGTCCAACCGGAGACGCGCGGGAGTTGGACCGTAAGCTCGCCAGACGGGACAGCGGTAGCCGCGTAGGAGAAGAACAGGTACGGGGTGTTAATTTCAATCTGGTATTGACGCGGCGTAAACACGAGCAGGCTTCGCGGCAAGGAGCGCACGCTACGCACGGAATTGTCACTCCTCATGGCGTGAAGCCGAACCTGCAGAAAGGCGCCTTCGGTTAAATTATTCAACGAATAGGAGGGGTTGATCGGCTTGCCGGTAAGATTGCCGAGGACCGCGCGGTCGTAGGCGAAGGCAGTTTGCTCACCGACAGAGAGGGGCGCGAGCGCCTTGGCGCTGCCGCCCGGTTTGAAGAACGTTCCCGTGATTCTGTTGGCCAATTCCAGATCCAATTCCTGCGAGGCGGGGGCAGAGGCACGAGCATCGGAAACTCCCTGGAATTGCTGAACGTTCGCATTTCCACCGACTGGCGCCCGCGAGGTGAAGCTGGCGATTACCTTGGCGAATTCGATCTGCCATAGCGGCATTTGTTGAAACACTTCGTTTTGGGCGGTGATCACCTTTTCCGCGGAGCCGGTGGCCGGGGCGAGGGCCGCGACTTGTGGGGCAGCGCCATGCAAGGAATTGAGAAGGTAGTGCGAGAGAGGAGCGGTAATGTAGACATCGGTTCTTTGGTGGTTGGCGGGTGGAAGGCTCTGGAGCGTACCGTAGACAGCTTTATCCTGGGCCAACTGATCGCTGGTCACCAACCAATAGTAGCCATCGTCGGTGACGGGTGTTCCTCCAATGCAGTAGGTGGTCTGGCCCGCGGCGTCGCCATTGCACGATGGATCGACGGGAATCCACAAAGGCTCGTTGTTCTGGTTGATTTCAGTGACGTTGGCGAGGGTGGACTGCACAATGCCGTAGGAGATGAGCCACTCCTGCGTGATGCCGGTATCGGCCAGTTGGGCCTGTTGGGCCATCTGGTTCTCTGACACTGCGAGCATGTTTTTCAGGCTTCTGCCCGTGACGGCGACATACTCCAGGTAGTCGCCCTTCCAGAAGATGCGATCAAGGGCGACGCGCAACTTGCAGAGATCGGGATGCTCCGTCTCATTGGCGCACACCTCATAGCCGGAGTAGCCCGGGCCGATTGCGTCCAGCTCCACGTCGCGGCTCTGCAAGAGGACCACGTCGGCGTTGGGACGGGACGCTTTCTCCAGGTCGTTGAGGAGCGCAAACTCAGCCTTGCTTTCCGGATCCGAGCCGACAATCGAAAGCGGCGTGGAAGCGTTTTGCAATTGAGCCATTAATTGAGAAAGAAGCGCGATGGTTGTGGGGCTGGAACCCTGGACTAGAGGCGGCGCAAAGATGCCATCGGGCTCGTTGTCGATGGAGAAGCTCATATCGGCCGGGGAGTCCAGAGTGAGGCGCGAGACTTTCCCGGGGTAATCGCCAGTTTGAGAATTGTAGCTGGGAATGGGCGCCACGACGGGAGCAGGGTAATCGCGCTTTGCGGACGCCGGAAAGCTGAGTGAGAGTTGCGGAGTGCCATATCCGGACTCAGCCTCGCTGAGTACGACGTCGACGTGGAAGTGCGCGCCATCATTCTTTAGCAGGGTTGAGACGCGTTCGGAAAGAACCTCCGCCTCGGTGTGAGGCATCTGGGCCATGACCACAATTTTGTCGAAGGGGCGCTGATTGTGGTCGGCGGCCAGAAGCTCGGCACCGCGCACGATAGCTTCGGTTATCGGAACGGGATCGGTTGCAACCGCGGCGCCACTGCCGGGAGTAGAACGGTCGCCGCAAACCCCGAAGGCGCTCGTGGGACCTTGATGAGTGCCCGGGCACAAGCGGATATTGGTTTGCGATACCGCATTCATGGTGCTCTGGCCGGTAAGACCGACAATGAGGACATTGCTGCCGTCCGCAGTCTGCGCCACTGTGTAGCCGATGTCCTTTTCTTCGATCGCGACGGTGCGCAGCAAGCCATCGATTGCGGCGTCCCGCTCAGTATCGGTCAATGTCAGGGACGTTCCAACACCTTTGCGAGCGGCAGCGGTCTGCTGCGCCGCGCCTGCGCCCGGATTGTTTTCCGGAGACGCGAGGATGGTCTTCATGCTATTCAGGATGTCCTTGAGGCGGCTCACGTATGCGCACATCTCGGCCTGATCGCCTGTGTTGGCTGGAGCGGGACAATCGCTCATAGCTTTCAACTTATCGGCAAGGTCGCTCACCTGCCCCAAAGTCAATAGCTGGCTGCCGGCCTGCGCCTGTTTTGATTTTTCGCCAGACGAGAGAGCCGGAATGTGGAAGCGCATGCCCCAGGCCGATTGCAGAATGGAGATCTCGTCGCGCACAAGCTCGCTGAGCTCAACTTGCCGGCCTTGCGCCTGGGCGGCGCTTTCTGACGCGAGCGTCTCCAGAGCCGAAACGGTGGGATTGCTTCCGCCGTTGCGGGCGAGACGCTCGAGGCGGCTGAGCCAGTCGAGGGGTTCGGGTTCGAGCGAAGTGCCACCGCTCACGCAGCGGAACGTGTTCCTGTCCAATGGGTTTTGGCTGAAGAGCAAGGGGCAGCGTGCGCCGCCACCACCTTTCAGGGTGATGCGCAGGTTCGCGCCGAGAATGTAAGTCTTGTGGTCGAAATTGCCGATCGCCTCTTTCTGGATCGGATCCTGGCCAGCATCCGACAGAAGCAGCGCCGACTCGCGCAGCCATTGCGCGGTATACATAAAGTCCTGGCTTCCGGGCACAACGGCGCGAAATCCAGCGTGCATAAGGAAATTGAGCACGTTGTCGCAGTCGGCCCTGGGAGCGACGCGACCGTCGTCCTTGTAAAGACTTTCCGGGCGGGTTTCCTTGGTGACTGGGTCTATGGTTTGAGGCAGATTGCAGCCGCCCTTGGAAGGATCGGGGGTATTGAGGTTTTCAAGCTGAATGGCGGCGCCAAACTCTGGGCCAAAGTTGTCGCCCATGCTCAGCAGCAATCTGCTCGAATCGGCCTTGCGGTAGTCAAGAAAACTCTTCACCGGCGGCAGATGATTCTGATCCGCCTCGTTATATTCCATTCTGTAATAGCCGTACAGGCTGCCGGTGTAATCGATCTGGGTCTTCGTTGTCTGTCCCCGGAGGGCGCATGGAAGCAGGAGGGGAAGGACCATGGAAACGAATAGCGGGGAAAGGGAACGGACGAACGACAAAGATGTACGCATAGCGCCCTCCAGAAATCGTGCGGCGTAAGAAGCCCGCCAGTTGTCCTCCATGATCCAAGAATGGACCAGGCGCGTCAATCGAATTCAGCGATGCGCACGCCGCTGGAGGCGGGTTTTTCGCATGGCATCAGCAGAGCCGGCGGATGGGGCGGATCGCGGGCCGCAATCCTGTCTGGATGCGTTATAGTGTGCCTAAGGCAATTCTCCCTCAGATACAGCCACATTCCGGGTCCACAAACCATGAATGCAATCGATGGTTCCGATGCACACGAAGAGACCGTGCATGTCTCTGTGAGTTATGCGCGCGAAGACAAACGGTGGTTGGACCCGGAGTACCGCTACAACCTGATTCCCTTTCTGGCGGAGTCGCTGCGGCGCCACAACGTGGTGTTTTGGTACGACACGGAACTCAAGCCGGGAGATGTGTTCAAGCGGCAGATTGAATCGGAGATCGATCAGGCGCAGATTGCATTGCTGATCGTGAGCCAGAGTTTCCTGAACTCAGAATTCATTGAGCAGGTTGAGATGCCGCGCATTGCGGAGCGAGCACGGCGGGGCAAGGCGATCGTCATACCGGTGCTTGTGGAACCATGCGACTGGAGCGACTATCCGTTTCTTGCCGGTCGGCAGATGGTTCCCAGCGCGAACCCGTTGATCGATTTCACGGAGAGCGAGGCGAAGTGGGCGAAGGTCAAATTCCAGATTCTGGATGGGCTGAAGGCGCAGATAATGAGGATACAGGAGGCACCGCAATCGGCGGCGCAAGCGAGCCATGGAAGTGACGCACATGGTACTGTCTTCGCGGAGAGAGCGAGTTCGAGCGCGGCGATCAGCAGCGATCGAGAATCAGACGCGGGGAGGCTTGCCAAAAGGGCGCTCGGGGTTGAGAGTGCTGTTCCGTCACGCCGCATGCGGATTCCCGTATGGGTCTGGGGCGTGGGAGCGGTGCTTGTTTTGGCACTCTGCTTCATGCTCCTAAGGGAACATTTTGGATCACACGAGACATCGGCCGCAATGCGAAGCGGCACAACGGTCCGGCTAACCTCGGTCTTCGGAACGAGTGACGGGAAGAAGTTGTGGGCGGCGGGTGACGGCGGCGCATTGATCGAGTCGGATGATGGAGGAATCACCTGGTCACCGCGGGTCAGTGGAATCAAGAGTCACTTGGAATCGATTTACGGAACAAGCGATGGAATGATGCTATGGGCAGTTGGCGTGGGCGGCGCGATCATCAAATCAAGCGATGGGGGAGCGAGCTGGACGCAAGAGAAGAGCGGCACAACGGACACGCTTCTGGCAAACTTTGGAACCGGCGATGGCGCGTGCATATGGGCGGTGGGCGACGCGGGCATGATCATTGCGTCGGACGATAAGGGAGCAACCTGGACGACCCGCAAGAGCAGGACGGCAAACCCTCTGCTCTCAATCTTCGGAACCAGCGACGGCGCGCGGTTGTGGGTGGTGGGCGATAACGGCATCGTTCTTTCTTCGAATGACGGCGGCAAAACCTGGACGAGTTAGGCGCGCCCGGAGCGTCAAGGCCGGACCGGCACATGCAATTTACAGCCTAAAGGGCACCTACGCGTCGAGAGAAACGCGGTCGCGAAGCGACCAGCCGTTGGCGCGCTGAATGAGGAGAGCGCGGTCGGCGGGCTGGGCTTGCGGTTTGCGCAGCGAGAACTCGCGCGGCTCTTCGCTGGAGAAGAGCCAGAGGCTGAGCGAGGGCAAGGAAAGAGCGCGCGCGGCGGTACGCACGGCATCGGGCTCGTCGAGATCGACGATCAAACCGCAGTGCGCTGAAGCGGGGGCAGCGAGCAACTGGTCAAGTTCCGCCTGGGCGCTCGCCAGCCACCGGCCATAGAGGCGCACAGGGCGAATGGGATGGAGCTCGATACCGAGCCTGGCCATGATCTCGGGCAGGCGGGCAATCTCGTTCCGTTCCCAGTTCTTTTGTTCGTCGCTGAGATCGCTCCACTGTGGCATGCCTTCACCATGGCGCTGCGCTGAACCGAAGCGGATATCGACGAGGCGGCGCTCAATGCTGTAACGGCGGTGTTCGAGCTGAGCAAGCAGCTCGACCTGTTCCTCGCTCAATGCGATGACGACGGGCGACTGCACATCGCGCGCCAGGTGCAGGCCGGCCAGTTCCATTTGGAGGGGCGTGTGGTCGGCACGCCAGCGATTGGACATCTTCATAAACTCAGGCAGCTCGCGGAAGGGAACGTTGGCCTGGGGATTGATCGTGTTTTGGGCGCGCTGCCGGTAGTCTTCGTGAAGAGCCTGCGCGAATGCATCCAATTGGGAGCCGAACAAGACCTCCGGGCTAAGCGTTTCCTCGAGGGTTCCGAAGATCTGCAGGCGATCGCTGAAGGAGGAGATGGTTTCGATGCTGCGCACCAGCTCGCCGAGGCGGCGATAGTATTCGAGGCGGACGTAGATGGGGACGTGGAGATGGCCATTGCGGTCGAGCAGAGTGCGCATTTCGAGCGCGGCGCACAGGCTCACCTCGTCATCGCCGAGGGCGAGCGCGACACCGAGCAAAGGGCCGGCCGATTCGAGCTTGGCTTCGATCGTGCGGGCTAGATCTGGAGATCCCGGCGTGACGGAGGCGGTGACGAATTCGAGCGTGGCCATCTCCGTTGCGGTGGGATTGGTAACGGCAAATTTCTCTTTTGCCGCATCCGCGTCCTGGTCGAAGACGACGATTTTGAGCATCTGGCCCAAAGCGACCGGTGAAGAACGGATGAGGTGCAGCGCGATCTCGCGGCCGTAGGCGCCGAATCCAACGAGGACAAAGGTGCGCGCTTCAAACTCGGGGCTGGGCGGCAGATGGAGGCGCTTGATAAGCATGCGCGCCGCGGCGTTGAAGGAGTTGAAGAGGCGCAGATCGACATGGCCGGAGCCGAGAGACCGCTTATCGCTGGCGATCAATCGCTTGTGCATCCAGTCGTTGCGCAGCTCGGCCAGGACTTGAATCCGGCCCGATTTGAGGTAGCGGGGCTGGGCATGGATGGCGTCGATCTGGAGTGCGATGTCCATGTTCTCGCTGTCTGATCCTGTGCAGACGATCGCCGTTTGCGCACGGCGGATGCCTGCGGCGAGCAGCACGTGAGGATTCTTTGCGTCGCCCTGAAGGACCGGAACTCCGGCTTTCTCGCAAGTTGCGGCATAGGGCGAATCACCCAGGAGATCGACGGCGACAATGCTGTAATGCGCGGCCCGCAGGTTCTGAATGACCTGCATGCCTACGTCGCCGATGCCGCAAACGATGGAGTGGCCGGTTTTGCGGCGGGCCATCGCCGTGCGAAAGTTCTTTCTGACTCCGCTGAGGAACAATTGCGCGGCGGACAACAGCGCGATTCCAGGCACCGCGATCTGGGCGACGACCAGCTGCCAGGGATCAACACCGGGCTGGAATAGATCGTAAAGGCGGAGGAGGCCGATGGACGCAATCAGGCAGTGCAAACCCTCCAACCAAGAGAACGGGCGAACTGGATTCGGACAGGGGGGCGGAGAAATATGATGAAGACAAGCGCCGCCGGTGTAATCGCTGCCGGTGATGGCGTATCCCCAGAAGCCGAGTCCGACGGCAAAAATGGCGAAACTAATGAGAAAGACCTTTTCGAAGCGCTTTTCCATGTTCATCCCTGCAAACAGCGGCAACGATCAGCCGGGAAGGTTCAACGTGCGATAGCGGAAGACGAAGCTCCAATCCATGGTTTCAGCAATCATAACCCCTGCAATTCTTTGAGCGGCGAGGCGCAGAGCCGCGAAGCTCTCGCTTGAGGAATCGAGCGCATTTCTCAGATCGATTGACTGGAGGGACGTAAGTTCGAGAGCCATCGCGCGGGAGCGATCGGCGGTGCGGGCAAACTCTCCGTGACTGGCGATGCCGTAGAATGCGGCGCCGAAAGCTGGCGGCACGGTTGCCAGGATTACGTACCAGTTCGATTCTGCGTTGTGAAACACGTGAACAATACATGCGAGCAAGGTGACAACGAAGAGAGTTGTTCCAATGTGATGCAAGCGATGACTCAGTTTGGACATGGTCTTGCAGTTGCCTTCGTGATAACCGATTTGATCGTCAAGGATGTTCTCGATCAGCTTGCCGATGGAGGCGAGATAGCCGCGATCAACAACGGCGGGAGCCAAACCAAGATCGCGCGCGATGGTGCGGAACATGCCGTCAACCCACGAGCGGTCAGAACCGGAGCCGAAGTGTGCGGGTGGCGAAGGCGTGGCCAGCGGGCAGCCCAGGGGAGACAAATAGCAGTATTGACGCAGCAACTCGGCCAGTTGCCTGTAACTGAGCCAGCGTTCGTGCCAGCGATTTCGGCGGCCATGATAAGTGATGGCGAGGATGATGGTAATCAATGCGAATTCGGTGAATGCCGGAATTCGGCGCATTTCCAGGTGATACGAGTGGCAAAGCCAGCCGATCATTGCGACCAACACGGCACAAGCGCTGAGCAGATTGGTGGCGAGCGCGCTTGAGCGAAGCAAGCCGGCATAGTAGCCTGACAAACCATCGGCCCAGGCGTAGTGAGGACAGAGCTTGTCGAGAAGATAGCGCTGCGTCTCCTCGGGAGGGGCGGGCGATTTCGAGTTCATCTTCACCCATTCGGCGCGCGCTGACGGCTCAAAATCCTTGATCTTCCACGATCCTTTAGGAAACTTGCGCTTGGCCAGGACATCGCGGAAGATGCGGAAGAGCCAACCAAAATCGAATCTGGGCTGCTTTTCGGCGTAATAGGCGTGGCTGAAGTTGAGATCTTTCTTCGCATCGCTCTGGTTCTGCGAAAACCGCGATGCCAAGCGCGAGTCGAGCTCTTCTAACGGATATTGCTTGCGGTCGCCGGAGTCATCGATGAGGAGAATGCACGGCGCCTTCTGCTGGGAAGCGTGCAGCCAGAAGACAGGAACGTTTTGCGCCAACGCCTCCTCCACAATCTGCGTGGTGCCGCCTTGGCCAGCGGCGGGCTCGCCATCCCAGATGGCGATGAGAAAGTCGGATTGTTCAAGCACGATGCGCCCGATGCGTTCATAAGCGGCGGCTTCCGCGTCGCGCGTGCCGTCGGCCTCAAAAACCGCGGAGGCTTTGGCGCGCAGAGCATGGAATTCATCGCGCGAAGCTTGAGCGGCGAAATCGCGGCAGTATTCTTCAGCGTGGAATGGGAGGGGGCATTGCAGATCCGCGTCCAAGGCAAGACCTGCGTGGGCAACAATGCGGTCAGCACCCTCTGCGAGCGGAGAGAGGATGCGCAGGAGCGGGGCTTCCGGCGAATGAACGAGAGGGTCGTGCGCGCGGGAGGCCAAAGCGGCGATGGCTTTGAGAACTTGTTCGCATTGACCAGGCAGGCTTGAAGCGACATCGGGGGATAGCCGGTTGGGCCGATGGCCCGTAACGCCGATTTGAACCACCAGGCGTGGCCGCGGCGGCGAGCTTGACTCTTGAGAGGCCATGGCGCGGTGATGGACGATGCTCCCTGAATCTGGGTTGAGCATATCATGGCATCAAACGCAACACTGGCTTCAATTTACGGGTGGGAAAAAGCGGGTGGGGCGAAGCGCACGATTGGATGTCTTTGAATCGAAACTTGGTGGGCACGATTGGATTCGAACCAACGACCTCTTCCGTGTCAAATAGGTTCAAGTTTGTGACTCATTGATTCTAAAGAGAGCATTTGGCGCGCAAATTACCTTAAAGCACCCTTTTTAGGGCTTCAGCACCCTGATCGAACCCTAAATTTGTGCAGAAAGAAGAGGTCAAGAAAGGTGGGGGGCAGGCTTCGCCTAAGACCGCGGACAATCTCATCTCGCTAAAGGAACACCAGATGCGGCGTATGTCGGAGGGAATCACGGTGATTGCAGGCGTGGCTGCTGATTCCGTTGCCCCGTGTGAACATACGAAGAGACTCATCCGGAGGCCTGCACCAGATCGCTCGCTACCAAACATTGAGAAAGACTTTTCAGTCTCAACTGTTGGTAGATCCCCTTAACTCACTGAGGATGGAAGAGTTCAACGAGCAATAGCCGGAGAATCCTATAGCGGATTGAATAATCTGCAGCATATACTACGGTCGGTTGAGGGGGAGCACTTGTGAACAGAGACGATTCAAGACCTGGTGATGGAGATTTCTTTCCTCGAGGCGCGATCGCGTTCTTCGCCGTGATGATTGCTGCCTATGGACTTATCTGGCTGGGGATCTATTATTTGCTGCTGCATCGGCAATTGGGCCTCTAGGGAGGATCTCGGAAAATGTCGATCAACGTATTTGAGAAGCGCGCGTTCCTGGTGGCGGTCGCTTCGGTCGCGGTGAGCCTGGCATTGATTGCCTATGCCACCTGGGGAATGGGCATCAATGTGCCCACTTGCATCCCCCTTGGGTCAAAGCCCTTTGAGCAAGCATCGGTAACGAAGCACGAAGGCAAGAACTACGAAGTTCATTATGTGGCGCGGATGTGGGCCTTCGAGCCGAGTGTGCTGCGCGTTCCTACCGGTTCCACGCTGGACATATACGCGGTAACCAAGGACGTGACCCACGGCTTCCTGATCGCCGGAACCAACGTGAACCTGATGTTGGTGCCGGGAGCAGTTGCCAACAGCCGCGTGCATTTTGAAAAGCCGGGAATCTACACCATTGTGTGCCACGAGTACTGCGGCAGAAACCACCAGAACATGAATGCGCGGATAGAAGTCAGCGACCAGATCGCCGACTATTCCGTCGAGGGACTTCCGGCTTCGGAAGGCATGAAACTGCTGGATGCGAAAGGCTGTCTCGCCTGCCATAGTGTCGATGGCAGCGCAGGCGTGGGCCCAACCTTCAAGGGCGCATGGGGGACGCCGGTCACATTGACCGATGGCAGCACCCGGACTCTGGACTCTGCGTTGTTCCTCCAAAAAGTCCTTCATCCAGACACAATTACGGTCAAGGACTATCCGCCTGTAATGCCGGTATTGCCACTGACCGACGACGAGATCTCAAAGATTGAAGCGTACCTGGAGGGTCTCTAAAAAATAATGGAACTCCAAACGAACTTGCGCAGAATCATCCTGGCGGAACTACTGGTTCCGCTCGCGCTTTTCATCTTCGGCGCCTATCACGGCGTGCTGCAGACGATGTACCTCTCGGGAGTGATTCGAGCCACTTCTGTGGCTGGAATCGATTACTACCAGGGCTTGACCGCTCACGGGGTGATCAATGCGATTGTCCTGACGACTTTTTTTGCCGTCGCCTTGGGGTATACAGTGGTCAGCCAGGAATTGAAGTCGCGGGTTTCCATCGCCGGAGCGGCACTCTCGCTGGCGTTGATGCTGTTAGGAGCCGTGATGGCGGCGGCCATGATCTTCCTGGGCAAAGCCTCTGTACTCTACACGTTTTATCCGCCCCTGATGGCTCACCCGTTGTTTTACGTCGGACTCGTTTTGTTCATTGTCGGATCCTGGGTGCCGCTGTGGACATGGATTCCCGTCTATCTGCGCTGGCGGAAAGAGAATCGGGGCTGGAAGACGCCCATGGGGGTGGTGGGCATTCTTGCCACCTTTACCGTGTGGCAAATGGCGACACTGCCGGTCGCGGTTGAAGTGCTGGTGCAGCTTTTGCCCTGGTCGCTGGGTTGGACCCACGGCATTAACGTGATGCTGAGCCGAACGTTGTTCTGGTTTTTTGGGCACCCGCTGGTTTACTTCTGGCTGCTGCCTACCTATGTCATGTACTACACCATGTTGCCCAAGCTGGCCGGGGGAAAGCTGTTCAGCGATTTTGCGGGACGCTTCACGTTCATGGCGCTTATTCTGCTTTCGTGCCCGCTGGGCCTGCACCACCAGTTCGCCGATCCGGGAATCTCCACGACCTCGAAGGGGATTCAGGGTGTTCTCACACTTCTGGTCGCGATTCCGAGCCTGCTGACGGCCTTCACCCTGGCTGCATCGTTGGAATACGCGGCGCGCCAGCGTGGCGGCAAAGGGCTCTTCGGCTGGTGGAGCAAGTTGCCCTATTTCAATCCTGAAAACTGGCTGTTTCCCTATCTTTTCTGCGGGCTGCTGATTTTTCTCTTTGGCGGCATCACTGGAATTGTCAACGCTTCCTACAGTATGAATAACGTGGTACATAACACGGCGTGGATTCCCGCTCACTTCCACCTCACCGTAGGTGGGCCCATCTTTCTTGGAATCTTGGGCGGAAGCCTGTTCATCGTCACTGGACTTCTGAAAAAGCCGGTGGTTTCGGGAACCATGGCCATGATCGTGCCTTATCTGTGGATGGGGGGTACCTTCATCTTCTCGTCCGGTCTCTTTATGGGTGGCCTACGTGGGGAGCCGCGACGCACCAACCTGGGCTTGACCTATATGAACCCCGCTTCACCCAGCTATCGGTCCGACTGGTGGGTTCCAGCCCACATGGGCCTGGTGGGCGGATGCATCATGGGATTCGCTGTCCTGCTTTACTTCATCGTCCTGATTCGCAGTCTGGCGGCTGCGTCGGATGCGGCAGCTTCGAAGGCGCCGTTTTCACTCCCGACCAGCGAGCCTTATCACGACGAAGACGTTCCCGCGGTGCGAAACTTCACACCTTGGGTGGTGGCCGCGGTCTTGCTGTGCGCAGCGGCCTATTACGTACCCATCCGCGACATCGCGAAGAACGGCATTACGACTGCGCCTGGCTTCAGGCCGGATAGCCCGGCCGCAGTCAATACGACACATTGAAGAGCATGGATCTCAAGCATCATTTTTTTCGGCTGGCATTGGCCCTGGCGCTGGCCTCAGGCGCTAGAGCGGTTGCAGTAGTGCCGGCAGGGATCAACGTTGGAAAGATTCCGGATATTACCGTCTGGGATGAAGCCAACGTCCAGCACACCTTGTGGGAGGAATTGAGGGCTGCCGGGACGGGGCCCGTCGTTGTCCTGCCGGTCTATACGCGCTGCACGATGAGCTGTCCCATCCTGGCTCGGATGCTGGTTCAGCAGACCTCGCAGATCAGCGGCGGCACGCCCTATCGAGTGCTGATCTTTTCCTTCGATCCAGGCGACGATGCCCAGGCCCTACGCCAGTTTCGCGTGCAAAAGAAACTTCCATCCGCATGGATACTCGTGCGCTCTGGACCCGCAGACATTCGACGCTTCTGCGATTTCTTCCACTATACGGTCCTGACCGAGGGACCGGTCATGATCCACACCAACCAGATGTTTCTGCTCGACCATAATCTCCAATGGCGAGCGACGTTTATTGACGAGAGTTGGAATGCGGCGGATTTGCGCACCTGGATGAGTCGGGCGGAGTCGCCCGGACTCTTCGGTTGGTTGGCGATGAATCCGGAAGTGCTGGTTTTTATAGGCTTCGGTGGACTGTTGCTCAGTCTCATGCTGATTCTGGGAGTTTTTGTCTTGCACCCCCGATCTTTGTCGAGCCAAGCTACCGCCGTTATCAGGCGCTAAATAACGTAGGATTTCTTTCGCACACTCGATTTAAGCTGGAGCCAGGGAGGCTGGCACAAGCAGAGGAGTGAGGCCTTCGAGGCGAACGCGATGGAGCCAACGATGGAACCAGGAGTTGGGCCAGCCAGTGGGAGCACGCCGGCGTTGGCGTCGGTAGTACGGATGGATGAAGAGCGCATTCAGGCGCATTTGGATGAGGTAGTGTGAGCAACGGTCCAGGAGACCTTGAACGCACTGCTGGTCACCGAGGCCGAGTTGAGAAGGGTGGGCGGCCATTCGACCGCAACGTCCGAGGGCATCGCGAGATCAAGTGAAAAGCGTTCTGCTGCCTGTGTCACCAGGCGGTGTGTTTCCACAAGCTCAATGGTTTGCGGAAACAACGGGTTCAGCTCAACGATTCAACGATCGCCGGTCGTGCGGAGACGCACGCCGCTGAGCGTGATCGGCGTATACTGGCGCGAAGCCGGGAATGCAGAAGGTGAGTCCCGGCGCAAAGGAGCTCGCTCGTGAAAGTCAGTTCAAAACGTATCGTGATTTTGTGTCTTGCGGCAGCCCTCGTCACTCCGGCGTTTGCGCAAAGCAGCGGGGCAGATATCTACAAAGCGAAGTGCCTCATGTGCCATGGCCCGGACGGTATGGCGAACAATCCGGCGGGTAAGGCGCTGAAGGCCGTGTCGTTCAAGGATCCCGCGGTGATCAAAGCTTCGGACGCCGAACTTTTTGCCGCCGTGAAGAATGGCAAGGGCAAGATGCCCGCGGAGAACGGCAAGCTGACCGACGCTCAGATCAAGGCCGCGATCGCCTACGTCCGCACGTTGGAGAAGTGAGAAGCAGCGAAAACAAGCAATCAACAACGCGTATGGCGAGGAGATTCTGCAGCTGCGGGCGGAATGTCCCGCGGTCCCATTGCGCCCGAAGAGTACCCACTCCGTTTGATTGGCGGACGCGACCTGCTTTGCGTCCGCATCGGCTTCGTCCACCCAGCTTGTTGTGTGTGACCACGTACGGCTCTCCTTTCAAAGAACCGATTTGCCTCATTGATTCGTGGGTTTGTGGTCCTTATCACAGATCAGAAGTCAGAACGACCGCTCTTGCACTTCCGGTTGTGATCCTTATCACAGACCGGCATCTCGAACGATCTCTATTGTTTCGGCACGGCTTACAAACAGGGTGTTTCAGCGATGAATCGCTCTAGAGGCGTGCCGGCGAACTTGTCGTGGGAGGTCGCGGCTCTTGGTTTCTGGTTTGACGACGCATTCAGAGTTTTCGTGCCGGTATGCGGTAGGGGGCGTCGGCCATGTGCGCTGACCACATTCCTCAGACGCGGACCACGCGGCGCCGCGCGATTGGGATGTTCCTGGGCGGCGGCGTGCTTGCCTCTTTGGCCTCATTTCTTTATCCCGTGCTGCGCTTCCTTGTGCCGCCGCCGGTCGTCGATCTGGGCGGCGACGAGGTGGTGGCTGCGAAGGTGGGCGATCTCAAGCCGAATTCCGGAGGGATTTTCCGATTCGGCAGCCGACCCGGCCTGCTGATTCTGGAGAGTGACGGCACCTATCGCGCACTCTCGGCCACATGTACCCACCTGGGCTGCACGGTGCAGTACCGCGCCGATCTGCGGCAGATCTGGTGCCCGTGCCACAACGGAATCTACGATCTCAGCGGCCGCAATGTTTCCGGTCCTCCGCCGAGGCCGCTGGATGCGTTCGACGTTCATCTGCGCGGCGACGAGATTGTCGTCAGCCGGAAGCGGGAGGCGTAGCCATGTTCGCTGCGCTCTATCGCTGGTTGGATGAGCGGCTGCATCTGGATGGGCTAATCGCGCCGCTGCGGCACAAGACGGTCCCCACGCATCGACTGTCGTACTGGTACTTTTTCGGCGGCATCACGCTTTTTCTCTTCATCGTCCAGGTACTCACCGGGATCCTGCTGCTGCTGTATTACCGCCCCAGCGCCAACGAAGCGTTCGAAAGCGTGCAGTACATCATGACGCGGGTGCAGTTTGGCTGGCTGATTCGTTCCATCCACTCGTGGTCGGCCAACCTGATGATCTTCACTGCCTTCGTGCACATGTTCAGCGTGTTGTTTCTAAAGGCCTATCGCAAGCCCAGAGAGATGACATGGGTGAGCGGCGTGCTGCTGCTTTTTCTGGTAATGGGATTCGGCTTCAGCGGCTACCTGCTGCCCTGGAACAAACTGGCCTTTTTCGCCACCACGGTCGGCACGCAAATGGCCGGGCAGGTTCCCATCATCGGCCAGCCTATGATGGTCTTTCTTCGCGGCGGCCCGCAGGTGACCGGAGCCACGCTGACCCGATTCTTTGGATTCCATGTTGCCGTGCTGCCCGGGTTGGTTGTCGTGCTGATCGCGATCCACCTGTTTCTAGTGCAGCGCCAGGGCATGAGCGTGCCGCCCAAGGTTGAAGCCGCGTGGACCGCGAACCCCTCATTGCGCCGGGAGATGAGGTTCTTTCCCAATTTTCTGTTGCGCGAATTGATGGCCTGGTACGTGGCTATCGGCACGCTGGGCGCGCTGGCTGCGCTGTTCCCGTGGAACCTCGGCGTCAAGGCAGAGCCTTTTGCGTCGGCCCCGGCGGGAATCAAGCCTGAGTGGTACTTCCTCTTCATGTACCAGACACTCAAGCTCATTCCCTCGAAAGTGTGGATCGTCGATGGGGAGGTTCTGGGCATACTCGGTTGCAGCCTGGCCGGCCTGTTCTGGCTGCTGCTTCCCTTCTTTGAGAGCGATAAGCCCGCACGCACCCGCACTTGGATCACCGGCCTCGGCGTCTTTGCTCTGGTTTACATGATCGTTATGAGTGTCTATGGCTATGTTGCAAAATAAGCGCTGCCAGTTCGCCGCCGCCCGGTTTGCCGTTCTGACCGGGCTGGTCGCGCTCGCGCCATGCCTGGGATATGGGCAGGCTGTGAACTCCTGCCTGGATTGCCATTCCGCGATGCCGGCACCCTTGGGAGTCACACAGGACAAGTTCAGCCAGGACATTCACGCGCAAAAGGGCCTGACCTGCACGAGCTGCCATGGCGGCGACTCCTCGAGCTACGATCCCACGGTGGCCATGGGCAGCAAGGCGGGCTTCAAGGGCAAGATAGATCGCAGGCAGATACCGGACTTGTGCGGATCATGCCACTCGAATCCCAACCTCATGCGCCAATACGACCCCAGCCTGCGCACCGACCAGTTGGCTGAATACCACACCAGTGTGCACGGCAAGCGCCTGGTCACCGGCGACACCAAGGTGGCCGTCTGCATCGACTGCCACAGCGTCCACGATATCCGTCCGCCGAGCGATCCCCGTTCCACCGTGAATCCCGTCAACGTGGCCACAACCTGTTCACGCTGCCACGCCGACGCGAATTACATGAAGCAGTACGGGATTCCCACCGACCAGTTCGCCAAGTACAACACCAGTGTCCACCACGACGCATTGGCGGTGCGCGGCGATTTGAGCGCGCCGACCTGCACCACCTGTCATGGAAACCACGGAGCGGTGCCGCCCGGTGTCGACAAGGTGCAGAACGTCTGCGCCAACTGCCACGTCTTCCAGGCTCAGATGTACGCGAAAAGCACGCACAGCAAGGTCTTTCAGGAGGAGGGCCTTCCCGGCTGCGTCGTCTGCCACAGCAATCACGGCATCCATATGCCTTCCGATGCCATGCTCAGCACCGGCCCCGGCGGCGTCTGCATGCGCTGCCATGCCCCCGGCGACCATTGCGATCGCGCCCGCGCCTCGATCCTCGACAACCTCACGCAGTTGGATGGCACCATCAAGCAGGCCGACGACGCTCTGCGTCTTGCCGAGTCTTCCGGCATGGAAGTAAGTGAGGCTCGCCTGAGCCAGGATCAGGCGCGCGACGCTCTCACCAAGGCGCGCGTCACCATCCACAGCTTTCAGGCCGCCCTCGTCGATCAGGACATCCAAGTCGGCATGAAGATCGCCGCCGCCAACCTCAAGGCCGGCAAGGACGCGATGATTGAGCGCAACCATCGCCGCATCGGGCTCGGCTTATGTCTTGTCGCCATCGCTATCATGTTGGTCGGGCTTTGGCTGTACATCAGGAAGTTAGAGAGTTAGATTCACCGCCGCATTGAGTCCGGTTGCAACAGGCGGAAGGCGGCTGCGACCGAGCTGAAATCTGCGTAAATCACGCTCGGGAAGGATGGCGACCACTCGCACAGTACCTCTAAGCCAGCCTCGGGAACAAGCTGTTTTTCGATCACGCCAGGAGCCCGTCCTGCTTGGAACTGCGGGCCGCAACGACGGCATCCGGCAATGTGATCTGGGTCACAGAACCGTACCCCTCTCATAGCCACCATCTTAGAATGGAACACTACAAAATCGTGGTTTTGGACTACCTGCTGGCAGACAAGGCCATGTTCGTTAACACGGAGTGCCGCATCCAGCTTGATGCTGGCGCAAATCTGAAAAAGCCAGGGCAATACTTTTCGTGTGATGCGCTCGCGATTGACCTTCGCCACGGGACGGTGTAGCTATGCGAAATTGCCTGTGAGCACAAACTTCAGTCGCTGCTCAAGAAACTGTCCAACTGGACCAAGAATTGGGACTCGGTCCAGACTGCCCTACGACGCGATTGCCTGGTTCCTGCAAACTGGCGCGCATACTCTGACGATCCTCGTGGCGGCAACCGGCATTCGCATCAGTGAGGCGATGGGCTTGAAATGGGAGGATATTGACTACCAGAACAAGCAGATCAACCTCCGCCGGGTCTGGGTCAGCGACACCATCGTGGAGAAAATGAAGACGGAAGACTCCGAGGCTCCCGTACCGCTCACCGATTTGCTGGCCAAGTACCTGCGGGACTGGCAGCGGGAGACGGTTTATGGACGGCCTAGCGATTGGGTGTTTGCCAGCACGCAGAAGAAGGGGAAGGCTCCGAGGTCGAGCAGCGTTCTGACTTGGGACCATCTTCGCCCGGCAGCGATTGCCGCCGGGGTGAAGCTCAAGAAGGGACAGCGGTTCGGTTTCCACAACTTCCGGCACGGATTGGCTAGTTGGCTGGTTAACCAAGGAACGGACGTAAAGACGGTTCAAGGGCTCTTACGCCACGCCAACTTCTCGACCACGCTCGGGCTGTACGCTCACCGAGTAAATTCGTCGATGTTGGCCGCGCAGGACTCGATGATGCGGGCTTTGCAGCCCAAATCGCGGACCGTTCAATAGGGTATAGAGGACTCGAAAACAGAAGCAGGTGAGGTTTTACAGGTGAGAATCGAACAGCCTTCCATTGAAGACGGACGCAAGTTATTGAAAATAAATGGTAGGCACGATTGGATTCGAACCAACGACCTCTTCCGTGTCAAGCAGCATATCACCTTTACTTTCAATTACTTAACCGCACGCGGAATGCCGCCTAAGCACCTGTATTCACGTGCAAGACATCCGGGTTTTGGGTAAAACTTTGGGTAAGCCTTGTCGCACTATGAGCAGGTCATCGCATTAGGAGGTATTCATCAATGGCAAGCGTCATTCTCAGACTTCAATCAGTGAAACAACGTACCGGCCTTTCACGCTCCTCAATATATCTATGGATTGCCAAAGGGCAGTTTCCTGCGCCCGTCTCGCTAGGCGCTCGGGCGGTCGGCTGGGTTGAATCCGAGGTTGACGAGTGGATTGCTCGTCGCATCGCTGACAGCCGTAAGAAGCCCTAAACCCGTCTCTAGATTTTCGCCTTTGTTTCGCCTATCATTGCTGCATGTTCCCAACCCCCTCAGGCCGCAAGAACTTCGTGGTCACTTGCAAGAAATGCCGCCGCGATGTGCCGACCGGCCTGAGGGAATTCCCGTTTCAGTCGGTCGCCGTCGAGTGTCCGCTTTGCGGCGACGTTCGGCAGTACAGACCGAGCGAGGTCTTCCTCGGCAGACCAGACAATCTCGTCACTCGCCAGCAGCGGACCGGGAGCCGGTGATGTTCGACCCGGACGCCCACCTGCCCCGAATCAATCAGGGGATGGTCTACTTGGGCGCGTGCCTCATGCGACTGAGATTCTCCTCCTCCCCGGACAATCGACAGGCGTAGAATCTGAGCCAACTCACCGCGCAATGGCGAGCGTTGGCTGTAACGGCGAAAGCCGACTTCCAAACAGAGGTTGAAATATGACCTTTATTGCACTGGGGGCGATTCTCACGGCGCTCCATCTCACAAAGATAAAAGTGACCGTGACAATCAAACTCAGGTAGTACGAGAGCCTTGCCCCCAGTCTCAAACTGGGGGCAAAGCTTGTTCATCACTCGGATTCTTTGGAGGATTCACACATGGCATGGTCTTTCTTCGAGAACATCCCAACGGTCAAAACGGTTAAGTTTGTTAAGGGTGAGATTCAACTGCGAGAGCGAAAAAAAGATTTGCAAGAACACTGGCCGAAGTGCTTGGCTGCTACAGATGGAAACGTCGAAAAAGCCAAGGACATGTTTGTAGATATTGTCATCAATAAACCCGTATGGCTTGAGGTCGTTCGGACATTTGACCCACCAAGGAAAGCCCATGGACTTCGACTGCATATTGACTACCTGATGTCATGCACTTCTCTTCCTGCCGCTTCTGTTCCCGCCACTTCCACTTCCGGTATGACGGCGAACCTGAACATCGAGTCAAGTGTTCCCGGTGCGGACATTGAGATTGACGGTGCATTTGTTGGTAACACGCCCTCCACTGTGGCGTTAGCCGCTGGGAGCCACCACATCGCAGTTAAGAGGAAGGGCTTCACCGACTGGAGCAGGACGCTCAATGTTACGGGCGGCACGGTTCATCTCAGCGCAGAATTGGAGCAGGAACAGCCAAAGTTGTGACGATTGGTCTACCGAAGATGCGGTCGCAATCCACAGTCTCCATTTCCCCGCCGTCGCTATACTCTGCTCCATGCCCCGCGTGTACGCTTCGTTCCAATGCCGTGACGGATGGCACGTCAGCTTCCTTGAGAGCGACTTGAAAACATCGCTTCGCAAACAACTGACGTTTGTCAGCGAACGGAAGATTGTTGAACTCGCCGAACGCGGCAACGCGGATTTGAATCTGGAGAGCCGTGCCGCCATTCAACACGGAATCGAGATTGGCCGGGGCGGGTTCTACCTGAATCTCAATGATGAGCAGTATGCGAAGCTGACGCGGCTGTGACCGGGCATATCATTATTCTCAATAAGATTCGGGGGTTCTATGGCGACTCATACGCACGAACAGTTTCAGGCAATCGTGGACATTCTCAATATGCAGTGGAAGGAGCAGCAGATGTCTTTCCAGCTTGTTGGGTCGCTCTCTGAAAAACCCGCCAGCTATAACGATGCTGACATCGTTGTATATCCGCCCCCGTGGATGCCCGGAGGGATTGCAATTGAGGGATTCATGAGGGCTTGCGAAAAAACAGGAATGCGGATAGTCGAAGTCGATAGGGATTCAACAACACCGTTTCCCGGTAGGCCGGATGGGCAAGACCGAATCCAGTTGGAGTTCCCGACAGGTCAGGTCATAGATTTGTTTTTCCCGAAAGGCAAGAAGAAGTAGTTCCACGACAGAGGAGACCCATGGCAGAGCCAAAGCTACAACCCTTGAAACAGTGGTATTGCGACACATGCGGAAAAATCATTCAGAAGCCCGACCAAGGCTACCTTGAATGGAGAGACAAGGAGGTTGGCTCAGGAGATAATCGACGGCGCGTGATGTACGGATTCCGAATCGTTCATCATGCCCTGTATTCGCCATACAAGGAATCCCGAGACGGTTGCTACTATTCCAATGCTGAAAGAGGCGGTGACCTTGACCTTCCGTTTTTCCTTGGAACGCAAGGTTTAATTGAGGCCGCGAACTGGATTGATTTAGGTTCCGCATGGGACTCCGTATATCGCGGTCCTGAAGTCGAAGACCTGCGAGAATGGGCGGTCATTTTCCGCCGTCTCCATCTTCCCTATTACGAAGAAGCAAGACCCTACCTCGAACAGGCAAAGTCAGGAGTCGAGTTCGGCGACAATAATGAGGTTTCGTTTTATCTGCCGGAGACATTGAAGGAAATCATTAAGTTCTACACTGAGGAGCAGTAGCAGTCAGAAGGAGAAAACAATATGAGCGCATACGAAGAACTCTACTCTTTAGCTCAGGATTGGGTGACTCGTCAGGACAAGGCGAAAGCGGCCTTGGAAGAAGTGATTAAGCACTTCGTCAAGTATTGCGGAATTCCATACGACCGGGTTCGGTATCTACCTTGGAACGAGGCAAAGCAAGTATTTCTCGCTAGAGCAGATGAATCATTCGCTTTCTTCCAAGCATGTCATTTCGACGGCGCGAAGGATGAATGGGCTGTGGGCGTATCTATTTCACTTGCTACTCCCGGCGTAACGGGTCGCGCTCATGCGAAAGTTGGGTTCACTGTACGGGTGAAGGGGAACGAATCTGATTTCATTCTGACATTTGGTGCGCTAAAACCTCAGACAGTCCCTTATGGAGCGTCTGGTTGGGGTCAGGCGCTTTTCGATGCTGCAATCGACGACCTTAAAGAAACTTTCACTACGCCTAAGACCAGAGATGCAATCGGCTTTAGGGTTGAATTATCGGAATGAAAAAGGGTTCTACCTGAACCTGACTGACGACCAGCATGGGAGCACAGCGCATGACAACGCTCGTGATTGACGCCGGTCAAAGCATCGTCGGGATTTATTCCGTAGAAGAAGGAGAGTACATCGGCTATCGCGGTAGCAGAATCTCCGAGGCAGTTGAGCGCGTTCAGAACGCCGATGAAGTCATCACCTACAACGGGGAGATGTACGATTTAGAACAACTTGGAAAATTTGCGGGAATCGACGGCGAGTTGCCGATTAAGGGCAAGCACATCGACATGCAAAGGATGATTTGGGAGCCCATAGTCGGAAGCAGTCTAATCAGGACATACGAGAGGCATTTTGAAAGTTGTTCCGAATTCCCGTTCGGTCGCAGAGACTGCGACGATTGCGATGAATATGAAGATTCAAACCAGCGCGACGTGTACATGACTTTCAAGCTGTGGGAACTTTGGAAGGACAAGAAGCTGGATATTGTCGGTGGCAATTACACGTACCACTGATGGTCTTATTTCCCGTGGAGAATAGCCAACATGAGCATCGACACTTTGATTGCAGAAATCGACACCGAGATTGCTCGGCTCCAGCAAGCCCACGCCTTGCTGGATGGCATGGCTGAAGCAGCTAGAGAAACACCCGCGCCAGCTAAGAAGGCTGTAAAGCGGCGGAAACTGAGCGCAGCGGCTAGGGAAAAGATTGCTGCCGCGCAGCGGAAGCGTTGGGCAGCGACCAAGAAGGCTGTGAAAGCCGCCGCTGCCAAGCCGGAGAAGAAAGCTGCCGCTCCAGCCAAGAAACGGGGAATGAGTGCAGCCGCTCGGAAGCGCATTGCAGCGGCACAGAAGAAGCGTTGGGCTGCGATTAGGGCCGCTAAAGAGGCCACGAAAAAAGTTCCCGCCAAGAGGGTGGCAAAGAAGGCTCCGGCCAAGAAGACACCAGCCGTAAAGAAAGCAGCGGTAAAGAAAGCACCCGCGAAGAAAGCTGCTTCGGAGAAGGCCACCCCTGCCTCAACCGAAGCCGCAACAGCGTAAGCATGGTGGCGCATGAGAAGCCCCGGTCATTTCCGACCGGGGTTTTTCCTGTTTTTACATTGCCTCCACTTTGAATCGTTCTATGCAGAAGAAGAGACAGCACGTAATTCCGAATTGCTATTTGAAGGCGTGGTGCGACCCGGTCAATCCGCCCGGTCATAGTCCGTCGATTTGGAGAATCAGCAAGGATGGCTCCAGAAAGAAGCGGAAGTCCCCTGAAAAGTCTTTCACTTCTACCGACCGATACACCATCACGTTGCCTAATGGTGAACGCTCCTTGGCGCTGGAGGACACTCTATCCGCCCTCGAAGGCCAGTTCACTGCCGTGCTCAAGCGCGTGCGACGGCGCGAAGATTTGACTGCGGTGGACCGGGCACGCCTATGCCTGTTTGCAGCCGCCATGCATTCTAGAACGATGGCACAAGGCGAACATTGGCGAGGAGAGATGGAGAGATTTCACAACCAAGTTGAGGCAATGGAACAAGCACACGGTATTGCCCCCAAAGAATCGCTCGTCGCAGCGGAAATGGTGAGAACTGCCCACACCGATATTGTGATGATGAGTATCAGGCATGAAACACCGCTGTTGTTCCAGATGAACATGAGCGTCGTAATTACTGATGATGAAACCGGATTCATTACTTCCGACATTCCGTGCATCTGGCAAAACCCGAAACTTCACACGTTTCCGCCGTTCTATCGGCACCCCGGCCTCGCACAGAAGGACATTGAAGTGTCTCTTCCGCTAACTCCGCAGCACATGCTTTTGATTTCTCACCACAATCTGGCTATGTACACTTATGCAAATTCTAAGGTCGTGCAAGAGGTAAACCGCACCATGCGCTTTAGCTGTCGCGAAGAGTTCATCTCGTGGAAAGGAATTGTCGCGCCTTTTTGGTTCACCGAACGCGAGATGCCGGAAGACGCATGGGAGAAGACGGCGGAGGGGAAAGCAGCAATGGCAGAAGCGGAGGAGCGCAACGCCGCGCAAGACGCAGTTCAATCTGACAAAACAGAAGGAGCCTAAGAATATACCGTCACCGCTCATCGCAACTGGTGAAACTCGCGTTCATTGCAGTAACGTAGCGTTCATTATGCATCAGACTTGGCTTACCCTGCGGTCACCGCCGTATCTATCGTCGTGCCTGACGAGTAATCCGGCTCATTGAACAAACCAAGTTGACCGCAAAGCCCAGTTTTTTCGCTCTATGAGGATGAAGGACTTACGACCACTCTTTCGCTGGGGTCTTCGAACCAGAGGGGGCGATGTGTGTGGGGGCGAGGATTTTGAGCCCGTGCTCCCCAAAATCCGGCAGTTACTCGTTGAAAAAGAATTCATCAGGGGTATTGTCAAATGCGGAATCAGGCCAGTTTGCATAATCCCCATACACCTTGTAGTTGTGGTCACGCCGCCTTGAACCCATATGGTTGAATCTGTCTGCTCGTTGTTCATTGTCGTAGTGACCATTGACCTCTCGTATGGTGGCAGCAAGTCCTCGTAAGGCGACTTTTCTTTCATGTGCCTCCCATTGATAACGGAGGTATCGTTGCAGGATGCCCACAGAAAGGAAGGTGAAGACGAAGAGGAGCAATCCATTCCCACTTAAACTATCTACGAAGGACTGGTTGAGGCAGAATGCGCAAAACACGACGAAGCATATAATCCCACCTACGACGGTGTACCACGGAGTCAAAGAGAAGCAGAACAAGAACAGCACGGTCAACCCTGTGAACTCCCACATGCCGATGCTCATGTGCGTTCCGGTAAACAAGCAGTAAAAGGGAAGCCCTAGTCCTGCGGCGATAACGCCAACGATTATCAACACAGCCCGTACAAGGCTCTTAGCCCATCTCACCGGAGCCAGCAGCGTGTTCATTCCCTCGTAGTATTTCTCTTCTGGAGTGGGCATAGCAGCCTCTCTTTGCTTTCATACGTTGTCATTGAGAACTGCGGCGATTGCGGATGGTGCCACTGCCGCCGCACACCGCGTCGTCATGTACGAGAAGCTGGAGCCGGTAACGCCACTCCGCCGCCGCAGACGGTCATGAGTTCTTTTACAGGCGCTCTTTACTGAAATGAACCAAGAGTGGACGACCGCTCCGGCTCTGGTAGAAGTCAATCGCTAACGCCTTGCCCTCGCTGCTTGCCTCGCAGAGCAGGGGGCGCATTTCGTCGGAGTCGGCCAACGAGACCATCGCCTGATTCAAACCTGCGCTTAGCATCTTCCGTGCGGTGCCGCCCGGTCGGCGGACACGAACAATCACGCGGTCTAACATTACGCTGCGACCTCCTGTTCGAATTGGTGCGTGGAATCCCTGACAGAGGACAACGCCGGGTTTTCTTTTCGGGCTTCTCTCACCCAACGGACCACGCTGGCGCGACTCACCGAGTATTTTCGTGCCACGTCGGTGAGTGACATTCCCGCCAAGCGGTCTCTTACAAGGGACTCATGGTCGATGTCCAGCGGCTGACGGCCTACTCGTAAACCTTCAAGTCGCCTACGCCGTATGCCGCAAACAACACGTTCCCGGATGAAACTTTTCTCCATTTCTGCGATGCAGCCGAGCATCGTTACGAACATTCGGCCAGTCGGAGTGCTGGTGTCCACCGCCTCCCTAGCGGAGATGATTTGGATGTTGGCAGCTTCAGCTTCGTCAATGATTGCCAAGAAGTTTCGCGTCGAACGTGCCAATCTATCGAAGGCTGCGGTCAGGATTACAGAGAAGCGGCCACGTCGCCCTTCACGCATCATGGCGTCAATGCCGGGTCGCCTCGCTTTTGAGCCGGAGATGCCGTGGTCACAGTACGTCGCCACTACTTCAAATCCACGTTGAGCCGCAATCTCACGAAGCTGGATGAATTGAGACTCGGGATGCTGGTCTACAGTTGACGTTCTCGCGTACAGTGCAGCTTTTCTCATCGCAGATTCTCCTTGAGGCTAGTGAGCAAAACGTCTGATGGATGAATGAACGGACGTAGCTGCCGAATCTCTTTGAGAGCCGCATCCACGTTCTTAAAGCCAACCGCATCCATGTAGGCTGCCGCCATGCTCGGGGCGCGGCTGATGCCTTGACTGCAATGCAGTAGGACGGTGCCCCAACGGATGTTCTCCGTCAAAGCATCAAGAATCCGGTCAAACTGCCGAACGGAAATTGGCTTGTCGTCTTCAATCGGATAGTGCAGGTAGTTGATGCTGGCACGCTGTACTTTGACCGGGATTTCCGACAGCGACACGACCGTGGAGATGCCATGCGGATTGCCAGCCGCGAGTTCCTCCGCGTCAGAAAGGCTACCAATGAAGAGACGTTCCCAAATTTGGGTCATTGAACGCCTCCCTCTTCGCCGAGTCGTGGCAGCTTTGAGCGTCTTGGCTTGTCACCCGCCGCAACACACGCGGGAACCTGAGGTCGCCGACCCGATTTGGCAACGATGCTCCGGCCACTATCCCAATCGACTTCGACGTATCGTGCGAGATAAACCTGCACCGCAACGGCAGTGTGCCTGTACTCAGGAAAAAGGCGCAACGCTTCCAGCCGTGCCATCAACTCACAGGTGGCTTGGAGGACGACGCTGAGGCCGAGGTCGGCTTTGTAGCGTTTGATTTCGACGCAGAAAAGGTCAAAAAGGGGAGGGTTTTTAGTACACAGAGAAAGTATACCTAGCCGTTAAAAGTTTTGGCTAGTTTTTGGGGAAATTATTTACGTATATCCGCAGTTCCGCGTATACTCTCGGTCAAAGGAAACCACACTCAAATGGCTACCCGAAGGACGACCCGACCCGCTCCGGCACGAACCCGCCGAACCTCGGCCCGCGTGCCAGCCGAGACCAAACCCGTTGCCCTCACGGTCAAGCTTGATTCGAAGACTTACGTTCGGCTCTGTACGCTGGGCGCAACCCAGCGGAGAACGAACCAAGACCTCCTAAAAGAGGCCGTTCACGAGTACCTTGACCGGGTTGGAGGCTAAACCCAAACCGGCCCACAAATGGCCGGGAAAACTCAGAAGGCAGGGACGAAAGGAGTTCACATGAGTGAGCCGGAACAAGAATCCAAGCCAACACCACATCAAATGACCAAGGAGGAGTTTGACCTCCTCACGTTTCAGGGGATTAGTCCCATTACGGGGGAAAGAATGCAATCCGCAGCCGAGATTGCAAAGCAGAAAGAACGGCAATCCAAACACGAATTCAGGGTGTTTTTGGTTTTTGGCGTTCCCGTTGGGCTCGTTCTCGCTTTTGTTATCGCACTACCTGCGAACATGGGAGACGCCGGATTCTTCTGCTGTTGGGCTGTATGCACATTGATTAGCGGAGCAATCTTTAGCTCAATCATGGGTGCAAGAAAAACCGACGAATAGCCTCAGACCACATTGCATACTGCCTAACGGTCATAATGCCAGCCTGTAATCGCCCGGAAGGAGCAATGGGCACTTTCCATCAGGTTGTTCAGCCGTAGTTCTGCTGCGACTCTTGGGACAATACCGTGCCCCTCATCGGCATCAACCTCGACCCGGCAAGGACGGAAGAAAAAGGCGGTCGATGCGAAGGGACTTCTCTGTTCTTTCTGAACTTCTATTGCTGGTGAGACCGCGCTGGAGACGACTTAACGCCGCCCCCAGCACGCTCTGCGTTTCATCGTGGTTTCGCAGTATTTGCCTCTTGCCAGAGGACAGTGTTCCCGAACTTTTTCGCTTTTGCCGATAGATTCCCATCAAGTAATAAGCACTCAGTGGAATCACTCCCCCTACGCCGCCCAATGCACACGTCCTTCGGTGAGAGCCACGTCCAAGCGTAAACAACAGGCATTTCGTCCGGGAGATGTTCCAGCGCCTTTCTCATTTCGCCTACGTTCATTTTGATTTCTCCTTGGGTGTTTCCTCATCGGTTCTAGTGGCCGGTGCTTTATTCTTGCGGTCGGCCTCTTCTGCCTCCTTCTTTGCGCGGCACTCGTTGCAGGAGGCCATAGCTGCAAAATAGGGGATGTGTCCGAAGCCTCCCCGTTCATCCCAGACGTTGGAGATGGGTCTGTGAATTCGATTGTTCTTGCAGCGACGGCACAGAATTCCATCGCAAATGCACTGCACGGTGAGGAAGTCCCCCTTTCTCTCGCTGTAAATTGACTGGTCGTCAATGCCAATCGTCCCTCGGTATTCGTTGCACACCGGACACCGCGAGAGACCGGGAGGAACGGGCAGCGCAGAGGGTGTGGCTGGATTTGACGGGTTGGTTGCGTTTAAAGAAGGCGAGACGCTCGTTGAAGACGGGTTAGATTCGCTCTGAGTCGAATCGGCTTCCTCGGGTGTGTCGAAGGGAATTCCCAACTTCTGGGCAATGATTGCTTCATTCCTCCAAAAGCTTGCTTCTCCCTCTTCGTTTGAAATCCTCCTGAGAGTCATGCCGCCCAGAGTGATTGTCTCCGGGGCATCTGTTGAGGGAGGACGGTGACAGTTGTCGAACCCTTTGGGGTCTTTCGAATTGGAATGTGGCATACGAGTTCTCCTTTTAGCCGCATTCGACTGAGAGTCAGGGGCGGCAAGCTGGAATCAAATCTCCCTCGGTCATTTTCCGCAATGGCAGGAAGACCGGCCTGTGAGTTGGTTCGGGTCTTACGCGGTTTCTGCGGGTATGGAGCGTCAGTGCAATCCACAATGCAAGAAACCCTCCGAGCGGAGGGTTGACCCGCTTGGTTGCCTTGACTAGGCCACATCCGCATTTCGCGTCTCCACCTTGCCGGGGTAGGCAGGTTGGCTTGGGCTCAGCCCAACTCTTGATGCAAGACCACACTATCACCACTGGGACAGGTTAGCAAGCACGATGTGACGTGCCGAATGTAAGAAGCGTTATACAATCGCTGACTTTGCTTCTCGAATTCTGGCTGAGAAAGCAGCAGTTAAAATACTAGCTTCCTCAAATCGTTCGTTCTCAATGTGCTCTTTTAGTTGTTCGAGGAGTGGGAGTGTCTTTGCGAAAAAACTTGGCGTAGAGCCGAAGAGTTCCGCAAACTCCATCAACAAGACAGTTGCAGCCTCAAATGCCTTATCCGTGTCCTTTGCGCTTATCGCTTTGTCGAGAACATCGAGGGTGTATAGCAATTCGTCAAGGGGATTCACATGCCGCTCCTAGAACTGCGGTCGTCGGTTATGGTGCCACATCCCAATAAAACCCCGATTCCATTAAAACTCCGACATGGACTCTCCCGCCAAATTCGGAGCAATCAGAGAGGACACAGCGGTTGTCCACGCAGTCTTGTGCAAACTTCTTGGCAACCGCAATCGCGTCTTGCAGCCGAACGATGGGTGCTGTCCCACGGTCGTAGATGGTCTTCGAACCCCCTATCATTGCAACAGCATCGTCAACATCATCCATGGCAACATCAATCTTCCAACTCGCAGTTCCACCCGTGTGCTCAAAGGAAACGCAGCCGAAAAACGGTTTGCCTCCCGAATACCACGCTAGCGCAATTGAGACGATTCTCGCGGGAAGTGGTACCGGGGAACTTTCATCGGCATACCCCATCAGGAAACGCTGCAATTCGTTTCCAACCTTGTTAGCAAAGTCTTCTAGAAACCGCTCGGGAGCGTCTACGTAACCATCTAAATCCATAGAGTTTAGGGCATAATCAGAATAGTCCGAGAAAGAAAAGGCACCTGTACCTCTTTCGATAGCGCAAACCCCGTAGCACCCATACAGAACGGATTCACGGTGAAGAGTTTTCCCTTCCCAAATCTTTTGGCCGTTCTCGATGCAAGGTGTCCCATCGGTGAAACGCTGCAACCCATCTGCTGCTAGGGCTATACCCTCGTTCGACCCTGCAATGAAAAGAACTGTCATATTCTCACCACGAGTTCTTGCAGCAAACGGAAAAGCCGGAGACTTCCTTCACATACTTCAGTTGGAATCTTCACTCTTGATGAAGTCTTTCCCGTGTCCAACAGATGTTGCTTTGCCTCACGCATCCGGCTTCAATGCGCTGGCGCACACGCACGCTCTTTTCCATCCAAATCGTTGTACGGGCCGCTCGGCACTTCTTTGCAATACACATCCAGAACCTCCGACCACACTTTCCTCCCTGCGTCCACGAAGCCTTGCAAATTCCTGCTTGATATTTCCTGTATGCCCGATTCAGACCATTCCATTGCGCCACTTTCGGAAGCCGAGTCAATCTCTGTGCGAAGCAACTCCATCCTTGCAACAGCCTGTCGCCATACAGGCCAGTTATCGAAATTTTCAGGAGCGTCTTTATCAAGGATTCCCAAAATAACGGCATCAGCCTGAGCCTCGTCTACCGCCTCATGTTCGCGATTCTCTATGTAGCTCTTATCCCGATGCGTCATTGCAACCTCGGCAAATTTTCTGATATTGTCAGATACCATGAAGGCGCGGTCTAATACATCTCTCGTCGCGTCACTGTGCTTATCTGGAGTCTGAACGCCAGAATACAAAATGCGAGGGCGCTGCAACCAGTCAGTGGGGACACCGGAATTGAGAGACGCCTGAACGGAGAAAGCAACTAATCCAACCAGCTTTCCATTTGCATCAAACAACGCTCCACCTGCTGACTCAGCAGCGAGAGAGATAGTGGTGTGAATCGGCATCGCGCCATCAGCCGAGTCCAAGCCAGACACCGTGCCCTCAGTCAGTGTTTCCTCATGCCCCTTAGGAAAACTGACCGCGTATATTCGCTCACCCACGGTGATTGCGTCAAATTTGACAGTTTGCGGTGGCTGAGCATCCACGTCAGCACTCTCAAAAGTGCTTACGTCTCGCTGAGAATCTACGAAAACTTTCTCCACGCTCCAAGTTCTATAGCCCTGTCGAAGCCTATACCGAGCAACTGCCTTGTGATTGTCCGTGCTTAGATTGGCGAAAGTTCCGAGGATAGTTTTTGTGCTGGCGATGACATGAGGGGAAATAGCAACACCGCATTGCTGGAAGACCACATCCCCGTGGGAATCCACGGCCTCAACGATAAACACCGATGGTGAGACCTTCTTGAACATCGCGTCTGGCGTGATACTGGGTGCTGAGTGAACGGGTTTGGTTGCCGTGTGCGACTGAGCAACGGCAGTCAGCGTGAAAAGCGCCACAGCCGCCAAACCAGAATAAGACCTAAGAAACACTAGGCGCATAGCACCGGACTCCATCGAGGGATGGTCGGGAGTATACTCGTTGAGCATCCAGAAGTGCAATTAATTCATGACGCTCACCAGCCGACGCGAAGTGGTCTTCACGAGCCTCCCTGTGGTCTCACTCATGAGTTTCTCCCTGCCCCCTGCTAGATGAGTGTCGGCAATGTGACGTGGAACACGGCAAGAGGCGGTTCGCTTGCGACGGCCAGAATGCCGGTCTATGCTGCTTCCTGATGCAAGAATCCCGTCTGGAAGAGTCTTATGCACAAACGACACGCCTCTATTCTTTCCACCGTCGCGCTTCTGAGCCTTGGCATCACGACGACAGGGACGGTCTCACAGACCAAGCCAAACACGGCCAGCCCCGCCAAGAAATCGTCCCCCGTTGCAGCAAGGACGATTCCGCCCATCAAGTGTACTGACCCGGACACGATGGCAGCTTGCAAAAGTTTCAAGCAACTTGTGGATGCGCGAGATGAACGCATCGTAAAGATACTTTTGGGAATGCCATCCACCTACAGAAATCTGTCCGACTCCTATAGGCATATAGCGTATGTTTGCCTTGCAAAGAACTCAGATGAGTTTAGGACTGTCGATTTCCAATTGCCTAAGGGGAAGAGTTATAAGCCCTATTCGGTTTATCTAAGTGAGGAGACTGAGAAGAGGTCAAGTGAGCAATCTGCCTTTCTCGGCCCTTCGACTCCTAGTCATCCTGTCGCCCCGTCAATTCAAGACCAATGGTTCGATGAGTTCGTGAGTCAGGAGGTCTATGACTTTGGCGGAGTGGATGTTCATGAGTATATAGACGGTCTACACTCCGACTGGGAAATGGACTACGGCAAATGGGCTAGGTTATCTGAAACGCAAAATGACCCGGCAGGTGACGATTCCGCTACCTTTGAGGGGGCGTATGTATGGCTTGAAAGGCATACGGGCAACGATAAAGACTCCCAAGATATTGGTGACGACCCTGAGCACGCCCACATCTCTATTGTCGATGGCAACATTCATGTTCACTATCGTTTTGAGACCAAGACGGGAGCCCACATCTACGTTGAACTAAGTATTCAGGGGTCAACAGGCCGCTTCACGCAATCACTTATTGTGCACGAGCTACCGTCGCTGGAGCCTGTCGAAAGCACTGGAACTTGCATGATTTACAAACAGTGACGAGGCCACTAAGGCAAGAGGCTCGTTGGGCTTCTTGTCATGCGGAGGTAGCGTAATGCTCTACGCGATTAGAGTTGCCGACATTCCAAAGTTCATCATTGGATTCGTCATTGCCGTCGTTCTGCTTGGCGGATTGATTTCGCTCTGGAAGTCTAGTGGAGGGATGCCAGACTGGGTTGTGTATTCGCTCCTCGCTGGCATCGTGGTGGGGAGTTCGGTAGCCGGTCACTTTATTTGGAAAGCGGCATGTATTGCATGGAAGAGGAGTAGGGTCAGGCGATAGTCCAGAATCGTGGTGCTCATCTACGGCGACTCCGTTGGAAACGGACGACAGAACGTGTCGAGTGTCCCCGGTGTACGAGCAATCCACTAAACGTCTGGCTGAAACGAAACACTAATGGTTGCAAGGCGGGATTGAATTGTTCGCATTCTCGTTGAGACTTTTCAGGAAGTCCGATTGTTCGTTTGCTCCAGAGGCTTCCGTCTTTGCGGGCCAAAAGTCGCAGACATGCCCGGTAGAAGTGTCGTACAGGTAGTGTGAATTCTCCATCTTCTCAAAATGATGCGCCGGGAATTGGCGTCCAACAAGTACGCCCGACCCAAACCCAGCCATACAGACGATTGCGATAATCGCAACGAATAGCGTGATTCCTTTTGCGCCCGTGAATTGCATTTTGCCTCCGCTTAGTTCGATAATGCAGAGACTACAACTCTGAAACCTTATGCCAAGCGAAATAGACTCCTCGACTTTCGAGCACGGGGACTAGAGTTGCAGATTTTACGTTATCGTCCGTGTAGTAGACATGCAAGGTTCCGCTTATCTCATCGCCCCGCTGCACGTTGTCCAAGAAAAGAATATCCCGTATTTCGCTGTCGAGTTGCTGAGGGGTTGTCACGTTGCACGGCCTTGAATCGAGCATGTTGGTAATCCTTTCATCACGATAAAGAAGAAAGCATGATTCTCCATGCCAATCGAAATCAGTATACGCCGCTCAAAATTTGGCAAGAGTGTTGTATGGGAGGAGAGAGTCCAGCGTCACAATGGAGCGTGGATAGCGCCCGTAACATAACTCAGGGCTAGGCTGCTGTCGTAATTCCAGCTTCTCTTCTGGCTGTAGAATTTACGGATTGTTGGTCAATAGACCCTCAGCGGCATTCCGTACCTCTTCAACGCCCATCCGCCCCTTCCCGGTCGCCCGACCGCTCCACGGGGCTCCAGACGCGAACAGCGGAGAGGGCGAGTTTTCCCAATTGGCTGAGTTGGCGGGTGACGCTCTACGCCGGTACGCAACCGCAGATTACCTCGATTCACCCCTGCCGGAACAGATAGCGGTTTCATTCCTTGTGTCCGACTACATTACTCACGACCGCTTCAAATTCTTTCGCTTTGAGGTACCATTTCTCAATCGGAATTTGTGGATACCGCTGGCGGACATCGGCGGGAAATTGAAGCCCGAGGTCGGATTCAAGCCGCTGCTTAAAGTCATCTCGTGCACGTTCAGCCTGTTCTGTTCCGTTCAGCCAGCCAAATGGAATAGCGAGTAATCCATCTGTGTTTACCGAAAACAGCGAACGAGGACATACTCGCGTAAAAACCGGATTGAAAGTTCCCGTGGCCCCCGTGCCCCAGTGGATACTATTGGCTGTTTGCTTTGAAAAATCGTAAACCTTCTTCACGGCGTCGTATTGATTCTGTTCGAGGTTAGCTTCTGCCGCAGAAAGGAACGTATCCTCGTTCCATTGCCGTCGCGTTGTCTCTCCGGTGCTCACGTCTTTCTTGGTCTCGACGCCGTATAGCTTTGGAATGACAATCTCATAATCGTCGTGCTTGTAGTACTCTAACTTGACCCCGTAAATATCGAACTTGCTGTTTTGGTTGATGAAGGTAATTAAATCTTTGAGTCGCTCATCTATCGCATCCATCAAGACGACGAACTTCAGGTTGCCACGATTCAGGTTCGACTCCAGTGCTTGCATCAAGTCATCGGTATCCTCTTCCCCCATGCCAAAGACCTGTTGCACCTTCGGGCGAAAACCGAGGCTCCACGTCTTTTCCGAGTGCTCGTCTAAAGAGGAAAGGAACTTGTCGAAACTCCCAAAGTGCTTCCACAACGATGCTCCATAGTCGAGGACTTGGGCAACTACTCGCCGCTTATCGGAGTTCGAATACAACTTGGTTTCAACAACGTAGATGTCCCCGTCCCTGTCTACGGCGAGAGCATCAATAGGTCCGGATTCGGTGGAGAACTCCCTTGCCACTATGAAAAGTCGTTTGTCTTTTTGGATGTCGTATATGGGAATTGATTCAGGGTGCTCGTGGATATATTTCTGGAGGACATCTTCATTTGCGAAACCCGACACCTCGACAACACTGGCCGCTTCGGTACCTTTCTTTGTGATGATGATAGCCATATTCAATAATCTCCTTGCTCCCGCCCGTTGCAGCAGCCTTTCAGAATACACTGCGTAACCTGACGTTGCCGCATTTACTGGCCGAGTATTGGCAAGCGTACCGTAGATTCTTGCCGAACCACATGACACACCGCTCCGCTCGTTGCCGGTCGCCGACGTGGTGCACTGGGCGCTAGACGCGAACAGCGGGGAGGGCAGTTTTTCCTTTTTCTCCCCCAAAAGTGAACTTGACCGTGACCGGCGTATTACCTGAAGTCAAGCCTTGCCAAAGACGAAGAGCGGCTCCGTTTTGTATTGCTTGCCTGTTCCGGTGCTGAAGCCTTTGGTTCCCAGCATCTGGCTCATCTCAATTTGAACGGTGGTGCGGAGCCTCCAGCCTTCCCGCTTCGCCAGCTTCAAGAAGTCCGCTTCTAGGTTTGGATAGGACGGCACATTGGCTATGTTCACGGCGAGGAACCCGCCCGGTTTAAGCCCACGTCGGGCGTTTGCCAACGTGCCGCCCATGTAGCCTTCCAGCCACTCGTGCCGGGTTGGGAACTTGATGTATGACTGGCTTGCCTCGTCGCTGTATTCCTCATTTCGAAAATAAGGCCCGGATGAGAACACCAAGTCCAATGAACCTCTGTCTGGCCGGAAGTCCTCGCTTTCGACCTGATGAAGTTCAACGCTGATTCTGCGTCCCGACATCGGGACAAGTTCAGCCACCATTTCTTGAAGCCCTTCGTACGTCATCGTGGCTGGTTCCGTGGCGATGTACTTCTTTACCCTCCTACATGCGAGGGCACCGAGTAGGCGTCCGCCGAAGCCACCTGAGAAATCCCACGTGACGCCGCCTTTGGCCGGGAGCAATTCTCGGTAGATGCTGGCGGCGGCACTGGGCCTGAAGGTGGATACCCGCTGCGTGCCGGAGAAGTTTGCGAGGGTCTTTCGAACTCCGCCGTCCGTCACATAGCTACCTATCTCCAACCGCTTGGCAATCGCTTGCTTGAATAGCCGGTCATTCAGGAAGACTTCCATCGGTGTCTTCTTGCCGCCGCATCGAATGTCCCACATGTGCGGGTGATAGTGCCAGCAGAGGCTCATGCCATGCATGGTCTGCCGGATGACGCCGTTCTTCAAGATTGTCGAGTGGTCGAAGGCCATCAAGGACGCAAGCCGCTCTGCGCGTTCTCGTGGGCTCAGGTCATAGACGGGGAAGCCATTGGCGCGGTAATGAGAGAAGAGAGCCTCGACGCAAGCATCCTGTTCGATGGCAATAGTGGCTTTGCGTCTTGTTGTCGAGGCCATGCTCAGGCTCCCCTATTTGAGTGCCTTGCAGTAGATGAGGCCGGGGATTGTCCCGCCAGACCACGCCACGTTTCCGGCGACTTTCATCCCATGCCGTTCGTAGAACCGACAAGCTACGGTGTTCTCAGTGCGGACGGTGAGGTACAGGTCACCGCCGCAGGGAACAACAATCTCCTCGAAGAAACGGTCGAAGACTCTACCTCCGGCTCCGTTGTGCCGTTGGCTGTTGATGATTTGATGGAGCATGACGGACTTGGCAGGAACCTTGATATTGCCGACTGGGGTGAGTTTTTTGTACTGCTGGAAGGTGATGACCACACCGTCTTGGAAGATGCACTGCTTAGCGGTGATGCGACGACGTAAATAATCTTGGCGGACATGAGGGAAGAATTCGCGGTGACTGGCGAAGAGTTTGTAGATGGTCTTCAATTCCGACTGCTTAGCGAGAAGCATCCTTGAACCCCTTGCAGTCGCACGATGGCCGCTTGCATTCGAACGCTTCACCCGTTTCGTTGTCTAGGTAGTGGACGCGCTTCAGGTGTCCACACTTGCACACCGGCTCAGTGTGAACTTCGCTGTCGCCCACGGTGTTGAGAAGCACCTGACGAAGCATGTCGATGGAGATGCCAGCCGGGACTCGCCGAAGTTGAAGCCGCTTGGCAATCTTCTTCAACTCAGCCATGGTCTTGGCACTCTCGATTTCATCTCGGATGCTCATGTGTAATGCCTCCCTGACAGTTTCACTTGGCCTGACGTGTCTTGCCTGTGAGCACGCCCCGGTGCTTGGTCGCCACGCGGCGGACATCAACAGCCGAAACGCCCAGCCGCTGTGCGATGGCGGCTGGACTGGCTCCGGGATTTCCAAAGAGCGCCTTGAGAATTGATTTCTCCGAGACCGCACGCTCCTGAGGAATCTTGCGTGCCGGTCGCTGGTACATGCGTCCGTTCATAATCTCGATGACTTGCCCCAACTCCTCAACTCGGGCTTCATCATCGGTCAGGCCGTCGATGCTCTTATGCAGGATTGCCGTGGCCTGTTTCGCCGAGGTCGCGGCGACTATCAGAACGCTGTCTGCTGCTGTGACTCGATAGAGGCGTGCCTCAGTGCTGGCGACTGTCGCCAGTTGCACATTTGCCTTGTGAGACGTTGTGGCACCAACCAGCAAGCCGAGGGTTTTGACAGCCGCGTGGCGTTGGAACCAACCTCTCACTGTATCTGGCTTCAATCCGCGTGACCTGAGGTAATCTTCCCACCCTGCTCGTGTCGGTAGGCCGAGGCGGCGATTAAGGTCGTTACGAGCACCTTGAGCAGCATGACGATTTCTCATCTCGGCCAGAGCAGGAAGAAGCCGGAGCACAAGTTCCCGGCGAAGGCCGTCGTAGTGACCTTGTGCCGCGTCCACGCTGGCGACGATTTCGCTGTCCAACGCTTGGTCGGTGAAGTGCCGGTATTGCTTTGAGGCAACTTCCGGGATGGTTCCCGGAAGTTCGGTCATCCGAATTAGCGCGGTTGAGCCGGGGCTTTTGGAGGCCATGATTGAGAAAATCGTAACGCCGAGAGTGGTCTGCGGTCCAGCAGAAAATGAAACGCCGACCTGAGGAGGAATCCGCGTCGGGGACAAGCAGCCGGAACACTACCACGCTCACTGGTATGGGAGGGAAGACAATGAGCAACAAACAAATCAAGAATGACGAGTTGACGATGGACGTTGTACTTGTTCCATCCCTCGACGCTGCGGCACAGACTTGGTACGAGGCGATGCATCGGTTTCAAATGGAGCCGCTGGGAGAGAACCGGGACACCTACTGCAAGGCCACCTTCGAGTTGGGTCTGCGGTTCACGGAGTGGAGTACCCAGTTGTCGGAATTCTTTGAGCAACTCCGCCTGTGGTTCGACTCGCACCCCGAAGACTCGTCTGCTGCGTAGAGCCCTGAGCAAGGAGCAGGGCTCTATGCCGAGGCCAACCACCAAAAGCCGGGACTTGCCTGAGCCAGAAGCGGGTTTCTTCACCTTGGCTTACACGAGGTCGTCATCGTCGTCCTCCAAGTTGAATGACTCGGGCTCAAGCTTCGCACGGAACTGAGCCCGGATGGTAGACATCGCCTTGTAGCGCTCCTTGACCATATCTTGAAGCAACTGGATGTTGGCTAAGATACGGTCGGGGCGAACATAAAACTTCAGATTCTTCTCAATCTGGCTTACCGCGAGAATGTCCATGAGTTCAGCGGGAGAGACCAGAGTCAGCATGGTGGTGAAATCCTGTGCCCACATTTTCTCCCACCCCTTCGGGGGTGCAGAAGCGTTGGGGTTGCTCCTCAAGGCCAAGCGGAGAATCTCCACGAAGTCTGAGACGGAGCGGGGGTTGTTCAGTGTTGAATCGGGATTCAGGAACTCTTCCAAGTCATCGTCATCGGGAGTGGTGTTGGGTGATGTGTGTTGAGTGTTGTCAGTGTTGGAAGTATTGAAAGGAATGGTGCTGCTCACGGTGTTGTGTGATGATGCGGCAGCTTCGCTGCCATTACCCAACACATGAGCATCAACCCTATCCAATACCCCACCACTTCCAACACCAACACCAGTACCAATACCCGTGGTAGACTTCCTCCCGACCTTATCTTGACCTACTCTGGAGTTAGTCAAGAGTAACTCGCGATAATCTTCACGTACTTTTTTTACTGGAACTCCAAGAAAGGATGCTAGTTCCTTTTCAGGCAACATTCCGGTCTGCCACTGCTTCGCTGACTTTTCCCGCAGAGACGGTGGAGGCAAGCGGCCCTCTTTTTGCATCCCAATGAAGAACCCGAACCTCTTTCCGTCAACTTTCCAACGGAAAAGCATTCTTGCAGCCTCGAATGCATCGAGCATCGCAGCCACATCGTCAATCTTCCATTCACCACGTACTGCCGAGTAGCAACTCCGCCAGACAATCATTGGGCTGCACTCGAAGCATCCATTCACCTGTGCGAGTGGCAGAATCCATGCGTATTCCACCCGGTATTTCTCAGGGATACTGGTAAGTTTCTCGGAGACCCACAGGGAGTCTCCGTCGATTACACGCTTAGGCATGGTTGGCCTCCTCACCAATGCTTGTAGGCGGGTCGGGGAAGGTCTCGATGACTTGCTGAATGGACATCCTCTTCGAGGCAACAAGGGTAGCACCGAACTTGCGGATGCGGTGAAGTTGCGAGTCGCCTTTTAAGGTTGCGGCATACCAACGAATCCGCCGCCCATCCTTCGATTGGTCAATCTCGTAGATGTTGTCTTCGTCGGGTAAGTGGTAGATGACCTCCACACTGCCGTCCTCCCACCGCTCAGCACCAACCCGGAAAATGTCGAAGGCGCGTTCGAATCCATATCGAGGACACGCTGCCAACAGTAGGGCAACATAAGGAAGGCCACGGAGAGGCAGACGCAGTTCGATGTATCTCTCGTCGTTATTCATGAGAGCCTCCATCGACTGCATCGCCGTCAGCCATGGCATCAGCACCATTGTTGATTGACTGTTGGCTGTTGCGGCGGAGCCCTCGTTCGCGGGCCACCGTGTAGGCTGTTTGCTCACTCACTCCGTACTGCCGGGCAATTTCTGCGTAGGTCTTGCTGGTTGTTTCAATTTCTCTCGCGATGGCATCGTGGTACGACCGACGCATCGCACGGACTGCATCTTCAAGTTTGTCTAGTTTTTCGTTAGTCAATTTACGTCTCCTTCTGGTGCTGGGTCACAGCACCTTTGACCAAGGATTTGGGAGACGTTTTCTTATTGATTTATGCTCCACAAAATAGAAATGCCATTAAGAGTGGGAAAATCAGGGTTTCTTAGGTCGGCTCACACTTGTACGCAGACCCGGCACGGGTAGCCTCAATGGTACAAACTGGGCGTGATACACAAAAAATCTGTGGATAAGTAATTTTTCTGAAATCTAGCGATAAGCATGGGTTAGTTCCAATCACCAACCTATGGTTATCGAACAAGTGCGTTATTAGTGATGATTCAAATACAGAAGAAGGATTCTGCTGAACATACCATACTCCCCGAACTATGGTAGAGAGTTTCGTTGCTTCCTGTTAATCCTTGTATTACAGGGCGGGAGACCGCAACCGTAGAGAGGGAGTTATGCAAACAAGAAACGCTGATGTAATGCTTGGCTTATTAGACCACCAGACGCTTGTCACTTTGCTGCTTAATCAGGCTGACGGCGAGGATGGTGTCATTGACATTCTTCAGGATGATACCGATGACATGGAATACGATGTCCACGCTACGTTCGAGTACACGTGGGAAAACGACCCAAAAACGACCCTGCCAAGTAGTCGCCGCCTTGTCAGTGTGAACATTACCCCGCATCGCGACTAACCCCACATGGCCCCGTGCCACCGACCGGCCACAACCACAACGCAGTTCAACAGCCCTCAGGAGGGGCAGCATTATATGGCAGTCAAGGACATGAACATCATGACACGCCTTACGGTGACTGTGAAAAGAACAGCCATCAAGTGGCTTGAGGACATCGCGGCGTCGGCGTCCAGCGAGTCGAAGCAAACGATTCAGGCAATGAACGTGCTCCGCATTATCAATTGCCAGCGTGACCGCCTCAATCGTCAGAGTGACCACCTAAATCGTCAGTCGAATCAACTCAATCGTCAGCGCCTCGAACTCATTCGTCAGTACAACCAAATCAATTTCCAAAACGACCTCATCAAGGCCAAGGACGACCTCATCAAGGCTAAGGACGACCTCATCAAGCGGCAGGACGGCATCATTCAGACACCGTACAACTCTCACTCTGTCCCAACGCTGCAATCCGCCACCTAACCGCCACAGGCTGGTGCGTCCCAGCAGCCTCAACCACCAGCGAGGTTGGCTGGCAACACCCTCACGAGGGCCGCACCAATAGTGGATAGACCCGGCTGGAGTCAACCGGCCACCAACAACGCAAAGCATCCGGGGCTCAGCGGGACTGTCCACCCGCCGCGCCTACAACCACCACCAATCCGTACCGAGCCCTATGAGGAGAGGGGGCTCGGCGGAAGCCAGAGTATCAGGGCTGCTGCCCAAAGATTCGGAGTATCGCATGTCAAAACCTATCTATCGAGGCCGCTCTTTGCGGTCACTGCTCAGCACCCGTGGGGTCAAGTTCCGATGCTTTCACAGCGGTGGACATCCGCCGCAAATCAAGGAAGCACCGGGAACGGATATGCATTATGGAGGCACGGCAGCAAACATCTGAATCGCGAATCAACCTAATCCGACCAAGCCAAGGATTCACATCCGGGGAGACCTTCTATGGCTTCGAGCCGTTCGTGGGACCGGAAGTGGCAGCGGAGTTCGTGAAGTTGTCAACGCGGCGTTTGAAGGAAATGGCACGGACTGGCGCTGTACCGTCACACCCTGTTGACCCAAATGCAATGAGAAAAGAGTGGCGATTCCTGCTGTCGGAACTCTATGAGTGGATGCGTCGGAATTCTAGGAAGACGTTCTAGCAGTCCACCCGCAGGATTTTGAAAAAAGGCAAAACGGTATAATAGGCGTGCTTAGGCGGTATCCCGTTGTTGCCAAAGGAGTGAGATGGCACACAAGGGGTATCAATCTGGCACTCTCAAAAAAGTGAAAACGAAGCACGGCATGGTCTGGAAGCTGCGTTATTTCGCTCATCGCTCAACTGATGGAAAGTGGGTCGAGCAGACTCCCCTTCTGGTCGGTCGGGTTCAGGATTTTCCGAACGAGCGGAGGGCGAGAGACGAGGCAGTCAGGCTCGGTCTCATTGAGCAAATCAACCGGAACATCGTACCTGCGAGCAAGGCGACTTTTGGTTTCATTGCCAAAGACTACCTGCGCGTTGCTCTTGCAGAAGATGCAGTCAAGCCGAAAGGCTTCAGTACCCGCGACACAGAGAGAGGTTTCCTTCGTAAGCACCTTCTTCCTCGTTGGGAGAAAGAGGTCGCAGTCGAGATGAAGCCCTTGGCAATTGAGCAGTGGCTCAAAAGCGTCTCTGTAGATGCGGTTGAATACGGACAGGAATGGGATTCCCTAACCAAGTGGCGGCGACTCATGAAGGACATCTTCCTCCACGGGCAAAAGCATGAACTCATACCAGACTCATGCAATCCCATGGAAAAGGTGAAGGTCAAGGCGTCCAGTTCCAATTACGTTCCAGTCATTCTCACACCCAAGGACACGTTCGTGATTTTCAGTAGTCTGCCACTGCTCCAACAGACGATGGTCTTGCTTGATGCAGTGACAGGTTTACGCTACAGCGAAATTGCGGGCCTCCGATGGAGTGATGTTGATTGGGAGAACAAGGAAATTCACATCCAACGTCGTTGGATACGGAACAATGTCGAAGAACCCAAAACGATGGCTTCCAAAGCCTCCGTTGCTATGTCGGACGTTCTCGCGGCCTACCTTCAGGCATGGCGTCGGCAGACCACCTATGCGAAAGCAGAGGACTGGATTTTCGCAAGCGTCAGGAAGAAAGGAGCCTCGCCGCGAGTCGGCAATATGCTCGTGCGTGATTACTTGTACCCGGCAGCGGTTCAGGCTGGCGTACTAACGAAGTCCAGAATGCAAACGACGTGGGTTGACCGCAAGACGGGCAAGACCGTCGAGGGTGAGAAGACCCTCTATTTTGACCGAAAGGGCAAGCGGGTAAAGCGGTTCGGGTTCCACCAGTTCCGCCACAGTCTGTCCAGCTTCCTGACGACCAAAAAGAAGGTTGACCCCAAAACGGCGCAAACAGCCCTGCGGCAGAGCAATGCGGCATTTACGCTCAGCCGGTACACGCAAACGGACTCAGACGAGCTAATGGCGGCTCAGCAGATGATGGTCGATGCCATCTTCGGAGCAGCCGGAACGGGGATTCAGTAGGCTTTGGGTGAATCTTGGGTGAAATGAAGCCGAACTCGGAACGAGATTACGTTGCTATATCATTGATTCTAAAAGAGTTAAATGGTAGGCACGATTGGATTCGAACCAACGACCTCTTCCGTGTCAAGGAAGCGCTCTAACCAACTGAGCTACGCGCCTAAGACGTGGCAGTGGTTAGTTTAGCAGGATCGAAGCAACGCGAAAAGGCGCAAAATCGCGCCGCCCTGCACCTTTGCGACTGGGTTGAGAGGCGAGGACGATGGCACGCGGGCGGCGGCGCGGTTCAGCCGTGGCGAATGAACGATCCGTTGTGCAGCTCGGCCATTGCCTGACGCAGTTCTTCCTGCGTGTTCATGACGATGGGCCCGTACCACGCCACAGGCTCTTCGAGCGGCTTGCCCGAGACGAGCAGGAAACGGATGCCCTCGGGGCCGGCCTGGACCACAATTTCGTCGCCGCGGTCGAAGAGGACGAGCGAATGGTTGTTCGCGTCGTAGACCGGTTGGGCATTCGGGTCGACAGCAGATTCTGTGAGCACAGCCTGCGGCTCGGACGCATCGCGGAAGGTTCCCGCGCCCGCGAAGACATAGGCGAAGGCGTTGCGCGTGGTCTCGACCTTGATCCTCTTGCGCTTGAAGGGCGGAACGGAGATGTCGACGTAACGAGGATCGGCTGCCACACCCTCGACGGGGCCGGTTTTGCCCCAGAACTCTCCGCAGATGATGCGCGCTTTGGTTCCGTCATCCTCGGTAACCTCGGGGATGGCGTTGGACGGGATGTCCTGGTAGCGCGGGTCAGTCATCTTGAGCGATGCGGGCAGGTTGGCCCAGAGCTGGAAGCCGTGCATGCGGCCGCGCTCGTCGCCTTTGGGCATCTCCTGGTGCAGAATGCCGCTGCCGGCGGTCATCCACTGTACGTCTCCCGCTGTCATGCGGCCCTTGTTGCCGAGGCTGTCACCGTGCGCGACCTCGCCGGCAAGGACGTAGGTGATGGTTTCAATGCCGCGATGCGGGTGCCAAGGGAAGCCGGCCAGATAGTCGGCGGGATTCTCGTTGCGGAAGTCGTCGAGCAAGAGAAACGGATCGAATTCTGCTGTTTTACCGAATCCGAACGCGCGCTGGAGCTTGACGCCGGCTCCCTCGATGGTTGGCTTGGTTTGGTAAATCTCTTTTACGGCTCTGAGCGACATAGTGGACCTCCGGGGGCGGAATGAGGGGCAAAGGCATGGGCCGCCCGATTCGAGGGCGGCCCGCCTGGAGAAGCATGCACGTCATCCACTCTTAGCGTACTTCTATTCGATGCGCGGGGGGAGATATTCGTTGCAACAGGTAAATCAGGAATCAGGGTCCGGGGCCGGGAATTCCCTGCCCGCAGCCGCCGCTTACTGGGCGGCCTTGATGAACTGAACGTCGAGGGTGATGGAAACTTCATCGCTCACCAGGAAACCGCCGGTTTCAAGAGCCGCGTTCCAAGCGAGGCCGAAGTCCTTGCGGTTGATTTTTGTCGTGGCAGTAAGGCCGATGCGCGTATTGCCCCAGGGATCTTTGCCCGGAGCGCTGGGGCCTTCCACGGCAAAAGTCACTGGCTTGGTGACACCATGAATCGTCAAGTCGCCGGATACCTCGTACTCTGCCTCGCCTTTGCGAACGACTTTCGTTGATTTGAAATCGAGCGTGGGGAACTTCTTGGTATCGAAAAAGTCTTCACTCTTGAGGTGGCCGTCGCGCTGAGGGTCGCCAGTCGATATGGTTGCCACAGGGACTGAGGCTGTGACAGAAGACAGCGTTGAGTCGACGTTGTGCTCGGTCAATGCTCCCGAAAGGCCGGAGAAACTGCCCTTCACGTTGGAGATCATCATGTGCTTGACCTTGAACTCGGCCGCGGAGTGGGCGGGATCGATGTTCCAGGTGGTGGTGGAGGCGTCGGATGTCATGTGGTGGTGCTCCTTTCATTTTGTTGGATGCAGCAGCGGGATATTCGTTGCAACAAGTATTTGAGGGGGGCAGGCGCCCGGCGGGGCATCCTCTACTTGTGCTTGATGGTCACATTCGTACTCAGAAACTTGTAGGACTGGACGAGTTGAACGAATGCGGGGTAGTCCTTTTTGAATATCGCCACGTTTTTCGAGGAGATGACCGCCATCACGAGTACTTTTTCTTCGCCGATATAAGCGACTGCCTCAAAGCGGTCAAAGGCGCCCGGGGCGAAGCGAAGGACGGATACAGAATCGTCGCCGATCTTGATTGGATCCGACTGCACGACAACGGCGGCTGGAGCATCGTGCTGCACTTGTTTAGCGTCGCCGGCCATCATTTTCGCAACGGTCTCATCCGGCGCTTTGCCCACCACGTTGAAATACATGAAGGTCCCGGAGTCCTTTGCGTCTTGAAAGTTTGAGCCAGCCGGGTAAAAGACTGCGTAGATCCCTTGATCGTTCATGATGCCGTTGTCCAGGACCCACCCGTCGGGTGCGCAGAACGTCAAAGCGTGGTCTTTTCCATAGAGGAGGCCGCAATTGCCTTCGGGCGCTTTGCCGCCTCCACCAGCGTTTGAGCTGGGAGGCGTTTGTTGCGCGCCTGCCTGGAGCATGGCGACGAGCAGAAACAGGATTCCGGTCACCAGGATTTTCATGCCGGGGATTCTACACCGCGAGTGACGATTGTGCTGTGAACTGCGGCCAGGCCGTGCTGGCCCAGTTATCCACCCGGTCCACACTTGCCTGCCCACCCGCGCCTTATCCTCAATGGAGACCCATTCATGTCAGACTTTGCCCAAACCGTGAAGCAGCAGGCCGACATCGTGAAGGTGATCGAGAGCTACATCAGGCTGCGCAAGGCGGGGGCACAGCGGTTTACGGGGCTGTGCCCGTTCCACAAGGAGAAGACGCCTTCGTTCAGCGTGCATGCGGGGCAGCAGTTCTTTTACTGCTTCGGCTGCCAGGCTACGGGCGACGTGTTCAGCTTTGTGGGCAAGATCGAGAACGTTGGCTTTCTCGAGTCGGTGCGGATTGTGGCACAGAAGTGCGGGATTCCGCTGCCGAAGAGGGAATTCTCATCGCCTGAGGAGGCGGCCGGTGCGCGGATGCGGACCAAACTGCTGGAGCTGCACGAGACGGCCGCAGCGTGGTTTGAGGAGCAGTTGCGAGGGCCTGGCGGAGCGCTGGCGCGAGAGTACCTGGCGGGACGGGGAATGACGGAAGAGGGGATCAGGAGATTCCGGATCGGGTATGCGCCGGACAGCTTCAACGCTCTGCGCGACCGGTTGAGCGGGATGGCGGACCAGGAGACGCTGCGCGCGAGCGGGTTGTTCAGCTCGAAGGAACAGGGCGACGGAGGTCAAGGACCGATCTACGACCGGTTCCGTAAGCGGGTGATGTTTCCCATTGCGAATGAAGGCGGGAGGGTGATCGCGTTTACGGCGCGAACGCTGGAGACGGGCGAAAAGGCGGGAGCCAAATACATCAACTCGCCTGAAACGCCACTCTATTCGAAGGGGCAGGTGCTGTTCAACCTGGACAAGGCGAAGCCTGCGATTCGCGCGCTTGAGTTTGCCCTGCTGGTAGAAGGCCAGATGGACTGCATCAGCGTTTTTCTGGCAGGAATCCAGAACGTGATTGCGACGAGCGGGACAGCATTTACCGAGCAGCAGGTGGCGATTCTGAAGCGGCACACATCGAACGTGATCGTGAACTTCGATCCTGACACGGCGGGCGCGAATGCAGCGGAGAAGTCAATCGCGCTGCTGACCGAGGAGGGCTTTGCGGTCAAGATTGTGACGCTCGAGGGGGGACTCGATCCCGACCGGTTCATCCGCGAGCGGGGGAGAGAAAGCTACGACGAAGCAAGCGATCCAGGGGTTTGGGAAACACTTAAGCCCGGCGGGCTTAGTCAGCAAGAGTACAAGGCGGCCATCCGCGGTGCGCGCTGGTACACAGAGTATTTGCTGGACCGCGCGCAGCTGCTTTTTCCGGGGGCCAGCGCCGAGCAGAAGGTGAAGGCGATAAACTTCCTTCTGCCGCACATCAAGCGGATGCCGCAAAAGCAGGCGCGGATCCAATTCGCGAGAGAAGCGTCGGTCCGCCTCAACATCGACTCTGCCGTTTTTAGGGAAGAATTGGAACAGGCCGCGCGCCATCGTCTCGACCGGCTCGGTGCTCGGATAGCGGGGGATGTCGCGAATCTCCCCAAAGGGCTCGCTGGAGCACCCGACGTTCTTCGGGAGCAGGTCATTGAGGCTGCTGCGATCGGGGCAGGCAGGGCGGCAGTGCGCGGTGGTCGCATTACCGAGGTGGAAAAGGTATTGCTCCGGGCGCTGGCTGTGACTGATCCCGAGGGCGCAGAGGCGCGGCTGCTGGCGACGGAAGCTCTTACGAACAACCCGGCTTGGTTTGAGCATCTGGGCGCATTCGGGGCGATGCAGGCGTTGGCGAATCGAGCGGCAAAAGACCCCATGGACGCCGTGGTGGATCCGGGCCAGCGGGCGCTGCTGGCAGAGGCGCTACTGGGCGAGAGCCGGGCACCGGAGGCGAACGAGGTGGAGAGCGCGGTGCAGGAGGTCGAGGAGCGTGGCATCGAAGGCAGGCTGCGGGATTTGCGGGCGCAGATTGCCGAGGCCGAACGGATTGGCGACTATGCCGGGCTGGCGCTCTTGACCCAGAAGAAGCTGGAACTGGACCGTGTACTGCGGCGGCTGCACGGCCAGAAGGCGCAGGAACGGTAGAGTTTTTGGGCGGTGGCCGCAAAGGCTTTCAGGTGGGCAAATCGTGCGTCGAAACGGCCATTTCGAGCGTCTAATGTATGAGTAAGCGACCGGGATTGGGTGGCTGGAGGCGGGCTACGAGGCGTTTGCGGCGGCCAAGATGGGACTGAGTTTTCCGCCGAGTTTTTGCTGGTGCGAGCAAGTGCAGTTGTGGTAATCTATTGATCTCAGTGAGGATGCGCGCCCCCTTTGCCCCACACATGAGCTCCGGCTCGCGGGCGACCCAGGCGAAACCTGAAGCGCTGCCATCCTGTTCCGAGAAAAGCTAAAACCGCTTTTGCGGGCTTGCGGGTGTGTATGCAAGCGAGGATTTCCTTTGGGAAGTCTTTATTTTGTGCGTCTGAAATTGGGCGCGATGCGGGCTTGAGATGAGCGCGGATCGATCCGGCGGGCGAGCGAGCTGGCGTGGTCGATTGCAATGACGCCGGGGCCAAGAATGAAATCTGGCTAGACGCTTCAAACGAGCGGTCTAGCCAAAGAGAGTAGGAAACCATTGGCGATCGAAGACAAATTCGAAGAGGATGTGCACGGTCTGATCGAGACCGGCAAGGAGAAGGGCTATCTGACGTACGGCGAAGTGAATGACGCATTGCCGGACGAGATTGGCTCTCCCGACGATCTGGACGATCTGATCACGACCATCGGCACGCAGGGCATTGACCTGCTCGACACTCCGAAATTCCCCGGCGACAAGGACTTTGAGCTGGAAGAGGGAGAGGACGTCGAGCTGGACTTGACGCCGGGAACGCTGGAGAAGACCAACGACCCGGTGCGCATGTACTTGCGCGAGATGGGGACCGTACCGCTGCTGACGCGCGAGGGCGAGGTGGAGATTGCCAAACGCATCGAGCGCGGGCAGAACCGCGTGCTCAAGGCGATTTCGCGTTCGCCGATCGTGATCCGCGAGATAGCGGCGCTGGGCGAAGACCTGAAGCGCGGCGTGCGCAACGTGAAAGAAGTGGTGATCTTCGACGAGGAGGAGCTCACCGAAGAGGTGGTGCAGACGCGCGTGAAGGCTACCGTGGCGCGAACGGACGCGCTGGTGAAGCACCAGAAGAAGGTTGCGCAGATTGAAGAAAAGCAGGCGGCGATCTCGTCGACGAACAAGGCGAAGGTTAAGGAGGCGCGGCGGCTGCGCTGGGCCGTGGGCCGCGAGAAGGTATACATCTCGCGCATCGTGCGCGAGCTGAAGTACACAGCGCTGGAGCGCAAGCGCCTGCTGGACAAGGTCAACAAGACCGTGGACACCATGCGCACACTGGAGCGCCAGGTCCGCTCGCTGGAGCAGAAGTACGAAGCTTCAAAGAGCGAGGACATGAAGAAGGAGTACCGGCGCCAGCAAAAGAACTGCCGGATGGACCTGGAGAAGATTGAAGGCGACGCGGGCGTGTCGATTGTGGAACTGAAGCGCACGCAGCGCGAGATGATCCAGGGCGACATGGATGCTGAGCAGGCGAAGCGCGAGCTGATCGAGGCTAACCTGCGGCTGGTGGTGTCGATCGCCAAGAAATACACCAACCGCGGACTGCAGTTCCTCGACCTGATTCAGGAGGGCAACATCGGCCTGATGAAGGCGGTGGACAAGTTCGAGTACCGGCGCGGCTATAAGTTTTCGACGTACGCAACGTGGTGGATCCGGCAGGCGATCACGAGGGCCATCGCGGACCAGGCGCGGACGATCCGCATCCCGGTGCATATGATCGAGACGATCAACAAGCTGATTCGCACAAGCCGGCAGTTGGTGCAGGAGCTGGGCCGCGAACCATCCAGCGAGGAAATTGCGCGGCGCATGGACATTCCCGTGGCCAAGGTGCGCAAGGTGCTGAAGATCGCGCAGGAGCCTATCTCGCTGGAGACACCGATCGGCGAAGAGGAAGACTCGCACCTGGGCGACTTTATCGAGGATCGCCAAGCGGTTTCGCCTTCGGAAGCAGTGATCGGGGTGAATCTGAAGGAGTACACGTCGCAAGTGCTGCGCACGCTGACGCCGCGCGAAGAGCGGGTAATCAAGATGCGCTTCGGGTTGGAAGACGGCTCGGAGCACACGCTGGAGGAGGTCGGACAGAGCTTCCAGGTGACGCGCGAGCGCATCCGGCAAATCGAAGCCAAGGCGTTGCGCAAACTGCGGCATCCGAGCCGGAGCCGCAAGCTGAAGGCGTTCGTTGAGGGCGTGAAGGAGATGTAACGGGTCGGCTGAAACGCAGCCGTCGTAGGCCGCAGCTTTTGAAGAAGCTGCGGCCTTTTTGCGTGCGCCGGAGCGGATGGGGACATCCTGCGCGAACGCGGTGGAGTAGCGGATTTGCTCGGTTATAATCGTCCTTTTGCCTTGACTGCGGAAAAATCAACTATTCCTGTCACCTGTACAAAGAGGATACGCGCCTGCTGAAGAGTTTCAAGACGGAGAAGCGGACGGCAAAACTCAGCGCAGAGTGGTATCGCGAAGCCATTCGGCGGAACGCCGTGGTTTAGGGTGTATCGACATATACGGGTGGACAGCGTTGCGAGCGAAAATCCAGCCAGACGAGGCGGAGCCCGAAGGCTGTGGCGGGCCCACCGTCGAGGACGACAACGAAGTATGGCAGTATTTTCTCCGCAACCCGGAGGGACGGGGCCATCTTTTCTCATTTCGTTGTCAATCGTCGCTAGCAGACACCCAGTATGCGTCGCTCCTCTTTCCTAGAACTGAGAAAAAATGGCTCCCGTCGCTGCGCACGCGTATATGTCGATACACCCTTAGGCCTGTTTGCTCGTGCTCCGCTTACTGGGTGACGTGCGTAAGAAGGAAGTCCGCCATGATGTGACTTGCCTCGACTGACTCGGGCAATTGCGCGTTGTACCAAAATGCGTGAGGCATGGCGTCGAAGACCACCAGCCGGGCGTCGACGCCAGCGCGCAGGAAAGCGCGGTCGAGGTTCACCGTGCCGCTGAGCAAGGCGTCGCGCTCGCCCGTGACAAAGAGCGTGGGCGGAAGACCGTGCAGGTCAGCATAGATCGGCGAGAGGACCGGATCCCTGGGATCGGCGGTGTTGCCTGTGTAGTAGGGATCGTGCGGGCCGGGCTCCGGCGGATCGAGATGTCCGGAGAGGCCACGCAGGGAGTAAATGGAAGCCGAATCTCCAGCGCGGGCAAAGTCGCCAATTCCGCTGAAAATACCCAGTGCCGCCGGCAGGGGCAAGCCCAACTGCTTCAGCTTCACGGCCACTTCGCCGGTCATGATGGCTCCGGCCGAGGTTCCATAGATGACGATGTGCGAAGGCTTGTATGTTTTCAACAGCTCTTTGTAGACAGCGATCGCGTCATCAACGCCCGCGGGAAAGGGATGCTCCGGCGCGAGGCGATAGAGTACGGCCACAACCTTGACTTTGGCATAGCTGGCGATGGGAATGGATTCGCTATAGGAACCGGAATCGGAGTTGAAGCCACCGCCATGCAGATTCAGAAAGACTTTATCCCGATTGGCCACCGGGACCTGAGGCGGGGTGACGATACGCACGGGAACCCCGGCGATCTTGTCCTCGACGATCTGATTGGGACAGAGTTTAGTCCATGCCACGCGCGCCTGCGCCGTGTACGCGTCCGTACGGGCGCGGCGCTCGGCGAGAGATTCCGGCGGTCCCTGATCCGGTGCAGCTTGCCCCAACCACTGCTGCGCTTCGGGACTGATGGTCGCCGGCACCGGGACTACCCGAGTCACATGAGCTGTTCCCTGCGCGTCGATATAGCTGGTGTCGTTGTTGGGCGCCTGGGACGCAGTGGTCGGTGCGGGCTGCTGTGCGGCCACAGAGGCTGTTGCCAACGCAGCAACGATAACGCATAGGCGGATTGCGGAATGCATGAGCGTGGCTCCTTCAACGGAGATTGCCTCAACAGATACGGATTCTGTCACGGTGGGGCAAAGAACGTCCAGCGCGCCTGAGGGCGTTCCCAAGGCGTCGACCTATTAGAGGGGCAAATCGGTTACAAGGGCAGATGAAGCGCGAGGCACGCAATCTTCGAGTGATTTTTCGGTGGTCATGCTGCTGGCACAGAGGAACGGAATGCACGCTCCCCTGTGCCGGATGTTCGTTCTGCCTTTTGTACTAATGCGGTAAGACAAGCAAGTCGGCTGCCAGTAACTTCTCCGTCAGCCTGTCCAGAGCCAGCGGAAACCTGTAGCCAACTGTCCTGATACCCATGCCGAGCATCAGGGCAGCTTCCTCCTGCGTGTAATCCTGAAGCACGACCCGGCTCAAGAGCTCCCGATCGAGGATGCTGAGCTGGCTCAGGCAATTCTCGATATCGAGAACGAAGATAACCGCGTCCTCGAAGGTTCGTACCGGACGGCTGGAGGCCCAACCCCGCGCGACCGGATCGCCCAGGATCGAAGGCGCCCTGCCCACCTGCGTGGAAGCGTAAAGATAGCGCCGCAACAAGCTCTCGGTGTGCCTCCGGTAGAAGGCCAGGTTGGCCGGAGGCTTGTAGTCGTGCTTTCCAAGGGTTAATTCAGCCAGTACCGCGGATTTTTGTTTCGGTCTCCTTTGTTCGATTTGCCAGGCAGCCTCAGCGGTGCTGGCATCCCATTCCATTGGCAACTGAAAGGCTGCGCTCATTGCGCACCTCCAACTGCCTCGGCCACCGCCCAAACCCTGGCAAGTTGCTTACGGCTCGGTCGTCCGCGCCGCCTGCGACTTTCCGGCGATGGAAAATCTCTTAGTTTAAATTCGCATTCCCTGCAGTACACACTCCCTTGAGTCTGGGCCCGGTACCAAAGGCAACCACACCCTTCGCAAACCTTCAATTGCACGCGCACTTCCATGACTGATTCTCCGCATATGTTTCTTCTCCCGACGGAATTTGGTGATGCAGGTTGTTCCCCGGGGTGAAGAGAACCAGGCTGGACAACTCAGGTTTCTCATGTCCTGATGGGGGATTGCCGCCCGAGTTCTCTTGTTTTCTGTCATGACCATCGGTGCGCAGATCCTGGAATATTCTCGACTGACTTGTCTGGGGCGCCCCAACGAGGCGCTCCAGTGCGGGAACGGAGATGCCGGCTCAATCAAAGTTCCTCCGGCAATGGTCAATCGCCACCGCAAGAGGCAGAAGTCCGCCTCCGCCTAAGCGATTGGCAATATAGCGTTTCCAAAAAGATTCCCACAAGTCAATGCGTGATTCAGTAAACCTATTGTGGGGATATGCTTCCTTTACGTCAATGATTGACTGCCACTTTCCGGTCACTGTCTTTTCAATTGCCGCCAAGACGCTCAAAATGAAGGCCAATAAGCGCTGATAGTTTTGCGAGAGGAAATGAGACGAGATTTCGTCCCATTGCTGGCGGCAAATTTTCCACAGATGAATTTCACGCAGATGCACGAGCACCTCCGCCTGGAACTGCTGCGCAGAATTCAGCGGGGGACACTCAGCGTCTCGCTGCTGGGCCGGCAGACCGGATTTGGGCAGGCCCATCTCTCTAACTTTCTGCATAGCCGGAGACAACTCTCGTTGGAGGCCATGGACCGGATCCTGGCGGCGCAGCATTTGACGGTCTCCGATCTGCTGCCTTCCGTGCAAAGGCCGGAACCGTTATCCGGGAGCGATGGGGTCTGTGCGGTCCCGGTTGTCTCGCAAGCAGTGGCGCTCTTTGAGCCGGTGATCCGGCCAACTGTCATTCAATCGCTGCTGCACCTTCCGGCAGCGGCGCTCGAATCGGTTCACTCACGGGCGTCGGGAGCCAGGCGGGCATGGGAGCGGTTTGTCGCCGTTCGCGTGGCGGCTGCCGATGCCCCACCGATGGAGCCGCTGGTGTTGCCGGAGGCAATCGCGCTTATTGATCGGCACTACAATTCGCTGCTGCCATACCGCCTCAATCGCGTGAATCTTTACGCGGTGCGGCAGGGTTCACGCATGACATTCCGGTATGTGGATTTCATCGCCAGCCGTCTGGTGTTACGTCCACACAACCTTGCCTTCCCTGTGTCGGTGATTGAAGTGGACCCGGGAGAGTCGCCCAACGAGTTGCTGGCCGGGCGGGTTGCGCTGATCTTGAACGAGCTGTGAAGAGAAATGCGCTCGAAGTTGTGTTCAAGGGAATGCGGCCGGGCGGTGCTTCAACTTGCGGGATATTCTCCGTTTGCCAGATCACGCTCGGCTTCAGCGAGATTCTCAGGCCGGCCGAGATCGCGCCAGTAAGACTTATCGGAGCGAAAGGCGAGGATTACTTCACCCTGGGCAGCGAGACGGAGATAGGCGGGAATAATGGAGAAGGCGCCTTCTTCTGGAAGGTTGGCGAAGATGCGCGGCGAAACGACGTGAATGCCACTGAAGGCGAGAGAGTGGACCTGTTGCGCGGGGACGGCCCACTCGGTTTCTGCATCGCGACCGATGCGGCGGCCGCAGAGCTGGCCATGCTCGTCGAAGAGAAGGTAGCGCGAGGACTCGCGCTGCTGAACGGCCAGGGTGGCGAGTGCGTTGTGTTCGGTGTGAAAGCGGACCATGCGCGCAAGATCGACGGTGCTGAGGACATCGACGTTGTGGACGATGAAGGGCTGTTGCGCGCTTTCGCCGGCCTCCAGGAAAAACCAAGCGGCCTTCTTGAGGCCGCCGCCGGTGTCGAGCAAGACCTCCTCGCGGGAGATTTCAATGCGCATGCCGAAGTTGCGGTTGGCCTGGAGGTAATCGACGATTTTGTCGGCGAAGTGATGGACATTGAGAATGACTTCACTGACGCCGAAGGTGCGCAGGCGGCTCAGAGTGAGCTCAAGGAGAGTACGACCGGCGACAGTGACCAGCGCTTTGGGGCGGTCATCGGTGAGCGGTCGCAGACGCGTGCCCAGGCCAGCGGCGAAAACCATGGCCTTCATTTACTTTGCTTCCCCCAACAATCCTAAGTTTTCGAGCTCGATGTGACGGACGACAACTTCGATGCCGTTGACGCCACGCAGATGATTGGCTAGCTGCTCAGCGAGATAGACCGAGCGATGCTGACCACCGGTGCAGCCAAAGGAGACCATCAGGCTGGAGAAACCGCGCTGACGATAGTTGGCGACACTGGCATCGATGAGCGAAATGGCGTGTGACAGGAATTGGTGGACACTTTCCTGACGGTCGAGGTATTCGATGACGGGCGTGTCGCGGCCGGTGACCGAGCGAAACTGCTCTTCGCGGCCGGGATTGGGCAAGCTGCGCGCATCGAAGACGAATCCGCCGCCGTTGCCTGATTCATCGGCAGGTATGGAATGGTGGAAGGAGAAGCTGAAGATGCGCACGGTCAAGCCCGTGGAAGGCGCGGCGCTGTGCTGTAGTTTTTCGCTCGATGACATTCTTTCGAGAGCGTCGAGCAGAGCGGGCAGGGCGATGGGTAGCCTGACGTGCTCCGCGAGCCAGCGCAGGTTCTTGAGCGCGTACGGAACGCTCTCAAGGAAATGCGGCTTGCGCTCATAGAATCCGCGGAAGCCGTACGCTCCCAGCGCCTGCAGGATGCGGATGTAGACGAAGGCGTAATAGTAATCCATGAATGCGTCGCGCTTGAGGTCGACGGAGCCGGCGAGGCAATCGAGATAGTGGTCGAGGAGTTGGCGGCGCAGATCCGGCGGCAGATCGGCCTTGCCGTCGAAGAGAAGCGAAGCGATGTCGTATTGCAGCGCGCCCTTGCGGCCGCCCTGGTAGTCGACGAACCAGGGATGGCCGTCGCGCAGCATGATGTTGCGCGATTGGAAATCGCGATAGAGAAAGAAGTCGTGATCGGCGCCGAGCAGAAATTTGGTCAGGCGCGTGAAATCGACTTCGAGCGCCTGCTCATTGAAGGGTATGCCGGCGAGACGGAGAAAGTAATACTTGAAATAATTCAAATCCCAGGCGATGGATTGGCGGTCGAAGCTCGCGCGCGGATAGCAAACTTTGTAATTCAGATCGCGCCCTGCCTCGACCTGGAAGCGCGGCAGGACAGCGACAACTTTGCGGTACGCTTCAACGACCTCGGGCGCGATGTCGTGCCCGGAACGATTGGCGCTGAGGAATTCAAAGAGAGTGGTGTTGCCGAGATCTTCTTCGAGGTAGGCTCCGTGGCTCAAGTCCTCGGCGTAGATTTCGGGTACCGGCAGCCCGTGACGGCGGAAATGGCGGGAGAACTCAAGAAAGGCAACATTTTCTTCGCGCACGGAATAAAGAATGCCGACGGCGATGTGCCCCGCACCGGCGAGGCGGACAATGACGCGCCCGGAGCCGCCGAGCTGTCCCTGGAGCGGCTGAATGCGCTCCGGCGGCGAATGGAAGTACTGCTCGAAAAGGCGTCTGAGAACGTCCATGAAAGGCTACTGGGGTTGGCTCACGCTGCTTCGACAACAATAGTCACGCAGGGGAAGCGGACGCAAGGCGGGCAAGATGCAGAGGCGCTCAGTCGAGGTCGTGCGTGGTCTCCGGATTGTCGAAGCTGGTATAGCGCGAGATGAAGTTCAAGTGCACGATACCGGTGGGACCATTGCGCTGCTTGGCGAGGATAATTTCTGACTTGGCGCGGTCGGCCTCGGTCATTTCCTCGTCGCGGTTGTAGTAACTGTCGCGGTGGATGAAGGCGACCACGTCGGCATCCTGCTCAATGGAGCCCGACTCGCGGAGATCGCTCAACATGGGGCGCTTGTCTTCGCCGCGGCGCTCGCTGGCGCGGGAGAGCTGCGAGAGAGCGAGCACCGGAACATTGAGCTCCTTGGCCATGGCCTTCAGTCCACGGGAGATGGCGGATACTTCCTGCGTACGGTTCTCGTAGCCTTTACGGCTCCCACCGGGCAGCGTGGCCGTCATCAGTTGCAGATAGTCGACCACGACGAGATCGAGGCCGCCGGCGTTTTGCTTGAGGCGCCGTGCCTTGGCGCGCATTTCAGCCAACGATGAGCCCGCTGAGTCGTCAATGAAAATTCGCGACTCCACGAGGAGTTCGAGTGCGCCCTGCAGTCTCTCCTGGTCTTTGCGGTCGATAAAGCCGGTTTGCAAATGGCGCTGATCGACGCGGGCCTGCGCGGAAAGCATGCGGCGTAGCAGCGATTCCTTGGTCATTTCCAGGCTGAAAACGGCTACGACGGCGTGGTGCTGGACTGCCGCATTCTGTGCGATGTTAATGGCCAGCGCTGTCTTGCCCATGGAAGGCCGCGCGGCGATAATGATCAGCTCACCCTTTTGCAGTCCGCTGGTCAAGGTGTCGAGCGCGTAAAAACCCGTGGCCAGGCCGGTGACCTCACGGCTGTGCTTGTAGAGATTGTCGATGGTTCCGAATGAGTCGCGGACGATGATGTCCAGGGGTTGCAGGCCTTGAGCGAGGCCGGCGTCGCTGACCTGGAGCAGTTGCGACTCGGTCTCATCGAGGACGCCGATGGCATCCTGGCTCTGGTCGGCAGCCTTGGCGATGGCGGCTGAGCAGATGCCCATGAGGCGGCGCAACATGCTCTTGTCTTTAACGATGCGGACGTAATCCTCGATGACCGGACGGCGGGGCAAACCCTCAGTGAGGGAGGCCAGGTAGGCGACGCCGCCGACGGACTCGACCTCCTTGTAGCGCGCCAGCTCATTGGAGAGCGTAACAATGTCGATGGTGCGGCCGGTGTCGATCAACTCGCTCATGCGAAGGAAGATGCGGCGATGCGAGTCGAGAGAGAAATCGTCGGCCTTGAGGGCTTCGGCGGCCTCGGCGTGGGCGGCGTTATCGAGCAGGATTGCGCCGAGGATGGTCTTTTCCGCATCCAGATTCGCGGGCAGGCCGGCTTCGAGGGTGAGGTCGGGGACAGTCGCCATAGGAAAGAGTGTAGGCCAGAATCCCCCATTGGCAAGGCTGTGCGAATCCGGCGCGTAACTGGAAAATTAGGAAATCGAATACAGTGACGCGGCTACGCGAAAACAACCTCGTCAGGCCGGAATCCGGCTGGCGAAGCGCCGCAGCATCAGTGAACGACGATGGTGATCTGCGCGCTGTGCGCGATGCCGCTGGCGGTGCCCGTGACGAGCACAGTGTAGGTGCCGACGGGCGTGCCGGTGAACCCACCGCCTCCACCACCACCCCCGCCACCCGTGTTTCCACTGCCTCCACAGCCGGATAGGATGGCCACGGCCAGCAGAATCGGGAGACAAGCCACGCCAATCCACCGGCGCCTGCGCAGCGGAAGAACGAGTATGACGCAAAACGCCAGAGCGGATGCAGGCAGCCAGTGGCCGCCTCTGGGCACCGGCGAAAGCTTCGAGGACGTGCCGGAAACCGCGGCTTTCACGGTAAGCGTCGTAGATGCCTGTCCGTTGACGGTCACTGTGGCCGGGTTGAGGCTACAACTGATTTGGCTCGATGATGGCGTGCAGGAGAGTGTCACTGTCCCGTTGTAGCCGTTGAGAGAAGCCAGGTTGAACCCGGCGGTTGCGGAGCTGCCGGACTGCACCGTTAGCTGCCGCTGTTGCGGAGCGAGGAGGAAATCAGTCGTCTGCGCAAGATTGATCTGGTAGGTAAGCTGGACGGCCGACGATTGGTACACGCTGTCTCCGGAGTAGACAGCTTTGAGCTGGCTCGATCCGAGATCAAAACTCAAGCCTTCCGCCAATGCGGTCACAGTGGCGCTATTCGCTCCGGCAGGCGTGAGCGTGCCGCTGGTGATTTCCACGCCGTCCTCGAAGAAATCAACGGCGCCAGTGGGTGGAGTCGTCAAACCAGGTGCGGCCGTGACAGTGGCTGTTAAGTAGACGCCGGTCCAAAAAGTGTTCTGCATCGAGGGAGGGTCTGCGGTGATGACCGTAGTTGTGGGCAGCAGCGGCGCGGGCGGCGCCGTGGCAACCACGGTATAGGTTAGACCGTACTGGCCGAGTGGACCGGCCGGGGCCGAAGAGGTGTTGGGCAGGGAGTTTGCGTCACCGGCGTAGGATGCCGAAACCGGGTATGTGCCGGCGGGGAGATTTTGAAATACGGCCTCACCCGAGAGTACCGGCAGCCCTACAAAGTCCACCGATCGCGTGATCAGCCCGCCCGGGACGAGTGTGATGTTTTGAGAAAGGGAGCCCACGTTGACGATGACAGCGCCAGTAGGCACGTGGCAATTGGCCTCGTAGATTTGCACCTCTACACGCAAATTGTCGCCAGCGCTGAAGGTGCAGGTTGAAGCAGTTCCCGGACAATTTGCGGCAGGCCAGGCGGACATGGACGGGGTTACCTGGGGCACGATTAAGGTGTAGGGCGTGGCCGTCGAAGGAGCGTAGCTGGCGTCGCCAGAGTACGTTGCGCCGATGGTGTGGTTGCCCGCATTGAAGGTGGAGGGCGGAATCCAGCCTGCATAGCCGAAGGAATTGAGGGCGACTGTGGCCTGGGGCGTGCCGTCCACTGAGAATGTGACGCTGCCAGTGCCGGATCCAAACGAGGTTCCGGACGAGGGCCAGGAGCCGTTGACGATGGCGAGCGGCGCGACTTGGTAGTACGAGAAGCTGGACCCGCTGGGATATGGGCCCCAGGGTCCGAAGTTTGTCGACTCCTCGTAGACCGCCTGATTGGGATTGATCAGACATGGAGCGGCCGGGTTCAGCGTTTGTCCCGGGACTGCGAAGCCATAGAGGTTCACGGTGCTGCCGACGGACGTAATCATCACTGACTGCGGCGCGGACTGGCTGGCTTGGAATGTGCCGTCGCCGGCATACTGCGCCCACACCTGGTAGGTGCCACCGGGTAAATTGGTGAGCGCGCCTGTAGCTGAACCGTTGCTCAGCACGAAGACGCCAAGTGGCGGGGCCGATGCGGAAGTTGGTTCGGCCAGAATCGTCACGTTTCCCTGTGGAGTTCCACCGCCTGAGGAGGACTTGACGTCGATGGTGACGGCGACTGTCGCTCCGACCTGCGCGGTGGTGGGAGAGATCTGCAGAGTGGTTGTGGTCGGCTTGAAGGTGATGGAATTCCAGTTGTCGACCAGCGCGCCGGCGTCTACCGATCCAAGGCCGCTGGCAAGATCGTAGCCAACTCCCGCGGAATACTTTTGCAGGGAATAGAGACCGTCGCCGTTGGTATCGAGTGAGCAACCGGGCGATCCTTCGACACAGGTCATGTTGTTGCTGCCGAGCGTGATGTCGTGGAAGGCCGAGGGCGCCTGGTGAGCCAGAGGATATAGGGTGAAATTGGCCTGGCCTTGACGACCATACTTCTGGTTCACGAGCGCCATGATGCCGGCCATCGCCGGAGCAGAGGCCGAAGTTCCGCCCACCAGCGTGATCTGTTCATCGCCGCTCGCATCCGCCGCGCAGTCGCCCTCTTGGGCGCAGATTGGATAGGCGCTCAGATTCGTCCCGGCGGCCGCGAAGAGCGAGACGTCGGGAATGTCGCGCACGCCGTCACCGGGTACGCCCGTTCCACTTTGCCAGCTCGGCTTCGCATAACCGTAAAGAGCTTGGGCCCCAACATTGCCGCAAACGAACGGCAGACCGCTGCCCGACGCATTCTCTGTGGAATCGATGCAACTGCTGGCTCCGCCTCCACCGGCAGGAATGGATTCCCCGGAGTTTTGGACGTAAGGGCCAGTTGCATTCAAACCGTAAACCGTGTCCCAAACTTGTTCGGGCAATGGAGCTTTCAGCGATCCGTTATCGGCGTCATTGGTCTGGTTCCAAAGGCTGGCCATGCTGGCGCCGCCGGTTGCATAGTCGCTGTAATAGAAGTCCGTGCCGCCGACAGCAACATCCCAAGGCGTGGAGGCCAGCCCGTTCACAGCCAGCCCGTCCTCGGTCGTCCATTGGTCGTTGGCGTCGTCGCAGCCAGCCGAACCGCTGTCGCCGCTCGAAACCAGGATGGTTTGCCCTTGCGCCGCGGCCTGCTGCCAAAGTGCTGACCAAAGCGCATTGCCGGACTGCAACAGGAAGCCTTCGCAATTGCCGAAGCTGACGCTGAGCACGCTTGCCTGATTGTCTTCCACGGCGCGCAAAGCCGCCATATAGAGCGGATCGACGGCATTGGAGTTGTTGGGATTGCCGGTGAAAAGGCCGCTCGAATTGCCGATGTAGAGATCGACCTGGACCCCGGGAGCCACCGCGCCAGATTCTTCCACGTCGAGGTAGGCTTCGACATCGACGCCTTCCAGATCGCCGGGGTCGGAGCCATCGATAACGAGCTGCGGAATCCCGCTGGAGAGGCTGAAGAGCTTTTGATAGGCCTCTACCAGGCTGAGATCGATATTCGATTCGTTGATAATACCGATGGTTTGGCCGGCGCCATTCACTCCCGCTTTATAGAGCGGCGCCAGGTCGTACTGGGTGGCGAAATCCTCGGGAGCCAGAGCGTATACCGTAGATTTTCCGTTGGGAAGTGTCCATTGTGGAGTGGCCGTGTGGCTTTTGCGCGAATACGTGGCCTGCCCAAGAACTCGCAGCATGGGTTTAGCACGGAAGTCGTTCATGGGCGAGATGCCCGCGATCAGCGGCGCGAGTGCGGCGGGGATCTTCACTTCGCCAGCGTTTGCATAATGCGTTTCGCCGTTGACGCTGTACTGGTGGATTTCTGTATGGAAGGCATCGCGGATCGCGCCAGCGGTACCGGAAAACTCGATGAATTGCCGGCTCTTCGAGGTCCTCGCCACGACTAATCCGTGCGAAGCGAGCCAAGCGGAAGCGGCTTGGAGGTCGGAATCGGCAGGGCCGAATTGCTGGCCGAATTGCTCCGGTGTAAGCCATTTGTGGAAAGCAGCCGATCCAGGCGCGTGAACAGCCTGCAGAAATTGCTCGAGCGTGGTCTCCCGATCCGGCGGGCGGTTCAACAAAAGAAGCATTCGCCCTGTGGAAAAGGAATCGGGGACGGGTCCGCGGTCATCGGCGGCCCGCGCCAACGGATGCACGCTGCCGTGCAGCGCGACCAGGTTGGTTGCGTCGATGGGTTGAGTCACCAGCGCCGTGACAGGAATCTGGGCGCCAGCGGGAAGCGCGAGCAAGCTTCCCATGAGGAGGGACAACATTTTCCGTTTCATTTCAGCGCCTGCGGTTTTTTCGGCAAGAAAATGGCTGAACACACCCCGCGTTCGCGAGCTAATTCCGCGGTAGTGCGAGAACGAGTGAATTATATGTCTGTGCAACAAAAACCGCTGTGACAACGGAAACATCAGCGCGTGTCAGACGGCGGCGCGTTGAGGCGCGCGAAGATGGTGTCGAAATTGCCGGCTTCGGCGGCGAAGCGGAGGGTCTTCACGCTCTCGACGCAGATCTCCGGCGGCGTGGGCTGCGTCATGAGGATTTCCATGGCTTCGGCGATGAATTTGTCGAGCGGCATGGCGCGCGGGTTGCCGGCGCCGTCCATCAGGTTGGTGGCGACATAGGGAGGGATTAGCTCGAGGACTTCGATGCCAGTGTTGCGGAGTTGCGCGCGGAGCGAAAGCGTGTAGGAGTGGAGGGCGGCCTTGGTGGCGCAGTACGCGGGCGTGCGTGCCATGGGCAGGAACGCTAATCCCGATGAGACGTTCATGATGGTGGCGTGCGGCTGCTTTTGGAGATGCGGGAGCAAGGCCGCAGTCAGGCGGATGGGGCCGAGCAGGTTAGTGGCGACAATGGCCTCAGCGTCCGCCAGGTCGGGCTGCTGCTCAAGAAGATTCTCGCGGCGCATGATGCCGGCATTGTTGATGAGGACGTTGAGCGAGGGGAACTCAGCGATGACCTGCGCGGCAAATGCACGGATGGGGGCGCGGTGTTCGATATCGAGCTGGAGCGATTTGATGCCAGGGTTGGCGGCGGTGGTTTCGTCGAGAGCGCTGAGGCGGCGGCCGGAGATGATGACTTGGTTGCCGAGAGCGTGGAGAGATTCAGCGAGGCCGCGGCCAATGCCGGAGCCGCCGCCAGTGATCAGGATCGTGTTACCGGTTGGATTCATAAGAGCAGATGCCTCTGACTGGCATGATAGTCGGGTTTGGTAAATCTCGGGTGATTAGGGCCACTGGCGGGAAGAGAGAGCCAAAATGGGCGGGCACGGGCGAGTCGGTTACCACCTTGGCACCGACCGGAGAAGGAGTGATTCAATATCACTCGCCTGCGGTCTGACACAACAGCATAATGAATCATCGATTACGAAGCAACGCCTTTTGCCGGGCATCTTTGTTTTCGACCTCGACTGATTCTGTTCGGCGCATTGCCGATAGGAGTCGAAGGAGGATGCCAACATGGCAACCCAACCATTCGAAAACGCCCACCTGCTGACAGTTTCGCCTTCCCAGCTTGCGGCTCAATTGCGAATGAGCAGTTATGCCACGACCGTGGCTGGAGCTCAGGTTTTGAGGAGCGGCGCTGTTCGAGCAGACACGGAATGGCCTGCCGCGGCGATCGTCAATCTCCATCTCTTGGGAAAAGGAGTAGGGTGGGCGCTAGCGATCGAGGGCGCAGCAGCATTGAGCATTTACGGCATCTGGTATCTGTGGCATCTTTGGCTGTAAGTCGCACCCGGCATACGGAATCTTCGCAGGAAACTCGACTCGCCTTAGAGCGGCAGAACGATTCCCTCCCCTGATCTTTTGCATCCAAACGAAGGCGATACATATTTAGTGTCATTTCGAGCAGGCGATCCGCATTTTTATCTTCAAATCTGCGATGATGGCAAGATGTGCCTGAGGGGCACTTTAAACAGATAGGATCCACCGTCCAAGTGAAATCCCCAATGCGCCGTGTGGCGCTGATCTACAACCCGGCTTCAGGCCAATACAACGCGCGGAGGCATGCGGCTGTTGGCGAGATCAAGGCCGTGCTCCATGGAGCGGGGGTTGAGGCGGAGGCATTCGAAACCGGCGCACCGGGCAGCGCGATAAGCATTGCAGAACAGGCCGTGCGCGAAGGCTTCGATACGATTCTGGCTTGCGGCGGCGACGGCACGGTCCATGAGGCTGTGCAGAGCATAGTCGGCACCGACGTAGCGCTGGGAGTGGTTCCACTGGGCACAGCCAACGCCCTGGCTGCGGACCTGGGACTGATCGCATCGCCGGCCAAAGTGGCGCGCAAGTTGCTGGATTCCACACCGGCGCGAGTTTCCGTAGGGCGCATCTACTACGAAGACAAAAACGGAAACCCCGGCTCGCGCTATTTCATCGTAGCGGCGGGAATCGGCGCCGATGCGTTGCTGATGTCGCGGCTGGACTCGCAGCTCAAGCGAAGATTGGGATATGTTCTGTATCTGATCGAGGCGTTTCGGATCTGGGCTTCTTCGTCTTTTCCGCTATTCGAGGCGGAACTGCCGTCGAATGGAAACGGCAGGGGGCGCGTGCTGGAGGTTTCGCAGTTGCTGGCTGTTCGTGTGCGCTCATTTGGTGGAGTCTTGCGCACGCTTGCTCCAGGCGCCAGTTTGCGCAATGGCAGCCTGAGCATGCTGGCTTTCAAAACGCAAAGCCGGTTGCACTACCTCTCATTCCTGCTCGCGGTGATCGCCGGGCGGCACACGTTCAACCGGGATGTGGAGCTGATGGACTCGCCATCGATAGAATGCCGAGCACGCGGCGGCTCGGCTGAGGATCTCTTTGTCGAAGCGGACGGAGAGTTTCTGGGCTCTCTGCCGGTGCGGCTCGAAGTCGTGCCCCACTCGCTGACGCTGCTGATCCCACCGGGCGCGCAGCCGTGATAAGCGCGGCGTAGTCAGGTTCTTCCCGCACGATGCGGCGACAGATTCCAGGTAAACGATAGCAAGGCGATTCCAACGACGGTTGCGGCGACAACCGCGTGAAGTGCGACGGTCCAACCATAGCGCTGGGCGAGAGCGCCGATACCCTCGCCTTCGACCATGCGCCCCAAATAACCGAAGAGACCCAGAAATCCGGCCGCGGTACCTACCGCTTTCTTCGACGTGAAATCCAGCGCGCTCACGACTAAGAGCAAGACCGTGGGATAAACAAAGAATCCAATCACTCCAAACAAACCCAGGCTGATCCATAACTTGTTGGCGGGCCCATAGATGATTCCCAGATAGGACAAAAGCACGGGAACCATGCACAGGACGCTGATCATGCCGCGGCGCCCGCCCAACTTATCGGAGAGCCAGCCCATGAGAATGGTGCTGAAAATGGCGGAAAACTCAAGGGCCGCCGTACTGATGCCGCCCTGGCCAAGACTGGCGTGCCTCACCTCTTTCAGATATGTCGGCCCCCAGTCCAACATGCTGTATCGAGCGATATAGACAAAGAAATTGGCAAAGGCAAAGAGCCAAAGATAACTATTGGTGAAGATGTAGTTCGTGAGTAAGTCGCGGGTACCCAGCTCTTTTTCTGTATCTTTCCGGCCGGACGCGGGATAGTCATTGCGCCACTCTTCGATTGGCGGCAGGCCGACCGATTGCGGAGTGTCTCTGAGCCGGATAAGCAGGTAAACAGCGCATAGGATTGCCAAAACGCCTGGAACATAAAAGGCAGAGCGCCAGCCGAACAAGAAGGTGCAGTATGCGACGAGAAGGCCGGTGAGTCCGCCACCGACGTTTTGCGCGACGTTCCAGAGAGCAAATTTCGTTCCACGCTCGCTGACGCTGTACCAGTGACCGATAGAGCGACCACAGGGAGCCCAGCCCATGCTCTGAGCAAGGCCATTCAAAGACCACAGAGCAAGATGGATTGAGTAACTGCTGGCGGCGCCGAAAGCGAAGTTGCAAAATGCCGTGACGAGTAAGCCAAGCGGCATGAAGTAGCGGGGATTGCTGCGATCGGACCACGCGCCCATGAAGAGCTTACCCAGGCCATAGGAGATGGCCGTTGCGGCCAGGATGTTCCCCATTTGCTCTTTGCTATAGTGCAGCGCAATGCCCATCTCCCTGGAGACAACGGGAAGATTGTTCCGGACGAAGTAGAACGTAGCGTAGCCGATGAAGGTTGATTCCATGATCTGCCAGCGCATCTTCGGATAGAGCCGCTGGGCCTGCTCCCTGGAAACCCTTGGGATGTGGGGCGCCGGCTGAAGGAAGGAAAGATTCAGTTGCATGTAATTCCCTATCGCGCTTCGTGCGAGGTAAATCGTCAACAACGATCGGCAATTCAGAACCGCCTCAGGTTCAGGCTGAATTCTCGCGGAAGATTCCGCAAGCGAGCTGCGCCTTGCTCAGAGGAACGCCCCTCGACTCATTCCTCGTAGAGATAGCCTTTGGCGGTTTCCTGGAAACTGCGCAGATCGTCTGCCTTCCAGCCGTCGCAGCGGTGGAGCTCGCGCGCCAGCAGGTCAGCGACGGCGGGTGCGGCATCGATGGCGGCGCGCGCATCGAGAAAGAGAGCTCGGGTGCGGCGGGCAAGCACATCCTCGACCGTACGCGCCATTTCGTACCGTGCTGCCCAGACGACCTCGCGCCGCCGGAAGGGCAGACGCGGGTGCAGCAAGGCATCCAGGCTCGAGTCCTGGGCGGAAAGTGCGCGGAGAGCTGGAAGGTCAGAACCGTAAACGCTCTCCCACGGGGAATTCGCAGTGGTTGCGTCAGGGGTCCAGCCGTGAATCCTTAATTCCAGAGTTGGAGAGGGACGTTTTGGGAGGGCTGCGACTTGCGTGGCGCGATCAATTGTGTCCTGTCCCATGCGGCGGTAGGTGGTCCACTTTCCGCCCGTCACGGTAATGAGGCCGGATACGGAGACCATGATGGTGTGATCGCGAGACAGTTTTGAGGTCCTGACACCGCCCTTGCGGACCAACGGGCGCAGACCCGACCAAACGCTGAGAATCTCTTCAGGGCGTGGCGCACGGCCCAGGTAGCGGGCGATGTGGTCGCGCAGGAACTTCTTCTCTTCAGGAAGTGCGCGCGGCTCAGGCGAGGTGGTGTCAACAGGTACGTCGGTGGTTCCGACGAGCAGCGCGTCGAGCCAGGGAATGGCGAAGAGGACGCGGCCGTCAGCCGTTTTGGGAATCATGAGCGCGGTTTTCCCAGGGAGGAAGGAACGCGGGAGGACGAAGTGCGATCCCTGACTGACGACCAGAAACGAGCCACGCGGGCGGCCGTTGAGCGCCAGTGTTTCCTCGGCATGAACGCCACAGGCGTTGATGACGGCCTTGGCCTGCACCTCGAAGTCGGAGCCGCCTTCGTGGTCGTGGGCCCGGATACCCACGATTTTGCCTCCGCGTTCGATCAGACCCGTGGCTTCAACGTAGTTGATGGCGGTTCCGCCATGATCCTGGAGGGTGCGTAACAGCGCGATGGCGTAACGGGCGTCGTCGAACTGACCGTCGTGATAGAGAATGCCGCCACAAAGGTGATCGCCCTGTATTCCGGGCAGCTTCTCCAGAGTGCTTTCGCGGGAGAGCAGTTCTGACCGGCCGAAAGATAGCTTGCCCGAAAGCCGCTCGTAGATCTTGAGGCCCACTCCATAGTAAGGAAGCGAAAAATAGCTGTAAGCCGGGACGACGAAACAGAGATCGTGGACCAGATGAGGCGCGTTGCGCAGCATGTGGCCGCGTTCGCGCAGGGCGTCGAGGACCAGCGTCAAATTCATTTGCTCGAGATAGCGCACGCCGCCATGTACGAGCTTGGTACTGCGGCTGGAGGTTTCCTTGACGAAGTCAGAACGCTCTACAAGCAGCGTGCGATAGCCGCGAGCGGCAGCTTCCACCGCTGTACCCAAACCAGTGGCGCCGCCGCCGATGACCAGCACGTCCCACGTCTGCGATGCAGCGCCCAGTTGGCTGAGGATTTCCTGCCTTGCGATCACGCCTCTCACTTCCTTTCCTAACGGGCGGATGACGGAAAATAGCACGGTCGGAGGCGCGAGTAGGCGCAAAAGGAACTGCGTCGCGAACCAGTGCGCTGCCTTCGATCAAGGTGAATGGCTGTTCTTCCGCCCAGACTCTGGTCTCTCAGTGGGCGCTATATTGGGCGAACCCGGGAGCCTGCACGATGCGCCGGCCACGATTGCAGTGGCCGGCGCGCCTGTCTGATGCGGGTTAGTAAGTTACTTTCAACCCGAACTGAATGATGCGCGGTTCAAACGTGCCAGTGATCTGGCCGCCGCCGAGGGCGCTCACGGTGTTTGGCAGGTTGTTGTTGGTACCGGAAGCGGTGCCGCCGCCCGAGCCACCGGGGAGGTAAAGGTTCGTATGGTTGAAGATGTTGTAGAACTCGGAGCGGAACTCGATCTTGATTCTTTCCACCGGAGTGTTGAACCGTTTATTGAGGTCCAGATCGGTTTCGTAGTAGGCCGGAGTGCGGCCAAAGTTCTTGGGCAGGTTGCCGAAGGGGCTGGAGATCGTGCCGCCCGTGAGCAGTGCGCTGCCCGTGGTGTATGTCGAGGGGAATGCGATAGCCGCGGGGTTCACGTACTGAACGTAACCATTGGGCTTGCCGCTGGGAGCGCCCGACGTGAAACCCGTGAGGGCAGGCACCCGCTCGAGGTAGGGAACTCCGGAAACCAGGTTGGGGCGATAGAGATTTTCGCCGCGCCAGTTCTGCGTCAGCTCGGGCGAAACAGCATTGGCCGAAGACGGATTATAGGTGAGGTTGAAAGGCGTTCCGGCGTCCATCGTGTTCACGGCGCTGATCTGCCAACCGCCCAGCACTTCGTTTACGACGCCGCTGGTATTCAGGAATCGTTTCCCTTGTCCGACCGGCAGTTCGTAGACCAGCGTGGTGACATTGGTGATGGGCAGGTTATAGTCCGATTGCCCGTAGTCGCCCTGGATGTTGTAGCCGTTCTGCGGGCATGGCGTGTTGGCTTCAAGGGTGGATGAGGCATTATCCAGCGCGTGCGACCAGGTGAACGAGTTCAACAGGGTCAAGCCGCCGGTGTAACGCTGCTCGTAGCGGGCCTGCAGCGCATTGTAGGTGGAGTGGAACTCGCTCAAAGCCTGGGTGATATCGCCGTTGCTGAAGGTTGGATAGGTGGTGGAATTGTTGAGCAGGTAGCCACCCCAGCTCATGTACGGACGCTGCCACTGGCCCGCCGGAATTCCGGGAAACTCGCCTGTGGTTGTGAGTGGCAATGCCGGGTTCTTCTGGTTGGCGTTGATGAAGCCCTGGAGATGGACGCCGTGGTTGCCCACATAGGCGATGTCAACCTTGGTGTTCTTGCCCAGGCTCTTTTGCGCATCGAGGAACCAGCTTTCGGCGTAGCCGTCCTTGGTGCTCGGCGGAATGGAGTCGATGTCGTCCGTGCCAGCGCTGAAGGTGGTGGCCAGCCCCGTGGGGAAGCCATTCTCCAGCCTGACGAAACCGGGGGTGGTTGCGGAAGACGGGTTGCTGACCACGGTATAGAGAGAGAAGGGCGCGTTGATGGCAATATTGTTGCCCGAGCCGGCGCGCCAATAGTGAATGAAGGCCGTGCCGTAGCCGCCGCGGACTACGATGCTCGGCGTGACAGCAGCGGCAAATCCAAAGCGTGGAGCCCAATCACTCAGATTGGGGTTGACCAGCGACTTGCCGAATACGCCGCTGCCGCTATAGGGAGCAATGCAGGGAACGCTGCCGCACATCGGGGAGCTGGCTGTTGTGTAGCCGGGCTCGAGCGTCCACATGGTTCCGGTATTCGGGTTGAAGTTGGAGATGAAGTTGTCGCGCTCCCACCAGGGGGAGCCATACTCCCAGCGCAGGCCGACATTGAGGGTCAACTTTGAGCTGACCTTCCAGTCATCCTGCGCGTAGGCGCTATCCATCTCCTGGTAGACGTGGGTGATGTAGTAGGTGGCCAGCGAATAGGCGCTGCTGGTACCGAAGAGGAAATCGGCCCAGTAGGTGTCACCGACTTTACTGGTGCCGGAGCAGCCCGAGCCGCCCGACGCCGCCGACGTGCAGACGCTGTAGCCGCTGCCGTAGGTGAAGGAGCCGTAAAGCGGGTTCGAGTCCTGAATCTCCTGCCACACCTTCTCCCACTCATAGCCGAACTTGAGCGAGTGACGGCCGTGGACCCAGGAGAAGTTCAGCTTGGGATCGACCAGGGACGGGTTCTGCCATTGCGGGTTGGTGCTTTGACGGCCGAAGGACGAGAAACCGCCGGAGATAGCAATCGAAGGCAATCCCCCGGAGACGCCGGCGATGGTCGGCAAGCCAGGGATGGTGCCAGCCGGAAACGAAGTACTGCCCACCGCGAAGGTCCACTTGCCGGCCCGGGTGCTGGAGATGGCCAGGCGGGCATCCAGGAACTTGTTGGCGCTGAACGCATGGTTATAGCCGAGCGCAACCTGTTCATCGTGGATGAGAATATGGCCGTTGGTCTGCATGTCGATGGGTTCGGGCAGGAGGTTATAGTTCTTGCCGGTTTCCTTGCGGTCGCTGACCTTCAGGAACCAGGAGGTGTTCTGGCTCTGCTGGAAGTCGAGACGAAGGTCGCCTTTGTCGGCGTGGTCGGTAAACGGCGCGTTCAAAGGGCAGTTGTTCGTGGCCACGCCGGAAGACGTGCCGGCGCTGGTCACCTGGCACTTGGCCGGCAGCGCCTGCATGTAGAGTTTTGCAATGGTGATGGCAGTCGGATCGAGGTCTTGGATTGCCTGCGACGGCCACGCCGTCAGTCCCGAAGTATTGATGCCGGTAACGGCAGCCAATGCCGGGACGTAACTTTGCGCGGGGATCGCAGTGGTCTTCGGATTCCATGGGTCCTGCACGGGAACCGCCAGCACACCGCTGAGTTCGTCGAGGGTGGGAACGGTATCCACAACCGTCGGCGTAAGCGTCTGCCGGAAGCCTTCATAGTCGAGGAACCAGAAGAACCGGTTCTTGATGATAGGTCCGCCAAAGTTGGCGCCAAACTGGTTGCGGTCGAAGACCGGCTTGAAGAACGGGTACGGATTGCCGGCTGCATTGTAAGTGAGGGGCTTGATATAGCCGAACGCGTTCAGGTCGGTGTTACGAATGAACTCATACAACGTGGTGTGGAACTGGTTGGTACCGCTCTTGGTGGCCACGTTGACGGTGGCGCCGGAGGAGCGGCCGTACTCGGCGCTCTCGTTGTTGGTGATCACTTCAAAGTTCGCGACCGAGTCGGGCGGGGGCTGAATGATCTGGTTATCAAAGCCCTGGTTGCTCTCGTTGTAGGAGTTGTTGTCCATACCGTCGATCATGTAGTCGTTGAACATGCTGCGCTGGCCGTTCACGTTGAAGGAGCCGGCGCGCGTAAACGAGGTGACCGAGGTGACGGTGGCGTCGGCCGGAGCTCCGTGAGCACCCACGACGTAATTCACGAGGTCGGAGTAGTTGCGGCTCACCAGCGGCAGAGACTGCGTTTGATAGTTGGTGATGGTCTGGTCGCGTTGGCTCGATTCGGTTTGCAACTGCAAAGCGACGTCGCTGACCTCGACGGTGGTGGCCTGGGCCGTTCCCACCTTCAAGACCAGATCGATGCGCAGGCGCGCGCCGACGGAGACGCTAATCGACTTGGCTTCGGCGATTGCGAAGCCTGAGGCGCTGGCGGAGATGGTGTAAACACCGACGCGCAGCGACGGAACTTCATAGTCGCCGGACTGGTCCGTCTTGACCACCGTGGCGATGCCGGTGGCGTCATTGGTGACGGTAACGGTCACATTCGGAACCGTGGCGCCGCTGGAGTCGTGAATGGTCCCGACCAAGCTACCCAGGTCGTATTGGGCAAAAGCCTTGCGGGAAGGAAGCATCAACAGAAGCGCGATTGCCAGAAGAATCCATCCGGAACCTCGAATCCTGCATTTCGTCCTCGAGCTTGTTCCGGCTCGTTGCCCCGCATATCGGTTTGTCGAATTCATATTGCCTCCCAATGATTTCGTTTCAACAGCTGTTGAGTGTCCTCCCTGTTCGCCAGGGCTATTGCTTATTTCGAAGATACCGTCATCAGAAAACGCGGTCGTTCATTTGAACCGGATGGGAAAGCCAGGCCCCAGGGACGCGCGTTCGTCCAAGGGTAGGGAGATCCCGACTGCCCGTGGGGGCGGACACAGGGACAAGAGACTCGGGGCTCAAGATAGCGCCGTGAGTCATTAAGTGCGAGATGATTCAATGCCATCCTTGGTCACGTTCGTTAATGTTCGAGGAACATGCCATGAAAAGTCCGCTAAAGACAAAAATCCACCCCAAACACACACAACCTGAACCGGCGCACACTATCACTTTCTTCGGTCCCGGAGAAGCTGTATTTGGCGGTGGATTTCTCTTGGTCTTTTTCCGCGCAAGGAAGCTTACAAATATGCAACGAGCGTGTCAAGAAGAATCTGTCGCAAGCGGACAGCGAGGCGGGAAGGCAACTCCTGGCGTTCGATCAGGCAATTGCGCTTGATGCGGCTTTCCATGCACGGTGCTGGCTTTCAGCCACTCCGCGATACGTGAGCGTTCCCAGCCAGGTGTTTAGCCCTTCAGCCAATCCTGCATCCTGACGCAGCGCTTCGCGCGCACCAAGGTTGGCCAGGCGCAGCAGATAGGGGAATGTGGAATTGGTGAGCGCCAGCGTGGAAGTGTGTGGCACTGCGCCAGGCATGTTGGTGACGCAGTAGTGCACCACGCCGTCGACGACAAAACTGGGTTTGGAGTGCGAGGTGGGCCGCGCCGTCTCAACGCAGCCGCCCTGGTCGATGGCCACATCCACAATGACGGCGCCAATCTTCATTTGGGACACCATGGCGCGCGTGACGAGTTTCGGAGCCGTGGCTCCGGGAATCAGGACTCCGCCAATGACCAGGTCCGCCTCGCGCGTGGCCTGGGCAATGTTGTAGCTGTTTGAGGCGAGTGTGTAGAGGCGCCCACCAAAGATGTCATCGAGTTCGCGCAGCCGGTTTAGGTTCACATCGATGAGAGTGACTTTAGCGCCGAAGCCGAGCGCAACGCGGGCGGCATTAGTGCCCACGATACCTCCGCCTAGGATCGTGACATGCGCCGGCGGCACGCCGGGCACACCGCCCAGCAGAATGCCGCGTCCACCGCGTTCTTTTTCGAGATAGCTCGCGCCGACCTGCACGCTCATGCGGCCTGCGACTTCGCTCATGGGCATGAGGAGGGGCAATGTCCCTTGCCGGTCGCGCACCGTTTCGTAGGCGATGCCGATGACCTTCGATTCGAGGAGTTTGTCAGTGAGCGCAGGCAGCGGCGCCAGATGCAGATACGTGAACAGGACCAAACTTTCGTGGAGATAGACATACTCCGGCTCGATGGGCTCCTTCACTTTGACGACCATTTCGGATTTGCCCCACACAAAGCCCGCGTCACCGACGATTTCCGCGCCAGCATTCTGGTACTCCACATCGGGGAATCCGGACTGCGCGCCGGCAAATGTTTCGACGAGAACTGTGTGGCCGGCCTCAGTGAGCGCCTTAACGCCCGCCGGGGTGACACCGACCCGGGCTTCGTTGTCCTTGATCTCTTTGGGAACGCCGACAATCATGGTTTTCTCTCCGTGCGAGGCGGCCCCCACGCTTATTTGACGCTCTCTGAGGGAGGGCTGCTGGTCGGAAGCCGGCGCGCCGAATGGGAGGGCTTGATCGCGGTGAACGGTTGCCGGGCTTCCGACTTCGAGCAATTCTACGGCGCAAACTGCTTCCAATGTGTGCAAAGTTTGTGGTATACAGGCTGAATGGGAACGAAACGTGATCTAGAATCCATTCTGGAGCAACAATCGCCCGTGGCTGCGGCAAGCGCGGGAATGCCGGCGGGAGCGATGGCGGGATTGGACGAGCTTGATGCCGCGATTTTGCGCTATCTAGCGCGCCAGGGGCGGGCGACAAACTACGAGGTGGGCGAGGCGGTGGGCCTGTCAGCGTCGGCGGCCTCGCGACGCATTCTGGCGCTGGAATCGTCGGGGGCGATCCGCGGCTACCGCGCGATTATCGATGACAGATTGCTGGGCAAGCAGATGACGGTCTACATTCGCGTCACACTTGAGCGCCAGTCTTCCACTGTGCTGAGCGCCTTTGAGGACGCGGTGCGCCACTGCCACGACATCGTGAGCTGCCACCTGCTGGCCGGCCAATACGACTACATCCTAGTGGCTCGTGTGGCTGGAATCGACGACTACAACCGCCTGCACCAGAACGAACTCTCGCGGCTTCCGGGCGTGATCCGGCTGGAGACCAGCTTCGCGCTGAGGGATGTGCTGGAACCGGTCTCATAAACCATCTTTGTCAACTTGCTGGAATCATGGGACCCGCCTTGCTGTTGGGGCCCACACTTGCGCACGACGCTGCAGAGGCATTTATGAGACCGGTTGTAGAGGGGAAGGCCTGAGGCTCTGAATCATCAAGGCTGAGCCCCGCAATCCGGGATGACTACTCCATCGTTTCGCGTGCTCTGCGCCACAAGTCGAGGTCGCCCTCCTGCGCGTAACGGTCGATTTCCTTGAGTTCCGCGGCGGTGAACTTGAGCTTCTTCAGCGCGTCGAGGGAGTCGTCGAGTTGCTCGACGTTGCGCGCGCCGATGAGGGCCGAAGTGACACGCCTGTCGCGCAGCACCCAGGCGATGGCCATTTGCGCGAGGGTCTGGCCGCGGCTGCGGGCAATGTCGTTGAGCGCGCGGACTCGCTTCAGGTTTTTCTCGCTCAAAAACGCTTTCAGCAGCGAAGAGTCTTCCCTTTTGGCGCGCGAGTCTTTGGGCACACCTTTGAGGTATTTGCTGGTGAGCAGGCCCTGAGCGAGCGGCGAGAAGGCGATGCAGCCTGCGCCAATTTCATCGAGCGTCGCGAGAAGGCCTTTCTCGATCCAGCGGTTCAGCATGGAGTAAGAGGGCTGGTGAATGAGCAAAGGCACGCCCATGCTCTTTAGGATCTTCGCGGCTTCGCGCGTGCGGTCTGGCTGATAAGAGGAGATGCCGACATAGAGAGCCTTGCCCTGATGTACGGCGGCGACGAGCGCACCCATCGTCTCTTCGAGGGGACAATCTTTCCAGGGTCGATGCGCGTAGAAGATGTCAACGTAGTCGAGGCCCATGCGCTTGAGGCTGTCGTCGAGCGAGGCGAGCAGGTATTTTCGCGATGCGCCGATGCCGTAAGGACCGGGCCACATATCCCAACCGGCTTTGGTGGAGATGATAAGTTCGTTGCGCAGGCCGCGAAAGTCCTTGCGCAGAATCGTGCCGAAGTTCTCCTCGGCCGAGCCGTAGGGAGGACCATAGTTGTTGGCGAGGTCGAAGTAGGTCACGCCGCGGTCAAAGGCGCGGCGGATGGTGGCGCGGCCGGTTTCAAGGACATCGGCGCCGCCGAAGTTCTGCCAGAGGCCGAGGGTGATGGCCGGCAGGACGAGGCCGGAGCGGCCGCAGCGGCGGAAGGTTGCGTGGTCGTAGCGGGTGGGGGCGGGAAGATAGCTAGTTTCCATCAGTCTCCTCGATGAGAAGCGTTTGGCCCATTAGCCCGTTGCCCGGACCTAAGGGCGCCTGGCCTTACTCCGCATTATCAATCTGCGCCCTTTGCAGTTTGTCGGAATAGTCGACGTAGACGGCTTTCCAGGTGGTGAAGAAGTCGAGGGCGCCGAGGCCTTCGCGGTGGCCGTTGCCGGTTTGCTTGACGCCGCCAAAGGGAAGGTGCACCTCGGCGCCGATGGTGGGGGCGTTGATGTAGGTGATGCCGGCTTCTAAATCGCGAATCGCCGCAAAGGCTCGGTTCACATCGCGCGTGTAGAGCGACGTGGATAGGCCGTAGTCGATGGAGTTGGCAATTTCGACGGCCTCTTCGAAGGTCGAGAATTCCATGAGGCTGACGACGGGGCCGAAGACCTCTTCGCGGGCGATGCGCATTTGGGGGTTAACAGCGGCAAGGACGGTCGGCTCGAAGAATGTGCCGTGGGCGTAAGCGCCCGAAGTGAGCGCATGGCCGCCGCAGAGGAGCTGCGCTCCTTCGTGTAGCGCGATCTCGATGTACTTTTCTGACGTTTCGATTTGAGCGGCGTTGACTTGCGGGCCAACTTCGACCGATTCGTCGAGGCCGTTGCCGATCTTGAGCTTCTTGGTGCGAGCGACGAATTTTTCGGTGAATTGGGCGGCGATTCCCTTCTGGAGCAAGATGCGGCTGGTGGCGGTGCAGCGCTGGCCTGTGGTGCCGAATGCGCCCCAGAGCGCGCCGTCGAGGGCGAGATCGAGATTGGCGTCGTCGAGGACGATCTGCGCGTTCTTGCCGCCCATTTCAAGCGAGACCTGCTTGAACGCGGCGGCGGCGCGCTGCGCGACGTGCGAGCCGACGGTACTGGAACCGGTGAAGCTGATGGCGCGGACGTCGGGGTGTTCGACCAGCGCCGCGCCGGCAGTGGAACCGGTGCCGCAGACGATGTTGACGACGCCCGGCGGAAGACCGGCATCGACGAGAGCCTGGACCAAGTTGTAGACGGACAGCGGCGTGTCGGTGGCGGGCTTGATGACGCAGGTGTTGCCGGCGACGAGCGCGGGAAAGAGCTTCCAACTGGGGATGGCCATGGGGAAGTTCCAGGGGGTGATGAGGCCGACGACGCCCATCGGCATGCGAACGGACATGGCGAATTTGTTCTGGAGCTCCGATGGGGTGGTGATCCCAAAAAGCCTTCTTCCCTCACCCGCAACGTAAAATGCCTCGTCGATGGCTTCCTGGACGTCGCCGCGGGTTTCGGCCAGAACTTTGCCCATCTCGCGGGTCATATCGCGGGCGTATTTTTCCTTGTTTTGGATGAGATTGTTGCCCGCCCGGAGCAGAATCTCGGCGCGCTTGGGCGCGGGAACTAGCCGCCAAGCGGCGAAAGCCTTCTTAGCGGCAGCAACGGCCAGAGCCACGTCCTCGGCGTGCGAGGAGGGAAACGCGCCAATGATGTCGGAGTGGTCGGCGGGGTTCAGGTTGAGGATGGTTTTGCCGCTGGCGGCCGGGAGCCACCGGCCGTCGATCAGGTTTTGGTAAATGGGATGGGTCATAGGGCAGTTCTCAGTTCTCAGTTCTCAGTTCTCAGTTGACAGTTGACAGTCGGCAGCGGTCAGAAGGCAGCCCTGACGGCGCCGGAGCTTATCTCGACCGTAACTGAATCCGCCAATCAGCCTACGCCCGAAGAGAGGGTTCCGGCTAGCCGGGGAAGCTTCGGCGGAATGCCGTTTACTAAGGCGGCACGCCCGAGGCTCGGTTCCTCCTTCGTGTTATGGGCTGATCGCTGCGGCCAAGGGCAAGTGGCCGTACAATAGGCTTTGAGGTTGATTCAATTTTTTCATGTCTTCGAATGGATATCGCTCCCGTTCCTCGCGGTCCCATGGTTTTCGGTCGCTGTTCAGTATGTTTTCCAGCGACCTAGCCATCGATTTGGGTACCGCCAATACTCTGGTGTACGCGGCCGGCAAGGGCATCGTCGTCAATGAGCCGTCGATTGTAGCCATTAACAAAACGACCGGCGAAGTGGAGGCCGTTGGCAAGGAAGCAAAGGAGATGCTGGGGCGGACGCCCGGCAACATCGTGGCCATCAAGCCCATGAAGGACGGCGTGATCGCCGACTTCAAAATCACCGAGAAGATGCTCAACTACTTCATCCAGAAGGCACACAACCGGAAGATGCTGGTGCATCCGCGCATCGTGATCGGCGTGCCTTCTGAGATTACGCAGGTGGAGAAGCGAGCCGTCGAGGACTCAGCCTATCGCGCCAAGGCGAGCGAAGTGTATCTGGTGGAGCAGGCGATGGTGGCGGCGATCGGCGCCGGACTGCCAATCACCGAGCCTTCAGGCAACATGGTGGTGGACATTGGCGGCGGAACCACCGACATCGCGGTGATTTCGCTGAGCGGCATTGTTTATTCGCGCTCCGTGCGCATGGCCGGGAACCAGATGGACGAGGCCATCATCAACTACCTGAAGCGGAAATATAACCTTCTGATCGGCGAGCGCACCGCGGAACAAATCAAGATTGACATCGGCTCCGCTTTCCCGCTGGATAAGCCGCTTACCATGGAGATCAAGGGGCGCAACCTGATTGAGGGAGTGCCCAAGACCATCACCGTGGATGACAGCGAGATTCGCGAGGCGCTGGGCGAGTGTATCGCCGTGATCATGAACGCCATTCGCGTGGCGTTGGAGCGCACGCCACCCGAGCTTTCGGCCGACATCAGCGATCGCGGCATCGTGCTGACCGGCGGAGGCGCTCTCATCAAGAATCTTGATAAGCGCATTCGCGAAGAGACAGGGTTGCCCGTGTCCGTGGCCGACGATCCGCTGGCCTCAGTGGTTCTGGGCACAGGCAAGATGCTCTCGGACTTCCGGCTGCTGCGCAAGATCAAGATCGACTAACGACAGTGGTCAGTGGACAGTTGTCAGTGATCAGTGAAAACCGTTCAAGCCTGCATCTGACCACTGTCCACTGAACACTGATCACTGGCTGTTATGGAATCGTTCATTACTCGCTATCGGAACCTTGTGGTGCTGCTGGCACTGCTGGTGGCGCAACTCGTTGGGCTTGCTGTGCAGGTGCGCCGGACCACAGGCGGCACCAGCACGCTCGACGACACCGACCCGAGGGGCGTGCGGCTGATCCGGCTTTGGGCCAATGCGTTGATTTCGCCCCCGGAGCGGCTGATACACGCGAGCAAGATTGGGATGGCGGCAACGTGGTCCAACTACATCGATCTGGTCCATGTCCGCCAGCAAAACAAGGACCTGGAAAACACCGTCGACCGGTTGCGGCTCGAGGAGGCCGCATTGCTGGAGGATGCACGGCAGGGCGAGCGACTGCGGGCAATGCTCGGCTTCCAGCAAAGGTATATCTACTCCACGCTGGCGGCGCAGGTCTATGGCTCCAGCGGCAGCGACCGCTCGCATGATTTCTTTATTGACAAGGGATGGCGCGACGGCCTGAAGCCGGATATGGCCGTGATCACGGCGGAAGGCATTGTGGGCAAGGTGCGCGATGTTTTTCCGCACACTGCGCAGGTGCTGGCCGTAAACGACACCACTAGCGGCGCGGGCGTGATTCTGGAGACGACGCGCATCCGCGGCGTACTTCGCGGCGATGCTTCGGGACAACTTGAAGTGGTGGGCGTGACTGCCGATCAGCGCATTCAGCCGGGCGAGCACGTACTCACCGCCGGGGGCGACCTGATCTTTCCGCGCGGCCTGCCCGTGGGCGTGGTGAAAAAGGTGGTCCGCGATCCCGATCGCGACGGCCTGGTCGACATTATCCTCACTCCCGCCGCGCCACTGGATCGCCTCGACGAGGTGCTGGTGATTACGTCGACCGAGCCGCGGTTCCCGCCCCAGGATGAGAAAGACCTTGCTGCGAGCGCGACTGAAGAGGGCACGGTACCCGCCGCGATCAAGGATCAGATGAAGGCGTCAGAGATCATGGCGGAGAAGCTGCCGGGATTGATCGACCCCAACCTGCCTCCGGAGCAGCAACCGCTGAACGACAACAGCAATCCGAATCCCGCCGCGCAGCCGCCGCAGCCGCTGCATCCAGACGAGTTTTCACCAAGCGCAAATGACGATTCCAATGCGGGGCCGGGGGCGAACTCCACGCCGAAAACGAAGAATCCTCCGGCCGCTCCGGCCAGCTCTGGTGGCGGGGCCATGCCGGCGCCGAATTCCAAACCGCAAACGACGCCGCGGAGGAATCCGTAGCCATGTCCCTGCTCGGCGCCGAATCCCGGCGCGAAATAGAGATCCACCGCTACCCACTGCTGGTGTACACGCTGGTTCTGCTGGGTTCGCTGGTGTTGCAGGCCTGGCTGCCGCGCATCGTCGGCCGCTACGACTGGTTCGATCTGCCGCTCGTGGCGATCGTCTACTTTGCTTTGGGCCGGCGCAACCCCTTACAAGGCACATTGATGGGCGCCGCGATGGGCCTGTTTGAAGACGCGCTTTCGCATAACGCCATCGGCATCAACGGCATCGCCAAGACCACTGTCGGCTTCCTGGCAGGCTCGGTGGGCGTTCGCATCGACGTGGACAATCACACGATCCGCGTGCTGCTCAATTTCGCGCTGTCTTTGCTCTCCAGCGCGATCTACCTTTTCGTAACCCGTTTCCTGCTCGGTCTGACGGTGGACTGGAACGGGCTGACGGAGTTGCTGCGGGCCGTGGGAAATGGAGTGATTGCGCTTGTGCTGTTTCCGTTGCTCGACCGTCTGCAGATCAGGGATTGAAGAACGAACACATACCGTAGTGCGATCAGGCGAAAACCAGATTCGCTGTATTCTGAAGACTAGGACCATGGTTTCAAGCATCAGCCGCGACGAAAAGCTCTCCGCAGTCAAACTGACGTTTGTGCAGTACGGCATCCTGTTGATGATGCTCGGCCTGGCTGCGGGCCTGTGGCGTTTGCAAGTGCTGAACGTGGAGAGCTACCGCGTGCTGGCCGAGCAGAACCGCATTCGCAAGGAGCCGATCCTCGCGCCGCGCGGTAAGCTCTTCGACCGCGAGAATCGGCTAGTGGTGGACAACTACCCGTCCGTCACCTGCTTCCTAGTGCGCGAACAAAGCCGCAATGTGGACGCGGATTTGCCATTGATCGCGCAGGGTCTGGATCTCGATCTCGATCAATTGCGGGCCACCCTGCGCCGCTTCCGTTCACAGCCCGGCTATCAGCCCATCCCCATCAAACAGGACGTGACTGCCGACGAGCAGGCCTTTATCGCGGCCCATCGCAACGAGCTGCCGGAGCTGGAGACGATCGACGAGGAGCGCAGGCTCTATCCGCGCGACGGTTTCGCCGCTCATCTAATCGGCTACGTGGGCGAGTTGAGCGAGGACGATTTGAACAATCCGCGCTTTGCCTACTACGAGCCGGGCGACGTAGTGGGCAAGGCAGGCGTGGAAGAGACTTACGACGAACTACTGCGCGGCCAGGACGGCTCGCGAGAGGTGGTCGTGGACAGCCGCGGACGCGAGGTCGGTTATTTCGGAATCCAGCACGCCACGCCTGGGCAGGACCTGAAGCTTACGATCGACAACGATCTTCAGCGCGCTGCCGAACTCGCCATGGGCAGCCGCAACGGCGCTCTTGTTGCCATGGACCCGAGAAACGGCGAGATCCTGGCAATGGTCTCGCGGCCCAGCTTCGACCCGAACGAATTTGCCGTCAAGATCGACCGCTCTGACTGGAACAAGCTGGTCACCGATCCCAACCATCCTTTGTTGAACAAGACCATCCAGGCGCAGCTCGCACCGGGCTCGACCTTCAAAATCCTCATGTCGGTGGCAGGACTTCAAGAAGGCATTGCGCAGAACATGCATATCGTCTGCACGGGCGGGTGGGGCCCGTATGGGTACTATCACCACTGCGACGAGAGGCATGGACCGGTCGACATCTATGACGCCATTCCGTACTCCTGCGACACGTTTTTTTACATGCTCGGCGACAAGCTGGGCATCGATCGGATCGTGAAGTACGCGACGGAGTTCGGCTACGGACAGAAGACCGGGATCGACTTGCCGGGAGAGCAGGCCGGATTGATGCCCTCACCGGATTGGCTGATCAAGAACTTCCATCACCGCTGGTATCCCGACGAGACACTCGACGTGGCCATCGGCCAGGGCGCGGTAGAAGCGACGCCGATTCAACTGGCACGGATCATTGGAGGCATTGCATCGGGAGGGCATCTGGTTCGGCCGCATGTGGTTTTTCCCAACGAACTTTCCAGCGACTTTTATAAGTCGCTCGTGGATAGCTTTCCGGGAACGGGCGAAGCGTATGTTCCAATCGATCCGGCGAACTGGGACATTATTACCAACGGCATGGCGGAGGTGACGCAGCCGGGGTTGTATCACACGGCGGGCTCGGCGCACCTTGAGGGCATCGACATTGCGGGAAAGACGGGTACAGCGCAGCAGATGAGTCACGAGGCGCTGGAAAAAACCAACAAGGGGCGGACCACCTATCCGAATGTGTGGTTTGTGGGCTTGGTGCCGCGGCGCAATCCTGAGCTTGTGGTGGCGGTGCTTTGGGAAAACGGCGAGTTCAGCTACTATCCTGCGCGCATCGGCGCCCAAGTGGTGGCGGCTTTTGTGAATAAGAAGCGGCGCGAAGCGCACAACCTGCCGCCTGGAAAGGCCGCGACGCCAGTTGAGGTGGGAGCGGTGTGGTCTGTGCCGGACTCCAAACCGGGCGCAAAGGGCTCTACGGCTGCGCGGATCCACAGCGGACATTTCTTTGTCGATGGCAATGGGAATGTGGCGGAAGACCCTAAGGTCGCGCCGAAACCCGAGACTGGGCGCACGACTCCGACGGCCATTTCCGCGAAGAATTCGTCGCAAGTGGCCGCGCTGGCGCCCGCGCGCCGAAAGGATCCATAGCCGCGATGCCTCTACGCCGTTTTCTGAGTTTTCGTGACTTCGACTGGACCCTGCTGGGCCTGGTACTCCTGCTTTGCACGATGTCGGTTCTGGAGGTTCACTCGGCTACGGTGCATACGAAGTTCGCCAGCTTCGGAACCAAGCAAATCCTGTTTATCGCAGCGGGCCTTGTGGGCATGTTCGTCCTGGCTAAGATCGACTATCACCGCCTGATCGACTGGTCGCCGTGGCTCTACGGCATTTTTGTTGTCTCGCTGGTCGCTGTGAAGGTCATCGGCCACAAAGCCCTCGGCGCGCGGCGCTGGATCGCCCTCGGACCCATCCAATTCCAACCTTCCGAGTGGGTCAAGCTGGTGCTGATCCTCGCCGTGGCGCGCTACATCGCCAATATTGGAGGCCGCAACCTGACCTGGACGGAAATCTTCAAAGCCTTCGGCATGGTCGGGGTCCCGATGATCCTGGTGCTCATCCAACCGGACCTGGGCACGACGCTCACGTATGCGCCGATTCTGGTCGCGGGCCTGTTCCTGGGCGGTATCAACTTGCGGCAGAGTTTGATCTTGATCACGGTGGGCGCGGTTCTGGTGGGCGGAGTCTGGTCGAGCGGCAAAATTCTCAAGCCTTATCAGAAGGCACGGCTCACAAGCTTCATCAATCCCGGTAACGATCCCCGTGGGTCAGGCTACCAGGTGCTGCAATCGGAGATTGCTGTCGGATCGGGCGGCATCTGGGGCAAAGGCCTGGAAAAGGGAACCCAAACCCAGGGCTACTTCCTGCCCATCCCATATACGGACTTTATCTTTGCTGCATTCAGCGAGGAGCACGGCTTTGTGGGTGCGTTTTTTGTCCTGCTGCTATACTTCCTTATATTGATGCGTTTGATTCAAAACGCTCAAACAGCCGCCGACCTGCCCGGTTCGCTCATAATTATGGGACTGGTGGCTGTGTTGACCTTTCAGATCGCGGTCAACGTTGGCATGGTCATCGGGTTGATGCCCGTCACCGGAATCCCTTTACCTTTAATGAGTTACGGTGGATCTTCGGTGCTGTTTACGTTCCTGGCGCTGGGCGTGGCGATGAATGTCCGCATGCGCCGGTTCGTTAATTGACGCATCTCGATCCGTTTGGTCGAGGTGTCGTCCCAAAGGTTTGGCTCTTGGCTCGGCCTGGAACGCTCCGGAATTTGCTTCTGGGGATTGTTTCAGGCCGCAAGAGAGGAATTTTCAAAGCACTTCGCCGGCATGGTCCCGATGGATCGCGCCCGGCAGGATTGGGTTTATGAGTACGCAGAGACGGGAAGACCACTTGCGGCTCGCTCTTTACAAGGATCGCGCGGGGAATTCGGTAGACAGATTCCACGGTTCGCCGGCGCGAGAATTCTTTGCAAGAGCCGCTGGTCGAACGGCCCCGCCGGAAAGTCCGGCCCGGACGGCCACAAACTCTCTGTCATCGGATCACCGCAACCAGCAGCCCGTTCGGCTTGTTTTCATCGACATCCGCATTGGTTCGCCGCCCTCGGGAAAGACCTCCAGACAGAGGCCCTCCCTTGAGCATCCCCCTGGTTATCCGTTTATCCCTTCCTTGGCCGATCGAGCGCGCCCCATCCGACCTTGCCGCGTGTACCGGCAGCCATAAGCTGCCGGACGGAAAGGTACGATGGCAAAAGAAATTTGCATTTCCAGCACGCCGCATGAGACGCGGCTTGCGATTCTAGAAGACGATCAACTCGCGGAAATCTACTACGAACGCGAAAACGAGTACACCCTCGCGGGTTCCATTTACAACGGACGCGTGACACGCGTTTTGCCCGGCATGCAGTCGGCGTTCGTCGATCTGGGGCTGGAGCGGGACGCGTTTCTTTACGTAACCGACTTCATCGAGCTTGAAGATCAGGAAGAAACCGACGAGTTGGAGAAGGCCGCGGCGAGTGGAGCCGGGCAGGCCCCTCGCGAGATCCGGCATCCGCATGGCGTCGACCAGAATGGTGGACGCCAGGAAGAACGCGGCCAGCGTCCAAATCAAATCAGACAAGGGATCCGCCACGAGCATCGGCAGGCGGAAGTCGCTAAGCCGGAGTTTGCCGGTTCCATGGCCCCGGAAGCACCAGCTACTCAAGGACAGCCAGAGACAGCCCAGGAATCCGATGAAGCGGGAGCACGCCGCTGGCGTGGCCGGCGCCGCCGCCGTGGGGGCCGCGGCCCGGGCGGTCAGTTTGACGCACCGATCGAATCTGAGCCGGTTTCGAGAAGCGCCTCAGAAGAACCTGTCGCGTCCGAGCAGGCACCGGCAATTCAGGCTTCCGAAGCTGGGCCGGCGCCGCGCGGGCATCATGCGCCAGTGCCTTTTGTGCTGCCCGGTGAGTCGCTTTCGAAGTATGGCAGCACTCCCGCCTCCGAAACCCCGAAAACTGCACCGGAACCGGAAGCGCCGCGTCGCCCGGCAAATACATACAAGCCCTCTACGCTCGTCGAAGCTCCGCTCCGGTGGGACGGCAGCGGCCTGCTTCCTGGCGAATCGCTTTCTCTTCGCCGCCGAGAGGCCGAACCTCAGTTGGAAGGCAACCAGGAAGCGCAAGGCGACCTGGCCGCCGCGCCCTTTACAGAATTCGCACCGGAGGAAACAGTCGAGGAGACTGAGGAATCGCCTGTGTCTGCGCTTCATGAAGCAGAATGGAACACTCCCGCGGAAGCTCCTTTTGAATTCGAAGAGGAGGAACTCGCTTCGAACGCTCTCGAATCGCTCACCGATGAAGAAACCTCCGCGCATGAGGGCACAGGGGCATCCGAATCAGAGTCGGCCGTGCCGGGTGAGACTCCAGCGGAGCCCGATGAGGACGCTGACGCTTCTCATCGCATCGATCCGTCGGCTCCAACGGGGTTCAAGCTTTTCGGTTTCGGCAAGAAGAAGAAGGACGGCGAGACGGCCGCTGGCAAGACGACCTCCGCCCCTGCTACGCCGGTTTCGACGTATGCTCCCGGCAACGGTGTGGTTGAAGAAGAAGTGATCGAAGGCGAGGAATTCGATTCCACGCCCCATACGCGCCGGCACAAGCCGGAGGTGCACGACACGGACGACTACGAAGAAGAGACGCTGCCGAGCCATCTCCGCACCGGCGATCTGGGCGAGATGTTTCAGGAGGCCCATCTGGACCATCGGATCCAGAAGAGCTTTGACGAAAAGGGCGTGGAAGAAGACGAAGTTGAGGGGGACGAGGAAGAAGAAGCCTCGCCAGGAGCTCAGCCCACACCAGGCCGCGAACGTCGCGACCGTGGAGGCCGGGGACAGCGCGGCAGAGGGGCGCAGAGCAATCGCCGCGGACCATCGCGCCGCTCGGCTCAGACCTCAGACCTGCCCATCATCTCCGACCTTCTGAAGTCGGGCCAGGAGATTTTGGTGCAGATTGCGAAGGAGCCGATCGCCAAGAAAGGCGCACGGATCACGAGCCACATCGCTCTGCCCGGACGTTTCCTGGTCTTCATGCCGACTGTCACCCACGTTGGCGTGAGCCGGAAGATCGCCTCCGACGAAGAGCGTCATCGTTTGAAACGGATTCTGATTCATGAGCGTGGCGAGGCCCCCGGCGGGTTCATTGTGCGGACCGCAGCGGAAGGCGCCTCGGAAGAAGAGCTGCGCGCCGACCTGCGCTTCCTGATGAACCTATGGAACGACATCAAGCAGCGCTCGGAGTCGTCCAAGTCACCCGCCTTGATCTACCACGACCTGTCGCTCATCGAGCGCATTCTGCGCGACCAGGTGAGCTCGAACTTCGCCAGCATCTGGGTCGACACCGAGGCCGACTACGAGCGCATTGTACGATTCCTCAATCGCTTTTCGCCGTCGCTGGTGCGGCGCGTGAAGCTCTACACCAAGGAAACACCGCTCTTTGAGCACTTCGGCATTCAGGATGAAATCTCGAAGGCGCTGCGCTCGAAGGTATGGCTCAAGAGCGGCGGGTCGATTGTGATCAACCAGACTGAGGCGCTGGTGGCCATCGACATCAACACCGGAAAATATGTGGGCAAGTCGGCACGGCTTGAAGACACGATTCTGAAGACCAACCTGGACGCTGTGCCGGAGATCGTGCGCCAGATTCGCCTGCGCGACCTGGGCGGCATTATCGTTATTGACTTTATCGACATGGACGAGCGCAAGAATCGCTTCAAAGTGATGGCCGCGCTCGAAGAGGCGCTGAAGAACGACCGCGCTCCGACGAAGGTGCTGCAGTTTAACGATTTCGGCCTGGTGGCGATCACGCGCAAACGTGTGAAGCAGTCGCTGGAACGGACGCTTAGCGTGCCCTGCCCAACCTGCCAGGCTACAGGCATGGTGAAAAGCCCAGTTACGGTGTGCAATGAGATTTACATCGAAATGCGCAAGATGCGGAAGCACTTCGAGAACGCAGATGTGATGTTGCGCGTGAACCCAGAGACGGTGAAGGTTCTGAAGGCGAACGGCAATCGTTGGCTGACCGACTTCGAGGAACTGATTGGAAGAAACGTGCTGGTGAAGAGCGACCCAACTCTGCATCCGGAGCAATTCGACATCCAAGGCTAAGCAGGGCGCAGGAAAGCCCAGGGCCGGAGCGTTGCTCCGGCCTTTTGCTTTGCCGAAGGGCGAGAAGCTGGGAGGGCGGCCTTCCGGGACGAGCAGGACTCCGGTGCCCGGTGTCCGCGAAGGTTCTTTCGAGGCGCTACGCGTCTCATCCAAAGGGAATCTGGCGTAATGTGTAGGCAACCTCTGACGAATTTCGGTGTCTAATTTCAGTGACGGGCATTTCTCTCTCGGAAGTTGAATAAAATTCAGAGCGTGAGGTGGTTGCAATGTCATTTCCTCTTTTGATAACGCCGATGCGGCGCGCCATTTTCGTCGCGGTTGCGCTTCTTTCTGCCGCCAGTTTTGCCGTCGCTCAGTCCGCTTCGTCCCCTGATCAATCCAGCGCCCCCGGGTACTCTTCGAGCCAGGCGGGGCTGAGCGCATCGGGGTTGCAGTTGAGCGAATTCTCGCTACCCAATAAGTCTGAACTGGGCACGCCCGCATCTGACGGAGGCGGCGCCGGCCAATACGGAAACGGCGGAGGATATGGAGGCGGCGAGAAGCACGGGTTGCTTCACAACTGGGCTTTTGAAGCTGGAGGCGGATTCAACGGGCCTGTGGGTAACGACACCCCATACATCACATGGGGCGGGAATTTCACCGTCGGTGCGGGCTTCCATTTCTCCAAGGCACTGTCGGCTCTGCTCGAATATCAATTTATCGACGACAAGCTGCCGGGCGCGTTCATTTCAGCGGTCGGCACTCAGTCGGGCGATGCCCATTTCAACTCGATTACCGGCTCTCCCGTCATCGATCTCACTCCGAAGAGGTCGAACGGCGTCTACCTGGTTGGCGGCTTCGGCTATTACCACAAGTCGACAAACTTCAGCGACTACGAGTGCTGCGACCTCTATGGATACGAGGTGCCGGAAAATGTTCTCACGATTACTTCCAATCAGTGGGGAGGCAATGCCGGTTTAGGGATTTACCACCGCATGGGCGGGACATACGGCGGCGGAACGAGCCAGCTTTTTGCCGAAGCGCGCTACCTGTATGTGCACACTCCCCCCATCTCTCAGAGCAACGGTCTCGGGACTACTGAGCTGATTCCCGTCACGTTGGGGATTCGTTTTTAATCCGTCGGCTTTAGCGGCGTCGACCGTCAATCTTCGGGCAGTTCTTACGCTCGGAGATTTGCGGGGCTTTTCGTCGCCTATTTCCCGAAAGCCCTTGCCGCACGCCGTTACCACGGCAGTTTATCTTGGGTAGGCGTGCCCACTTCGCCGCGCTCAATTCGTTCCAGGAACGCGCGCGCCAGCCTGCGCTCACCGGGATGGCTCTCGCCGTGAATAGAGCACAGATCAAGGAACTCGTCACAAAGTGCGTTCCGCTCCTCGTGCTGGGCCAGAACATTTTGCAGCGCAACCGCCAGTTCACGCAGCCGCGAGGCTTCGGGCCAGGACTTCTCGTCTTCCTCGTCAATCACCTCTGAGAAAAGTCCAGTGCGCCCTCGCGCGCACTCATCGAGACAAGCCAGCAGTTGTTCGCTGAAGACGCGGCTGAGCATCTCGAGCTGCTCGGGAGGCATGGAGTCGCGCGGATCGATATTCATTTTTGCGTTTCGCGATTCATTTTTTGCGATTCACGATTCATTTTGCGCGCATGGCGGCTTCGATTTCGTCGGCGGTATGCGGTAGCGCGGCATCGAGATCGATCAACTTACCGTCGGCGCCAACCAGGAAATCGCACTCGATGCGAACGCCAAGGTTTTCTTCGGGAATGTATATACCCGGTTCGATGGTGAAGACCATTCCGGGCTTGAGCACCGCGGGGTAGTTGGCAGGATCGTGCACATCGATTCCCATCATGTGGCCGAGCCCGTGCAGCCAGTACTGGCCGAGGGACTGGCCGTGAAGGTCTTTTCCGTGGGTATTGATGTAGTTGTAGGCAACGGTGTCGAGCGAGTTCGGGTCATGGCGGTCGCGGTCGTTGATGGTGGATTTACCGGCCACAAAAGCGTCAATGGCCGCTTGCTGCGCGGCCAGCACAATGTTGTAAATCTCGCGCTGGCGAGCAGTGAAATGCCCATTCGCGGGAACGGTGCGGGTGATGTCGGCGGCGTACATGGAGTACTCGCAGGCCGCGTCGACGAGGAGAATGTCGCCGTCCTGCATGGTGCGGCTGTTGGCGGAGTAGTGAAGGACGGTGGAGTTAACGCCCGAGCCGACGATGGGTGAATAGCTGGGCCGCTCGCAGCCGTTCTCCATCCAAACGGCAGTCATGGCTCCGGCAATGGCGCGCTCCGTCATTCCCGGCTTGACCCACCACTGCATCATCACGCGCTGCGCCAGGACCGACGCTGCCGACGCTTTTTTGATGAGCTCGATCTCCCCTTCGTCCTTGACCTGGCGAAGCGGCATCACCTGGCTGGTAACGTCGTGGAGCGCCGGAAGGGCCGATGTTCCCAGCGCGACGCCGGTAAAACCGAGTAGTGCCTTTGCCGCGGCTGAATCCGGTTGCGACCAGAGATTGGCGAAGAGCGAGTGATCGGCGGCGACAAGCTGGTTTAGCTCCGCGGGGAGCTCGGCCATCGGTTCAACATGATCCACGCCCGCGGCCTGCTCCACTCCCGGAGTTACCGCATCCATCTTGACGCCGGTGTACTTTTCCATGCGGAGATTGCGCGTGGGCAGGAACAGAATCTCTTTGTAGGCGCGCGGCGAAGCTGCGTGCGGTGCGTCGCTGACGATCATCAGGGCGGCGCCGGGCTCATTCCAGCCGGTCAGATAGTAAAAATCCGAGTCCTGGCGGTAGGGCATGAAATCGAGTTGAGATTCCTCCGCCGCGAAAAGCACGGCCACGCCACCCTCAAGCCTGGCCGCGAGCGCCACGCGGCGGCCGTGGTACACGTCGGGGGATTGCTTATCAAGTGCGTAGAGACCAGGTAGCGCCGAGCAAAGAACAAGCAGAGCGATGGCGGAGAGACGAAGCCACTTCATTGCGCTATTGTCGCGCCTTGGCTTGGCGGCGTGCAAAGCAAATCTAATGAGTTGGCTACAACTTTGGCCGCGAACAGGCGAGCGCTCGTAACCTGGTTCAGGCAAACGGGAGTAATAGGAGGCCGATACGGTTTATTAACGCCAGTCTGACTGAAATACCGGTGGCCGTGATTTTTCGGCCTAACGGAGATACAAAACGGCCAAACGGCGCGGCGCTTGCCACGGGCAATCTACTTCTTCACCGTGGCTCTGCTCTGTACACCGGGAAGAAGCCGATATGCAGTTCGGACCACGGAACAAAGTTTGTGAGGTGCACTCGAATATGGGCCGCGTCAATCTCTTCAACCTTGCCTCCGCCCGGCGGGCAAAAGCTGACTAGTGACCGCCTGTTGTCATTGGATGGGCGTTCGATGATGAGGGTGAAATCTTCGATCGGGCGTTGCCAAGTGTTCGCGGAGGTCAGGATAAAATCCACCCAGTCGGCCCCGCCTATCTCGTCCCTGAGCCCACTCAACTCAACCCAGACTTTAGACCCCAGTTTCTGCAATAGCGACGCATCCGGGCAAAAACCCATCAAGAGATTCAAATCGTCGCGATCCTCGACATCCAATTTTGCTTCGTATCGGGCGAACTTAGATTCATTCGCAAGTGAGATCACTTCGGGGCTAGGGTCCAAACCCTCAAACCCTTTAACGGGTGTGTATTCGTGCCGGATGTGAACCGTCGAGTGCGCCGGAAAGGTCTGCCGCCAGTGGTACTGCAGATTGACCGTCCAGCTTGCTAACGGGAAACCTTCATCCATGTTGAAGAGTCCCCACGCTTTGAGTTGCTCTTGCTCATTCTTCGGCAATCGGATGAAGTCACGAGTGGGGTAATCCGGGCCTGGAGGATCATCAAAATGGCCGAAGCTCGGGATATCAATCTTGTCGGCGTCCAGAGTGGCAGTCACATCTCGCCCGTCGAGCGTAGCCTTCACCTCTGTCTTGAACGGAACTGGCTTGCCATCTACAAGAAGACGAAAGTTGGAAAACGACTGTTCGGCGACATCCCCCGTCACGAGATCGAGCGTGTACGGCGGTACGGGAAACGCCACCTCGGTCGTTACATCCTGGTTCGTATCGTTTCGAAAGTCATAGTCGACCACAACTTTCTTGTCGCTGATGCGAAGGACTTCTTTCGCCATCACGATGCGGGTCTCCCGCCGCGGCACAAGGCCGCCTGCGGCGATGGAGGCGGCCGAGTCGTCGGCCAACGCTGGGATGGGCGCAGATGTGCATACCCCCACGGCGAAGAACACCACGCAGACGAGCACTTTCGGATTCATGGCGAAAGTATTGCAGGGTTCTTCGAGCTCAGCAACGGCAGAAGCCAGACCTCGCCCAGAATCCAGCCCCCACCGCAGGTGGTTGAATTTCGCAGCAAATTCCGGTATTCTGGCGATGCAGACGAATTTGTCCGCCAGGTTCTTCCGTGTGCGCACCGGCTGGCGGAGAGAGGAGTGGGCTCATTGCCCACTTTTTATTTGCGGCAAATTGCTCCCGGAAATCACCTGAAATCAAGGTGATACGGGGGATGGCTGCCAAGGGGCAGTGGGGATCGATGGCGGTCAGTTTGGACGAGATCAGGAGAGCGGCGGAGCGGGTGGCCGCCTCACACGGGCTCGACGTGGTCGATATCGAGTTCACTGGGACGGCCAGGCACCGCACACTGCGCGTGGCTCTGGAAAAGAACGCCGAGGGGCGGGCGCAACTAAAGGCTGCGGCAGCGGCTGGCGCGGAAGGGCTGCCGGAGAGACTTTTGGAGGGTTCGCTCACAGTGGAGCAGCTTTCCGGTGTGACGCACGAGGATTGTGCGGCGTTTAGCCGCGATTTTGGGGTTTTGCTCGACGTGGAGGACTTGGTTCCCGGCGGAGAATACACGCTGGAGGCCAGTTCTCCCGGCCTGGATCGAAAGCTGAGCCGGCCGGAGGAATTCGAGCGGTTTGCGGGTTGCCTGGTGAAGGTGCGGACCTTTGAGCCGATCCGCAACAACCGGCACTGGCAGGGACGATTGATAGCAGGACCGCAGGCGGCGCAAGGCACGGGAACGATCACGATTGACCTGGCGGCCGTGAAACAGAACAGCAAGAGCCGCAAGGCAGGCGTGAACACGGTGGAGGTCGCCCTCAGCAATATTGAGAAGGCGAATCTGGTGCCGGAAATCTGAAAGGCGAGCTACTAGCATCTAGCTCCTAGCTTCCAGCTTGTGAGTGCGCGGACTGAAAGCTGCTGCTCGCACAAGAAATGCAAGAACAACAGCGCTGCCACGAGGCCAGAATCGGGCCGGGCGGCGCGGAACGAAGAAGAGAGTTCAAAACGAGTATGGCCACCAGCGCTTTGTATCAAAGTATCGAGCTATTGAGCCAGGAGAAAGGCATCGATCCCTCTATCGTTGTGGGCGCGGTCGAAGAGGCTATCGCCCTGGCCACGCGCAAGTTCTACAAGACCCAGGAAAACATGCGTGGGGAATTGAACAAGGATACCGGCGAGATTACGGCCTACATCTATAAGACGGTGGTCGCCGACGAGGATCAGATCGAAGATCCCGTGAACCAGATCACGCTTGCAGAGGCCAATGAGATGGCTCCCGGCGTGGAGGTGGGAAGCGAGATCCGGATTTATCGCGACACCAGCCCGCTGGGGCGCATCGCGGCGCAACTGGCCAAGCAGATCATCTTCCAGAAGGTACGCGAGGCCGAGCGCGACACCGTCTTCCAGGAGTATGCGCACCGCGAAAAGGAAGTGCTGAATGCGACGGTGAAGCGCCTTGAGGGACAGGACATCATCTTCGATCTGGGCAAAGCCGAGGCGCGCTGCCCGAAGCGAGAGCAGTCGCGCCTGGAGCAGTTCAGCGTAGGCGAGCGCGTGCGCGTGGTGCTGATCAAGGTGGACCGCGCAGCCAAGGGGCCGCAAGTGATTGTGAGCCGCGCCGCGCCGGAGCTGGTGTCGAACCTGTTCCAGTCAGAGGTTCCCGAGATCTACGACAACACAGTAGTGATTCGCGCCATTGCGCGCGAGGCCGGCGAGCGGACCAAGATCGCGGTACAGAGCCGCGACAAGGACGTGGACCCCGTGGGCGCCTGCGTGGGCATGAAAGGCATGCGCGTGCAGTCGATTATCCGCGAATTGCGAGGCGAGAAGATTGACATCATCGAATTCAGCGATGAGATCACTACGTTCGCGGAGAAGGCCTTGCAGCCGGCCAAAGTGAGCCGCGTTTCCATCACGGACCTGACCGAGAAGCAGCTGGAAGTGATCGTTGACGACACTCAGCTTTCGCTGGCCATCGGCAAGAAGGGCCAGAACGTGCGCCTGGCGGCGAAGCTGCTGGGCTGGAAGATCGACATCAAGAGCGAAGAGGAGAAGCGCCAGGAGGTGGAGCAGCAGATGCAGGCCCTGGCAGGCGCTCCGACGACGCCGATCGAGCAGGTGACGGAGCTAGGGGATGGCATTATTCAGAAGCTGATTACGGCGGGAATCACGACCGTTGAGGGCCTTGCCGACATGACTCCCGAGCAGCTCGAAGAGATTCCGGGCATCGGCGAAAAGACGCTGGAGAAGATTAGCGTTGCCGTCCGCAACTATTTCAGCCGCTTTGAAGAGGCTGAAGCTGCGCAGGCGGCTGAGGAAGAACAGGCGGCTGAGGCCGGCGAAGGGGAAGCCGTAACTGCGGCGAATCCGGAAGCGGGCGAAACGGCCGCGCCTGAGTTAGCACCGGCTGAAAGTACGTTGGAAGCCGCTGAAACCTCAGAGGCCACCGAAGCTACGGAGGAATCCGAGGCGGAAAACTCAGCCGAAGTGATTGAAGAAGCTGAAAGCGTGGAGCAAGTGAAGGCGGACGCTGAATCCGAGGAATCCGATCAAGACGAAATCGATGCTGTTGGCGCCGAAGTGGTTCCAGAGCCTGACGCCGACGAAACTGAAAGCGCAATAGAAGAAAAGCAGCCTGACAAAGAGGACGGCGCGTAAGATGCGCCGCGTTCTGCCAGGCCACGCGCACCACAACGGAACTTTTGAAAGCGGCCAGTGCCATGAGGTAGCCATGAACGACTAAGGGCCTTTTGGCGGCACACACTGAAAAGAGGCGGATGAGTAAGGTTCGTATCAACGATCTCGCGAAAGAGCTGGAAGTAAAGTCTCGAGCGATTCTCGACGTTCTTCCGGAGCTCGGCGTTTCTGGAGGCAAGACGCACTCCAGTTCGCTGGAGCTGGACGAGGCTGAGAAAGTTCGTGCGCACTTTGCGCGGGAAGCGCGGCACACCACGCATCCAGGCGCGACGTCCGGCCGCCACGCCGCGGAAGCCATCGTCCCCAAGATCGATCTTTCGCACATCTCCAAGCCCGGCGATGTGATGAAGGCCCTCCTGGCCAAGAAGAAGGAAGAGGAAGAAGAGGCACGCCACGCGCGAGTGCCGGCGAAGCCGGCGGCATCTGCGCCGAGCAAACCCGCCGCGCCAGTTGCGCAACCAGCCGCCACGACTCCGGTTGCCGCGAAGCCCGCTTCAGCCGCCGCGCCGGCCCGGCCGCAACCACGCAAGATCGTTCCGCAGCCGCGCTCCGCGCCTCCAATCGTTGCTCCTCCGCCGGCCACTCCTGCCATTGCATCGCGTCCTCCCGCCGGCGCGATTGTCGCCAAAGCTCCCGCAGGCGCTGCGGCCGCGCGTCCGGTTGTTGTTGTGGCACCGCCACCGGCCGGAGTGACCGTGAAGCTGCCGGCGGCTCCGGCTGCGCGCGAAGAAAAGATTGCCGTGAAGGCGCCGGCCGCTGCTGCTCCTCCGGTTGCCAATGCGACGGCAGCGTCCGCAGGTGTGACGGAGCATGCCGCAATAGCGCCGCATGCTGTAGAGGCTCCGACGAGTGGAGCGCCGGGTGCGGTTCCCGCGATCGCCGCCGAGTCCTCAACCGTTCCCGCGAAGACCGCCAAGATCAACGTGCCCGTACCACGCCGCATGGTGATGCCGCAAACCGGGCCCCGGCCTGTGTACAAGGCGTCCATCGTTGCTCCAACCGTTCCGGCGACAGGAACCGGGCTGCAGCGCGGAAAACCAATTTTCGATCGCAGGCCTGCAGCCGGACCGGCAAGCTCGGGGCAGCGCTTCACTGGCGGAACAGCTGTTCCCGGGCAATACGCAGGAGGCCCTCGCCCCAAACATCCCACGCGCTCCGGGTCGGCCGGATTCGCGGGGCCCGGTGGCGCCACAGCACCCGGCGCACGGCCCGGTTTTGGCGCACGTCCCGGATTCGGAGCGCGCCCAGGCCCCGGCGGCGCACCTCCGACCGGTGAAGCCCCACGCCCGCAACGCGCCAGTTCCCGCGGCCGCGGACGAGGCAAGCAGCAGTACCCCAAGACCAAAGAAGGCCCGATGAAGGGCTTTGTGCCGCCGCCGCGCTATGGTGGCGCGCAATACAGCACCGAGCCCGTGCCCATCACCCGCGACATCACAGTCACCGAGGGCATCAGCGTGAAGGATCTGGCCGAGAAGCTCGATGTCCGCGCCAAGGACCTGATCGCGACGCTTTTGATGGGGGGCGTATTTGTCACGGTTAATCAGTCTCTCGACGCGGAGATGGTGAAAGACGTTGCGGCCAAGTTTGGCGCCGCGGCCACCGTGATCAGCTACGAAGAAGAGATCGCCAACCAAGCTATCGAAGAGGTGCTCGAAGCCGAAAATTCCGATGAGCTGGAGGTGCCGCGTCCGCCGGTGGTCACGGTCATGGGCCACGTGGATCACGGCAAGACTTCGCTCCTCGATGCCATTCGCGAAACGCACGTTGCGGCGGGTGAAGCGGGCGGAATTACGCAGCACATCGGCGCATACAAAGTGAAGTTTGCCAAGGAAGGCTCGCCTGCCTCGGGCCGCGAGATCGTTTTCCTCGACACACCGGGCCACGAGGCCTTCACGCGGATGCGCGCACGCGGCGCCAAGGTGACTGACATCGTGGTGATCGTTGTTGCCGCCGATGACGGCGTGATGCCGCAGACTCTTGAGGCCATCGACCACGCCAAGGCCGCCGAAGTTCCGATCATCGTTGCCGTGAACAAGATCGACAAGCCAGAGGCCAATCCCGACCGCGTGAAGAAGCAACTCGCTGACCGCGGCCTGATTCCGGAAGAATGGGCCGGCGCGGGCCAGCAAGGCACGGTGTTTGTCGAGGTCTCCGCGAAGAAGCGCATTAACCTCGATCTGTTGCTTGAAATGATTTGTCTGGTCAGCGACATCAAGGCGCCGAAGGCTACGCCCGGACGCAAGGCAGTGGGCAGCGTTCTCGAGGCCAAGCTGGATCGCGGGCGCGGTGCCGTGGCCACCGTCCTGGTGCAGGATGGAACGCTGCATCTGAACGACAGCTACATCGTGGGCAACACTTTCGGCAAGGTTCGCGCCATGTTCGACGATCGCGGCCGCCCTCTCGAGGAAGCCGGGCCGTCCACGCCGGTGGAAGTGCTGGGGCTTGAAAGCATGCCCGACTCCGGCGACACCTTCCTGGTGGTGGCCGACCGCGACAAGGCCAAGGGAATTGCCCAGTACCGAAAGATGAAGGAGCGTGACTCACAGCTGGCCAAGAGCTCGCGTGTGTCGCTGGAAGGATTGGCGGAGCAGGTTCGCCAGTCGGGCGTCAAGGATCTGCCGCTGATCATCAAGGGCGACGTGACCGGCTCAGTGGAAGTGCTTGCCGATTCTCTCGTGCGCATGTCAACGGAGAAGGTGCGCGTTAAGGTGCTGCACTCCGGCGTCGGCTCCATCACCGAGAGCGACGTGCTGCTGGCAACGGCCTCCAATGCCATCATCATTGGCTTCAACGTGCGCCCGGAGCGCAAGGCGGCCGAGCTGGCGCAACAGGAGAACGTCGAGATTCGCCTGCACTCCATTATTTACGAGCTGCAGGACGAGATTCGCCTGGCCATGTTGGGGTTGCTCGAACCCGCCTTCAAGGAAAACTACGTGGGCCGCGCCGAAGTCATCAATGTTTTCCGCATTCCCAAGGTGGGCACCATCGCCGGCTGCCGCGTGGTGGATGGTGTGATCCGCCGCGACGCGGAGGTGAGGGTGATGCGCGACGGGGCGCAGGTCTTCAAGGGAAAGATCGGCTCGCTCAAGCGCTTCAAGGACGATGCCCGCGAAGTGACCAACGGCATGGAGTGCGGCATCGGCATCGCCAACTTCACCGACGTGAAGGAAGGCGACATCGTGGAGGCCTTCAGCACGGAAAAGCTGGCAGCCGATTTGGGCGCGCTGACGTCAGCCAAGGCATAGAACCTATCCAGCACCAAAAGAAAGCGGCCCACTCCTCACCACGAGATGCGGGCCGTTTCTTTGTCCACCAGCAACGTTCTCGGATATAGCCGTCGTCGAGACGGAATTTTACGCCGACTAGAAGGAGTGGACCGCATTCTAAGGGCGAGATACGAGTCAGGCTGTCGCGCCCCGCAGCCACACAGCGGCATCGAAGGTGTGTGCGCACGTATAACCTTCGTCCTTGTATAGCTGGATGGCTTCGGCGTTGGCCTCGGTCACGGTGAGAGAGATTTCCGTAGCGCCAAGACGCGTGAAGCTGTAGGCGGCCTGCGCAAGCAGCATCCGGGCAAGGCCGCGGCGCCGGAAGGCGGGATGAACGCAAACCTGGGTCAGGTGCCCGCTCTGCCCGCTGATGCGCGAAGCAAGCACGAGCGCGGCAAGCTCGCGGCTGGTGCGCTCCACCACCACGTACGACGCCTGCTGAGAAAAACTGCCACAGCCAGCATAATGCACGATGTTGTTCAAGAAGCGCATGGAACCGTGAACGGAGCGGTATTGGTCGTTGATCAAGCTGTCTGGATGCTCGCGGTAGGCTTCGCAGATGAGCCGCGCGGCCGGCGAAAGGTCTGCCTCGCGCCATGGGCGAAGCTCCAGGTTGGCGGGCAGAATTGTCTGAGGCGGTTTCGAATGTCCCTGTAACGGCTGCACCAGAAAGAGCCTGCGGAAGAGCTCGAATCCGGCGTTGCCGAAAATCGCGCCGTAGGTACCGGAGGAATGCAGAAGCAGCTGTGCTTCGATGCGCTCGACGTGCGGAGAGTTGAGCAGTAATTCGAGGAGATGTTGGAGCAATGTTTCTTCGATCGCCGGAGCTGCTCCCGGCGCTCCACCTGCGCCATTCGGTTCGCATGGCAAAGCGAAGACATCGCCGATGACGGCCTTCGTCTCCTCGTAGACGCAGAAGACGTAGCCCATCACGCGGCCGGACGCGAGCGCCGCGTAGCCGGGAAGCATGTGGTTGTCGAGATACTGCATGAGCAGACGCGCGGAGGCATGGTAGTCCCAGTGGAGGCGCCGCTCCCACAGCTCACCCTCCGCCTCCAGCACAGGCCGCAGGACCGGGGCTGCGAAGTGCCGCAGGTCGAGAATCTCGATGGAACAACCCGAAGTCTGCATTCGCCCCCTAATATGTTGCCCGGTTGCGTTGGCTCAAGACCGTAGCGTGAGTGAGCCGCGCGGTTCGCTCCTGAGAGAATTCGAATCATAGAGGATGTTGAACAAATTCTCACTCAGGGGGCTGTGCGCGCGGAAAGACCCTCACGGCAACTTTGACACGAGTTCGCTTGCCGCCGCAAGTTGACGAATACCTACTTGCTGCCGACGAGGTAAACTTCCAGACCCTGCTCCGGCCAGGCGAAGAGCTGTTCATACTGGCGGCCTTCAAGCAGCTCGCTCAGCGCGAGTTGAGTGTCCAGATCCACGCCGTGGCGGCCCTGGATGCGCGCCACCAGAATGTGCTGTTCATCGGGCACGCCGCTCTCGTCGTAATTCACCACTTCGCGATTGCGATAGAACGAGAGCCCGAACTCCGCGTCGCGGCGTACACGGAACACCGCGACAGTCTCGTTTGCAGGAACGTGCTCGCCGATTTGCTCGGCCAGCGGCCGCGCGGAATAGGAGCGATCGAGCAAGTGAATGACGCGCTTGGTGGAGTCGATGCCCGGAATACCGAAGAACGGGCCGACGCCATACAAGAACAGAACCAGCACAACCAGAATCCAGCACGTTGCTGGGCGGAGCCGGGCCACACCAAAACCTTTGGTGACAACCAGGATGAGGAGGGCGGCCCCAATGGCAGCCAGAGAGGCCGCGGCAATCGCGTGGGCGGGCGGCACGGCTGCGCCATGAACGACAAACCAGGGCAGAAGCAGCGCCGCCATGGTCATGGCGCCACATACCACGGCATGACCGAGGAGAATCCATCGGTTCAATCCCTGCTGCCCGCGTCGATACAGGTAGTCTCCGGTGAGAATGGTGATGGGCGGAATAGCGGGAAGGATGTAGCCGGGCAGCTTGGATTGCGAGAAGGAGAAGAAAACGACGGGAATAAGCGACCATAGCACCAGAAACTCGGGAAATGCATCACCGGGGCGCGTCGGCAACGGCTTGCCAACACGGGAACGGCGCAGGCGCCACTCGGCCACCGATGTGAGAACGCCGTCGATAAGTGCGCGTACCGCGATCACAGTCCACGGCATGAGGCCGAGCACCATGACCACCAGGTAGTACCAGAACGGCTGATTGTGCTGGTAGCGGTCAGTCGCGAAGCGTTGCAGGTTGTGCTCGAGGAAAAATTCCCGGAAGAAAGTTGGATTTTGATGCTGCACTGCAATGAACCAGGGAAGCACCATGGCAAAGTAGAGAACCACGCCTGGCCACCAAAACGAGCGGCGAAGGATGTGCCACTCGCGGCGCAGAAAAGCAAACGCGGCGATGATGAGAAAGGCGAGTAAAGGCGCCACCGGCCCCTTGGCCAGAGTCGCCAGCCCGGTAAAGAAGTAAATGTCGTAAAGCCAGAACTTGGAATTGGTTTCGTACCAGGCATACCAGCCGAGCAACCCGATGGCCAGCGGCGCGGCCATCTGCATGTCAGTAGATGCTCCGCGCGCGAAGGCCATGATGCCGGCGCAGGCCACGGTGATGAGGGCCGCGTCAAGATGGCCGCCGGGCCGGAATCGCTTCATGTGCAGGTAGATGAGCGCCACCATGATGAAGGCGAAGGTGGCCGAGGGCAGGCGAGCTGCCCAATCGTGAACGCCAAAGTCCTGGAAGATGAACATCGCGCGCCAGTAATAGAGCGCGGGTTTCTCCAGCCATGGGCGCCCGAAGAGGTAGGGTGTCACACAGGCGCTCAGCCGGTCTTTGAGCGTGGGCGCGGCGTCGAAGCGCACCAGCATCTCGTGCGCGATCTGCGCATAGCGCGGTTCATCGGCACCCACCAGACCGAGGCCGTCACCGCCCAGTATGGGAGTAACGCCATACACGAGGAAGAAGATGCTGAAGGCGAGAAAGACGGTCGCCTCAGAGATGGTGGCCCAGCGAGGCATGCGCCACGGCCGGCGTGCCGCTCGATCCGGAACCAGCGGTTCTACGGGATTCTCCATCTCCGGCAATACTCCAAAAATCGCGAGGCAAGCAGCCTCGCGCGATACGAAGGCCTTGGTTTCATGCAGGGCGAAGGGCGAATCAGGCCGAGCCTGCCCGCCTTCCGCGCTGCGCAGAGGCGCGGAGATCCTTCAGTGGCGCAATAGGGTCAAGGCTAACAGATTCACTCGGAATCTCAAGGTCGGTCAAGCGGATGCGGCGATGAAACCGGTCAGGGCGCTGCGCAAGTCAACTCCGTTACCCATCGGCACATTCGCCGCTGCATCAACCCGGACATTCGGGAATTACGATTCATTGATTCAGCGAAGCGGTGCTTCCTTCTCCGGGGATGGATTCGCGTCTGCGGGACCCGCTTGCAGTGAGCCGCGATGTGGCCCGGCGGACTTGCCCGCTGCAGCGGATTTGCGACCCCGGCTCATCAATTCCTCGATGCGCGCCTGGAAGCGGCCCGACCTGTCAGCGAGGAAACTCAGCTCCGGTACATGACAAACTCCCATCCGCTCCTTCAACTCGCGTCGAATATAACCCTTTGCCGCCTCAAGACCGGCGACGGTCTCCGCTTCGGACCTGGCGATATCCTTCGCCGTGCTGTCCACGGCCACGTACACGCGCGCCGACTTTCCGCCTGGATTCAGCGCCACTTCGCTCACATGGCAGAAATCGATACGCGGATCGGAAAGCTCGCCTTCAATCATTGCGCCGATTTCTATCCTCAGCGTCTCCGCCACCCGGTCCTGATGATGCTTCCTTGCCCTGTGCTCCGGCATGGCCTCTCCTCCATCCCCACGGACGAAGACCTGTTCGTGGGGTCCCATTCCTCGCCCGAGTAAACCAATCAGGATAACAGAGGCGAAACTTGAGCGGGCTGGATTGTCGCCCGTTTTGGCATTGCCTTGTAAGATTCCCGCCGGCCCAGTCGGGCTGATTGGCGGCTAAGCTGAGAAATCCACGGCGACCACTTCATGAAGCCCGATCGGCGGCGTTTCAAGGAAGATGGTGTCGTGCTCCGTGCGGTACGGAACGTCTCTGGAAGCGACAAGCAGATGAACACGGCTGACCCGCCTGCCGGCCGGAATCTGCAACGAGATCCTTTGCCCCGCGACGGGAATGATTTCGCGCACTGGACCTTTCATCATCATGGGATTGGTGAGATTGACGAGGTGCAGAGTCATCGAGTTCTTCTGCTCCCACAGAGCCACATCGAGAATGCCTTTCCCCTCCACCGTTACCGGGGAAGCTTCGTTTGTGGCCCACTCGACCGTGTTGCGCAGCAGCTTGCCGTGGTCGGTGCTGAGCACCTGCCAGAAGGTGCGATCGATGTCACCGGGGAAATAGACCACGCGGCCGTTCCCAACGCGCTGCATGTAGACGCCGGGGCGATGCGTGGCGCCGGGTCGCGTGAACACCGACTCCATAGGCAGATCAGGATAGGATGGCACGATGCGCAGTGGCGTGAACTGCCCGGCATCGGCTGGAGTTACATCCACCTGGTTCACGGCATTAATGATGCGCCCGGAGTCAGAAAATCCGCGAAGGAGTGGATGCATTGAGTTGGTCGAAAGATCCTGCTCCAGGCTCATGTAGGAATTGAGCATGTTGTTCTCGACCTTGCCTGCGTAGGTAGCTCCAAAGAGCGAGGCCAGGCCGAAGTCCTTTCGGTGCACACCCCACTCGTCGTAAAGCGAAGTCTCGTAGGTGGCGACCAAGCCGCCTCCGCGCTCAACGAATCCGCGCAGGCGGGCGCACTGATCGTCGGATAATGCTGCAATGTTCGGAAGGATCAGCGTGCGGAACGGCGCAATATGTTCCTCATCCAGACAGCGATCATGAACCATCTCGAACGGAATGCGCGCCTCGACGAGCGCTTCGTAGAATCCCAGCGCCGGTTCGTCGATCTTCTCGCGCGCCTCGTCTCCACCATAGAACCATGCGCTCTGCTGCGAATAAATGAGACCCACACGCGCCAAGGGCCGAAGATTCTTCAAGTATTTCTCGTTGGCGTATTGCCATTCGAAGATCTCTTTCACTACCGGCATCCACTGTTTGTCGATTGGTTTCGCGTTAAATTTGACGAATCACGGGCGTAGGCCCTGCGCCATGCCGTCAGCAACCCACAGGCGAATTTCATCGCCATTCTGTACCGAGTCCTTCCATCGATGCTCGTCGTCGATGCCCACGCTGAACATGCCCGCGATGGCTTTGCCGCCCATCGTCGCGCGATATTCCTTGCCATTCTTGCCATTGGCCCACGGCGCCATGAGACCTCGCCGGCTTTGGCGGTCGGCAAACAGCGTGGGCGCGATCTCGCCGATGGTCTTCATATCCAGTTCGCTGAGCGCGCCTCCGCCGGCGTTGGCGATGTAGCTTGCACCCGGATTGATGGCACGAATCTTTTCGTTCCACAGGCGCCAGAGATCGAAGAGGCGCTGCTGCCGCCAGACAATGTATTGCTTTCGCGCCGGATCCTGTGGATCGAGGGTGCGCGGCAGGTCAAACCCTGAGGCAGCCTGGAAATCCCGCCGGCAATGCTCGCAATAGCACATGCCGCTGCCCGCCCAGCGGTTGGTGAAGATGCCGTCCGGCTTATACATGCGCATGATCTCTTCATGCACAGCGGTCATGAATTCGAAGTTGTAAGGACCGAGAGCGCAGGTCTCCCAATAGCGCGGATCGGAGGGATGACGCACGGGCTGGCCGCTTGCATCCACCCTGATCCAGTCGGGGTGCGCGTCATACACTTTCTGCCAGCATGCGTGCGAGTCCGTACGCGCCACCACGTTCATGCCCAGTGCGTGGCATCCGGCCAGCAGATCGCCAAAGGGGTCGCGATCGCCGAGCCATGCGCTGCGCTGCTGCAGCGGAATCTGAGTGGGGTAAAACGCGACCACGCCGCCGGCGCTCAGGCAGGCCGCGTCGGCATGAACGCTGCGGAAGTAGTCGAGCCAGAACTGCTGGTCGTAATTGCCGGGATCGTCCTCGACAAACGCAAGCTGCGCCCAGCGCATGGGCCGGTTGTACCAGCCGTCTGCGTCGCCTTGAGGTTGTGCCGCTTCGACCGCCTCGCCCACCGCGTAAATATCCTTCGCCACACCCACGGGCAAAATACATCCTGTTGCCGCAAGTGCCGATCCCTTCACGAATTCCCGCCGGCTGCTCATTCCACGGCCCCCAGTGACTCTGCCATTTCATCACGAGAGGCCGGTTGAGGGAAGCTCGCCAAAAGCGCTCGCGCTGTGACGCAGTGAGCCAGAGGCACATGTCGACGATTTGTAGATTGCACATTGCAAGTCATTTTTGTAGGATGCCTTCGTGGCCAGAGCCTCCACCGAAACCAAATTCCCCGGAAGGAAAACCAAGACGATGAAACTGACAACCTATGTGAACTTCCCCGGCAAGTGTAGAGAAGCTCTCGAGTTTTACGAAAAGCATCTCGGCGCAAAAATCGTGATGATGGGGACCTTCGATTCGATGCCCGACGCGAAGATGATTCCGCCGGGAATGGAAAAGAAGATTCTTCATGCCCGCATCACAATCGGCGACACAGTGTTAATGGCGAGCGACGGCCCGAAGGTGGAGCCGATGCGCAGCGCTTATCTGACCCTTTCTGTCGACAGCGATGCCGAGGCCGAGCGCATCTACGCGGCACTCACTGACGGTGGCGAGGTCTTCATGAAGATGGGCGAGACGTTTTTCGCGCATCGCTTTGGCCAGTTCCGCGACAAATTCGGCGTGAATTGGATGATCATTCACGAAAAGCCGATGCCGCGCCCCGCTTGAGACGCGCTGTCTCGCTGGCAGAATTGAAAAAGAAGGCGACGGGCTGTTACTCTCATCTGTCCCGGTGAAGCGCCGAGACGGCGGGTACGACTATGGCCTTCAAATTCCAGGGTTTTGACTTTCTCTATCTCGATGCAAGCCTGACGGAAGAGGAACTCCTCGTCCGGCGTACTACGCGCGACTTCGTCGATGCAAACCTGATCCCCATCATCGAAGGCTGCTTTCGTGAGGCGCGATTTCCGCGCGAGCTTGTTCCGATCATGGGCGAGCTGGGATTCTACGGCGCCAACCTCGAGGGTTATGGTTGCGCCGGCATGTCGAATGTCGAGTATGGCCTGGTGTTGCAGGAGCTGGAACGCGGTGATTCTGGACTGCGCAGCTTCGTCAGCGTGCAATCGGCGCTGGTGATGTATCCGATCTTCACCTTTGGGTCAGAGGAACAAAAGAACGCGTGGCTTCCGGCTCTGGCCACGGGCGAGAAGCTCGGCTGCTTCGGGTTGACCGAGCCTGGCTTCGGATCGAATCCGGCCGGAATGACTACACGCGCGCGCAAATCGGGCGATGAGTACATCCTGAACGGCGAGAAGATGTGGATCACGTCAGGATCGATCGCCGACGTGGCCATTGTTTGGGCGAAAGTGGAGGACGGCGACAACCAGGTGCGCGGATTTCTCGTCGAAACCGACCGGCCCGGTTTCACGGCGAGCGATATTCACGGCAAATGGTCGCTGCGCGCTTCGGTCACCAGTAGCCTTTCGCTTGAGGACGTGCACGTGCCTGCGGACCACATACTGCCCGGCGCCGACAGCCTCAAGGCAGCGCTGATGTGCCTGAACCAAGCGCGCTACGGCATCAGCTGGGGCGCAATTGGCGCTGCGATGGATTGTTATTCGACGGCACTCAACTACTCCAAAACCAGAAAACAGTTCCACGATCAGCCGATCGCGAGTCATCAGCTTGTGCAGGAGAAGCTGGTGTGGATGGCGAGCGAAATCTCCAAGGCGCAGTTGCTCTCGCTGCACGTGGGCCGGCTGAAGGATTCGGGCAAGGCCGGGCACCAGCACATTTCAATGGCCAAAAGAAATAACGTGTGGATGGCGCTCGAATGTGCGCGGCTGGCCCGCGACATTCTCGGCGCGAATGGAGTCACAGAGGACTATCCAATCATGCGGCACAGCATGAATTTGGAATCGGTGAAGACATACGAGGGCACGCACGACATTCACACGCTGATTCTGGGACAGAACTTGACGGGGATCGGGGCGTACTGAAGCGCGACCACGCGCCGGGCCTGCTGAAGTTCTTCGTCGACAAGCCGGGGCCGGGAGCGGCATAGTCATATCCATGCAGAGATTCGTTACGCAACTTCGTTTGCCTCTCGCTTTCGTAGCGATCAATCTTGTTGTTGTGGGTGTTGGCTCGCCTGCCCAGCAACCGACCACTGCGCCCATCGTGCTGCATGCGGCGCGGCTAATCGAGGTCGATACCGGAAACATTCTCCAGCCCGGCGAGGTTCTGGTCGAGGGCGAACGCATCAAAGCTGTGGGCGTATCGGTCGACCATCCGCAGGGCGCGAAGGTGATCGATCTCGGCGACACGACGCTGCTGCCGGGGCTGATTGATGCGCACGTACATCTGTTTCTCCATCCCGGTTCGGAAGACTTGCAGACGGTCGAGGAGTCCGTGCCCTGGCGCACGATTCTCGCCGAGCAGGCCGCGAAAGCAGACCTGATGGCTGGATTCACGGCCGAGCGCGACATGGGCACCGAGGGCGCAGGCTCAGCCGACACCGCCGTGCGCAATGCAATCAACCAGGGGATCATTCCGGGCCCAAGGCTGCGCATCAGCGGAAATGCGATCGACATTCTGGGCGGGCACGAAGACGCCAATCATTTCAATCCCGCGCAGCAGGTACTGTCGAATGCAGACTACGCCAACAACGCCGAACAACTTGTCGAAGCGATCCGGGAGCAGCACAAAGAAGGCTCGGACTTTGTGAAGATTTACGAGACCGGGCCGGACCAGATGATTGATGGCGTGCTGCGGACGCCGTACCAGTACACAGAGGCGCAACTGGCAGCGGCTGTAGAGGAGGCACGCAGGCTTGGAACGAACGTGGGCGTGCACGCCATGGGAGAGCCGGGAACGCTTTACGCGGCGGCGGCTGGAGTGACTTCCATCGACCACGCGACGCAGTTGAGCGAAGAAACGATGCGGCTGATGAAGGAAAAGGGGATTTTCGCCGTGCCGACCTTCACGATCTTCGACTATTTCGCGCATCATCGCGAGTCGCAAGACCAAGCGGCGAGAGAATCCGCGATGCTCGACTACAAGATTGCGGAATTCAAGAAGCAGATTGCCGCCGGCGTTCCCTTTGCGGTCGGCTCCGACGTGGGACCGTTTCCGCACGGCACGCAGGCGCACGAGCTGACTTTGATGGTGAAGTTTGGCATGACGCCGCTGGCCGTGCTGCAAGCCGACTTGATCAACGGCGCAAAGCTGCTGCGCTGGGACGGGCAGATTGGCGAGTTGAAGCCGGGATTCTACGCAGACGTCATCGCAGTGCCCGGCAATCCGCTCGACGACATCAGCGTGGTGGAACACGTGAGCTTTGTGATGAAGGATGGCGTAGTGGAGATGCAGTAGCTCGCTGGAATTGTTTTGTGCCTTCAGCGCATCTCGTTCGCCAGTCCGCTCGCTATCGCCCACGGGCCACCCCAGAGGCCGATGGCGATGAAGAGACTCGACCACTCGTCGGGGTCAGTGATGGCGCCGGGAATATGGTAGACGCCAAGCGTGCGCGGGATGTGGAGGGTGATGACCCAGATCGCGAACATGAGGCCGATCGCGGCCCAGCTCCAGCGCTCGAGAATTCCGAAACCGATTCCCACGCCGCAGGCAATGAACACGACACCGAAAAATGCAACCCAGAAGACGTGCGATGGGATCCAGCCGGGCAGCAACGAGGCAATGAAGCTGAGACCGAGAAAATGATCGACGCCGAAGACGATCATTGCGACGGCGATGACGACGCGGCAAGCGACGGAGAGCCGCTTCGGCGTGGCTGCCGAGCCCGGCAGCAGGAGTGCGATGCAGGCAAGCGACAGCGGCTCAAATACGACAGTGCGAAGACCCATGTCGCCGGGCAAAGCGATGTATTTCGGCAGGATATGGGCCAGGGTCCAGATGATATAGGTCGTGCCGAGGGTCAATGTGGATGCGCGAAGCCAGCGCTGGGTTAACAGGCCAGCGCCGCAGGCGATCCAGAGGACGCCGAACAGAATCACCAGCCATGGAATCGCAGGCAAAAAAGGGAGAACGGGCATGGAGTGGGAGTTCTGCCCGAGCGACGAAAACGAACCGTGGGCGCAGACGATGTTTTCTGCGCCGAGGACGATGATGGCGAAGGCGAAGATCCAACGGCCGCAACGCAGCAAGGAATTCATCATGTGCGCAATGATGCTCCCGGATTGTCGGAGGCGCGTGTGAAGGGCACGCAACGCCGATCGATTCTCTGGCTGTCTTTCGGGGAAGGGAGGGAAGTTCCCTAAACCAAATCCATGCTACACCGCGACGGTGAAGCTTTCCTCACTGCGAGTAACGGAGCGGTAGAGCGTGTCGCGCTCGATGGGAATGCGGCCTGCCTCGGTGATGAGGCGGCAAAGCTCCTTGCGCGTGAGGCCCTGGGGGGTGGTGGCCCCGGCATCGTGGTAAATCTTTTCCTCGATCACCGTTCCGTCGAGGTCGTCAGCGCCGAAGCGGAGCGCAATCTGCGCAATCTTCGGCGTCATCATCTGCCAGTAGGCCTTGATGTGCGGGAAGGTGTCGAGGAGCAGGCGGCTGACGGCAATCTGGCGAATGTCGGTAAGCCCGGTCGTCACCGGCAGGTGGTCGAGAGGGGTGTTCTCGGGATGAAAGGCCAGTGGAATAAAGGTCTGGAAGCCACCCGTTTCGTCCTGCAGGGCGCGCAGCTTAAGCAAATGGTCCACGCGGTCGGCGTCGTTCTCGATGTGGCCGTACAACATGGTTGCATTCGACTTGAAGCCCAGCTTGTGGGCGGTTCGCGCAGTGTCAAGCCATTCTTCACCGTCGATCTTGTGGTCGCAGATGATGGAGCGGACGCGAGCGGCAAAGATCTCCGCGCCGCCGCCGGGCATGGAGTCGACACCGGCCTCACGGAGCTTCAGCAAAGTCTCTTCGACGCTGAGCTTGGCACGGCGAGCCAGGAACGCGATCTCCACCATAGTGAAGGCCTTGATGTGCACCTTGGGGAAGCGTTTCTTTAACCCTTGGACCAGGTCCAGGAAGAACTCGAGCGGAAGGTCGGGGTGGAGTCCGCCGACGATGTGGAACTCCGTCACCGCTTCGGAATAGCCCGAGGCCGCTGTATCCCAGGCCTCTTCGAGGGCCATGGTGTAGCCGGCGGGGTCACCCTTCTTGCGGCCAAAGGCGCATAACTTGCAGGCTGCAACACACACATTCGTGGGGTTGATGTGGCGATTGACATTGAAGTAGGTGAGGTCGCCGTGCATCCGCTCGCGCACGTGGTTGGCCAGCCAGCCTACTGCCAGCACGTCAGAAGAGGCGTAAAGCGCGAGCCCGTCGTTGGCGCTAAGACGTTGCTGGGCCATTACCTTGGCGGCGACAGGCTCCAGGCGCGGGTCGTAAGTCCGAAAGGCATGGGCCGGAGCGGCTGATTGATCCCGGGTTTTCAGCGTATCGGCATCCATGCATTGATGATACCGAAGTCCGGCTGAGATGGCTCGCCTCTGTCCAGGCGGCCCTGTGGTGTGGTCTGGATCACTTGTTGGGGCCCTTCCGGCGGCGTACACTGCCCCTTCATCGTTGAAACAAAGGCAGAACCATGCCCGTTGAAGAAGAGATTGTGCCCCAGAGCTATGCGCGGGGGCCGGCAAGGCCGCTGCTGGAATTGACGATTGGCGACCTGCTGCAGCGCACGGCAGATCGCTTCCCTGATCGGCTGGCGGTGGCCTCGCGCCACCAGGAAAAGCGGCTAACGTGGGCGGAGCTGAGCGCCGCGGCAGATCGCGTGGCACGCGGGCTGTGGTCGCTGGGCATTCGCCGTGGCGACCGCGTGGGTCTGTGGTCGACGAATTGTATTGAATGGATCATGCTCCACATGGGTTGCGCGCGGGCCGGGGCGGCGCTGGTGAATGTGAATCCCGCTTACCGCTCACATGAGCTGCAATTCACGCTGACACGGTCGCGGATGAAGGCGCTCTTCCTGTGGCACAAGGACAGGCACGCCGACTACGAGGAGATTCTGGGCCGCGCGCGACTCGGACTCAACCTGGCACTGGAACACACGATCTACTTCGACACGCCGGAGTGGCCGGCATTCCTGGACGCCGAAGGCCGCCTGCCCGATAACGTGGCCGTCGACGACGTCGCCAATATTCAGTACACCAGCGGAACCACCGGCCTGCCCAAGGGCGTGATGCTGACGCACCACAACATTGTGAACAACGGCCAGTTTCTCGCCCAGGGCTTCCACTACACCGAGCAGGACAAGATCGTTTTGCCCGTGCCGCTCTTCCACTGCTTCGGATGCGTCATCGGAACCATGAGCGCCGTCAACTCAGGCGCCGCCATCGTGCTGCCCAACTGGACCTTCGACCCGCGCGCAACCCTCAAAGCTGTCCACGACGAGCGCGCGACCTGCGTCTACGGCGTTCCGGCCATGTACGTGGCCGAGTTCCAGTTGCCCGATTTCGCCGACTACGATCTCACCAGCCTGCGCACCGGCATGATGAGCGGCGCTCCCTGCCCCGTCGAACTGATGAACCGCGTCCTGGGCGAAATGCACTGCCGCGAACTGGTCATTGCCTACGGGCAGACCGAGACCTCGCCGGTCGTAACCATGAGCGACGCCGACGACACCATCGAAGTTCGCGTTAAGACGGTCGGACGGGCCATGCCGCAAACCGAGATCAGGATCGCTTCGCTTGAAAATGGCGAGACGCTGCCCATCGGCCAGCAGGGCGAAGTGTGCGTGCGCGGCTATGCGCTGATGAAGGGCTACGACGGCGATCCGGAAGGCACGGCGCAGGTGATCCAAGCCGACGGCTGGCTGCACACCGGAGATTTGGGGGTGATGCGCGAGGATGGATGCATCCACATCACCGGCCGGTCGCGCGACGTGATCATTCGCGGCGGCGAGAACATCTATCCACGCGAGGTGGAGGAGTTCCTTTACACCTGTCCCAAGGTTGGCGAAGTGCAGGTCATTGGCATTCCCAACGAGCGGCTGGGCGAGATTGTGGTGGCGTGGATCCGGCTGCGTCCCGGAGTGGAGGCGACGGAGGAGGAGATCAGGGACTTTTGCCAGGGCCAGATCGCGTATTACAAGATCCCCGAGCACGTCCGCTTCGTTGAGGAGTTCCCGGCCACGCTCTCGGGAAAGATCCAGAAGTACAAGATGCGGGAGTTTGAGATTGAGGCGCGCGGCCTCGAGGACGTGGCGAAGACGGCGACGGCGTAAGGTTGATTCGGCGCGGTAGAGCTGGCGCGGAACTGGCGGCTCGCATCCGAGTTGTGGACGTGTAAGACAGCGGAGTTGGCGGCGTTAGCGGAGCTGGCGGCGTTAGCGAGTCGGCGAGTCAGCAGGTCAGCTAGCTCACAGCGGCCAATTTTCGGCGATTTTCAGAAATCGGTTGTTTTTCAGCGATTCTCAGTGATCGGCTTTGAGCGATCAATTTGCCGCTATTCTTTTCCTTTTGAGTGATTTGGACTTCAATTCAGGGTCTTTTCTTCTGCGCGAGAAAAGTTCACAGTTTCTGTGAAACTGTGGAACAAATCGCTGTAAGGCTTTGATTCAAAAGGCTTCACAGTTTCACAGTTTCACAGTTTCACAAAACGGCATGGGGGGTGGGGTAAGAACAGTAGTCAGTGAACAGTGGTCAGTGGTCAGAAAGACGAGGGAGCGAGTAGCCGGTAGCCAATAGCCAGTAGTCGGTAGCCAGTAGTCAGGGGCTGGAGGGGGAGCGGTTCTGGTCTGGTCGTCGATCATAGAGCCATTGTGCGCCGGAAGGCGGAAATGATCGGCAAAGTTGGCAGGGGAAATTTGGCCGTGTTTTCAAGGGGTTGTGATGTGGTGCAGCGAGACAGCGCTTGACAAAGATGCAGGGAACAAGGGATCGAGGGAGCAAAGGAACGAGGGACCAAGGGACCGAGGGAGCAAGGGAATAGCGGGGGGTTCTTTCGCCCCTTTCAGGGGCTGCGATCGTGAAGGGCTGAATTCCCCAGGCTGGCGCCTGGGGCTCAGCAGTGCTTCCGAGTCGAATTCGAAACGGGAGATCCATGGCCCAATCGAGCCAGAATCTCCCGTTATCGCCGTTAGAGCGTTTTCGAACCGACAGCCTCAAGCCACCATGCTCTTTGCTTGCTCCACCCACTCGTCGTACTGTTTCTTGATCTCGGTCACGCGCGCATCGATCGCGGCTTTGGCATCGCCTCGAGCTTCCTCGGCTTTCTGCTGCAAGGACTGCACCTTGGCTTCAGTCTCATTCTTGATTTGCTCAGAGCGTTGCCGGGCCTGCTGCAACTTCGCCTGTAACCGAGCATTCAGCCCATCGATCTTGGCCTGTAATCTGGCCTTATTCTCCGCTTTTGCGCGAGCATGCTCGGCCTTCAACTGGTCAATCTCGGCTCGCAACTCGGCGACGTCGCGGGCCCGTTGGGCTTCTTCGAAGCTCTTTCTTGCCGTGCGGAAGACAAAGCCATTGAGCGCTTCCATTTTGGTGTCCACTGGAGTCACCCACTCTTCGCTGACATCCGCGACGATCGCGTACTTGCCTGGGGTGAGCACCCTCGAAACTTCGGGCAGGAAATCCGAGTCGACTCCCGCCACGAACAGGTCGGCAAGACTTCCCGCCATCGTGCCGGCCAGCGCCCCGACTGCGAGCCCGGCCGGGCCACCCAGCAGACCGATGAGGCTGCCGATCGCTGTCCCGCTCACCGTTCGAACAGGGAAATCGTCGTTGCCCTGCTTCACAGTGACCGTCCCATCACTGTTTTTGCTGATGACGGCTTTGGCGTGAATCGTGATGCTTCCCTCGAAATCGAGTTCATTGAGCGCTCGCGATCCCTCGTACGCTTTGGTCTCATTGTCAAAAACGACTACAAGCATTTTTTCCATCACATTCTCCTTTTGAAATCCCGCATTGAGCGTGGAAGTTGTTGGGTTAGGTTTAGGCGACCCTCTCGAGTGCGCCCCCGGTGAGTTTGTGGAGGGCCGTAGCAGAACTGATCATCGAGGCCCCGTCGAGGATCAGATCCACGCCAATTGCGAAGCCGATGAACCAGACGCTCGAGATGGGCATTTGCGCCAGCAGCATGATCCCCAGCCCCAGCGAAACAATTCCTGAAAACACGGCCCAGCCCCAGCTCGGGACCTTCAACATTCCTGCCCCAATGGCGCGAAAGAGACCGCCGACAATGAATAAGGAAGCGAGGACCAGAGTGAGTGTGGCTGCCCCAGCGAGCGGATACCGGATCAGCAGATATCCCGCGAAGCCCCGGAACAGTGCGCTGAGCAGAGACAGTAGAAAGCCCTGCCCGTTATGTGTGCGAAAGGCGTGCACCAAACCGAAGATGCCGCTGAACAGCAGCATCCATCCGAAGACCAGAACCGTGGCGAAGGTAGCGCCCACATCACCGATCACGCATACCGCGCCGAGAAGAACAAACAAGATTCCAAGGGCGAGAAACCATCCCCAGGAACTGCGAACTTCCTCAATTCCCGCTGCGAGCGGGTTGTATCCAAACCGCATTTCATTTCTCCTTTTCTGAAAATTGATCTTGAACCCCATCGTTCCTGCCAGACACATGAATCTGGGCTGATTTGTTTCCCTCGTGTTTCATGAGCGCTGGATGCCCCCTTCGAATCCATTCGCGAATAAATAGCGGACAGTTTCGAAGTTCTGTGCCGGCTGCTTCTGCCATGGCGAGGAATCGCACAGCGTCAGCATCCACCAGCGTTACCTCACCGAGTTCAAGAGCAATCGGCGACGGATGAATTTGCATTTGCACCTTCAGCTCCGCAAGATTTTCCGCGTCGATACGCCCACTGACTCGGAGAAGGTGTGAGTCGCGACTTCTTTCAAGTCTCAACATCTGGACCAGAACTCACGAGCAACTACGCCCGCAATGGTTGCAAGTCGGATGCCAATCGCAAATGACTGATATTACTGGGGATGATGAGAGTCTCCTGTGGCGAGATCTCGGGAGTTGCCGGGTTTTCGGCAAGGAGGGCCGTCTTGCTGCTTGCGGAGGGTAGGAATCTGAAAGGTCCGCTAGGAAGACCGAAACCGATATTTGTTAATGTTCAAACTCTTGATTCGCGATTCAAGAGTGGAGCGGGGAATGCCCAGGCGGCCCGCTGCACCCAGGGGGCCGGATACCTGTCCGCGGCTCTGTGTGAGCGCGTTCTCGATCAATTCCTTTTCCTGGTCGGCAAGAGAGGCGAGACCAATTCCACCGGGCGCAGATGCCGGCGAGGCACGCACCACCCAGCTCTCATCCACAGCAAGCGTTGCTCCCTCGCACAGGATGACGGCTCGTTCGACCACATTTTGCAGCTCCCGTACATTCCCAGGCCAATGATAGGTCTGAAACAGCTCCAGGGTTCTCTTATCGATCCCGCTGATCTTTTTTCCCATCTTGCTGGCAAAGCGCTGAGCAAGGTATGCGACGAGCAGAGGAATATCTTCGACGCGCTCGCGCAGCGACGGCATGCGAATCGGGAACACGTTTAACCGATAAAACAAATCGCTGCGGAATGAGCCCGCCTCGACAGCGGCTTCCAAGTCGCGGTTTGTGGCGGCAATCACGCGCACGTCAATTGCCACTGGCTGCGCGCCACCGACTCGCTCCAACTCACGCTCCTGCAGCACTCGCAGCAGAGCGATCTGAGTCTCAGCCGGGAGGTCGCCCACTTCATCCAGGAAAATTGTTCCGCCGTCGGCAAGTTCAAATCGCCCCAACCGCCGTTGCGTAGCGCCTGTGAAGGCTCCTTTTTCATGGCCGAAGAGTTCGGAAGCGATGAGAGAAGAGGGTATGGCAGCACAGTTCACTGCGACAAACGCGTTCCGTTCGCGGCGCGAGCGTTTGTGGATTGCGCGGGCTGCAAGTTCTTTCCCGGTTCCCGTTTCACCCGTGATCAGCACGGTGGAATCGGTTGGTGCAACCTTAAGCAGAAGGACGAGGACCCGCTTGATTGCATCCGATGCCCCCACAATCTCTTCGAACATGGATGTCTGATCAATCTCTTCCTTGAGAGCCAGATTCTCCTTGTAGAGCTGGTCTTTTAGCGTTTGGATTTCGTCAAATGCTTTCTTGAGCGCTTGCTCTGCACGCTTCCGATCGTCGATCTCGATACTCGCTCCATACCACATCACGACGTTCCCTTGATCATCCCGCAGGGGAACGTTGCGATGCAGGAACCAGAGATATTGCCCGTCGGCGCGCAGCACACGGCTTTCGCACTGGAACGCATCTCCGCTGGCAAGGCAAGCACGCCAGCTTGTCATCATTCCTTCTAGGTCTTCAGCGTGAATGAAGGCAGTCCAGGCCCAGCCCTGTAGTTCCCCTTCACTGACGCCGAGGTATTCAAGCCAGCGTTGATTGAAGAAACCGAACCTGCCCTCAGAGTCAGAACTGTGCAGAAACGCAGGGGTCGTGTCGATAACGCGCCGCAGTAAATCTTCGGCGGGAGTTGTTCGCTGAGGCTTGCCTGTCTCGCGTGTCGCCGTATCGGCCTCCGTTTCAGGCGGACTCCTGGCAAGTCATTTTAGGACACGAGGGCCATGGGTCAAGCGAAGCCTAGGTGCTGCGGACCTTTGTGGAGGAGATAAAGACGTTCCCAAAGGGCTAGGAAATCTCTGGACGTACCGTCGGTTTGGATCCCCTTGAGATCAGGGTCAGAGGTGCTGGCGACGCCATACGGAGATCTGTAACGATGATGGGCCAGGGTACAGGAATGGAATGGTCACCGGTGCCCAATTGTTGCGAACAGGGCAAACCGCTCATCGAACCGAACCGGGCCTAATTTCGGGGCTTCGGCCGGATCGTCGCCTATCCGGAAATTGCTTGTTGGTGAACAGCTGCCGCCGTCCGAGCTGGAATGGGTTTGCACGAGAGGGAGCGGCCGTCGGTGGCCGGCGGGCTACTTGACGAGGCCGGCGCGGTGGATGCGCTCGACGGGCTTGTTATAGCGGCCGAGAAGAGCGTTCCAGCGGACGATGGCGATGTCTTGCAACATCCTCGTTCCGTCCCTGAGGTAGCTGATGCGGGTGCGCTCGTCGTGGGCCCAGCTTACGGGGACTTCAACGACGCGGTAGCCGCGCTTGAGAGCGATGAAAAGAATCTCAGGATCGAAGCCCCAGCGCTCGATGGTCTGAAGCTGGAAGACGGTTTGCGCGGCGGCGCGCGTAAAGGCCTTGAATCCGCATTGCGTGTCGGCGAACGGGAGCCGCATGACGGCGCGGGTGACACCGTTGAAACAGCGGCCGAAGAACTGGCGGTAGAGAGGCTGGCGAATGGATTGGCGCGTGCGCTCAAGCCAGCGCGAGCCAATGGCGATGTCGGCGCCGGCGGCGATAGCGGCAAAGAGGCGGTCGGCTTCCTCGATTGGGGCGGAGAGATCGGCGTCGGTAAACATGACCACTTCGCCGAGGGAGTGGAGAATGCCGTTGCGCACGCTGTAGCCCTTGCCACGGTTGCCCGGATTCTGGAGCATGCGGACCTCAGGGGCTTTGGCGGCGAAGGCCTGGACGATCTCGGCAGTCTTGTCGCGGGAGCCATCGTCGACGACGACGACCTCGGCGGACCAGCCGCGCTGGCGGATGCAGGCGACGACCGCTTCAAGTGCGCCACCAATGCGCGCTTCCTCGTTGAACGCAGGAATGACGATGCTGTATTGCGGATAGGCCATTTGCCTGTTGGAGGTCCAACGAACAATGTATCGCATGCTGCCCGCGGGAAGGGAAATCCAGCCCTGGGTGGGCGGATTTGCGGCTGTCGAAGGGGGCCAATGGGGCCGGCAAGGCCTGGGTTGAAGAAGACCTGCAATCGGCCAACTTGCTGATGCACAAAGGATAATTTGGAAAAAGGGGCTTGCATTTTCCTGCGTTCCTCGGCACAATCCGGTTATGCTTGAAGCGGAGGTTAGTGGGATATGACAAAGGCGGACTTGGTGGAGAAGGTGACCAGCCTGGGCGATTTAACCCGGCGGGACGGCGAAGTGATTGTTGAGACCATCTTCGGATCCGTGATCGGCGCCCTGCAGAGCGGAGACAAGATCGAGATACGCGGCTTCGGATCGTTTCGCATCCGCCAGCGCAAACCCCGCATTGGCCGCAACCCCAAGACCGGCGCGAGAGTCGACGTTCCCGCCAAGAAAGTTCCCTACTTCAAGCCGTCAAAGGAACTTCGCGACCTGGTGAATCCGGGCGAGGCGGTGAAGGTGTAGCTGCTTTGAAGTCGTACCCTGATGCGAATCTCGTTGCGAAGGTTGAAGCCAGATCGTGATTCTTTCGCCCGCTGAAGCGGGCTTGCGGCGAATCTTTTGGGGTTCCGGTCCCCAGGCTTGCGCCTCGGGCTAGAGCATTTTAGGAAATGCTGTAGACTGCATTGCAGAGCCTGAACCACGCCCTGGCGTTGTCCGGTGTGATCCTTTTGAGGGCATCGGCAATGGCTTGTTCGAGAGTTTCCCGGGTTCG